>Ga0307987_1001774_pt1 | contig 11658 bp, 7 predicted proteins | sample EllFjometagen181_FD_203157 | JGI IMG/M metagenome (GOLD analysis project Ga0307987, IMG submission 203157) | Marine microbial communities from Ellis Fjord, Antarctic Ocean - #181 | ecosystem: Environmental > Aquatic > Marine > Unclassified | place: Southern Ocean | collected 2014-10-08 | reverse complement strand
ACTACATTTATAGCAGAAGAGGCCATGTGTGTCATTCATTGCAACACCTTAAAACCGTCGTTTATATATGGGATGAACCAAAATAAGAGTTTTGTTAATTAATAATGGATTTATTTATGAAAAAAGAAGATTATATTGCCGATGGTGTGCATTTACACGGCAATTGTAGACATGGCCGTATATGTAATTTAAAAGGAGTTGTTTTACGCATAGAAACGTACAGACCTACAGGTAGTGACGACACTAACTTTTTTTTTTGAACATGAATAATATATTAAGGAAAGTTACGATGAAAGAATTTGTTTTACTTCTTTTTGTTTTGTCTATTTGTTGTTTTTCTACTCCAGCTATATCTGATCTAGAATATGACCTATCTACCTCGAGTGGATCGTCTTTAGTTCGCACTAAACCGTCTGGACTTGTCATTGCCATTACCGGTGCGACTGTTCAAACTGAGCTGAGTCACGTGGTATATGTAGATGACTTTGGGGCTGATCCTACTGGAGTTATTGATAGCACGGATGAAATTCAGGCTGCTATTACTTTTGCTTCATCGTTGGTAGCTAGCCAGGTTGATTCATATGGTGATCCCGTTAACGGCTGTGATGTTATTTTTAGGGGAATCTATAAAATTAGTGAACCACTTCGCGTTGATACGAGTAATGTTTGTCTTATTGGCCAAGGTGGGACAACGATATATCCATATTTTACAAGTAGCAGTGGTTATAATGGTGCAAAGCCTGCTATTATTGTTGGCACTGCCGAAGGCTGGCAAAATGCTGGAAGTATGTCCAAAATTAAATACAATCGAATTCGTGGTATTAATATTGTGCGTGTATCCGGGTATAATTCTTTCATTGGTGTTCTTGTGAGTGGTACACGCAATGCGGTTGTTTCCGATTGTCTTTTTGAAATGGCTTTTTGTGGTCTGTACATTGAAAATACCTCTGAGCTTTATACACAGCAGGTAAGCACTATAGGGTGCACTTATGGAATTATTGGTGATAACCGCGGCTGTAGATCTGCGGCTAATAGCGTGCTTAATGTGGCCTGTACCGCGAATGATGTAAGCAACAATACTTTTGATATGATAACGTCCTATTATCCACAGCACACCGGTGTTTTGCTAATTAATTGTGGAACTATGAATTTTGATGGTATGACAATTGGTATGTTCAGCTGCAATCCCTCTTCAAGTCTTCCGCTCGGTCTGCCAAGCGGTCCTGCTGGATTTCATGTGCTTGGAGGAAATTCCGGTAATACTGGATGGACACGAGGGGTATTGGCAAACAATATTGTTTTTGAAGCTGTGCCAAGCATTTCGTCGGACTGTATTCGGTTGGATTCAGCTACTACGAGTAATCCCATTTTAGGATGTACATTTAATAACTGTCATGTGCAAACCTATGCTGCTGATCAGAAAAATAGCATTGTGACCACTTTCGTTCATGCAATTCAGAGTGGTAGCAGTGAGATTGCCAATACGGTAATTCGTGATTCTGGCTTTACTTTTGAATCTGCCGGCTACTATTACGGAAACATGTGTAAAGTCGAAGGTCGTGCAATTGTTGCCTTTGATGGTTGTTATCCCAATACAGCTTTTGCCTCATCCTCGCTTGGGTATTTCGGTAGTATTCGTCATACTGAACTTTTAGAACGTGTTAATATTGACGCGTTTCCTCCGAGTGGATGGTCAAAAGGTGGTGTTACAACTGGCTGTAGCAAGCAGGGCGGATATCCAGGAACAATTTCTAGTTTGAAGTTTACAGGTGCTGATGGTGCTATTAATATCAACAAGCAATTTACTTATCGTGAGCGAATTTCTGATATATCATCAGTATTTATTAGTTTCCTTGCACGCGGTGATGCTGCGTTAGATTGTTACAGTACGGTTAATGGAGGGGCGAACAGCAGCGTTTTAGATGAGCATACAGCAGGTAGATATGTAGATATGGTAATGCCCTGTATGTGCCAACAATTGATTCCTCAACCGATTGGAAGCGAATTGTATTTTGTTTTAACCCGTTCTCATGTAACTATGGTTTTGATGATGTGAAATATTATATAGGTAAGAAGGCGTCTTCAAGTAGTGGATTTGTAGAAATCACAGACATTAAGGTTGGTTATATTGTTGGTGGATCAACTTTATACAATCCATTCTGAGCCTGCTAATACAAGTGTATAACTTGGAGTAGCCCAATTTTACTAAGAAATCAATAGAAAAGAACAAAAAAAAGGGGATAAGACTATAAGTAATGATAAATGCTAAATGCTGAATTATAAAAAAACCTGCGGAGCTATTCCTAGCCTCGCAGAGTAAAACTGTATACTGTACACTATGTACTATACACTTTTTCGCAGAAAAAAATAGGGCTGAAAAGAGTATAAAACTTTTGACAGTACCTTTTATGTTAATAGGGAATTATAATGGTAAAAATCATATCAAAAGTATTATTGACAGCTCTCTTATTTAATGGTTTAAATGCTGCAGCAGTGGAGAACATGTCCCAAAAAGTTTTTTCAATTTGGCCCGATAAGCCGTTGGTGGATAGTGGCAATAAACAAACTCTAAGCGGCAGTCGGGTTATGGTTACGAAGGTGGACACTCCGACTATTGAACTTTTTGTTTCAGAGAACGCGGCTACTTCGGCTCCAGCTATCGTTGTTTTTCCTGGAGGAGGATATAAGTGGCTGTCTTATACAACAGAAGGAACGGATATTGCTAAGTGGCTTAACTCAATTGGGATTCACGCAGCTCTGGTCAAGTATACCGTACCGTGTGCTGGCGATCGGACGTTAGCTATTAAAGATGGTCAGCGGGCAATAAGCCTGCTTCGACACAATGCAAAAGAGAGGGGAATTGATTCCAAAAAGATTGGCGTTATGGGGTTTTCAGCCGGTGGGCATTTGGCTGCTTATATGAGTACTAACTATAAAAAACGTTTGTATCAAGCGATTGACGAGGCTGACAAGGAAAGCTGTCGCCCGGACTTTGCAGTTTTGATCTACCCTGCATATTTGTGCAGCAAAGAATCATCTGATAAATTGCCAGCTGACATTAAAGTTGATTCTGATACGCCTCCGACCTTTGTTGCACAGTCAATGGATGACAGAACTTTTTACAACTGTGCCTTTAACTATGCTCGAGCTCTTAATAAAACCAAGGTTAATACCGAGTTGCATTTATTCTCACAAGGAGGTCATGGCTATGGCCTGGCTAAGTTTTCGCCTAGTGCGTCCCAATGGCCCGGTCTTTGTAAGAAATGGATGGAGCAACTCCTGGATATGGAAAAGTAATAAAATATTGTTGCCTATAATGAAGCAATGTTTCTTAACGCAGGTATGAGAATCAGGTTAAAAAAACTATATTAATATTGATACTATAAATGAATAAAAAAAACAAATTTGAAGAATTGTTCCCCGGTGTTTGGCGGGTTCGTCTTGGCAGGCCTGAAACTATTACACCGCAATCGGTGCGGAAAAATATGCCTGCGGAAAAGGCATTGGCTGAGCTGGCTGACACAGAGGAACTTCCATTTACCGCTGATGATATCAAATGGAAAGTCGCTGCCCGTGGCACCTATGTTGAAATGCCACTTGGCAATGATGAGGAGCTTTATGGCCTTGGCTTGCAGCTATATGGATTTCGTCATACCGGCTTGAAACGTCAGCTCCGAGTTAATAGCGATCCTCTGGCTGATACCGGCGATACCCATGCACCTGTACCACTTTGGGTTTCGACCAAAGGCTACGGCGTTTTCGTGGATACTGCCCGCTATGCCAGTGTTTATTGTGGCTCGCATCAGAAAGTTGATGAACTCAAAGTCGTAGAATCTGAAAAAAAACTTTCTGCGACTACGACTGAAGAGCTGTACGAAAAACGTGATATTTCAAATAAGCGTGTTTGTGTGGATATACCCACAGCTCAAGGTGTGGATGTATATATTTTTGTGGACCCAACAATGCGTCAAGCCGTTCAGCGTTATAATCTTTTTTCTGGCGGGGGATGTCTGCCAGCTATATGGGGCTTGGGTATGTGGTATCGTCCGTATGGCCAGGCAACTGGTGAGGATGTCAACAAGCTTGCGGATGAGTTTCGACAGCATAATCTGCCCTGCGATGTTATGGGGCTTGAGCCTGGCTGGCAGACCAAGGTGTATTCCTGCTCGTTGGTTTGGGATGAGGATCGTTTTGCCGCTGATCCTGAAAAATTTATCAAAGGACTGACAGATAAGGGCTACAAGGTTAATCTATGGGAGCATGCGTTTGTGCATACATCCTCGCCGATCTTTGAATCCTTGAAGTCTCACAGCGGGCCGACATCGGTTTGGGAAGGTCTTGTGCCGGATTTCATTGATTCCGAGTGCGCTAAAATTTATAGCAATTATCATACTGAGAATTTCGTCAAGAAGGGCGTTACTGGCTTTAAGCTGGATGAATGCGATAATTCTGATTTTATCCATTCGCCGTGGTCGTTCCCTGAATATGATGTGTACCCATCAGGGGCTGATGGTGAACAGATGCACTGTTTGCTGGGCCTGAAGTATCAGGATGCGATTGAGGCGTCGTTGGCAGTTGAGAACGTTAGGACGTATTCCTTAGTGCGGAGCTCTCATGCTTTGGCATCTCAAAAACCTTTCGTGCTTTATAGTGATCTTTATGAACATCGTTCGTTTATTCGTGGTCTGGTTAATTCGGGCTTCTCTGGCTTGCTCTGGACGCCTGAAGTTCGTTCGAGTGAGTCTGTTGAAGATTTGATACGCCGTGTACAGTCGGTTGTGTTCTCGCCAATGGCCCTTATAAACGCGTGGTATATCAAAAATCCACCGTGGAAGCAGATAGATCGCAATTTGAATAATGCTGACGAGTTTATGGATAACGCCACAGATGTTCAAGCCCTCTGCCGTGACCTGTTCGAGTTGCGTATGAAACTGGTGCCGTATCTCTATGCAGCCTTTGCCAAATATGCCCATACAGGCCTGCCTCCGTTCCGAGCGTTGGTAATGGATTATCCTGATGACGTGAACGTTTATGAAATCGATGACGCTTATATGACGGGCGATTCATTACTGGTTGCTCCGCTGGTCGCAGGCCAGCAAAGCAGGAAAGTTTATTTGCCATTTGGTGATTGGTATTGCTTCTGGACACACACAAAATACGCTGGAGGCCAGTCGTATGAAATCGAGCCAGGCCTGGAACGTATTCCTGTGTTTGTGAAAGATAATTCGATCTTGCCGTTGGCTGATGTGCATCAGTGTATTAATGAGGATACCGTTTTTTGTTTGACGGTGAATGTTTTTGGTCAGCCTGCCGAGGCATTTGAGTTGTTCGAGGATGATGGTGTGTCGTATGACCATGTTGCGGGGAAATATAATACCGTCAAACTTACATGGGATAACTCTTTAGCGACTGGCAACGTTGAAAGAGTAGGCGATTATTCAGCCATTCGGTACACGGTAGTTTTATGGAACAAGTATTGAGCTAAAAAAAAATCTGATCCGAAACGCAACTGAGTTAAATTGCATAGCAAGAGATTTTCCATTCGTACGAAAGAAACTATTATAACATTAAAAGAAGCTCAAAACACATGGCTGGGCATGCCAGGCGTTGAAAAAAATGTCATATATCTGGAATTCAGGAACGACCTGGGCACTATACCGAACTGGACATTTTTCTCGAGACCGTCCCAATTTGTGTTAAAAGGATTCTTTAAGCTACCACCTTTAATCACCAAATTGTTTTATTGTTGTTATATTTCTATTGTATAAACTTGCTGATTTTCTAATCCCGCAGGCTGGGACTAGCAAGGCTAGCTCCTTTATTTCATTGATTGAAATGTATGTTGGTACCATTAGCCAGAAATCTAAGGTTTATATAAATTATATTCACAGTGCTCTATTAGACAAGCACATATTAGATTCATAGCACTATCTTCATTTTGAAAGCTTCCTCTTATTTTAATTGTTCTCCTAATCTTTTTATTTAAACTTTCTATACAATTAGTTGTATATATCATTCTTTGCATTTTCATAGGATACTTTGAATATGTAAAATAATGATGCTGTTCATTTTCGGGAAACATATTTTTTATCGACTTGTATTTCTTTCCCCAAACATTAATAAATTCCGACAACCTATTTTTACCCTCTGCAATAGTAAAACTAGGATCCTCAAGTATGAATACTTTGCTTAAGTCAGCAGCTACTTCTGTTTTATCGCTAGCCCTTACTTTGGACAATACGTTACGCTTTTTGTGAACAACACAACTTTGAAAGTCTGCTTTGGGGAAATATTTATTTACAGTGGTTGGTAATCCTTGGAAGCCATCAGCAGCAAAGTATAAAACATTTGTAACACCTCTTTGTTTTATGTCTTTAACCACCTCTTCCCAGCCTTCTTTATTCTCCGTTGGATTATTCCAAACACCTAATACATCTCTAGTTAGGTCACTTCTAATGCCTATTGCTATATAAAACGCTTCTTTCTCAACTGTATCCCTCTTTATATTAACTTGTAATGCATCTATGTAGATTGCATACCAGTCAGAGTTCAATGGACGAGCAAGCCATTTGTCTCTAGTATCTGTAAATTCTGTTGCTATTCTAGATATTCCTGACTTAGAATACTTCCCACCAAAGTGATCAGTAAATATATCTTCAATATCTCGAGTTGTTAAACCTTTCATATATAGCTGAAATGCTAAGGCGTCAAGATCAGCTCTTTTATCTTTGATTAGTTCAAGTATGCCAGGCTTAAAATTACCGAGTCTGTCTCTTGGAATATTGATGGAAAAGGTGGCGTTAACACTCTGAACAGCTTTCTTGTAAAATCCATTCCTCTTATTATCAACATTTTTATCATGTCTTTTATTATGAACATATCCAAGGTATTCAGATTGTTCGGCTGACATAATAAGCTCAAACACATGACTAATAACATCGTTTAGTGTTTTATCTGTGTTCGCAATACAATCTGTTATTGCATTGTCTAAGTTTTTTGTATAATCTCTTTTCATATTGAGGTTCCTATCTTTTTACTTGGTGGTTAAATTAAATATAAACTATAATTGGTATTATATATATTTAATTTATAAGATGGAACCTTTTTTTCTTTAGACACACAAATTGGGACGGTCTCCCAAAAAACTTCGAATGAAAGACACTACCGTGGGTAGGAGAAAATTTGTTTTTGTTGTTTTTCCTAGGGCGTTGCCCTAGGTTATGTTCTTTCGGGCTGTCAGCCCTAATGGACACCAGAGACGGTGTCCCTCCCAATTCATTTGCAAGCCGGGAAGCGTAATTTGTTTTTTCCGCGCCGAGGCGACGCGGCTACAGTAACCGATCTAACAAAATTAACAACTAACAACTAACAACTAACCATTAACAATTATTATTAGATGTCGTATCCAATCCAGAAGTTCCATGTTTCTTCTTCTGTCAACTCGTTATCTTTTTGTACAGGTACTGCATAATCAATTCTGATTGGGAATCCTGGCATGTCAAGACGTAGTCCTATACCAACACTTGATGCAAAGTCGGAGTTCATCTCAAATGGATCATACCATACGTTACCAATGTCATAAAAGAGTCCTAGTTTCATACCTCTGGTAATAGGAACAATATACTCTGCACTAAATAGACCTGATGTACATCCGCCAATTGCTTCAATATCTTCTGCTTCACCATATTGAGGCCTTCTGACTTTTGGACCAACCTGACGATATTTGTACCCTCGAATTGACCTTCCACCACCAGTATAGAGTCTATCTGATAGAGGGATTTCTTCATCTGAACCGTCAAAGCTATCAACTACTTCTCCTTTTACTTTGAGAGAGAGAACGTGCCCTAACCAAAGTGGGATATATTTTCTATATTCAAGACCCAGTCGATATGTATCGATATCTCCTCCCATAACTCCACCTGAGTATTTTACAAATAGTCTAATCTTATCACCTCTTGTAGGAGTAAAGGGATGATTTCTAGTGTCATATAGTATGTTGATTCCAAAGGTACTTCTAACGTTATTTTGATTTTTAAAGAAATAAGATTTTTCTATGTCATCAACATACCAGTATTCGTCCTTGTCAGTATTTGAAATATCTTCATCCTGGAATGCCAATGTAAAACTGATTCGTGCAGGTCCGAAAAGAGGCTTGCTGAGGCTTAAAGATAAACCAGTTCGTTTTAATGTATATTCATCATATTCATAGTTTAACCATGAAATATCTGTTCCGAATGACAATTTTCTATCCAGAAACCATGGTTCAACAAATGAAACATTAAACTCATTTCTTTCTGTACCCACCTGGAGTTTGATTTTAAGTTTTTGACCACCGCCAGTAAAGTTTGGCCAGTTAAAAATATCAAAGTTGCCTTGAGAGAATTCAATAAACCCCGTCAGTTTATCAATACTTGAGAATCCAGCGCCTAACATGATGTTTCCTGTTTTCTGTTCTCGAACTTTTAAAACAATATCTTTTTCAACAGGTATATCTGTTGTTCTCGGAGAGCTTTGGACAAGATCAAAGAACCCGAGGTTACGAAGTCTATTTTCGCTAGTTCTAAGCTTAACAGTATTGTATATGTCTCCAGGGTTTACAAGTAGTTCTCTTCTGATAACTTTATCTTTTGTTCTAACGTTGCCGGTAATTATAATATCATTGATTTTTGTCAGGTAGCCTTCTTTGACATTGTAGTCAATATCAACGACGTGATTGGAGACCGTTGGTATATATAAAGGTCTTACAGATGTGTTAAGATATCCACGTTGTCCGTAATAGTCCTGGATATTATCTCTTGTTCTTTTTGCAACCGCAACAGATGCTGGAGCACCTTTTTCGGCTATAACATTTTCTTCTACAGCGGATAATGGAAATGTTGTAATACCTTTTACAGAAATGTCTCCAAATCTGTACATTTCACCTTCTTGGATCTGGTACGTAACAGTAAGTTTGTTTTTTTTAGTTCTGCCTAGAAGTCCAGGGGATACTATTACATCCAGATAACCTTTGTTGAGAAATTGCTCTCTAATCATCTGTCTGTATGCATCAACTTCTATTGAGCCAGGTGTTATTTTTCTGAACCAGTCTACGGGATTCCACCAGACAGGGAAGCGTATTACTTTGTCCAGTTCTTTATCAGAGATATCAGAGTTACCTTCAAAGTATATATATTTGACATACTCTTTTGCCCCCTCGTGAACTATAAACGTAATAGATGCTGTTCCTTCTGTTTTGTTAACATCTTTAATTTTCCAGCTAACTTTCGCATTTGGGAAGTGGGCCTTTTTATATTCTCTCTCAATGCTTAATGCCAGATTTGCAGCTAGCTGATCATCAATTAAATCTTCCTGATCCAAATCAAGTAGTTTTCTTATTTTCCGGGTTCGAAATTTTTTATTACCTTCTATCGTCGGTTTGCCAGTCAGACGATATTTGTTGGTCAAATAGTATGTAAGAATCATCTCGTTACCAACTATGGTTGTTTTGACTTCAACGTTTGTGAATAATTTTGTTTTCACAAGGGATTTAATATCTCTTGCGAGTGTTACGCGGTCAAACCCATTACCGACCCTACTAGATGTATATGCTTTTATATATTCCCTATTGATGACTCCTGCACCTTGATTTATATACTCAATTTTTTGGATAACCGGTTCGTTTTGGGCAAAAAGGTTTAAAACAATAAAAAATGAAATAATGGGAAGAAACCTTCTAAACATTTGAAACCTCTACTGTTGTATCTTGTTGTTCATCTCGGTAAGTATGTGGATTATCTGCATCTTGGAACAATGTATATTGGTCTTCAAAGTGCAAGTAGACTTCGCCAGTAGGGCCATTACGTTGTTTTGCCACATCAACAATGGCAAGATTTGGGGTATCAGCATATTTTTCTTCTTTGTATCTGATTGGTCTTCTAAGAAGGCATACAACGTCAGCATCCTGTTCAATTGCACCGGAGTCACGTAGATCTGATAGTTTTGGCACACCTGATTTGTCTCGGTTTTCAGAAGCTCTACTTAACTGACTAAGTGCAATTACCGGGATGTTGAGTTCTTTTGCCATAGATTTTATGTTGCTTGAAATTGCCATTGTTTCAATCTGACGTCCCTGATGAGAGTATTCTTTGCAGTTTAGAAGTTGCAGGTAATCGATGATTATGAGTTGAATATCATATTTCTGTTTCATTCTTCGAGCTCTTGCACGCATTTCCATGACGTCCAATCCGCCTGTATCATCAATATATAATGGAGCCTTACGTAGATCTGCGGCTGATTTAACAAGTTTTTTATGCCAATCCCCAGAGACATGCAGTCCTTGAGAAAGCACAAAACTAGAAACTCTTGCATTACAGCAGAGCATTCTCATTGCGAGTGATGCGGTTGACATTTCCAAACTAAACATAGCAATTGGTCTAGGTTTGTGGTCTGACACATTACCAAGAGCGATGTTTTCGGCAATATTCATAGCAAGTGATGTTTTTCCTTGTGATGGACGAGCAGCAATGATAACCATTTCTGCGGGTCTAAGTCCAAGGAACTTTTTATCTAAATTTTTAAGTCCGGTCGGTAATCCATTTGCTGCCTTATCACCGCTGGTTGTTCTTTCTATCTGCTTCATTGTGCTGTTGATAGTTTCACTCCAGCTAATGATTGAGGAGCTTTGATCTTTGGTGATATCCATGAAAGATTGTTCGGTTATGCCTAAAATCTTTTCTGCAGGATCTGGACTCATGTAGCATTGGTTTTCGGCTTTTCTTGCACAGTCAATTATTTTTCTTCGCATATATTTTTCGCGAACGATACCAATGTAGTATTCAACATGAGCAACGGTAGGGGTGGAATTGATTAATTGTTCCAGGATTATCGGTCCCCCGATGGCTTCCAGTTTTGATGGGCCTTCAGGGATTTCATCTTTATTCCAGCGACTTGGTTTTTTATCTGGAACGCTTGCCATATATTCAGATAGAGTGACAAGGTCGATGACTTTTTGTGCAGACTGCATTTTTAACATGCATTCATATATGGTTTTGTGTATGGGAAGATAAAAGGCCTCCTCGTCAAGTTGACTATGGAGGCACAAATCTATTGAGCGTGCGTAGTCGAGCAAGATTGAGCCCAACACGCCTATCTCTGCTTCTTGACTATATGGAGGTAGCCGATCTAATAAATTGCCACCATCTATATTTAAAGAAGCATCTTCCAAGGGCATTATGATTCCTCGTTAACAACCCAAAGCTTGAATGAACCTGAGACTTCAGGATGAATTTTCACTCCAATGTCGAAAACACCTAGTTCTTTGATATGCTCTTCGAGAACAATAAAGTTCTTTGGAAGTTGAATGCCAACTTCTTCGAGTGTTCTAACAATGTCATCTTCAGTGATAGAACCGTACATGTTGTCTTCTTCTGTTACTTTGACAGCAATAGTACATTGAACATTTTCAAGGCTTTTAAGTAACTCGTCTGCATCTGAAATTTCAGCAGCTTTAACAATAGTGTTTTCCTTTTGAATCTTCACAATTTGACGCTTTGTTGCATTAGAGACAACATCGCCATATCCTTTTGGAAGAAGGTAGTTTCTTGCATATCCATCAGCCACATTAATAATGTCGCCTGTTTTTCCAAGATGCTCAACATCTTTCAATAAAATAATCTCTTT
>Ga0307987_1001773_pt1 | contig 11664 bp, 7 predicted proteins | sample EllFjometagen181_FD_203157 | JGI IMG/M metagenome (GOLD analysis project Ga0307987, IMG submission 203157) | Marine microbial communities from Ellis Fjord, Antarctic Ocean - #181 | ecosystem: Environmental > Aquatic > Marine > Unclassified | place: Southern Ocean | collected 2014-10-08 | reverse complement strand
GTGCTACAATGAAAGAAGCTTCAGAAGGCGAACTAAAAGGTATTCTAGGATACTGTGATGAGCTATTAGTTGCCACAGACTTCCGTGACGAAGCTAACACTTCTACTTTTGATGCTCTTGCAGGTATTGCTCTTGATGAAACTTTCGTTAAAGTTGTATCATGGTATGACAACGAATGGGGTTACTCATGCAAAGTTCTTGACCTAGTGAAAGTTATCACTGATTAAGAGTTGTTTGATTACAAACAAACAAAAATCCTCAGATTTAATTCTGAGGATTTTTTTTTGGCAGGCTGAGCCTGCACCCATTAATTTGGAACAGCCGTACGGGCGACATTCTTGTCGCCCACGCCCCTACACCACATCCTGAATATCAAGCAGACCGCAGACTTTTTTGTTTTTATCAACAACGGGCAGAGCATTAATCTTATACTCATGCATAATTGCCAATGCATCCCCTACCAAAGCATCAGATTCAATGTACTTACAATGAAGGTGCATTAAGTCCTTTATTTCAGTATGGTCCAGTTTTTGACCTGCTGACCAATCTCGGCGAAAATCTCCATCGGAATATACAGCTAAAAGTACACCATCATCATCGACAACCATACATAATCCACAACGAGCTTTAGTAATGCTAGCTAAGATTTCTGGCAATGTATCTTCTTCTTTAGCAATAACAATGTTGTTACCGGTACGCATAAGAGTTTTAACAGGCATAAGCCTTCTTCCCAATGCCCCCGCAGGATGAAATTTTGCATAATCAAGTTCAGTAAAATTCTTTAGTTTCTGCAAGGTAAGAGCAAGTGCATCCCCAATTGCAAGCATTGCTGTTGTTGATGCACTAGGAGCCAACTTCAGCGGCCCGGCCTCTTCATGTTCTCCTAAAGGCAACAACAAGTCACAAATCTGCGCAAGAGGTGTGTCTTCATGTTTGGTTAATGCAACACATTTAACACCCAGATTTTGCAAAGCTTGAGCAGTCAGCAGAATTTCTGCACTGGAGCCACTATTACTAATCAAGATGGCCAGATCATCTTTGCCAACCATTCCCAGATCGCCATGTAGTGCATTAACAGGATCTAACCATATGCTTTTTGTCCCTGTACTTGCAAGAGTAGCAGTAATTTTTTTGCCAATGATACCAGCTTTACCAACACCTGTAACAATTACACACCCTTGAAGTTTAAGCATTGTTTCAATAACGCTCTCAAAATGATGATCCAATCCCTGATTAAGATCTTCAAGAGCTCTAATCTCACTCTCCAAAACCTTCCTTGCAAATTCTAATGCTTTTGACACATCTTCTCCTTTAAATATTATTTCTATCAATTTTTTTTTAAGGGCATACACATAGGTATGCCTCTACATAGCAGCAATGATTTCGCAACGGCTAACTAACGATCTACATTTCTAAGATGACGCATGACTCATGACGCCAGACGCATAGAAAAACTGTTCAAACTTTATCAACTGTTAGTTTTTTACTCATGTTATGTAGGGGCGCACCTATGTGTCTGCCCTTATTAGGGGCAACACATTTCCAACATTATTGTACGGGCGAACCTATGTGTTCGCCCTAATATACATAAGGGGCAACACGCAGCCCCCTACATGCATTCTTAAATATTAAATCATCCCTAATCAACAAATGGTGACATAATCCTAAGCTTTTCAACTATAGCCGGCATATTCTTAATTATATGATCCACACCTTCTACAGTATTATATCTACTCAAACTAAATCTGATTGAACCATGTGCAGATGTGAAAGGAACCCCCATTGCTCTTATAACATGTGATGGCTCCAATGAGCCAGATGTACATGCAGAACCAGAAGATGCTGCAATTCCAAGATCACTTAAGTTGTAAAGAATAGCTTCACCCTCGATGTACTTAAAACTTATGTTTGTTGTATTGGGTAACCTATGATTAACATCACCATTAATAATGGTGTCAGTGCAACTTTCAAGTATTCCTTTTTCCAAACGATCTCTTAGAGAAGCCACCCGAGTCTGTTCATCCTCTATTCCAGCCTTAGCCAATTCACATGCTTTACCTAACCCCACTATATATGGAACATTCTCTGTGCCACCACGGCGACCTTTTTCCTGATGCCCGCCAATCATAAATGTCTTTAGTTTTGTTCCTTTTCGAACATAAAGAGCCCCTATACCTTTTGGAGCATGAATCTTATGGCCAGAAAAAGAGAGCATATCAACAGGTGTCTTTTGAACATCTACATCAAGCTTTCCAACAGCTTGCACTGCATCTGTATGCATTATTGAACCAGCAGCTTTTACCATTTCAGCAATCTGCTGAATAGGAAAAATTACACCTGTTTCATTATTTGCCCACATAATACTGACAACAGCAGGACCTTTTTCCAATGCACGCTGAAAAGAATCCAAATCAAGATTGCCTTTTCCGTCCACTCCAATTTCAAAACAGGTAATACCAGTTTTTTCAGATATATACCTACATAAACCTAAAACAGCCAAATGTTCAACTCTGGATGTAACAAGATTAACCTTGTTATTGGCAGCTTCTACAGCTCCCCTAATAGCAGCATTATCGCTCTCTGTTCCACAACTTGTAAAAATAATTTCAGATGGATCAGCATTAATCAAATCAGCAACTTGCTCCCTGGCAGCTTTTACATACTTACCAACTTGACCACCAAAATGATGAATGCTGGAAGGATTTCCCCAATACTCAGTAAAAAACGGAAGCATCGCCTCTGTAACTTCTGGAGCCACAGATGAAGTTGCATTATTATCAAAATAGTAATTCTTCATTTTAGGCTTTCTCCTCTACAACAACAATGTCTTCAGAAACAAACTCACGAAGCTTTGCTTGAACAACATCTTCCATTGTAAACTGAGCCACATTACATCCTGCACACATTCCTCTAAAAGAAATTATTACCTGATTGCCAATAACATCAATCAATTCTAGATCGCCATTATCTTTCTTTAGGATTGGACGAATCTCACGATCAAGAGTCTCTTGAATCAACTTTATTTTCTCAACAATTGTAATCCGTTTAGTTGGCTTTTCAGCAACTTCAGTCTCCTGATTTATATCATCTTTTACACGATCAATAACTTTTTGTATGTCATCCTTGCAAACACCACAGCCACCACCAGCTTTGCAGTAATTTGTAACTTCTTCAACCGTTGACAATTCATTATTTCTCACAACGCGTTCAACTTCTTCTTCAGTAACACCAAAACAGTGGCAGAGAATATTACCTTCAAGAATTCTTTTACCAGTAGCTCCAGTCTCATAATTTTCAATTGCAGCTTCTAAGGCTTCTCTACCCATTACAGAGCAATGCATCTTTTCATCAGGCAAACCACCAAGAAACTCAGCAATATCCTGATTTGTGACTTCAAGAGCTTCTTCTATTGTCTTACCTTTTATCATCTCTGTTAATGCAGATGATGAGGCAATTGCACTTGCACACCCAAATGTCTGAAATTTTACATCAACAATTCTTTTGTCATCATCAAGATTAAACATCAACTTCAAAGCATCCCCACATGCAAGAGAGCCAACCTGACCTACGCCATCTGCATCTTCAATTTTCCCAACATTCCTTGGATTTCTAAAATGATCCATTACTTTTTCTGTATAATCCCACATAACAATACCTTTCTTGTATATTATAAATTTAAGAACAAATAGTATATATTCAAACAAACTATTAGTAGTATAACGTATCACATTAAAAAAAACTATAACCAATTTATTAATTTCTCATATTTTGATTATTTTTTGGTTCATTTGGACGTCACTAGGCTCTTGTTGTTTGTTTTGTATGACGATGAGGACGTTCTCGACCTATCAAGCCGTAGCAAGCATGAAGGCTGATCCAATCTCACATCCAAGTGTTTTCTTTTTACCTTTCTCAAGCAGCACATGCTTCCAGGTAGGCCATTCGCTACGCTCATTGCTGTCGAAAACTCCAGCCTCACTTCCGCTGGTCGTGTGTAGGCTTTTACACATGCAACGAAGATCGTTGCGTTACCTTGGTAGCACAACCTTCCAGGTTGTTAGCGTCTTTCACTTGCAACGAAGATCGTTGCGTTACCACCAGAACAAGACTACGGCTCGACAAAGCAGTAATGTCCGCATTACCATTTTGCGGCTATTTTTTCTTTGCGTCCTTAGTGCCTCCGTGCGAAAACATTTTCTCTTTCTTCAATCTTTTTAATCTGCGAAATCTGCGGATAAAACATTATTAATTATGCTTGAATTTTTGTTCAATAAATAATATCATTAAGGATACATTAAAAAATTGGTATAATCATAAATTTCAAGAGGAAAACAATGAATAAAATAGATAATGATTTTATGGAGAAAATTCTTAATCCTTTTCCAGAAGAAAAGATTGTTTGTGCAACAGTATTAGGTTCCGGTTGGGGTGATGCAATTAAAGAATTTAACATTTTAGAGAGTATTGATTATTCAGATATACCAATGTTAGGTCAGACTACAGTCAAAGGACATGCGGGTTCTTTGCTTCTGATAGAGCATGGTGGAAGAAAATTTGTTGTTTTTCAAGGGCGAAGACATTTTTATGAAAACAATGGTTGGCAGCCTGTTCTTGTTCCAGCATTTATGTGCATTAAAATGGGAATCAAAAATGTACTTCTTACCAATGCCGGCGGCGGACTTGATGAGGATATGACTCCAAGCGATGTTATGGTAATTTCCGACCACATCAATATGATGGGATCAAATCCCTTAATGCTTGTGGATATGCCTGAAACTTTTCCAATGTTTTCGGATCAAAGTCATGTATATAACTTGAATTTACAATACAAACTTTATGCTGCTGCAACTGGTGCGGGTTTGAGAGTCCAGACGGGTGTTTACCTTGCCGTAACCGGTCCGACCTTTGAAACTCCAGCAGAAATCAGAGCCTACAAGACAATGGGAGCTAATGCTGTTGGTATGTCTACTGTTCCATCGGCAATGGTATTAAATGCAGCAGGTGTAAAAGTTGCTGGTATGACTTGTATATCAAACTTAGGTGCTGGATTATCACCAAATGAGTTAACCCATGAAGAAGTTTCTGAAAATGTTGGTGCGGTGATTCCTAAAATGACAAAAATGCTTGGAGATTTCTGGGAAAAAATTTAAGAATTATGAATGGATACATTAGTTAGATAGTTAATTGGTTAGATAGATGTGGAAGAGCTCCGCAGGTATTTATGTAACGCAACGATCTTCGTTGCAAGTGAAAACGCCTACACACGACCAGCGGAAGTGAGGCTGGAGTTTTCGACAGCAATGAGCGTAGCGAATGGCCTACCTGGAAGCATGTGCTACCTAGGGTAACGCAACGATCTTCGTTGCAAGTGCAAACGCCTACACACGACCAGCGGAAGTGAGGCTGGAGTTTTCGACAGCAATGAGCGTAGCTAATGGCCTACCTGGAAGCATGTGCTACCTGGGGTAACGCAACGATCTTCGTTGCTAGTGAAAAACGACAACAGTTGAACGCGAGACATGTCTCGCCCAAACAAATGGTAAAACAGATGAATAACAATATTAAAAAAATAAAATTTGATATCAGGCAATATGAGTGCGGTGAAGCTGCATATAGTTTGATTGATATACTTCAATCAAATGGATATATTGCATATCTTGCAGGTGGATGTGTTCGAGATATTCTGTTAGGCAGAATACCAAAGGATTTTGATATTGCAACCGACTGCCTACCTGAAGATTCTATAAAGCTTTTTGAAAATGCTAAAGAAATAGGAAAATCTTTTGGTGTTGTTCTTATTAATCATATGGGACACTGCTTTGAACTTGCAACTTTTAGGGAAGATTTTGGTTCATTAAATGGAAGGCATCCACGAAAAATATGTTTTTCAACTCCGCCTGAAGACTCAAAACGAAGAGATTTTACAATAAACTCCATGTTTTATGACCCAATATCAGAAACATTATATGATTACAACAATGGTGAAGTTGACTTGGAGTTAAAATTAGTCAAGTTTGTTGGCGTTGCCGATCAACGAATAATCGAAGATCACTTACGAATGTTACGAGCTGTCAGATTTGAAAGTACTCTCTGGTTCACAATGGATAATGAAGCTGAAATATCAATAAAAGAAAATAGCAAATTGATTAAAAAGCTTAGTCCTGAAAGAATTAGAGATGAGTTTGTTAGAATTTTATGTGAAGCAGAAAAAACAGGACAAGCTTTAAAAAAGCTAAATGATCTAAACTTACTTATACATATTCTACCTCAATTCTCCAAATTATCAGCTGAGCACATCCAAATGATTTATGAGATGCTCGACGATGTAACCAATATGAGCTTTGAACTTGCAATGGCTACTATTTTTCAATTTATAATTGAAGAACACCATAGCTCAAATATTAATAAGATAAGCAGGCATCTTAAACTCTCAACACAACAAAAAAATGAAATTACTAAAATTTTGTTAAATATTGATGCCTATGACAATTTTTGTAATTTACCTATTTCTCAAAAAAAGCTATTATTTGCAGATAGTTCATCTTCAAAGTCAATAAACTTGTTAAAGTTGCAAAGTAAATATGGCTTAGCCGCCCGGAAGCAGTTTGATTCTGCAAAAGAATTTTATGAGCTAAATAAAGATTTTACACTACCGGCTCAGTTGCTTACAGGGCAAGACTTGATATCTCGAGGTATGAAACCATGCAAGAAGTTCGGAGAGATTTTAGAACAAATATACATTGAACAACTTAATGAAAATATTGAAACAAAAGAAGACGCCTTTATAATGTTAGATCGGATACTAGATGACCAATAGAATTAATACAGATAACCTAAAAAAAATTCTCGAGAAAAACGCAGAAGAATTCAGAGTTCATACAGATATATCAGAAACAGGCATAGTTGCTGAAGCTGGAGACGGAATCGCGCATATCTCTGGACTCACAAATGTTATGTCGGAAGAGATGCTCATCTTTAATGATGATGTTTCTGGTTTAGCAATGAACTTGGAACGCAATAGTGTTGGTGCAATCATTATTGGAGATTATACACAAGTTCAACAGGGTGATATCGTAAAGCGTACAAAAAAAGTTATTCAGGTTCCTGTAGGAAAAGAGCTTCTCGGAAGAGTGGTTAACCCACTTGGAGAGCCAATTGATGGTCGTGGTCCAATTAATGCAAAGGAATTCAGAAAAATTGAGATGCCAGCACCTGGCATTGTTGATAGACAACCAATCTGCGAGCCTTTACAGACAGGCCTAAAAAGTATTGATGCTATGACACCAATTGGTCGTGGACAAAGAGAACTAATTGTTGGTGATAGACAAACAGGTAAAACATCAGTTGCAATTGATGCAATCCTAAATCAAAAAGCTGGAGACGTCTACTGTGTTTATGTTGCAATTTCACAGAAAATGTCTACCATAAGAAATTTAACAACTCTTTTGGAACAAAAAAAAGTTTTGCATAACTGCATAATTGTTGCAGCACCTGCAAGCGATCCGGCACCAGCAAGATATATTGCTCCATTTGCAGCCTGCACCATGGCAGAATACTTTAGAGACAACGGTGAACACGCCCTAATCGTTTACGATGATTTATACAAACATGCAGTTGCATATCGTGAAATCTCTTTGCTACTTAAAAGACCACCTGGAAGAGAAGCTTTTCCTGGTGACATTTTTTATCTTCACAGCAGATTACTTGAAAGAGCATGTAAACTATCTGAAGCAAACGGAAGTGGTTCAATGACCGCTCTGCCAATTGTAGAAACTCAACAAGGTGACTACTCTGCATATGTTCCAACAAATCTTGTGTCAATTACAGATGGACAGATATATTTGGACACCGATCTTTTTCATCAGGGATTCAGACCAGCAATTAATGTTGGTTTGAGTGTGTCGCGTGTTGGAGGTAAAGCTCAACTATCTGCGATGAAGCAAGTCGCACTAAAGTTAAGGCTTGACCTTGCACAGTACAGAGAAATGGCATCCTTTGCACAATTAACAACCGACTTGGATGAAACAACAACTCAGCAACTTCACAGAGGGGAACGACTGGTTGAAATTCTAAAACAACCACAAAACGCTCCCCTACCTGTTGAAACTGAAATTTTTACAATATGGCTTGCTATTAATGGACACCTTGATGACATTCCTCTATCTGATGTTGCAAGATTCACAGATGAGTGGATGAAGCTTTTGTTAAGTGGTTTTTCTCAAACTCCCAAGAACGTTGTTAAAACGGGCAAGTTGTCAGAAGAAGATGAGAAAATACTTGTTGAATGTGTAGAACAAGCAAAACAAATTTTTATACCTAGTGGCGACGTTGAAAGTATATCTGCTGATCGAATTGTTCCTACCGACGATGGACATAGTGCAAATATGCCTAAAACAGCTATATCTGCGGCGAAATAATCATGAAAAAATCAGAAGAAGAATTTGAGAGTGACCTAGGAGAACAAGAAAACTCTGTTACAGGGGTGATCGAGAGAGTAGTATACCATTCAGAAGACACAGGCTACTCAATCTGTTTAGTTGATACTGGACGCAAAAACACTCCAATTGTGACTGTTGTAGGATACTGTCCAGACATTCAAACTGGAGAATCAATACAAGCAACCGGAAAATGGACGAGACACCCGCAACATGGCAAGCAATTCAAAGCCGATACATTCTCATGCGTTCTACCTTCATCCATTGAAGGAATAAGAAGATTCTTATCCAATAAAATCATGGAAGGTCTTGGAGAAAAGACAATTGATAAGGTTCTTGATAAGTTTGGATTAAGTGCTTTGAACATTCTAAATAATGAACCATACAAATATTTAGAGATTGAAGGCATTGGCAAGAAAAGATTAACAACAATTATCGAATCATGGGATAGCAATAAGAATTCAAGAGATGCCCTACTCTTCCTTAGCAATTATGGAATTGGAGCAACACTTGCAACAAGAATATATAAGGAATATTACGAATTAACTGTTGAACTGATAACTGAAAACCCATACCGACTATATGATGATATAAAAGGAATTGGGTTCCATAAAGCAGATGAAATTGCTCTACACATGGGATTTGAACGAACATCTCTAAAAAGAATTTCAGCAGGCATTATATATGCTCTCAAAGAGAGTGAATCTGATGGCAACTGCTATATGGAAGAATCAGAATTAATTCAAACAGTGGGCAAAATCCTTGGAATTGCTACAACTCATATTAAAGATTCCATTGACGAACTACTTGCAGCAAGACAAATCATTGCAGATGGTTCAAAAATATATATTGCCAAACTATTTTATACCGAAAAACATGTTGCAGCAAAACTCAATGGACTTTTAAACGCGGAGTCATCATTCACAATTGATAATCTTGAAGAGATTATTAAAGAAGCCGAGAGTACAAGTAAGATTGAATTGGCCAAGATGCAGATTCAGGCAATAGAGATGGCACTAAAGTCAAAAGTATCAATCATTACAGGTGGTCCAGGTGTAGGTAAAACAACAATCATCAAAACGCTTGTTCAAACATTTTTAAAAAGAGATCTTAAAGTTCTATTAGCAGCTCCAACAGGTAGAGCAGCCAAACGCATGGAAGAGTCAACCCATCATAAAGCTCAAACTCTTCATAGACTACTCTCATATGATCCAAAAACAAATTCTTTTCAGAAGAACAAGTATGAAACCATGGAAGGTAATGTGCTGATTATTGATGAAGCATCGATGATTGATATAAGCATGATGGATGCAATACTTGATGCAATCGAAATGGATTCAACACTCCTACTTGTCGGCGATATCGACCAATTGCCAAGTATTGGTCCAGGCAATGTATTAAGAGATATAATATTCTCTGGCAAAATTCCATATACAGCACTGGATGTCATTTTTAGACAAGGAAAAGGAAGTAATATTGTTGCAAATGCTCATCACATTAACAATGGGGAAAAACTCTCCATCAACAATAGTGATGAAAATAGCGATTTCTTCTTCTTCCCAGAAAAAAATACAGATAAGCTAATTGATCTTATGGTAGAATTAGTGTCAACAAGAGTTCCAAACTTTTTCAATTTTGAAAGTATGAAAGATATACAGATACTAACTCCAATGAGAAAAAACAAACTTGGAGCCGACAATCTTAATACACTAGTTCAAGACAAACTAAATCCTGCCGAAAAAGATAAACCCAGTATGAAATATATGGGAAATGAGTTTAGGCTAGGAGACCGTGTCATGCAACTTACAAACAACTACGAAAAAGAGGTGTTTAATGGAGACATCGGTTTTATTGTTGATATAGAAAAGAAAAAACTATGTGTCAACATTGATAGTCGTGACATCTGGTATGATAGAGAAGAACTTGATAATTTAACTCATGCATACGTTTCCTCAATTCACAAATCACAAGGATCTGAATACCCTGCCGTAATTATTCTTATGCACAAAGCACACTATAGAATGCTACAACGTAACCTAATTTATACAGCCGTCACAAGGGGAAGAAAACTTGTGATTTTGATTGGCGATCCTAATGCCATCAATATGGCAATAGGAAACAACCAGATACAAGACAGAAGAACAACCCTCCAAAAAAGAATATTTGAACTAGAAGACACCACCCCGGAAACCTGCAAGTGGCTGTCATTCTAGTGGTTAATGGTTAATGAAAGAAGTTCACAGTATACAGTTACACTTTAGTCTTCACTCTGCGATGCAAGAAATCCCTCCGACGGTATTTATTATAAATAAGTTGCTAAGCAACACCTGAATTTACCCTTTACCATTTACCGTTTACAGTTTCTGTTCTCTGTAGCCACGTCGCCTGACGGAAAAACGCGGAAAGAAATTCCTCTGACAGTATTAATACAACGCACGCTTCCAATTGCAAGTGCTCCTCACCTAAATTAGGGGAGGTCACCTCGCGTGCGTGGTGGGAGAGATATATCCTCGCATTTCACCTTTTACACTTTACACTTTCTTTCAATCAACATCTCCCCGTACGGGCTGATTAAATATCTGCCACATCTCCTTCTTCTCCCATTATCTTAAACCTTAGAACATAAACCTTAGAACTTTCTAGGACGGAGAGGGATGAATAGTCAACTTTTTTAAGAAAAACTACAAAAAAAACTGTACAAACCCACAAATATATCGTATAAACAAAAAAGTTATTGCAAATGATATAATAATTAGTTATGTTATATTTAATTACTGAGTGTTATTTCAATAAATTCACCAAGCAGATATTAGAAAGCATTATTTTACGAACAGGTATAATAATTGTTGGATGCACATAAATGAAACCGAAAAAATCAACACTAGCATTATGTAGTGGAGCAATCGCTCTCTATTTAGTTGCTCCATTTTTAATCGCCTTAGTCGATTTTACGATTGTATATTTTTCAGACATTAATGATTCAGTGGCCATTAAAATTGAGCCAATACCTGGAAAAAATCGTTTAATCATAATGATTCCTAATGCCAAACAATGTATAATAGGGAATAAAACAAAATGCTATGCAAGAAGTTTATCTCATCATAACCCATGGTTAATTGATGGATACACAATCATAAAAATTAATGGAAGTATTTTCTGTAGATGGAAAGGAACATGTGGATCATTCGCCATATTGAACATTAATGATAACAATCGGAAGAGCGTCGTG
>Ga0307987_1001772_pt1 | contig 11666 bp, 19 predicted proteins | sample EllFjometagen181_FD_203157 | JGI IMG/M metagenome (GOLD analysis project Ga0307987, IMG submission 203157) | Marine microbial communities from Ellis Fjord, Antarctic Ocean - #181 | ecosystem: Environmental > Aquatic > Marine > Unclassified | place: Southern Ocean | collected 2014-10-08 | reverse complement strand
CAGGGATGCGTTCGGCGTTCGGCGCGATAAAATGCAGGCGGCCGGAACAAGCGACCGAGTGTCGGCCATCGCGATCGGAGCACAGGCCGAATGCACCAGATTGGAGATCAGGATTCACCAGCTCAAGGACCACCAGGCCAGGACGGACGCCCTGCTCAGTCGGTTGGGGAGCGACGAGGCTACGGAGGGGTGGGAGGAAAGCCATCCAGAGGACGCAGGCAGGGAGGTCGACCGATGAGTAAGGTCTACATGATCGAGTGGCTAGGCAGCCCGGCGACGGTCCACGCCTCGGCGGAGGCGTCGGCAGAGGACCACGCGGGACGCCCGGGGTGGGAGCAGACCTGGGCGGAAACCAACGGGATGCCAATGCACCCGCGCGACGTGCCGCATGACGCGGTGTGGACGGACGGGGCCATACTCGCCGTGGCGATATCAGACGGGAGCCTACGGAGGCTGCTCATGGACTGGGGCCCCGCGCTCAAGGGGATGGCGCAGGGCGCGAAGCCAAAGGAGGTGCGGGGTGAAGACTAAACTAGACGCCCTGTTCGCGGATTTCCTTGAGTCACGCGGACTGCGACAGTCGGACATCGCGAGACGGATGTGCGTCGACCAGTCGGCGCTGACCAGACGCTTGGAGAGACTGCGACTTGGCAACGGGTCGCTGAAGACGCTCGCGCTTATTGCGTGGGCGCTGGAACTTGACAAGTACGAGAGTGATCGTTGGTACCGGATGGCGAACATGATTGCGGCGCAGCAGTTGGGCGTCTTTGGGACTCGCCCTGAGCTCGGGGGCTAACGATGGCTGACAACGTGTACGAGGTGGTGTCGTGGCCTGAGCGTGAGTCGCTTGAGGGAACGGGCGTGCGTATGATGCGCTCTGGGCGTAAGGCTCTGGTGTCCCCGCTGTTCACAGGCGTTGAGATCGTGATCAATTCTGTGACCGACCTACACATCTGGGACGGTAAGACATTCATCGAGCACGGGAATGACAAGCTGCTCGTGCTTCTTCCGGGAGGTGTAGCGTGAGCAGCAGACTGTCAGACTGGTGGAAGGATAGCCCTGAAAAGCGGCTCCTTGGGGTCTTAGGCGCTACTCCCGACTGGATCTGGGGACTTGGGCTTGTGACGGTTACGCAGTTGATTGCGGTGGCAACTGGCGAGTCTGGCTCTGTCCACTGCTTGATGACGGCGGGCTTCGTGTTTATCACGGTGGCTTGCGTGTGTGGACACGTCGTTGACACGTACCGTGAGGCGGACGAGCAAGAGGAGGCTCTGATACCGTGGAACGAGCACAAGGGGGTGAAGAGTCCTGAGCACAATCAGGAGATTGCGGCTGCGAGAAAGAAGGACCGGGATGAGAGGAGGGATAGGCGATGATGACATCAGACACCAACATTCACGGCGTCAAGGCTCTGAGGATCGAGCGGGAGAGCAACACGACGGAGAATGGTGACAGGTACGAGGTTATCCGCGTGATTGCGACTGACTCCAAGGGGGTCGAGAGCAAGGCGACGTTCTTCAACGAGCGGGGTGTCGAGCGGATTCAGGTGACGGCGGGGGCTGGGGTTGTTGACGTGACGGAGGGGCAGGCGTAGACTTGTGGGTGCTCGGTAGGAGGGTTGCTCCTCCTCTACCGAAAGGAACGTGCTTCGGGCCTACAACCGAGGCAGACGAGCACTCATTTTTCCCTGTAGGGGGTGCCTCATGTCTCGTCATCGTCCACGCAAGTTATGGAACGCTCAACCGAAGATCATCGAACTAGAAGGGGAGAGAACTGGTCTCGCCAACTTCAACCTGCTCAAGCATCTAGGGGAGAACGAGACGTTGACCACGTATGAGTACGCTATCGCAGTCTCAATCGCGCTTCACAGGGATGCGGAGTTGTGCGACGCATACCCAAGCCTTGAGCGACTGGCGGAGTGCGCGAAGTGTTCACTGGCAACTGCCAAGCGTGCGGTGAAGGCTCTCCACGAGAAGGGCATCGTCTGGTCAAGGACCAAGCACCGTGTCTCAACGAGGTACTACTTCTGGTTCGACAACGAGGAAGCGAAGGAGATAGGGGCGCACGATGATTTCTAACTGGTGTCACACAGGTTCAAACTGGGGTCACTGGTGCGTAACTGGTGTCAGAGAAGAATTCAAACTGGTGTCACAGTGAGCCACCAACAGATGTACTCAACAGACCATAGAAAAGACCATAAGAACAAGTCCATCGTTGCCGATGGATTGGTGTTGTCGATCATTTAGGAGGGAAGGATGAGCAAGCAAAGCGACACGATCAAGCGAAGCGGCATCAAACAGACGAAGGAGTACCTAGCCCTGCGGGAAGACCTGATACGGGTGAACACCTCTCGGATCATGCTGCTGATCGCCGTCAAGAAGGCGCTAGGTAGCAGCGTGGGGGAGTGCGGAACAGCAACGGATGGATGGACCGTCGAAGAGGTAGCGACGTGGCACGCAGAGGCGATAGCAGGGAACACGGTGTCCGTCTACTGGGACTTCCAGGACGAAAGAATTGGTGCGCGTGACGGAGACCCAAGGAAGAAGTAATCAAACACGTCCATCAGCCTAGTCGGCTGGATGGATTGGTGAGAGTAGACCATCTTAGGAGGGGACACGATGAAGCGACTGATCATGACACTGGCGCTGGCAGCGATGGCGATGGGATGCGGCAACGCGGACATCAAGGAGGACTGCACGGTCAACGGCTACGGGGCAGGCAAGTGCTCCTTCTCCAACACGGGAGACGCGGAGGGCTCCAAGTGCATCTCCATCGACGTGTTCAGGTACGAAGACTTCCAGAGCGCAGGGGCGGTGACGGTATGCTCCGGGGTGGTCGCGCCAATGTCTACCAAGGACGCGACATTCCAACTCGTCGGGCTCGATGACATGTGCAAGAACGACGACGGGAAGTGGTTCGACGTGTGCGGGCTGTTCGTCAACAAGACCAAGGCGCAGATGCTCGCGGACTGGGCCGAGTATCTGGCGAAAGAGGAGGTGAAGTGAGGAGCAAGAAGGACCGTCTCGCGGACATCACGCGGCGCATGGAGCGCGAGGGGAGCGACGCAGAGTCGAAGGCTACTAGAGAGAACCAGGATGCCCCTGCCTACGTCGCGTACATCGCTGGCGTAGAAGCGGAGTGTGACTACCTGCTGACGGTGGTCGAGGGGCTGCTTGGGCGCGACCCGGTGTGCATGGACGTAAGCAGCGATGAAGAGGACGAACTACTACGTAGGTGGATCAGTAGGGACGTGTCCCGTGAAGACCTACCGCACTTCGCGCGTTGCAGTTCGTGTGGTTACAAGGGGTACGTCGTGTGGGACAACTGCTCTATCGGGGCAAGACCTCCGCACCACTGGTGCTGGACGGAATCGCGTCTGTTCGATTGCCCATCGTGCGGAAGGCAGTGTGGCGATGTCGGCGTGCTACTTGCTACGGACGCAGTTCCTTCAACCGAGCCTTGACCTCGTCGAGCTCAAGACCGACCTTCACCTTCCCGTTCACCTTCGGGTAGGTCGAATCACACTCAAAGCTATTCGCCACCATGCGCTTGTCGATGGCGAAGACCACCTCGGCGGCTTGGTCCGTCGTGTAGGCGAAGCCGTTGGGGCTCACCCCCGAGTGGATGATGTAAGCTCTTTCTTTGCAGAGTGCCTTCGAGAAGGCCCCGTCGTCCAACGTGCGCTCAAGTATCTGCGAGGAGCAGCAGCCGTTGATGGACAGCGCGAAGGTAAGCAGGAGCGCCGCCACCCACAGGGTAAGCGTGTCTTTCGTTCGGTCTCTCATTGTGGTTCTCCTACTCTGCGCCGCCGTCGACGACGACGAGTTTGACGCTGGATGCTGTCCCTACGCCTGCGACTTTTGCAAGGATGACCTGAACGGAACCGCCAGCCCCATTTGCCGCTCGTGTCGAGTTGACGAATAGACCTTCCTTGGAGTATACAAACCCACCAGTGCCTTCGTGGTCATACCCTGGGTAATGCACGACGGCTCCTGTGATTAGGTTTATGACCTGTAAAAATACGTCTGCGTTGTCGCTCGACCACGCAACAATGTTTGCACCATTCGAGAACCCGACAGTGACAGAACCGTCGCCATCGTCCATGTGAATCTCTTGAACTATCGTAACGCTACCTTCAACGAGCGGGAGGCGCTTCTCGCAGAACAGATGCTCTCTCTTGGTAAAGAAGTCGTCGCCAAAAGTTGTAACCCGAAGTGTTGATTTTGCGTTCACTGCCATGCTCTACTCCGACATCCATACGCGAACAGTCGACGCCGTTCCTGGGCCAGATTCCTTTCTTGCTGTGACCTGTAGTGCTGATACTGGTGTCAACGCTGTCGAAAACACGGCATAACCTATGACGGCGCCGATGTTTACTGGACCTGTTCCAGCCGCGTCTGGCCCAAGTCTGTATTCAACATTCGTGTTCTCGTAAATCTGTATGTATACATCTGCGTTGTCGCTCGACCACGAGACGGTCCTTATGTCCGTGCCACCTTGTGAGACGAGTACGCTTGTGTCGTCGTCGCCGAGGTACACCTCGTGGTACGCGGTATTTCTCCCTTCACCGATGGTGATGTCCGTGGTCTGCTCGTAGATAGTCGACCTGGAGACACCGGCCTCGTCCTCCATCTCAACCTTGATCTCATATCGGTGGACGTCCAGCGCCATGTCCCTACCTCCCGCCTGCCACGCGCAGTGATGCGGCGATTATCGCCGTCAGGATGTCCTTCGCTTTGTCCACGTCTCCCTCGACCTCTCGCAGCTCCGAGAGCAGGTACTCAAGGAGGAGTTGGCGCTTGACCTCCAGCTCCTCCTGCAGGACCTCGCGCTTGGGTCCGCTTGCCACCGCCATCTGGAGAGAGACGGAGACCATCGCAGCCATGCGGGCTACAAGCGCGCTCGTAAGTTCTGCGCCCTTCGCTCCGATCTTTGCCCCAAGTGCTGCGAGGATGTGCTCAATCACGGCGTCACCTCGGGGATGTACCGGTCGGCGTAGGGGATCGGGTAGTTCCCGTTCTTGTCGACCGGGTCCGCGTAGTCCGCGTTCACCACGTCGTCTGGTTGCCACAGTCTCTCGTGTGCCGCCTCGTCACGCTCTTGGTCCGAAGGAAGCGTCTTCTCCTCACGCACGAGGATGGGCTCTGTGACCTCTTCGCTCTCCGAGACACCTACTTGCACGTCCAGGACGTCAACAAGCGTCTCCGTCGATTCTGGAGCGGCTGGCACGGTAGCACTCGGCACGTCTACGGCAGTCGGCGAGTAGAAGTACGGAGCGCACAGCACGGCGGCAAGGGCGACAGTCAACACAAGCAGCGTCACAAGCCTCTGTGCCACCGTCTCGTTCTTCGCCGGGTTGACGAGTCTTCCGAACCCAAAGAAGATAGCCTTTAGCAATTCAGTCCTGATCATCAGTCATTTCCCCCAAGCTCGCCGTTGATTGCGAGAAACTTTGGCATATCGAAACGCGGGATTTCCGTCTGCTCTGGAGGCGTATCCTCCGGGTGACGCCTGCGACATGCGTTCCACCACAGCACTCGGAACTCTCGGTCGCGATTCGCGTAGTCGTTCACCGCCCTGCCTAGCATTACCGTATTGTAGTTCACAGTTGCGAGTGCTTTTTTAAGTGGGCGAAGAATCCAGTAAAGGACAAAGCCAGCGAATGCCAGCAGCGCAGCGAATCCACTCCATAGAGTACCCATCGCCGATAACGTCAGACCATCTCCCGTCCCTACTATCGTCGCTAGTTCAAGCACTGCTTCCTCCAATCCGAACATCGCAACTTACCCGAGTCGTGCGCTCCTTGGTGAACCACCCACGGAACCACGCCCGAGCCTTCCGCCCTGCGTCCTCCCGCGTTGTTGCCTTTGCACCGGGCCGACGTGCTGGTTCGGCGTCCACCGAGGCTTGCCGTACACGTCCGTTGAACTCGTTCCGATGTGAACGCCAACGGGTATGACCGTCGTGAGCACGCCGCCATCGTCTGGCACACCCGCGCTGTCTACCTCGAAATCGGTCACTCCTGCCACGTCGCCTGGGCCTGTTGTCCCCGCTAGTGTCGTGTCGTAGGCGTTGTTCCCGCCGACGAACGTCGTGATCGTTCCGGGGTTGGCGACGAGCCTCTGGGCGTAACACCCACGAATCGTCAGAAGTGTTACTTCCGATTCGGCCTTTAGGAACAGCAGCGTGCCCCCAGGGCAGCCACACGAAAGAAGCGTTGTCGACGGAATGACAGCCCCGGAGTAGTCAAATATCATTGCTGACGAGAACGAGATGCACGCCTCTGCGTACATTCCAGAGGCGTGCATCGACGCGCCGACGATGCAGAAGAACGCACTCTGGACCGTCTGCGTGTCTCCACGGATGACCATGTTCTCGACAGATACGGTCGCGAGTCCTGTAGCCCAGGAGAAAACTCCAGCGGACCCGGAGTCAACGTAGATGTCCGTCCCGCGGAACGACACAGAGATCGCGCCGTTGACATAGATCGCCCGGTTTGCCTTTGCCTTGATGGTCCCGCCGACCATCGAGAACCCGTCGCCGAGCTTCATCGCGTAATATGCCGTCGTGTCGAGCCCGATGGTAAATGCGTTGCCGACGTCGTTCGTGCTGTCGAACGTGATCCCGGTGAGCCCCGACAGATCAAGAACCTGCGCCGCGAAGAGCTGCGCCGTCGCAGCGCGGAACGTGTCGTTGTTTGCCGCAGCGAGAAGCGCCGCCTCGTAGTCGATGTAGGGCTCTGGGGCTGCGCCGATGCGTAGGATCGTCATGCCTTCACCTTCCTGCGCCGCTTCGCTGTCGGCACCTTCGCGGCCTTGACCGCTGCCGCCTTGACCTTCTTCGTCTTGGCCTTCGACTGCGGCTCTGGCTCCTGGTATCCGCGACGGTGCCTCTCCTCAGCCTCGACGATCTTGTGAGCCACGCCCCTGCCGCCGTAACGGTCTACGCGGACCTTGCGTCCATGCACGTCTGCGTGCTCAGCGTCGGTCAACTCAACATCATGCCACACGTCGAGCGGGTCGGTACGCATCCCGATGCCCCACACGAAGCCAGCGGGCTGCACGCTATGGATGTAACCAGCGGGGAGCCCGAGGCCGATGTGGTTGAAGCGCAGGTAGCAGATGTCGTACAACATTACTACACCGGATCGGCGTAGTTGACGTTGTCCTCGTCCCACTCGGTCACGACAAGCTGCGCCGTCGCGTCAACAGGCTCCGTCGTCGTCGCAGTCACCCACAGCAGGACGTACTTGCTCTTTGCCCGGAACGCAGGCGTCTCGTTGCACGACGCAGGTACGCTGTTCACGTTCCACGGCGCTGCAAGAATCTCGTGGACGTGCTGCATGTAGTCGAGCGTCGCGAACCCAGCAGTCGGAAGGGTGTCGCACCCTGCAACCATCAGGTTGTAGTTGTACGACGCAGTCTGCGCGTCCATGCTGTCGTGCTTGACGCCAACCGACATGAACCCCTTGTGCGCGTAGTCACTCCGCTTGATGATCGCGACAAGCGTGTTCGCAGCAATCGCTGCCGAGTAGTCGAAGTGCGAGTAGTCGTCACTCTCCGTCGACGCGTCAGCAGGGTTGACGAAGACGCAGTGTGGCGCAATCGGGTACAGCGTCGCCGGGCTCTTGTGTACGTGTAGGTCTCGTGGCATTGGTCAGCCCTCCACTTGTTCGGTCTACGTGAAGTCGAGGTTCACACTGTCAACTCGACCGCCGCAGTCGAAAAACATGTACCAGTTGTCCGCCGCAGCGTCGTGCTGCACGTCGAGCGTGAGCGCCCCGGAAGCGTCGGTAACGGCATATGAGAACTTGTCGTTGTCGGAAGAGATGATGACGCCGTCAGCCGCAGCCACGTTCGCGATGGTTGCCACGTCAGGACCACTCGCCGTCAGCGCAAAAGTCGCGTCGTCAGAGAACCAGAACTTCACGGACTGATGAATCGCCATCGCAACGCCAGCCGAAGTCTTCGCGACGAACGCAACCTCGATCGCATTCGCATGAACGGCGGACAGCGGACCAGCAGGCGCGTCTGGTACGCCGACAACAGCCGTTGTCAGCGCGGACGCAAGAAGGTTAGACTCCGTCACGACCGTGTTCGAGCCTGTGATTGCTGGGAACGCTCCCCTGATTCCTTGCTGCTCTTCGAGTGTGTTCTTGTAACCCTTGGAAGGCATAACATTTTCTCCTTGGGGATCATCGCCCCCGCCAAAGCCCCTACTAACCCACTGCGTTCGGAAGCCTTCATTAGCCTACGGGGTGTTTGTCAGTCTGTCAAACCTACCTATTTTAGTGGCGGTTGGCCCACCTGCCCACGGACGCGGTTCATCTCCTTCAGCCCTCGGTCTCTCTCCGAACCAAGCATCCACTCAATCGCGTTGGACAACATTCCCTGAGACATCATGCGCTCCGCGTACTCCGTCTCCGTCTCGTTGGTAAACTTTTGCTGAGACATAGCCCGGGCCTTTCCCATCCGTCCGAAGTCCTTGGAGGTCTGTCCACTCGCCCGGTCCATAGCCATCCCATATGACCGGCGAATCTCAGATAGCGGCATCGACTTGATCTTGACAGCCGCCATCGAGTTCGCGATTGCTTGACCTGTCGTCTCATAGACCGTTCCGCCAGGATGCGTAGGCATCCCGAGTTTTGCCTTGAAGGTGTTCACAGCACCTCGCACGAGGAATGGCGGTATCTTCAATCCAGCAAGGGCCTGGAGTACGCCAAGGGTATCCCCCTTCGTGCCGGGTCTCGTTACGCCCTCAAGGTACCCAGACTGGAACGGCAACACAGCAGGCGGAACCCAGTCAGGAAGCCCGAGCGCACCGCCAGGGGTCTCTCCACCTGGGAACCACGATTGCGCCTTGAGGAAGCCTGCGTGTCCAGCGATGTAGGCAAGGTTGACTGTCTCAAGGGTTGGATTTCCAGCCCTTGTCTCTCCTATGCCAAGCGGTGTTAGGTCCATCTTGTCTGCTGGGGCCAACTTGCCCCATAGTTCCTCTCCCTCGTCTGGGTCGAGCTCTGGCATGTGGGTCATAATGTACTTGCCGCTGATCTCTCCTGCGTGTCCAAGGACTGCGGACTTGATCGGGTTGGACGCAATCCAATCCCCGGTCAACTTCATCGCCATGAGTTCCCACGTCAGGAATGGGTTGAACGCCCCAACGGCAGCACCAACTCCACGGGCCACATTCGTAAGCCCGTTCACTCGCGAGTAGTCGAACAGCAACTTGTTTCCATAGGCGACACCAGAAGCCGCCGGGTCCGCTATAGCCTTACGCACTCCGGTCTCAATCGCGTCAGCCGAGTCTCCCCAGAAGCGGAAGTAGCTAGGTAGTCCAGACTTTCCAGGAGCGGTACCTAGCGTTGATGCAATCCTCCACGACGCACTCGGCGCTTGGATGTCGTACAACTTCGCGTAGGCTGCTACCACGTCGGCGTTGTACGGGGATCGTGGGCCATGTATCGCCACGCTCTCAATCGTCTCGTCTGAGAAGCCCAGCGGTCTCAGGTCGCCAGCGAGGGACTTCAATCCATCGACGAATTCGACAACCGATTTCTCAAACCCGTAGGCTATGCCCGCCTTCATTGTCACTTCCGTTGTCTGGAAGAACGACATGAGAATGGCAGACGTGCTCTCCACCGTCTTGCCTGGAGAACGCATGAGTTCTCCGATTGCCCGCGCTGCCTTGCTATCCGCCATACGCAGGACGTCCGCTCGATTGCCTATTGGGCCTTGCCGCTTCATGTGTGCAAAGGCGACCTCTTGAAGCGCAGTGTACGCCTTGCTTGTCTTCTCCTGTAGGAGCATGTCTGCACGAGCCATCGTCGAAGTCTCGATGCCAGCGTTCGCAAACGCTTCGTACTTGCTTGGCTTACCCTTTAGCCACTTGTTTCTGTCTGCTGCGGCTTCTGCTGTGGCCACCAATGCACGCGACCCGCCGAATCCAGCAAGCATTACAGCCACGTTCGACAGGATATTGCGAGCCACGGACGGGATGTTCTTCGCAACGAGCGTCGCCTTAACTCCGCCCATAGCACGCTTCAATGGCTTGACAATAGCACCCATGGCGCCTGTGAGATTGTCCGGTGTCGAGGTCGTCGCGAAGTCGTAGAATGTCTGCTCCGCTAGGCTACCCTTGAAGTCACGCCACTTGGCGTCGTCTGGGTGAATCCACTTGTATATCTCTCCCGTCCTGTCGCTGTAGAACCAGTCTCCGTCGTCGTAGTTAATCACGCTCTTTTCGTTGCCGGGTATCTTCGACTTAGCGCGCCCAGCAATCGTGTCTCCCTGCGTGATCTCGTAGTAGTGGTTGTTGTCTCCGTCGATGTACGTCCGCACTCCGCGACGCGCGCCCTCTGCCGGAAGCATCTTGCCAGCCTTTGGGACTACACTAGTCTCCGTCGCCCACTGCTTGAGTGCTTGCATCATGTGGATGTTCTGGATCTCAAGGTTCGTGTCGTCAAGAACGTCAGCCATCGAGTTGATAAAGCTCTGGTTTTCTCCAGCTAGTTCTGCGCCACCCTCTCGTGGCTTCCAATGCTTCGACATGGCAAGAGGTCGGTCCTCAAGCGGTGAGTACTTCAGCGCAGCAGACCACGACTTCTCGTTGTACTTCGGGTTAAGTACCGCGAAGTACTTGTTCATGCGCGCCACTGCGTCGAGGTCGCTGAAGTCGCTGATCTCGAAGAGTGTGTCCATGTTCTTGATGACCTTTGTACGCAACTCCTCGAAATTCTTGCTTAGGTTGTAGTAGGCCGCAGCTACCTTCTTTGCAGCAGTGGTGCCGCCATCTCCGAGGTTTAGGACGACCTTCTCTACGGGGTCTAGACCTCCGAGTTTTCCTTCCGCCTTCGCACGCATCACGTCAAGCGCGGACTCGCGCGGCATCTTGGCGAACTCATGGCTGTCCATGTATGGCTTCACGGCTTTGTGGAGAGGATGCTTCGGGTCTACGAGTGCATCCTTGAGAATCACAGACGACACCTGAAGACCACCGTCAGGGTCTAGCGCCATGTTCTCAAGCGCCCGAGACCGAGCGTCGTCAAATAGAGCCTTGACCTTCAGCGGAGACTCTGCGATCTCCTTCGCTCTCGCGCGAATGGCCATCGGCTTCAGCGTTGGTACGCCAGTCCAACTTGGCGTCTTGTCGCCACGCTTCTTCCTGAGCCGACGCAATTCCTTTCGACCGAGAGTATCTTTGGTCAACCCGGTCATGTCCTCGATGATCGCGCTGGCTATGCCCTGCACGTCTTTTCCAGCGACCTTGGCCTGTAGACCAACACTGCGAATGCGACGCGCCTCAGACGCTGGTGTGGCTGCGTGGGTTAGGTCTGAGAACATCTTCGTCGAAATGTCCTTAGCCTTCTGGCCCTTTTCGAGAACGCCGATGTCCTCAATCCATGCGTCGCCTGCGTCCAACTGCCGCTCGATCATCCGAGAGTATATCCCTGCTCCATCTCGCGACTTGTACCCAGCGGCCCGAAGTACGACGGGGTGCGTCAAGGGGCGCAGTGCCTCGTCTCTCCTGCCATTCTTTGCCGCTAAAAGCCTGTCGGACATCTGCTTGCGAGCCTTGCGCGCGATCTTGGCAGACTCGGGGATGTTGTCGGTGAGCCCACGGACTAGGTCAGGGGCCTCTCCCCTTATCGCTCCGGTCAGTTCAGCCAC
>Ga0307987_1001770_pt1 | contig 11679 bp, 5 predicted proteins | sample EllFjometagen181_FD_203157 | JGI IMG/M metagenome (GOLD analysis project Ga0307987, IMG submission 203157) | Marine microbial communities from Ellis Fjord, Antarctic Ocean - #181 | ecosystem: Environmental > Aquatic > Marine > Unclassified | place: Southern Ocean | collected 2014-10-08 | reverse complement strand
CGAGCGTCCTGAACGACCTGCTCGATGAGTTCGGGATTGGTGTAGCAGAGCTGGGGAGGACGGTCCGGGTAGCCTTGTGCAAACCAATCCGGGTGGTCGGCGAGGAAGCGGTCGTAGTACTTCTCGAATGCGTGGGACACCAGGAATGGCCTGCCGCCGATCCGCAGGCGCAGTTTCCAGACGTGGACATCACCGGTGCCGACCGAATCCGGCGGCCCGGGCAGGTACAGTGGTGTGGGCGTAATCCGGCGGTGCTCCATGGCGGGTGCCCGACGGACGTCGCTGCCAGTCACCGACAACGTAGGCATGGAGGGATGGACGGTGCCAATCTCGCCTGGAGCGTACCAACGGACGTCACAATGCCGTTCCAGGAAGTCGTATACGGCATAGAGCGAGCCGTTCCCGGCAAAGAGCGACGGCGGCGACATGCCGCCGTATCCGCCAGCCTCGTTCCGGATGAGCCCCCCCTTCTCATCGAAGTGCAACAGGCACCCTGTGTCCCCATCCATCGCCAGTGGGGCGCGTGGGACCCCGGCGAGGGCGCGGACCTTGGTCGAGATCCGGACCTCGTCGATCCGCCCAACGAACGGATTGCCGGTCACGCCTCCGGTGGCGGCGAGGCCGCCGATGCCGAGAACCGCTCCCTTGCAGGTTGTTTGAGCATATGCTGCGGTCCCGCAACGGATACCATCCACGAACAACTCCATGCGGCCAGCCGCTGCATCGTAGGTCGCCGCCACATAGTGCCAGCCCTCTGCCAGCGCCTTTGAGTAGACGCGTCGGACCTGAACACCGTCGTAGGTCGAGTAATTCAGGCAGCCAGTTCCCACGTCGCGCTGCACAATGTGGTAGGTCCAGGGATCCGCACCGTCCACTCGCAGAATGGTGCCGGGTTTCTCGGCGGGAGGAGCGGCGGGAAGCCAGACCCATGCTTCAAGGGTTCCGCGGGCGTCGTTGAAGCCGAGATCGGGAACACTGAGAACGGTCCGGTCGCCATCGAACGAGAAGGCGTCGCCGAAACGCCCGGCAACCCGTTTGGGAATCGCCACGGAGCCATTTTCGGCAGGCGAGTCCTGCCCCATGAGGACCAGAGCGTCGGGAAGAAACCGGATCATGTACTCCTGTGACCCGAAGGGCTTCCGGGGGAGCCCCAGGGAACGGGTCGCCGCGCTCTCGCCAATCAGGATGCGGGTCCCGGTAACGGCCACCCGATCCGTCATGATCGGCAGGACGGCCCCGGTGATCCGCTTTACGTGATCGCGGAGTTCCACGGCAGCGAACGCCGCAGCTTGCGTCGCCTCCTCGGCCAGCACGATCGTGGCCGCAGGCCGGTGATCGCGGGCGAGAACCAGCGTCGCTCCCACGCCATTGCCGGCCCCAATGGCCCCGCCCGTCAGTACCACGCTCATTGCCGCCATAGCCCAAGCCCTGCCAGGTGAGTGCATGTCCCGCTCCATCATCCGTGTGCGCACCGCAAGTCCGAGATCCTGTCCTTAGCCGGAAGACTCCGTCCGGCAACGAGTAGCGTACCCTTGCATGCGCCGACCTACCAACCGCAGGCGCGTTCCCGGCCTTCCGCCATCGGCTGGTACCGAGGGGAGAGCCCGTGCGGCGTTCCTCGGCTCCCCCGCCGCAAGGGCATCGGCTTGACCGCGAGCCGTAGAAGAGGTCTTGTAGCGGGTCACAACCCATCCCTACTCCCACCGGAGGACCAGCGCGTGAGATTTGCCGTCTACTCGATTCTCGGACTGATGCTGCTATTGGGGAGCTTCCTGCTGGTGTCGCGGTTTGTGTTCCGTGGCGCCCTGACGGGCTTGCTGGGGGAGGCCCGGATGGGGAACCCCAGGATGGAGGCCGGGATCGACATCCATCTGTGGCCAGGCATTGCCGGACGCCGGACCAAGGCCCGCTCGGACACGAGTCTAAAGGTCATCGAGCATTGGGCGAACAAGGAGTTCCAGGACTGGGAGGAGAATGGCAAGGTCACCATGACCAGGACGCTTCTGGCCAAGCTGCTGACGGGGAAGCAGATCGAGGAAGTCAACCAGTACCTGCTTGCGGCCCACCCCTACGCTGGCAGTGGCTCGTCCTACGAGCTTCGCCCCAAGGCAGACTATGATTTCGCGGAGATCATCCTCGCCAGCTTCCCCTTCCTCTTCGGTGACCAGGCCAAACTGCTTCGGCCTCGGACGGTGAAGCACATTACTGACGTTCTCCTGATCGAGAGGGGATACCGAATTCGCTGGACCGTTCCCGGCTCTCTTGGCACGGTCAGGGACACGGAAAACCACATCCTGATGACCGAGGGCACCAGGACTCTCCGCAATCTGTGGCTGATCAAGTCGGGGACAAACACCTCTGCCCGCCACGTTCGCCGGACCAATGACCATGCGAGAGCACTGGCAGCATACATCAGCGACCTGGAGGAGTGCGGGCTGTATGAGTTCAACTCCCAGCCGTATGGTGGCTACACCATGGCGGCGGTCCTGATCATCCATGCCTTCGCGGAAGCGCCGGAACTGCGAGAGGCAAGCCGACGGCTGCTGGACCGAATCAGCTATCAGTACGCCGTCTCCAGCATGGGCCTCCGGCGCGTCGTTCCCTTCCGCCGCCAGTTGAAGAGGGCGGACCGCACCAGCGTATACGAGGATCCGTTCACCGCCGCCATGGTCAGTTGGTATGGTGATTCCCTCTTCACCGGCGACATTGCCAAGCAGCCCAATCTGCATCACGCGATCATTCCGGCCGCCATGCCTTATCGGCCGGGGGCATTGGTGGACCGACTGATCGCTGGGGGTGCCGACGGCGAACCCGGCGAGCGCGGACTTGTGCTCATTGGTCGCGGCAAGAGGTCATCGCCGGAGATCCATTTCCGAGGAGATGGGTACCACATTTCCGCAGGGGGCGTTTCCTGGGGCAAGGGCTCGGGAATCGTGGCCAAGCCCACGGTGCTGATGCGGGACGACGGAATCACGGACCTCACGGGGATGCTCCGGATCGAGGGACACGGCGACCTGACGACCTGGAACAACACCGGAGTGCACCGGAACTTCGCGGTCGGGAACGCCTCGTTGCAGATCCCGGGCAGCTGGCAGCCTGCTGCTGAATCAGAGGACTGGCGGGTGTTCGCGCTGGGTGCTGAGCCTCCTCGTTGGGTGGTCACCTACAGCAGTCCGGAGGTCTCGCTTTTTGCCGTCGTACCAGGAACCGGGGAGGACCCCAAAGCGCTCCTGGCGAGCGTACGGGCACTGAACCCCGAGCCCGCACAACTGGGCACTCGGTTCACCTCCCCTCCCGGCACGGAGTACACCTACGACACCAACGCCTCTCGTGGGACCTGGGTCATCAAGACTGTCGATGGGCAGGCGGTCGATCGCGACTACCAGAGCTGGCCACGACTACAACTGATCGACCAGCAATAGGCGGAGGACGCCTGGGACGAACGGGGGCTACGCCTTGAGCTCGGACTGGATCATCTCGGTGGCGGCGGCCATGAGCCGGTCTCCGGCGTATCCGTCTACGCGGTGCATCAGGGTCGCCTGGGTCTCGTAGGTCGCGTGGGCCATCGCCTCGGACGTGGGGATGTAGCCGGCGTAGGCGTTGGCATAGCCAACGATCAGGACTCGCCGTTCGGGGAACCGTTGCTGCAGGCGCAGTTGGTGCTCGATGAACAGCTCGCCGGGTATGGCAACCAGAACGAGTGGCCCCATGCGGATGCATTGCAGAGGCAGGTCCTCGGTTGGGTGTTCGCCATAGCGTTCCCGGAGAAAGACCTTCCACAGCGTGGTGCGATAGCTCTGGTACACGCGAAAGAGGTCGCGCTGGCGCTCTGGGTCGGCAATCACGCCCTGCCATTCGCTCGCGCGCGCCTGTTCCAGCGCCTCCTGCCATTGCCCTAGTTCCGGGGGCACGGCCAGATCCGCCGGGGCGCGTTTGATCCCTACGGAGACCGTTCGGTTCGCCCACGCCAAGTCCGTCCCAACCGCCGTCTTCGCTCCGGCTGCCGCTACCAGAACCGCATCTGCCACCTGCTCGGCTCGCTGTCTGGCGCGCGCGAAGGTCCGCTCGCCCACCTCCAGGTTGATGTCCCCGCAGGCCCCGTTGAAGAACATCGAGAAACCGCCCGAGCGCTCCTCGATGATCCGGTCGGCCATGGCGCAGTAGTCGCCGCTGATCCTGTATTCGGCAGCCATGGCGCAGGTTGGGTGAGCCGCGTAGTGGTACAGGACGCCCAGGTGCTTCCCGTTCACCCCCTCAAAGACGAGCACATCCAGCTGTGGGTCGATGGTGTTCTCGCCTTGCCCCAGGCGGTGTTGGTAGCGATTCGTGGCAATCGGCAGGTCGCGGGTGCCCCAATGGACACGGCCGTCGGCCAGCCGGCCAACGGCTTCGCTGGCTGCCGTGACCAGGGCTTGGTGGATGGCCGGCCAGACACGGATGCGCGAATCCTCCTCTTCATTGAGCGTCTCGGGGCCGTTGTGGGTGTGGGTGGCCGCGATCAGAATGCTCCCCGGCTCAATGCCCGTGGCTCGCGCGATCTCCGTCTTGGCTTCGTCGGCATGCTTCTGCGGGATGGCGACGACGTCGAGAGAAATCAGGAGGCAAGTCTGCCGATCCTGTCGCAGTGCCAGCGCATGGACGAAGAGTGGGTCGTGGACACCCGAGTGCCGCTTCACCCCAGATAGGCGGAAGGCGCCGAACGCGTTGCCATATGGCGTGATGTCATGTTGGGAGAAACCGATCTGCATGGTGAACAAACTCCCTTTGCTGTGGTAGCCAGAACATGGATCAATGAGCGAATCACGTCTACCGCCGGGCACGCCGCGATGCTTGATACGCGCAACCCCTCGTCCCGGTCACGGGGTCGAGATCTTCACCAAGAGGGGCGAGTAGGCCTTCACATTGAGGGACATGGTGGCCGGAACGGTGAATCTCGCCGACTTCCCCCATTTGCCGCCCGCGAAGTCCCGGCGCTGGCCCTCTGCCCCCACCGCCAAGCCCCAGTCCTTGCGGTTCCACGGGATGCTGACGGCCTGTGCCGTCGCCGAGTGGTTGCTCAGGACCAGGCCGAGGCTGCCGTCGGGGGCACGGAACATCGCGCCCAGCACCACGGGCAACTCGTAGTCCACCTTCTTCTTGAACGTCGGCCAGATCTCCCAGCGGCGTTTGGCAGTGGGGAGGGCGGACAGGTCGGGTGCCCGCAGCATCTCGCCGGCATAGAGGAACTCGAGACCCGCCAGGCGGACGGCGCAGTGCTGCTTGAGCATCTCAAGCTGTGCTGCCATTTTCTCATCGACCAGATAGTCCAACGCGCCCTGGTCGCCGTTGAACCAGCCCAGGACCCGACCGCGGGTCAGGGAGAAAGCCAGCTTCGAGGCAAAGACATCCGGGGAGTGGAACTCCGCCCGGTTGGTGAACACGCCAATCTCGGTCGTGCGATCCGCGTGAACCGTCTGGAAGATCGGGAGCGAATCCGGACGCATGTCGGAATGGGCATTGATCAGGGCAGCGCAGGAATCGGTGTAGCACTCGCCCAAGTTCTCCCCGGTGGTCAACACGCCTTCCGGGCGGAGAGCGTGGGTGCGACGGTGGATCTGCTCGATCCCCTTGGCATGGTAGTTCCCTCCTTGCCACGGGTGGCTGGCGTGGTCCCGAGAAAAGCAGAGGCCAGCATAGACAAAGGTCTCGTCGTAGTAGATGGAATCGACCGCGCAGTCCCGGAGCAGTCGGTCGGCGGCCTCCACCATCACGTCCTGCCAGGCGACCTCCGCCGGACACATCGGCACCATCCGGCGACCCTTCTGATCAGCACCTCGGAAGACATCGGCGGTACCTGCCACCTGCGTGGAATCAGCCACGGACCGATGGTCGCCCCAGATGCCGTATTTGGTGTAGAGCTTGCCCGCTTGGTTGAGCTTGGCAGCGGCGGCGAGCTTCCTCTCCGTCCAGATCGGCAGCTGTGTCTCGCAGAGGTGGATATTGATGTACGGCATCACCCTCACCCCCGCCGCGCGGACCTTTGCGACCGCCTCGGCGAAGCCCGGGCGAGCCGGCAGGTAGTCGGGGTAGTTGTAGTCGTGGGCGATGTACTTCTGCCAGAGATACCAGTGGAACCCGAAGTCGTAGCCGAGGCGTTCTCGCATCCTCACAATCTTGTCGGCGAGCCCACCGATAGCGGCCGGTTCCGTGCCCCAGGCGTTGCCCTGGAACCATACCGGCAGGCGTTGGAACCACTCGGGGATGTCGGTGCGCTCGGCAAGGGATTTCCGCCAGCGCGCCTGGCTGACAGCCCAGTGCCGGTAGGCCTTGGCGGCATCGTACCAGTCGCCTCGGAGGGGGCCGCATACCACGGGATAGGGCAGCTTCCAGCTACCCGGTCCGGCCGGAACCCCGGGATAGTGGATGATGTGCGCGCGGAACGCGGCCTTTGACGCCATCGGGGCGGCGGCGAACGTCTTGCGGTAGTTGTTCCCGTCGTGGGACGCGAAGTACAGCGCGCCGCCTTGGCCATCGCAGTAGGTGAGCAACTGCACGGACATGCCACTGCCGGGGTACTCGCTCTGTCCCTGCGCGGCAGAAATCCGCGAACGCGGTTGCCGGTACAGCGCCCCGGAGTAGAGCGGCACGGCCATGTAATCGGTCTGCGCGGATCCGTCCCGACTGGAGCCCAGGCCGCTCAACGTGGGGAAGACGACCTCCTGGAGCGGCATGGGGGAGCTATTCGAGACGCTGATCTCCCACCGCAGCAGGCTGGCGGCGGCAGGCAGAGTCACCGACACCTCCACATCCATGGTGCCGCCAGCCAGGGGAGCCCCCAGATAGCGCAGCTTCCACCCGGCCCCGCCAGCCGGAGTGGTGAACTTCTGCGCCTCCTTGCGCGGGAAGTCCGCGGGCCGTACCGGAATGCCAGACGCCGAGACATACCACACCGGTGGTTTCTCTCCCCGCACCAGCCCCTTCACGACGAACAGCCCACCGCCTGGCTCCAAGACATAGCGCCCCCCGTCCGCGAGGTCGGTCAGTTGCAGGAGGGCGAAATCGCTGGCTCTGAGCTGAAGTCGCACCCGGGCATTCTCCAGCACCAGTTCGTCGGCGGTGGCCACGGCTCGGGCAGCCCCGAAGGAACAGGCCGAACAACAGACAAGAAAGCTCAGCAAGAGCGCGGTGAGTTCTGACATTGGCCATCCCTACTTGATTGCGGTCGTCGGCACGATCCAGCCCCAAGAATCCCAGCCTGGTGCAGGCGAGGATCTCCACCCCCAGAGGTCCCGTTCACCGGAACAGGAGGAAGGTACCATCCAGGAAGCCACACTACCACTGATTCAGTATTAGGGTGCACGCGCGTGAACGGCCTTGTCAGCGTAGCGCGGGACGGGGACGGCTGGACGTACTCCCTCGGGTGCAACCCAGTCCACAGGACGGCGCGAACAACCGGGCTTCCTGCTGGCGGTCTCATCACTGGTGGCGGCGGCACGCGATCAAACGCATCAACTTCCCACGCCACACCTGCTCCTGGTCCGCTGATTCCTCGACCGCGGTCAGCGGCAGTCCTGGGGGATCTGAACGAGCCGGTCGAGTTCGGGGTGGTTGGTCACCTGCATGGCTGCCGCGTCCCACTCGATGGTCTCACCGGTGCGGATAGCCAGCGCACCCAGGAGCACGACCTCGGTGAGGGGGGCAGCATACTCGAAGTTGGCGCCAGGAGTCGGACCGTCGCCTTTGAGGGCACGCAGCCATTCCTCGATGGGGCCACCCTCGACCCGGGGGATCGTCTTGGGTGGCAGGCTTCCGGCCAGCTCGTCCATCCTTGTCTGGGGGACAATGGCCGGGTTGTTGGCCTGGGGGCCGAAGGCCATGACCGTGGCCTTGTCCCCCATCATGTAGAAGCCGTTGGTGGCGATCTCTCGGTCCTCCTCGAAGTCGGGGGGCAGCAGGATCTCGTTGTCGCCCTCGTACCAGATCAGCGTGACCGGCGGGGCCGAGCCACGGCTCGGGAAGTGGTATCGGACGATCGCGCCGAAGGCCGTATGCTCTTCACGCACGGGGTCGTTGGTGCGGACCTCGATGCGGGTCGGCATACCCAGATCCAACGCCCAGAAGGGACCATCCAGGATGTGGCATCCCATGTCCCCCAAGGCGCCGCAGCCGAAGTCCCACCAGGCGCGCCAACGCTTGTCGGAATATGCCTCGCTGTAGGGACGCTTCCTGGCGGGGCCGAGCCACAGATCCCAATCCAGATGGTCCGGAGCGCTCCCTGGTGGGGGCGGCACGCTTTCGGGCTTCTCGAACCACGGCATGCGGGGGCGATCCGTCCAGGCGTGGACCTCCGTCACCTTGCCCAGAACACCAGCCTGCACCCATTCCTTGACGACCCGGATGCCCTCCATCGTGTGCCCTTGGTTGCCCATCTGGGTGATGACGCCGTGCGTTCGGGCCGCCTCCCTAAGGGCCCGGACCTCGCCGATCGTTCTGGCCATGGGTTTCTGCACAAAGACATGCTTGCCGCGCTCGATGGCGGCCATGGCGATGCCGTAGTGGGTATGGTCGGGCGTGGAGATGGTCACCGCATCGATCCGGTCGCCCAGCTCATCGAACATCTCGCGGTAGTCCAGGAATGTCTTCGCTTCCGGGTGCTTCGCCTGCTGTTCGGCCAGGGCCTCGCGGTCCACGTCGCACAGCGCGACAATCTGTTCGGACGCGCAGGCATCGATGGCATAGTTGCCGGTGAAGCCACCGGCCCCGACAATGGCGATATTCAGTTGGTTGTCCACGTTGTCTCCCGCTCTTCTTGTCTACGCACACCTTTGGATTACTTTGCAGACACCGTAGCAAGACGGCTCCCATTCGTTCACCGAGAGCTGTTGCCGGACCCCGATCGGCAGTTCCGGGGTACGGGCTCCCAGAGGCTAACGGTTGGGGCGAAGCCGTTTCTCGGCAGACGAGCCGCCGAGGTGTGTGATGCCCAGCCGCGTGAACGATAGCGCAACCAGACAGAGGTCGCCAACAGTGAACCCCATTCCCACCATGCTCGGCCTTCTGCTTGTCGCGTGTGCCACCGTCGCCAAACCGACAGATCAGCACGCAAGCCATGTCGCAGTCCTAGCCAAGGCGGGGATTGTGGAGGACTCTGGTTACTGGAACACGCACGCGGTTCCAGGCCAAACATGTGCTGGCGAGCGGGTGGGCGGGCTGCTGCTGCGCTGCGGCCGTGTCTTCGGGCCTGCCGGGGATCTCCCGGCCGCTCTCGTTCTGCTGCGGAAGAGGAAGGTCACCTGGAACGACTATTGGGTCGAAAACGCAAAGGCGGGGCGCACGTGCCGCGGCGAATATGTGGGCACGGTGATCCGCCTGATCGGCACGCGTCTGGCTGACCAGGAGCTGGCGCGTAGACATGCCCCCCCCGAGGGTGTCATCCCGCTGCCTGAACCATCGGCGTTCGCGTCCCTGCCTGGCGGCCGTTTCCCGTCTTGGGGAAACGCCGTCATTGGGACTCAGACGTTTGGTGTCTCGTACCAGTTCACCGAGCAGCCGAAGCTGGTTGAGACCGCGTTGGCGATACAGCAGATGGGGGCAAGCGTCATCAAGTTCCAGCTGAGCCACCGGTACTTCGGGGAGCGAGGCAACATCCCGGAGCGGAATGGGGCTATCCGGACTCTCGTCGATTTGGCGCGAGACGAGCCCGCGCACCGGCAAGTTCTCGACATGCCGTTCCGGCACATCGTGCTTTGGGCGCACTGCCTCGGAAACAAGCAACTCCCAAGCTGGCGCAAGGGGTTCACGGCAGAGGAGCGCAAGACCGAGTACAGCGAAATCAAAGAACTCACTGTCCACTTGCTGAAGACCTACAGTGGTAGCGGGAAGACCTTCTATCTCGGCCATTGGGAAGGCGATGGTTGGCTGCGCCGCAGCGTCCACCGCGAGAACGATGTGCGCGTCACTGCCGAAGCTGCCAAGGGGTTCACGGAGTGGTTGAACCTACGGCAGCAGGCGGTGGACGACGCGAAGCGCGAGACGAAACACAGCGGCGTCGAGGTCTGGAACTACCTGGAGCTCAACCACGTCTGGCTAGCCATGCAGGGGCGCCCGGCGTTGGTGAATGCCGTCCTGCCCAACACCACCGTGGATCTGGTCTCCTATTCCAGCTACGACACGGCCAGCGACCCGGCAAGACTGAAGGCTGCCCTCAACTACATTGAGAGCAAGTTGCCCCCGAAGCCGGGCATCACGGGGAGACGGGTGTTCATTGGCGAATACGGCTTCCCTGCTGCCCGGCACACGCCGAAAGAGCAGGATCGACTAAGCCGTCAGCTTATCCAGGCCGCCCTGGAATGGGGATGTCCCCTGGTGCTCTACTGGGAGCTTTACAATAACGAAGTGGAGGACGGCAGACAGCGCGGCTTCTGGATGATCGACGACCAGGGCGTCAAGCAACCCGTGTACCAAACCCACCGTGCCTTCTACGACGAAGCGCGCGCCTACGCCGCCACCTTCCAGAAGAAGCACGGTCGTCTGCCCGACAGCAACGCGTTCCGGCGGTGGGCCGTTGCCTGGCTCAAACAGCGTGGCGAAGCACTTGACTGATGTTGCCGGTGAAACTCCCGGCCCCGACAATGGCGATATTCAGTTGTTCAGTCATGCTGGTTCCGTTCGTGTTCAGGCTTGGCGACCATACGTGGCCGCTGCGTGGAAGTAGGCGCGCACATTCTCCACCGGCGTGCCGTCGCGGATGCCATCCGAGGTGCCGAGAATGAAGCCGGTGGGGCCAGCGACAGCAAGCGCGTCACGCACGGCCCGGTCCACCAGCTCCGGCGTGCCGAACCGCAGCACGTAGATGAGGTCGATATACCCCTTCAGGCAAACCCGGTCGCCGATGCGGCGCTTCGCCTCGGCCAGATCCACATCGCCGACGGGGGGCGGCGTGAGCGTCTCCAGGACATCGATCCCCGCGTCGGCCAGCAGATCGATGATCGCCATGCACTTGCCGTCGTCATAGTAGTCCACCGTGCCGCCACCCGCGTGGATCAGCTCGCACGCCTCGCGCAGTTGCGGCTGGAAGTAGTCCGTCCAGAAGGGGGGCGACCAGCCTGTGGACATGCTGTTATAGTACCAGTTCAGGAAGAGATGGCGCACGCCGGCGTCGAGCGCCACCTGGATCTCCGCGAGCTGCTGCTGGTGCCCGATCTCCATGAGCTCGGCGAAGAACGACTCGTCGTCGAAATACAGCATCATCAGGTCTTCCGTGCTCATCATCTCGCCCGCCCGGTGGTTGAGCGCCGAGTGGATATTGAGCTGCACCAACCCGTCCTCTCCCGCTTCCTCGACCTGCTGGAAGTAACCCACAAAGCTGGCACGCTTCGGATCGGGGAGCAGATAGCGCAACGCCCCCAGATCGGCGCGCGTCTTCACGAGGTGCTCGCTGCGGAAGGGGTTCGGCGACATGCCAAAGCTCCGGTCGCCTGCCGGTGGGATATTGAGTCGGTCGGTCAGGACACCAGCGGGGGTGCGAAAGGTACGGGTGGCCACATCGAAGTCCCCGTCCTTGCTCCAGGCGACAGAGTACTCGACCCCCGGCAGGTCATAGCCATCCCGCACGCCCAGCTCGAAGGGGGACCAGAACACGCGGGCGTTGAGATGCGGATCGAAGCCAAACTCCCGGCCTGCCCGCAGATGGGTTGCCAA
>Ga0307987_1001768_pt1 | contig 11693 bp, 10 predicted proteins | sample EllFjometagen181_FD_203157 | JGI IMG/M metagenome (GOLD analysis project Ga0307987, IMG submission 203157) | Marine microbial communities from Ellis Fjord, Antarctic Ocean - #181 | ecosystem: Environmental > Aquatic > Marine > Unclassified | place: Southern Ocean | collected 2014-10-08 | reverse complement strand
ACAGCAGGTACGTCTGGCTGGGCTCCTTGATTCGGCCAATCCCTCCCCTGCTTCCCTCAGTGCCGTCGTAGTTCCAGCAGTAGTTGCCGTCGTACGCGTTGAAGCCGGCCGCCGTAGCCGGAGGCGCTGGGTCGGGGCTCGTGGAACAGTCCAGGACGTTAACATCATTGTAGTACTGGTACATATAGGCGGTCCAATTGGTCCCTGCATACGCGTAGCCGGTCTGGCCGGGAGCGTAGCCGACGTATCTGTCGTCGTTGTCGCCCGCGTACATTGCGAAAGCCAAGCCCATCTGCTTGAGGTTGCTCACGCAGGAAATCTGCCTGGCCTTGGCGCGTGCTGTTGCGAGTGCCGGCAACAGCATCGAGGCAAGGATCGCGATGATGGCAATAACTACCAGAAGCTCGATGAGGGTAAAGGGCCTGGTCCGGGCTGTCGTCCGTTTCATGTCCACTTCTCCTGCAATGCTCTCACTCGTTTCGTACTACGGCAGACAGTTGTCTGTTCTGCCGGGAACACCACCACCTCGGAATCTGCTGCATGGTTCGCCGAATGCAAACAGGGGCAACAGGGATGCCTCCCCGCAGTCGCGCCCGCTCTGTTTTCCGGATCATGCGCATGCCGGCCCCCAGACGCATCCGCAACTGGTACTGACTGGGGCCGCAGCCGTCTCGCGCCTTGAGCCAGTGCCCGAGCGTCGAGCAGTTCACGTGGCATCTCGCGGCCAAGGCTCTGACGTCCACCCAGGAAGACAGCTCGCCGGCCAGTTTCCGACGTACGGTCTCGATGACGAAATCGGCATGCTCCCTCTGGTTCAGGTACTGGCTGCGCTGCATGTTGGCCGAGATCGTTCCGACCACCCGAACGATCTGCTATCCGAGGGCGTCAAAGCCTTTCTCTTGCAGGTGCGGGAGCAGCCCGTGCATCCGGATGGCGCCGATCGGGTACCGCCGACCGTCCAGGATGGCGGCACCGACACAGCCGGTGTGCGTCACGTATTCGGAATTGTCGACGGCATAGCCCTGCCGGCGGATGCGGGCCAGCTCGGGCAACAACCCCTCGCGGGTGGTCGCCGGCGGGGGGGGGGGGCGCTCGAATGAGAGCTTGCCTTGTTCGACGGTGAACTCCAGGTAGTGCACGTCAGTGGATGGTCCCTGTAGGTTGCCGCCACCGCAGCCGTCGATGAGGATGGTTGTCCCCTTGTGTTCGCCTTCTGATGTCTGGCTCTGATCCGAGGCAGATCCCAGCCCTGCCCTTGGGCGGTCTGGTACCCGCCCGCAGCACATTTGTCTTCCCGGCAACATGGGACACATTGGGCGTAGCCCCTAGGGAGCTTTCCCCTGTTCCTCTGTAAGCGACGGGGGCCCGATGTCAGGACCAGCAGGGCGATTTGGCAGGCGGAACCCTCCCGAGGAGAAGACCTTGATCGACAAGCAGACGAAGGCAAAGCGCTGGCAGGCATTGCTGGCTCTGCTTGCTTGCGCATGCCTGGCCTCCAATGCAGGGGCACCGCGTCTGGCTAGCAAGTCACACACCTCCTACATCATCGCGATCGTCCCGGGTTGCGGGTGAAGGACAGCGGCTCCACGGACACAAGTCCCGCAAGGCGGGTGAGCCATAGGCAAACAGGGAGTTCGAAGTGAACGAAATGAAACCGTCTCTGCGGGTCGCCGTCATTACCGGAGGCCACTCTTTCGATGTACCAAACTTCCACGGTCTGTTTCTGTCCCTCTCTGGCGAGATGAACATCTTGATTCAGTCCATCGACGACTTCGCCTCGTCGCCCGAGGCGGTCCGGGACACCTACGACGTGGTGGTCTTCTACACCATGATGATGGACGGCCCGAGTGACGAGGGGCACCCGTGGTACGCCGGCACGCCCAAGACGGCTCTGGAGCACTTGGGGGCCACCCGGCAGGGGATCGTTGTTTTGCACCACGCGCTCCTGGCCTACCCCAAGTGGCCGGTCTGGGACGCCCTCGTCGGCATCAAGAACCGTAGGTTCGGCTTTCACATTGGCGAGACGGTGACCACACACATCGTCGCATCTGACCATCCCGTCACCAAGGGGATGGCTGACTGGACCATGGTCGACGAAACCTACTCCATGGCCGACGCCGGGCCCGACAGCGAGATCCTGCTGACCTATGACCATCCCAAGAGCATGAGAACCATTGCCTGGACGCGTCAGTACCGCAACTCCCGCGTGTTGTGCTACGAGGCCGGACACGACAACCTCACCTGGGGCGATGCCAACTTCCGGACCGTTCTCGCCCAAGGCATCGCCTGGGCATCCGGCCGGGAGTGAGAGGAAACCGATCGTGCCCTACAGGCACATCTCGATCGCGGCCCCCTTGGGCCGGCTCGTGCGCATGAGAGCAGTGGCTTCCGGCTCGGCCAGCGTTCAGGGAGCTTCAGCCGCAACCACAGGGAACAACACATGACACTGCATACGCGCCGCCTCGGCCGCACTGGCCTGGACGTAACCGAAATCGGCCTCGGCTGCTACATGTTCACGGGGGAGTTCGGGGTGCCGCAGAGCGAGGCAGAGGCGATTCTGGACCTGGCGCTCACATCCGGCGTGAACTACATCGATACGGCACAGATGTACGGCTTCGGTGAGGGCGAGGAACTGGTGGGACGGGCGCTCCAACGGCACCGAGGCAGCGCGATCCACGTCAGCTCCAAGGTTGGTTGGCTGGACCGAACCGTGGTCCGGAATCTGGGCGATGAAGCCTACCGCAACGAGGAGGCACTGACCCGTACCATCAAGCACAGCCTATGGTTGCTGCGGCGTGACCATGTCGAGATCCTGATGGTCCACGAGCCCGACTGGGATCGCTGGGGGTTGGATCCCAAGACCGGGGATGCGCCGATCATGAATGTACTCGAGTCGCTCAAGTCCGAAGGCGTGATCGGAGCCATCGGCATGGGCGGCTGGAACTGCGACACGATCGCGGATCTGATCGAGACCGGGCGCTTCGACTGCGCCTTGGTCGCCGGTGGCTACACTTTGGTGGACCAGCCCGTGCGGACCCGGGTGCTCGCCACGGCGGCAGCGCACGATGTCGGCCTGATCATGGGCGGGACGTTCCTGCAGGGGCTGCTGGCGGTGCAGCAGCGAGAACGCATGGAACAGGTCCAGCGCCTGGGGAACTACGGCGGCCGCCTGACGCCAACCGCTGTCAAGCGCATCCTGGCCGTCTACGACCTCTGCGACTCAACCGGCATCTCCGTGACCGAGATGGCCATCCGTTTCATTCTCAATGACCCAGGCATTCATACCATCATCCCGGGAGCCCAGAAGGTTCAGCATCTGCGCGAGAACCTAGCCGCTGCGGCCAAGGGACCCTTGCCCGAAGACCTTACGGCACGGATCGAGGCAATCGCCGGGCTGGACGCACCGCCCGACGAGGTGGCGGCGTGCTCCGACTCGATCAGCCCGGCCTAGACGCCCTTGGACTTGTTGGCCACAATGGCCACCCCTATGCCGGTCCCGCAGAAGACAATGCCTCCCTCGACCGCCCCGGATTGCACCAGCCGGGCCGCCGCCATGGACGCAGTAGACTGCAAAGACCGCCCAGAGGGCACACCAGGCAACCGGGAGGATGGTCTTCGGTGGTCCTAAATCTCCGCCAGGACAGATTGTTGGTGTGGGCTCATGGTTTCGCTCCGCGACGGGGTTCGTCTGCATTGGCCGCCAACGTGGCGGCTGGCGGCGTGCAAGACAGGTGTGGCAGGTCGGCGACCTGACGTGGCGGGTCAGGATCGGGGAAGGGAGGCATGGCGCAGTGCTTACGCACGGGGCCATGCCGCCGAGCGGGATCGCCCTCTGGCGAGGGCTGGGGAGCGGCGCTGGCGCGCCTTGGGGATGCCGCTCGGGAGAGCGGCGTTCCCAGGCATGCCCAACCATGCATATGCCAGCTGTGGAGAGCTACTCGGCCCCGAGCACGAAGCCCAACGGGAGAAATAGGGGACATGTTCTTCTGGTGCGTGGGGAGGGGAAACACAGGCGCAACACCTGTGCCACTTTCTCGCGGCCATCCCTCCTGCACCGCCCTGCAACGCAAGACTGCACCGAGGGGTTTGGGGTTGGCCGCCCCAGCTGCTGAGATAGCGAACACCGAACGCCACTTTGCCGGGCATCGAGGAAGCGGGCTCCGCGCCCCCCGACTTCCTGCCTTTCGTGTCCCTCGGTCTCGGTGCGCCAGCAACGGCAGGCGCTTGGCGGAATGGACCGGCGGAGCCGCTCCGTTCCGCCAAGCCATATCGAGGGGTTCGGGGCTGGCCCCGTCTTCCGCGTGGGAAAGGGAAACACAGGCGAGACGCCTGTGCCACTTTCCTCCGGGCACCGCCGTCGCCTTGCGGAGTGGTACCCCACACCGCGAGGCTGCATCGAGGAGTCTGGGGAGATACCTCTCCCCGGCGGGGTTCCGGGGCTGGCCCCGCTTCGCCCTGTCAGCGTTGGGCGGCGGCGATGTGTCGGGCGGCCTGGCGGAGGTCCGTGATGAGGCGTGCCCGGTCGGCGGCTTCGTAGCGGAACACGGGCATGCAGAGACCGACGGAAGCGATGGCTTGGTCGTCCACGAGCATGGGTACGGCCATGGACTGGATCTCGCCATCGGGAGAGCGCCGAAAGGCGATGCGGTCCTGGCGAATACGGGCCAGTTCGCAAGGTAGCTCCGGATCGTGGTTGCGGGGGCGTCGTCGGGGATCCGCCTCGGCAAGCCAGGCGAGGAGAACGCGACCGGTGGCCCAGGTGGTGGGCGAAACATCGCGCAGCGCATCGGGATGGACCACGATGCTGCGGTTCCCCGCCGCCTCGGCCAGAATATCCAGGCGGGGGCCACGCAGGCGGACCGCGAGAACGGTTTCCCCCAGTTTGGCGGCGAGTTGGGCGACGGCGGCTTCTGCCGCTTCGGCGAGCGGCGCGCGATCCGGGTCGGCGGCGGTCAGTTCGTGCAGGCCGCCGCCGATGCGGTAGTCGCCGTTCAGCGCCTGATCCAGCATCCCCAGTTCCGCCAGGCTGCGAAGGATGTTGCCCGCCGTGGTCTTGGGCAGATCACAGGCAGCAGCAAGTTCGCGCAAAGGAGCGGATTCGAGCGCGCGAGTGGCTCGAAGTAGATCGACGCTACGTTTGACAACTTGTATCATGTCCCCTAATGTAGTTCGCAATAGATACATCGTCCAATAATATTGGACGGCGAGCAGCAGAAAGGGCGCAGGAGCCGACTATGGAACTCACAGCCGAGATGGTGAAACGAGCCGCGCGGGAGATGGGTGCGGATCTTTGCGGGATCGCATCGATGGACCGTTTCGAGGGGGCGCCGCTTCAGCAGGATCCCCGGCAGATCTTCCCGGGGGCCAAGGCCTGCATTGTGCTGGGCTTCCGGATTCCCCGCGGGTACTTCCGAGGGATCGAGGAGGGCACCTATTTTGCTGCCTACAGCGCGATGGGCTATGGCGGCATGAATCTGATCTACATGCCCGGCGTGCAGCGGGAGCTGTGCTGCTACATTGAGGATCTGGAATGGGAGTGCGTGCCGATCCCGAACATGTACCCCGGCGCGACGATCCGCTTCGACACCCAGCGGCACCATCCCGAGCGCAGCCGTCCGGTGCGCGAGGGCCAGGCTTCCCCGGATGTGATGCTCGACTTCCGGGTCGCCGCCTTCTGCGCGGGCCTGGGTGAGTTTGGCTACAGCAAGGTGTTCCTCAATCCCGAGTTTGGTCCCGCCGTGCGCTACGTGGCCATGCTGACCGATGCGCCACTGGCGCCTGACCCCCTGTTTGACGGCCAGATCTGCGACCATTGCATGGCCTGTGTGCGGGAGTGTTCCACACAGGCGATCTCGGCGACGGAGACGGAATCGATCACCGTCGCCGGCCGCAAGATCGAGTGGGGCAAGCTCGACGTGACCAAGTGCTCCATCGGCTACTGTGGCGGCAAGGAGGAGTACAACCCCTTCATGCGCCCCGAGGCCGATCCGAGCAAGTTCGAGGGCAAGTACTGTGGCAATCCCGACCTGCGCAAGGTAGTGGGATACCCCGCGAGCTACCACCACAATCCGGCTCTGGAGGGGGCTCGCGGCTGCATGCGGGCCTGCGTGAACCACCTGTGGGAAGCGAAGCGGCTGACGCGCTCCTTCGTAAACCCCTTCCGCACGCGCAAGCCCTGGAAGCTCCGCCCGTTGGCCGAAGCCGACTGGCCGCCGACGGAAGAGTGGACCGAGCCAACCGGGATCGAGTAGCCTCCATCCCGACGCGGTCGGATCAGCGTTCCGCTTGCTCGCCCCGGTGCTGCCGCAGGTAGGCATGGGGTACAGTCCATCCAGGGCGAGCAGGTCAGAATGCCCCGCTTATTGGCCCAGCGCGGCGAAGCGACGGATTTGGGGGCTCTCCGCGCTTTCCAGGCAGGTCCAGCGCAATGCATCGCAGCAAATGGGATCGACCGGCTGGATGTGCTTGTGCCCGATGCAGCTGCCCGTGGCGATCTCTTGCCAACTGCCCCTCTGCTTGGCCTCGACCCGGTAGGCCCGGACGCGTTCGCCAAGGGCAGTGTCCTCCATGAGAATGAGATGGTCCACTGTGGCGGCCTGATGCAGGTTCAGGACCAGTCGGTCGCCCTCACCTGCGGTCTCGGCTAGGGCGCGGGCCTGGAACTCCTCGACCCACTTCCCAAACTCTGCAAACTGTTGCTGGTCGGCGGCGGGCACCAGCCCCCGGTCGTCGATCACCATGCCGAAGAGCAGGTTGGAGTTGCGCCCCACACTAGTGAGATAGCAGTCCTGCAGATGCTCGAGCGGATAGAGCGTGTCATCCTCGCCCTCGCGCCAAAACCATCCCCCTGCATAAGCCCGGCGTTGGTCTCGGTTGGGCATGTCGGTTTCGGCCGGGGCATAGCGGTCGCCAGCGGGCGAACCAGCCAGGTCTCGCCGTTCTTTCTCGCCGCCTTCTCTGGTCAGCGTCTGGGTCGTTCCCCAACAGGGATAGGGGGCCAGGCCGCGCTCGTTGCCGACCCAGCGCAGCAGGGACGGGAGCTGTTCTGGGCCTTGGAATACCACGGCTTCGGGCTGTAGGCGCTGGAGCAGGGAAGCCACATCGGGACCGCCCTGTTCCGGCGGCAGGGCACCGCCGTCGAACCAGATCTCGAAGAGCGGTCCATAGTTGGTCCAGAGCTCGGTCAGTTGCCGCATGACGATGTCATTGTAGCGTTGCTGCGCCACCGGGTTGCCGTCGCGCACCAAGCCGGGGTTGTCCACGTTGCAGAAGGCATTGCAGGAACTGCTGTAGTAGAGCCCCGGCAGAAGCCCGTACTTCTGGCAGGAGGCGAAGAAATCGCCGACGATGTCCCCTTGCCCATCGCGCCAGGGGGTGTTGGCCACGCTGTACTCGTGGGCCTGGGTGGGCCAGAGACAGAAGCCGCTACAGTGCTTGGCCACCAGGACCGCGTACTTGGCGCCGGCCGCGACGGCGGTCTGCAGCCACTGATCCGTGTCCAGTTGGGCGGGACGGAAGATGCCTGCATCGGGAACGTAGCCCCACTGGTCGCGGAACGAATAGGTCGGTTCGAAGACGGGGATGTCGTAGTGGATCAGCACGCCCACTTCGCAGTCGGACCAACGTTGCTGGGCCGGGGTTGGCAGTACAGGGCACATCATTCACCTGCTTTGCGGCTGTAGCGGAGGAGGCGAATCGCGCCCGCTGCAAGGGGGGCGACCGCATCCACCTTGCCCGCCGGGGAGTCCGATCGTCGCAAGCTCGCCCCTGGCACGGTTGCGACCACGGCTTCGTCGTTCCCGGTGGGATTCCAGATGAGTACGCCGAACTCCTGGCCCGAGGAGAATCCCTTGGCGACCAAGGCTGGATTGGGGCAGGAGAAGCCCTCCACATCGCTGAACCTGCCCTCGCGCAAGAGATCCGAATTGCGGCGTTCGAAGGCAGTCAGTCGCTTCAGATAGGCATGGGCTTGGCGCGGGTCGGTCTGCTGCATCAGCCCGACGTTGGGGCGCGAGGGGATCCGCGCGTAGTCGCGCAACACCGGCTTCACGCCCTTCTCCACATAGAGCCGGTCCGGCAGATAGCGGTATTCCACCTCGTGGCGGAAGCCGTACATGCAGGCCCAGTTGGCGGTGGCCTGATCGAGCACCGGCGTGGGGTGGCGCTGGGTGCTGGTGATCTCCGGGAAGGTGAAGCGCAGCATCTCCGGGAACGAACGTCCGCCGGGAGCGAAGCCGACCCCGCAACCATGGGTCAGATCCACAAAGCGATTGATGCCATCGGTGACATGTTCGGTCATGATGATGAACTCGGGGTCGATCTCCGCCATGCACTCCTGGATGCGTTGCATATTCGCTGCCGCGCCGGGGCCAATGGCTTGGGCCGGATGGTCGTGGTTGTGCTCGTCACTGAAGCAGAACATGGGATGGGCCGAGCCGATCTGGTCATAGATGATGCCATCCGCGCCCAACTGCTGGATCTCCTTCGCAACTTCCAGCAGTCGGTCGGACCACACCTGGCTGCTCTGGCAGCCGTAGCCCATGGGTTTCATGGGCGCATCGCTGTATTTGAGCCAGCTCTCGCCGAGGACCTCGCCCCGTTCGCTCACTGCCGTGGCAGCGGCGCCATGCTCGGCATACCATTCGGTCTGCATGTCCAGCAACTGTCCGTTCACGTAGAGCACCACGCGGAAGCCGGCCTCGTGGGCCGCCTCGATCCCTGCTCGCAGAGCCGTTTCGCCGCCCAGCGCGGGATCGGGGTCATAGATGGGGTAGCGGCGATCATGGCCACCTTCGGCCCAGCCATAGAGGCCGAGAACATCCAGGCCACTCTCCTTGCCGAGGGCGATGAGCCGATCCATGTCCGTATAGGGCCAGTGGATCTCGCCATTCTGCTGCTTCAGGATCACCAATTGCCAACCGCTGGCGCGGCGCACCCACTCCGGCGGTTCGGGTTCGGACCACCAGGTGTGCGCCCAGCCACGGTAGCGCCGGGCTGCCTCGTGCCAGGTGCCCCCATAGGGACGGACCACAACCGCGCCGGAGGACCATTCGCCGCCGGGGCCGGCGAAGGGGTAGTGATTGATGGAGAACAGAACCCGCCCAGGCGATTCGGTGGCATCCACGCGGAACATGCGCGTGCGTAGAGAGGCATCGTGGGAGCCAATGTAGAGCCCACGATCCCCGGCATCGAAGCCCACCCAGCCCATGCAAAGGCGAGTCGGGAAGGGCAATTCCATCAGGCCGACAGTCGTGGGATCGGGGATGCGTTCCCCCGCTCCGGAAGGCCAGAGCAAGGCCGGCGGGTCCTTCGGGTCCAGCCAGAGCGGCAGGATGGGGCCGCGGAACTCACGGACGGTCAGTTCGGGTTCCTCGTTGGCAACCCCGAACCGGAAGACGAACTCCTCGTCTCTGCACTCAATGCTCGCCTGTACCGTCACGTGGTATTCGCGGCCATCCACTTTGGGTGCGTGCCAACGTAGCTTGATCCGGCCGCCTTCGCTCGTCGCCTCAAGCTTGGCGTCCGCCGCGTTGACTTCATGTCGCTTGCCAAGTACGGAGTTGGACGAGGGCTCCTGAAGCACCATCTCCCAGAGCGGAGTCGGTGCTTCCAGCCAGCACTGCCCCAAGAACTCCAAGGCACCCAGGTGCCCCGCCTTGTCGACAACCAATCGCGTGCGTTCACCGGTGAGGTCGTGCATAGTGCCTCCTGCGGGCTTGGGTGTGGGTCCCTCTTCGGCACCATAGCAACTTGTCCGCGCATGGCAACTGTCACGCAATCTGGCCGGCAATGCGAGGGCACTCGGTTGCCTGGCAGTACCCGAACGCCACCAACACCATACCGCAGACGGGTGCCACGGCAATTGCGGAATCCTGACGAGCCTTTGACTGCGTATCCCCCGGCGCACCTACCTGAGGAGCGAGTCGCGTTGGATGTGGGCATCACCGGAATGGACCAGGGTGATGCCCTGGTCGGTTTCCAGGATGAGCTCCCCCAGGGGGGTGATCCCCCGCGCGTGGCCAACGAGGGTTCCGCGGCTTTGCTCGACGCGGATCTGGCGGCCATGCAACAGGGAAAGGCGCTGATAGGCAGCCAGAAACGGGGTCAAGTCATCGGCGGCCAGCCAGCGGTCGAACATGGGTTCCAGATGGTTGAGGAAGGCGGCCAGCAGGGGGGTGCGGGGGACTTCGCGACCACTGGCGATACATAGGGAGGTGGCGACTTCCCGCAGTTCGGGGGGGAAGTCGTCTGCCGTCATGTTCACGTTCAGGCCCACGCCGACCACGATATGATGGACGGCGCCCATCTCGGCCGCCATTTCACAGAGAATCCCGCAGAGCTTGCGCTGGCCGACCCAGAGATCGTTGGGCCACTTGATGCGGACCGGGACGCTCGGCAGTTGCTCGGCCAGCGCCTCGCCGAGCGCCAGGGCCACGACGATGGCCAGTTGCGGCACCCGGGGCGGGGCCACACTCGGACGGAGAAGAAGACTGATGTACAGATTGCGCCCCGGCGGCGAGTGCCATGGACGCTGCAGGCGGCCCCGCCCGTTGGTTTGGTGATCGGCGGCCACCAACAGACCATGGGGGGCGCCAGCTACAGCCCGTTGCTTGGCCAGGGCATTGGTGCTCTCGGTTTCGGCCAGGCAGAGCAGCTGCCGCCCCAGCTCGCGGGTCGTCAGCCGGGGTGGCAACTCGGCTTCGATGGCCCCCTCCCCGACCTGCTGCAGCCGGTAGCCGCGCCGGCGCACGGCCTGCACTTCGTAGCCGTTGTCCATCAGCTTGTGCACGGCCTTCCAGATTGCCGCCCGCGAGATGCCGAATTCCTGGCTCAAGGCCTGTCCGGAGACGAAATCAGTGGTGGCCCGGAGCCTCGCCAATACTCGTTCGGTCGTGGTATTCATGAGCCCACCGTACCTCGCCACATGCCCGGCGCAACCGAACGGCGGCGGCAAATGGCTCCGAAGTGTGCGCAAACGCTTGCATCGGAGGGCTGGGGAGCGGTATATTCGGATCAGGTTGCGTGTCGATGTCCCCCTACGCCCGGTGATGGAGGAGCCCGGATCAGCGGACGAGCCCAGTTCCGGAGGTCGAGTTCCATGTCGAAGCTTGTGGTTCTGCACGGAGTCAACAAGGGCGAGCAGTTCAAACTGCAGGAGGGGGCCACCCTTGTCGGGCGGGCACCCGACTGCGGTATTGTGCTGTACGACCGCAAGGTGTCCCGGCACCATTGCCAGCTCGCCAAGCGCGGGAAGCACTACACGTTGGAGGATCTGAACAGCACCCATGGCACGAAGCTGAATGGCGAACCGCTCAAGGGCAAGCAGAGCTTTCGGGAGGGCGACGAGATCCAGATGGGGCGGACGACGTTTGCGCTGAGCAACAAGGAGATCGGCGGCGTGCTGGAACAGACGGCAACCGACGCTGCACACGACCTGGAAGAACACAGTTTCGGCTTCCTCATGGAGGAGGCGACCGGCAAGTTGATCGCCGCCCACGAGGAGAAGCCCAAGGGGTTCTTTGCCCGCGTCTTCTCCGTTTTCTCCTCCTCCAAGAAGGAATAGCCGGGCGCAACTCCGGTGCGGGATTGCACTTGCTTGGGGCGGGGGCAATGTAGTGCCCTGGCACCAATCGCAGGAGATGCTTCGACATGCTTTCTCGCCTCTCTGTTCTCGCATTGCTCACCGTTGCGGC
>Ga0307987_1001767_pt1 | contig 11694 bp, 6 predicted proteins | sample EllFjometagen181_FD_203157 | JGI IMG/M metagenome (GOLD analysis project Ga0307987, IMG submission 203157) | Marine microbial communities from Ellis Fjord, Antarctic Ocean - #181 | ecosystem: Environmental > Aquatic > Marine > Unclassified | place: Southern Ocean | collected 2014-10-08 | reverse complement strand
GGCCAAACGCATGGAAAAAATTAATGACACCCTGAACAACATGCGCCAAGCCGCCTTAAAAGAAGGTCTTGCAGAAAAACCCCATCTGATATTTTTATTGGACCCGCAGGAGGACTGGAAAGGATATATTGAAGATGTGTTTGCCGAAAGTTATGTGTCTGATGCAGAGGGCATTAAACATCTTTTCGTCCAAATTGAGCCTAAAAAAAAGATGCTAACCCTTTTGGATCAACAGGGGATATCAACATCAGGTTGCCCGTTTCATTTTTTAGGTCCATGTAGTCCAGATATGTTTGTGGGAAGAAAAGAGCTAATTGATGAAATTCTATGGGGATCCCAAAGTGGTTTTGCCATCACAGGGGGAAGAAGAATCGGAAAAACATCTCTTCTCCTTAAATTAATGTCGGAAGCAGAAAAGGATGACGACTGTGGCTATCACCCCGTCTATATTGATTGCTCAAATGTTCCAAGCTTTGAGTCGCTTGCCAGGGAAATAACAAGGCGGCTCTATCCTAAGCAGTACTACAGAAGGAAACGTCCATTAAATTTAAAATTTGAACATATAATTGGAAGAGGTTACAATGGCAAGCCGACCCTCCTGTTGCTTGACGAATTTGACCCGCTGATGAAGCGAATCAGAGATGGCAAAGAAATAATCCCCCCCCTTTTTTACTCAATACGCACTGCGGCCAATACAAGCCGAACGAGACTTGTCGTTTCAGGGTTTCGGTATATTTCCGAAATGATTCATGCCACTAAACACCCATTCCAAAATCTTTGCGAGGGGAAGCGATTGGATCTTCTGTCAAAGGGTGATGTCCGTAAATTGATTACCATTCCACTTCTGGGACGAGGCATTACTATAGAGCCAAAAAATGAAATTATAAATAAAATTTGTAACTTGACCGCAGGCCACCCGAGTTTTGTGCAGTTTATTGCCAAGAAGATGTTCGAAACCCGAAAAAGCATGACAATAACACCGCAGGATATTCAAAATGTTGTAAGTGGAAAAACTTTCATAGAATTTATCCTGGATTTTTTTGTCATGAACACATCTCCCTTTGAAAAATATATCTGCCATTTGACCTCTGAAGCCGAGGCATTTAGCCAAGATTCTATATTGGAAAAAATAGACTCTGAAAAATTACCTGTTGCAAATTTATCGACGCGAATATATTATGCCCTTAAAAATTTAGAGTGGAATAATATTCTTCTGTTCGACAGCTTCTACAATAGGTATAAATTCCTTTACCCCGCCATCCAGACCACAATAAAAAATTATTTTTTCTCCCCCTTTATGATAAAAACAATCATCAAGGAAATCAATAATGACTGAAAATAATAATAAAAAATGGCCATTGTTCCCATCCGAATTAGCGATTAAAAAAAAAATAAAAAGACACCTTGAAGAAAAACAATACGTTTTTTTCATCGGATCCAACGCCATGGGGAAAACACCCATCATTCTTACGGCCCTTAAAGAAATAAAATCAGAAAAAGGCACCCCTTATTACCATTTTGATTTCAGAAAGCAGGAGTCTGAAGTTACCGCTGACTCTTTTTATAAGCAAATACTTGATAAAATAGGGGTAAAAAATTTTTCAGGGCAATGGGAGAATGATATTTCGAATGAATTTATCCATTATCTTGATAAAACCGTCAAGACTCCGATCATTCTCTTTTTTGATACTTTCAGCCTCACCCATCACGATTTCTACGATAATTTTTCACGAGATTGCAGAAAAATATATGATGTGGGGTTAGCATATCCAGGTTCGGGACTGTCAAATATTCTAATGATCTTTGCCGGTTCCACCATAAACCAAAACTATGCCGCAACCGCCTCCCCATTATGGAATATATTAAGAAAAGTTCAAGTATTGCCTCTCCCGATTGAATCAGCGACTGGAATAATAAAATTCTATTTCAACTTGGAAACGAACTTACAAGCGCCTTCTAAAAATGAAATCAATTTTATTTATAATTTAACTCAGGGTTATCCGTACTTAATCAAAAGTGTGATTCGCTTTATCAACTTCAAAAAATATGGTTTAAGACTCCTCAAAAAAAAAGAGGTAACGGATAAATTCGTTGATTATATATTCCAACTGTTCGAAAAGCATCTTGAAGTGAGTGAAAAAGAAAAAAAACTCAAGCTTCATTTTACATGGATCGTCGAATTTTTAGAGGGGTCTCCTAACCTGTTTGAGACTGTTATGGCAATTAAAAATGGAAAGATTGTCAACGGCCTCCCCTTCCCGGAAATGGATGAACTTACCATCACGGGTTTGCTAAAAAAAGATAAAGCTGGGGTGTACATTTTCTCCAATGATATTTATCAAAATTTTTTAGAAAGATTCCTTGATGATCACCGGGTGGCCGATTTTTGCGTGTTGCATTCTCAGGACTCGGAATTTTGGGATAAAGGCAAAATCGCATATAAAGCTATCCACAAACAAAAAAGAACACGCGAACCCAACGCCGTTCTTTCCCCAAGCGGCAGAACATTCAATGATTTAACCGAAAAGTTGCTGGAACATTTGCACATGGCCATGGACAGCGATGCCATTGTCAATGAGCTGGAAGAAATGCTTCATCTTGTTTTTGGGGTGTCATCCTGGAATATTCACCATATCAGAGCAGAAATAGACGTTTCAGGAAAAACTAAAAAAATAATGGGAGAACATGATGATGATTTTGTTAGCCAAGACCCTGAAAGAAGAGAAATATCTGAACAAGAATTAAACCATTTGAGCCGTTTTACAGAAAAAGCGTTAAAAACCAAAAGGCATATGATCGACTGGACAGGGAGGTGGATCGCCATACCACTTTTAATCAGGGAAGACTTTGAACATCTATTTATAGCCAGACTTGAATCATGCCCACAAAATATGCAACGTCCCCTGGTCTCTTATGTTCAGGAAGCAGTGACCATATATTTTTACCAATGGTCCAAGGAAAATGTTCAAAAAGAACTTAAAAAAATGAAAAAAATCCAGGAAATCACTTTTGGGGAAATATATCAGAAGGGATTACAACCAATATGGAAATTGAGCAAACATGTTTTAAAGCAATTCGGCATTGAACAATTTTGGTTGCATGAAATACTTGCGGATAAACAAGTTATTTCAACGCCAAGCAACGAACCGCATCTTGTTGAAGGCTATAAATGGAGAAAGTTAAATGAGATTCCAGAATTAGCCCGCATAATACCGGAAATCGAAACCAATGAAAATAACATCGCTCAAGATGGAGATACTCATTACTGGGGGAAACCCATCGACTCCAAAAATTTAGTTGTCATTGAGTTGAAAACAAATCACTCTGAAATCAAAAATAATAAAAAAAATCTTCTTGATGTCTTCAAGCTACTTGTCCTTGCCATAGACTATCATGATCAATTAAAAAAAGCTGAACAGGATCGTTACCTGCGCGAAGAGATGCTTTTTTCAAGCCAGGAATTAATGTATCTTGTGGACAAATCATATAATACCATTTTTAAGAATGATAAAATGGAAAAAATAATCCAAGATGAATCGCGTGGTTTTAAAACCTGCCACGAACTTCTTTTCAATTCTCCAAAAACATGCGATGATTGCCTGATTCCAAAAGTATTCGACACAAAAGAAATCCAGCGTTCCGTCAAAAAAACAGTATTTAACCAAAAAGAATACACCATGGACATTTCATACGTTCCCATCATGGGGAAAGCAGGTGGACAAATAGTCGCAGTGGCTGTTTATATGCATGATATTACAGACCGCCAGATGCTTTGGGAGTCCATTGAAAAATTAGAGCAAAAAGAAAAAATTGATGATATGGAAGAGATTATTTTCGAGACTTTAAAATCTTTTGGGTTTCAGAGGGTTTTTCAATTTCGGGCGGACTCACAAAAACAAGGTGCATTCATAAGTGAAAACTATTTTGGAGACGTATTCAAAGAAGACAAAGGATATGCATTTAAAAAAGGTCATATAAAATTTTCAACACAAGATGAAGACCTACTACAAGGGCGTGTAATCGTATGGCGCCGGAAAAAAACCACCGCGCAATTAAAAAGAGTGCTTGATGATCGACTTAAAAACAGCAATTTTTCATTTAAAGCATCCCGTACATTCCCCGTTTTCGATTCAAATCGCCCAAATCGACCTGACTTCTGGCTCACCATTCCCATTATGGGAAAAGAAGGCATTGTTAAATTATACGTATTGGATAACAGAAATGACAATGAGAAAAACGATGAACTTATAACAATTGAAAAACTCCAAATTTTTGAGACGTTTGGAAGAACTGTGGGGCAAATTCTTGGCAACACTCGCCAACGGAATTATCTCAAACGATTTCAAGCCATGCTGAGTCATGGGACTATGGAGCCGTTGCAATTGATGAGACTGTATCTGGATAACTTGATTGATCAAGACGATAAAAGACTTCGCAAAATATCGGTTCAAAAAGCGGATGTAAATCTTGGCATGGTTCAGGCAGCGCTTGGTGGTTTATTGACTCTGGAGCGGGGACATAAAAGAATTTCAAAGAAACATGAAAATATCGGCGAATTCTTGAGTGAACAAATGAAATTATTTAGAGCATATGCGGAAAAAACGGCTGGCATTCAATTTGACCTGAATCTACCTCAAAATGTAGTATCTTGGAATACAGATAAAACGGTGTTGTTGCAGATTGTCAATAATATAGTGGGGAACAGTATTCGGCATCTACAACGGCTAAAAAAGGAAAATAAAAAAATAGAAATGATTGTGCGGAAGGAATCTGGCAAACTTCAAATCATCATATCTGATAATGGCGAGGGGTTGCCTGATGATATAAAATCGTTCTTAAAAAAAGACTTTAAATTCGGCCTGCCCTTTCCAAGAGGGGGGTTAGGCATTGGCTTAAGCCGTGAAATGGCTGACATGATGGGAGGGCGGTTTAAGCTGTTGGATCAACCAAACAATTCAGAGGGAACGACATACTGTTTGACTTTAGACTAAGGAGGTGTAGACAATGCCCGAATATTCAATTTTGCATTTAGATGACAACCCAATGTTTTTGGAACAGATGGCAGTTTTAATGAAATTTAATTCCAGCATTTACTACCGACCTGTTCAAGATCCTGCCGACGCTAAAATAGAACTCGAAAAAGAGATGCCAGACTTATTGATCGTCGACTTGATGCTCGAAAATGATTGGGATGCACTAAATGGCGCTGATTTTGCTGAGGACACACACAACTTATACCCTGATTTAAAAATCATGATTTTAAGCGCCCGGTCTGATGAAGATATTAGAAGAAGGCTAAAAAAATCCATAGTGCATTACGCCACAAAAGACTTCAGGCCATCCAGTTTCAAAAAAAAGCTTCTTGAAATACTGAATGGAAAGGAGATGACTGATGAGTGAAAAAACAGATAAAAGAGGTATTGAAGCTGGTTTCAATGACAGCCCCTATCAGATGATCATGGCCTTTCAGGAACAGAATGGCGCCCTGATTGAAATGATGGACATGCTTGACAAACAACGACTATATGACCTTGAAGATATCTTTGATAAAATTAGGCCTTTACTCAAAGAGATCATCCCGGACTTGGCAACAGGGTTTATTATTGGAAAGAAAGAACAGAAAAATAAAAAAGATAGAATCAAGTATCATGTTACATTCGAATCAAACGAATCAAAACCTTCATTAAAAAAAATAGACGAACTTGATAAAAATTCCATAAACATTCTTAAAACCGCAATGGATGAAGAAAGGTCAAAGCATGGGATGTGCTGGAACTATATAGAAGAAATGCCAAAATTTATTAAAGGGGAGCATGAAAAACAGGCGTTTGCGCTTTGCTGGATGTGCGATCATCCGGACGATGAAAGTCTGTTTATCGGGATTGTCAGGGATATCCCAAAAAAAAGACCGTTTTTGAGTCATGAGATACAAGGACTTAAAATGACATCAAAAATCATTGGCTGGTACAGCAATTACGCTTTTGTCCATCAACTTTTGTTATACGATGTTTACAAAAGAGGCGCTGACATTGAAACGAGATAAAGGCAATCATGCAAAAACATATTCTCGCTTATCAGAACAAAATCAAAGAACTGTCGGTACCCGACGATTTTTCTGCAAACATCGTGTCCGTTCCCGACCTGTTTGCCCATTATAAAGATGTCAATTTTCTTTACCCGGAAAAAAATAACAAAATAGAGCCTTTTATGCCTCTGATTGAACGCAACTGGCAGGCCGCTCGGAGAGCCGAAAAAGAAATTTTATGGACGTTGATGTTTAATAATCCTGAAATAAGGAGCATGGGATCGGTGACCTTCTGGCGTTCCACAAAAAATGATTGGGTTGCGCAACATCTTACATCCTCTGGTTATCCATCGGCTGTTTTAGCCATGGTCTTGACAGCACAGGTTGAGGGGATGGAAAAGGGTTGCCGTTCAATACAAAACTGGTTTCAGCCGTCAAACAAATACGCCGCCAAGGTCTTTGGGTCTATTGTAAATACCGTCGGAGACAAATATTCCGCAGTTCAATCATTTGACTACTTTGAGATTGGTCCAAAGTCTATTAAAAAAAATACAAAAATAAAGAATTTCGCAATTAAAAAATGCGTCAATCAAAAACCCTCTGGAATTTACAACTTCGCAAAGAAAGTCAGGGGTGACATATATGCATTGGCAGAAAATCTGGATAATGAGGATATTGAGTTAAAAGATGTTGATAATCTGTATCAGAAATATGGCCTGAGTCGCAAAAGACATATCTGGATGGCTTTTTATAAATCGAAACCTGTGGGCGCTATTATCGCCTATCGTGGTCCTTTTGGTTTTAATTTTAGTTTGTTTGAAAATCGCTGTGACTTATTAATCGACAATAACTTGGAAGACGACATGGCGCAGGTTATGTGCGCCCACTTGATAAAAGAAGCTTCTAAAGCATACCCTTTTGGGACTAAAAAAGATTACCCATTACATTGTTTAAACATAACCATTGAAAAAAGCTCCTCACACATATTGGAACAAATGGGGGCAAAAAAAATACGTTCCTACAATCAAAGTATCTGCATGAATGAAGGTTTTGAAAAATGGTTTGGTCATGTGGAAAAAATATACCTATCTGTTATGAAAATAATGGAAAAAAGGTATAAAGGCAAATTCTTTCCGAATTAAAAAAATATCAAACCCAGAGGAAAGGGATACTAAAGGAATGAATTCAAACGAAAAGCGCTTATACAATAGCATACTTTCAAAAATGTATATTTTGTATCTGGAAAAACATTACCCAGAAGTTAACGTGCATGATATATTAAAAGACGCCAGTTTAGATGAGGCGAGTATTAATGATCCAAGCCATTGGTTTACTCAAAAAGAGGTTAATCGTTTCCATAATGCTATCGTAAAATATTCAGGGGGGGAAAACATACCATATTGTACGGGCAAATTTGGATTTGAAGAATCCATGAAAGACTCAGAAGAAACGATTAAAAAAAGAGCTCAAGCGCTTGGAAATCCAATAGAAGTTTTTAACGAGCTATTGCCATTAGCGGGAGTCTTGACCAAATCCTGTTCATACCAGACATACATTGAAAGTGATAGCACGATTAAAGTTATCGTAACAGAAAATAGCAATATTACAGAAGAACCGTTTCAGTGTGAAAGTCGAAAGGGTTATTTCACTGGCCTGGTGAAAATGTTTGATGATTATCTGCGACCTGGAATTGAGCACGATAAATGCATGTTTAATGGCAAACAAAAAAAAGGGAACAGAGTATGTGAATATGTCATTACCTTAAAAAGAAAATATACTTCCGAAAAAACTAAAGCGGAAGAAATAGAACGTTTAAGAGATGAATTGTCAAAAACCAGAAAAGAGTTGAGCCGCGCATATACTGACTTATTAAAGATGGAAAAAGAAAATTACACCCTCACTATTCTAATGGATGAGATGGGAAGCGTTTTCCAAGAAAAAATCACCATGAATGACATTATCGGGAAAACGCTTCGAACGCTTGGAAAAAGATTAGATTTCAATCTGGGGATTGTTTTTTTAGCTGACCATGATGAATCGAATCTGTTATATCGCGGACACTTTGGAAGTGATGACGCAGACGATATAAAATTTCTAAAAGACGAAGCCATATTCCCTTTAAAAGATAAAAAACTTGGACCATTTGCGACATGTTTTAGCACAAAAGATATACGAGTAGTCCCAAATACGGGTGAAATAATAGGTGAAATAATAGAGGCGGAGAAAAAAATTATTGATAGGTTTAAAATCAAATCATTTATCTGCACACCTATAATTCACAAAGGAGCATGTTTAGGAGTCTTCGCTGTATCGAATAAAGAAAATGATAAACATTTTTCCAGAAAAGACGAGATATTTGTTTCCGGGATTGCCTCAGACCTAGGAGTGATCATACATAACTATTTAAAATATTTGGAAGAAACCTATTCAAAAATCAAAGACAGGGAAAGCGAAAAACAAAAAACAATACGTGAAGATTTAGCGTCCCGCGCAATTCATAATATTCGTACTCCAACAACTATTATTCAAAATTGGCTTGATATATTAGATCGCAATAATAAATTTCCAACTGAGACAAATCAAGCCCTTGATAATATAAGGGTTTCAAACTCACAAATCCAAGAATTAGTACTTGATTTTAAAAGATATTTAAAACCATTTTCTAAGCGCGTTAAGAGTACAGATGTTGAAAAACTAATAGATAGCATAAGTAAAAAAATAAACCCTACGATATCCATAAAAAAAAGTTTTATATCTAAAAAAGGTATATCCGAATTACAGATTGATCCGATTGGATTTAGTTGGTTGTTTGAAGAGCTAATAGAGAATTCAAGAAAAAATAAAGCTAAATCTGTAAAATTATCTTTACAAAAAATAGACAGAAAAGTAATTTTTACTATCGAAGATGATGGAGAGGGAATATCAAATCAAATAAGCAATAAAATATTTGAACCTTTTTTTTCCACCGATTCGATGGGGACTGGGATTGGTTTAACAAGCGCCAAAAAAATTATTGATGAACATGGAGGCAAAATTTATTTTGATCCTCATTTTGAAAATGGCGCAAAATGTGTTATTGAGCTACCGTTATAAAATTAATTAGGAGGGTGCATGGAAAAACCAATAATTTTAATTATTGATGACAATAAGGCGGTATTAGACAGTTATTCAAAACTCTTTAGCGAAGATTTCCAAGTGACTACATGTGAAACGCTCCCTGATGCTAAAGAAATGCTGATAAAAGATATCTATGATATTGCAATAATTGATATGAGCTTCCCTGATAAACCTAAAGGTGGTTTATCACTTTGTAAGTTTATCAGCGACAAAAAAATAAAAACAAAAAGTATAATACTAACAGCTTTTGGCACACTTGATAATTATAGGAAAGCCAATAATCTTGGAGTTTCTGATTATATTGAAAAAGGAAAACCTGATACCAACGAAAAATTAACTGAATCTCTTTCTAAGACTTTAGACATTACTTTCAACAAAATTGATATTGCAAAAAAAGAAATAGCGGAAGAAATACTCTCAATAAAAGTTAACACTGAAATTAACATTTCAGATGCTTACCATATTAGTCTTGGAACACTTAAAGATTATATAACTTTGGATAAAAATCTTAGTAAAAATATAACGGAGTTATGCCTTTCAATTGAAAATTATTTCAAAAATACTGCCAATAATGTAAGACCTCTTAATTATATTCTACATGGTCACCCAGGCTCAGGGAAATCCTACTTAGTAAAATGTTTAATTAATAAATTATATACTCATAAAGTGAGTGCGATAAATTTCAACATGGCCTCCTATGAGAATGCAGAAGATTTCCTTCCACCGCTTGAAGAAATACGAAATATACAGATATCAAACCAATATCCTCTATTTTTTATAGATGAATTTGATAACAACTCAAAAAATTATCCATTATTTCTACCTTTAATGTGGGATGGGGAAATTAATATTGGGCATAGATACTTAAAGCTTGGAAAAATAGTCATAATACTGGCTGGATCAAAAAATACCTTAAGTGAGGCCATTGAAACAGCAAAAAATATGGGAAATGAGATAAAAAGTAAGAGTACTGACTTAGCTAAAGAGGTTGACTTACTTTCAAGAATTAACGGAAAAATTATTCAACTGCCTATCTTGAATAAGGAAGAAAAAATATGCGTTTTTTTATTCCTTCTAAAAAATAAATATAAACATTTGAAATTCTGCGACTTGAACTTATTAAAATTTGTCGGGGAAAACAATTTTAGATATGGTATTCGAAGTATATACAATTTCGTTAATTACATTAAAATACGAAAAGGAATAGCCATAGGTAATGAACTAAATATAAATCATACTGAACTGCCATTCAAAAATGTTGTTGATCTAAAATCAACTGGACTAATATATCATTTTCTCGAACATGAAAAAGAGGGTGGCGCCGATTCTGTGATTAAGCTCTGGAAAAGAATAAACGAAGAAAATCAAAATAATTTAGTTCGCTTTGCATAATTTTTTTACCCGAACCATACTCTCTAACGATATCGGCGCTCGCTTTATATCCTCAATTTTTAAAACTCGTTCTGTGATTTTGTTGAAAAAAACTATGAAAATCAATATAGATATCTTCCCTTTAAAAATAAAACTAAAATCCAAAATGCGCCATGCCGGAGCAACCAGAAACAAAGGCCAAAGCATTTGGATAAAAGCCGAAAGAAACGGGATTAAAGGCTTTGGCGAAGGTTGCCCCCGTCCATACGTAACCGGCGAAAATATTGATTCATGCCTAAACTGGGTTAAAAATCATTTTCAACAAGGCAACCTCCCTTTCAAAACATTTGAAGATGTAAAGGAATGGGTTGAAACAAACAGCGATATCATTGATTCAAACCCTTCCGCATGGTGCGCGATTGAACTGGCGCTGTTGGATTTATTTTCCAGAGAAAAAGAAATAAGCGTAGAAAAGTTATTAGGGTTAGACGATGAAGGCCGACATGGAAAATACACCGCTGTGCTTGTAGATAATCAAGAACCACAATTTTCGCATTTGGCCAACCAATATCTTCTTCACGGATTTTCAGATTTTAAAATTAAATTAAATGGCGATTTTAAAAAAGATAAACAAAAAATAGATATTCTTGAAAAGCTATACCTGGAATATGATTCTTTTAAAAAACCATTGAGTGTGCGCTTGGACGCAAACAATTTATGGCGGAATCGACATGAAGAAGCCATCTCTTTTTTAAACGAATTGAACCGTCCGGATTATCCCATTGAAGAGCCTTTTGAAGCGCGGGACGCAAAAGGAATCAGCAAACTCATCAATGCCGTAAAGACACCCATTATTCTGGATGAAAGCCTTTGCAAATATGATGATCTATTGCTTTATAAAAAATTTCCGGGGCCATTTATCGCCAACATAAAAGTCTCAAAAGTTGGCGGACTGATAAGAGCCCTTCATTTGATCGGAGCGGTAAAAAAACTGGGCTGGAAAATCATAATCGGCTGCCATGTTGGCGAAACATCATTGTTAACACGAGCCGCTTTGATCCCCGCATATGCGGCGGGAAATCATCTGATTGGAAGAGAGGGAGCTTTTGGCGATCACCTGCTAACGTATGATCCGGTTGAACCGATGCTCAAATTTGGGCGTCATGGCGCATTGGATTTAC
>Ga0307987_1001765_pt1 | contig 11704 bp, 12 predicted proteins | sample EllFjometagen181_FD_203157 | JGI IMG/M metagenome (GOLD analysis project Ga0307987, IMG submission 203157) | Marine microbial communities from Ellis Fjord, Antarctic Ocean - #181 | ecosystem: Environmental > Aquatic > Marine > Unclassified | place: Southern Ocean | collected 2014-10-08 | reverse complement strand
ATTTGTACTAAGCTCTGCTATATACTTTTGCGTCTTTAAGACATTTTTTTGATCTTCTTTGTCGCGTGTAATTACTGCTCTTTTCTGCTGTGTTTCCCATAACTGATTTAACAAAACTGCCTTTTGCTCAGGGAGAATATCTATTGCCATTATTTCATCGAGAGAAGTTAGCGACTCTGCTTTTTTCTTTTCTTCCTCACAATACCAATTAGGACCCAGACTATATTTCTCACAGGTTTCTTTTGAAAACTTAAATGCATGCGCTTCTTGAAAGGCTGTTACCTGAATAGCAACAAAAAACAAACCTAATAAGATTAGTGAAACTCTATTTTCTACCATAGAAACTCTTCATTTTGTCTTTTAATATATTTTGTGTACCAGCTTCTGATTGATACCCTTTTAGTTTTTGTGCTATGTCTTGACCTTTTAATGCAAAGTCCTTCTTCGCTTTTTCCTTTAAATCTGCATATACTTCCTCAAAATTTATTTTGCTGAAATCTATTCTTTGAATCTCTTGTAATGTAAGTGCTCTACAATCTGGATTTTTTTTTCCCCAACGTATTCTTAGTTGCGCTCTTCCTTGTTCCTGAATAATTCTCGCCAAGGGCGAATTAAAACAACAATACGATTTCTTTTGTACAGACTTTAATGGCCTCTGCTTCCATGATCCAACAAAATGACATAGCTTTGCTTTTTGCTTAGATTGTAATTCGTTTTCTTTTGTACGACATCCTATAAAAGGCCTTACAAATCCTTTATTAGAACAACAGTTATATGCTCCTGTTACTTTTCGACAGACATATTTCTGACCTTGAAAAAGCTGACATTTGTCACTTTGAATTTCCTGTGAGTTACAATTCGGATCTTCCTCAGTGTTGCAGCCGCAACTTTCCCCATCTTTTTGAACCTGTGATAATACTCCTAAATATGATGCAGCTAATCCAAAATTATTATTGGTATTCCTTTCTTGTTCTTCGCAAACATCTCCTATGCAGAACTTACTCGCTACACAATCAACTTTTTCTGTTTTGTTTTTCTCGCATTCATACTGAACTACATAATGATCACACCTACCTTCTTCTTCATGAATACATTCTCTACTTTTTTCAACACATCCTTGTTCTTTATATTCCTTGCACTCGTCTATTTTCGTGTTTGTTCTACAGGTATATTTCCTATCCCATTTCCAACAATCCTTGTGAACTTCTTTTTCATTGATATTACGTGTCTCTCCTGGTTCAACACAGGTTTCCTCCGCTGCTCGACAGTACTTATTCTTGATTTGTGTATCACATCCCGAAAAGTCCTTCTCGTCCCTAATTACATTAAATTCTGAAGAAACTAATTTTATTTCCTTGTTTTCTGCTATATCTTTATGTCCACAAGCAAATGTCTTTTCGTAATGATTACAAAAACCAGTTGGGGATGGTTTTAAACATTTTCCTTTAATTTCATCACATCCTCTATTATCTTCAAAAACATCGCAGCTGTTTTCTTCTCTACCAGTACAACGAAATACTTCCTTATATTTCCAGCATTTCTTTACTTTAAATCCGTCTACCTCTTTTTCACTCTCATCAATGCAAACTTTTGCTGCTTGCTCTATACATTTTTCTTCAGCTTGAGAAGCTTGAGAAGCTTCAGAAGCTTGAGAAGCTTGAGAAGCTTGAGAAGCTTCAGAAGCTTGAGAGATATCTGTATTAAAAATAGAAACCAGCAATATCATAAATAACCTAAACATCACATTCCCTCATGTTTACAAGTGGTTTCTCTCTGAATTACCCAGTCTTCGTCTTTACAACATTTTTTCTCCGCTCTTACTTGCATCTTTACGCTTCCTCCCCCAGCTCTTGATACTGCATGTATTACATCAATTGTGTTTATTCCCTTCACAAGATAAGGAAGTAAATCAAGATTTGGATTTTGGTGACTTGTACGACCCATTTCACAAGACCACCTTCCATCTGGACGAGTAATAAAATAAGAGGAAAAAGCTGGGCTTGGAGCTGTAAAAACTATCTGTCCATTTATTTTTATTTGCAGATGATCATCCTCATCTGTTTGATCTACTTTAAATTCTTTCATCCTTTCTTTGTCCTCTAGGTCAAACGTAATTTGATAATCATAAAAACGACAATTACTTTTGTTTTTCCTTTTAACCTCAGGGGTTCTTTGAGATTCGAAGGTTAATACTAATTTTCCACTAGCTACATTCCAATCAACATTGCGTCCTTTTACATTCTCTATCCCTACTGCATCACATTCTGACGACTTACGACAAGTAATTGAAGTTATCTCGTCATGACATGTCTTAAGCGACTCTTCTCTTTTTTTGTTACATTCGTATGTATATTTGGGATCTATCTCAACAACTTGAACAACAGGGCAATTACTATACTTAACATCATAATATTCATCGCATTCTTCAGTTTCTTTGTAGCTGTAAGATTGATCTTTGGATTTACAGTCTTTATATGACCCGCTAATTGCATCAAAACTGCTTTCAAATTTCTTAGCACTGTGCCTTACTTTGTCGACGTAGCCTTTGTCATCCTCTGGAAATTGCTCTTTGTCTTTTCTAAAGCCATATTCTTCTAATTTCGCCTCTCGCTTATTCATAGCCTTAGTACTCATGACTGAAGCTAAATTACACTTAGATCTTGTGCATTTTTCTTCAATATCGGTTTCTTTTGCTTTCTCTCCTAAGATAGCTAAATTTCCCAGTTCCTCAGCTTTATGCCTTGCCTCTTCGTTACTTTGCAAAGCTTCTTGAACCTCCACTGCCCCCCCTCCTCCTTTTACTAACTCCTGAAGTTTTGGTTCTAAACCCTTTGCAACTTGCTTAGATTCTTCATATATATTTTGCATATCTATGCTTTCCTCTGCATGACCAAACATACATACCTGCATTAGCAATAAACTAATGCTGGTATGTATGTATCGCTGCTGAAGTTTAAAAATCATCATTATCCCCCTTGTTTATAAATATCAGGCATATTATCAAAGAATTTTTCGATCTTTTCTTGAGCTAATGCCATACCTTTATAGAGTTCTACGCCAGCAAGATTTTCCTGTTTGGTCTCATGTTTCGCCATTATTAATGCACACTCTTTATTTGTAATGTCTTCATTAAGAACCCCCGTAATCTCTAAGGAATCGAACATGTCTTGAATTGTGTATGCTGTCTCCTCTTGTGAATCCTGATTTTTTGTTTGTTTCATAAATTATCTCCTTTTTGGTTATTTAATTGGTTCTTTTTCAAAATACTTGTAGCAAGCTCTTTACTGTCTCCCTTGGTACTTGACTCTTCTAACGCATATTTCAAACCTATAGAACCCACAAACTTATCTGTTTTTTCTTTGTGATTTATTAATATCGTTGGCACCCTCGTTACTCCGTAATCTTTAAAAAGATTTGGATTAATATCTACTATAAGCGTTTGATTATTACCCACATCCATTGCTTTAATAGTTTTTTTAAAACTATTATCTATTAACCCTCTTATAACTAGTCTTCCTCCATAAAGCTGAACTTGCTTGTGATAACTCAAAAGAAGCCCCTTTGGCATAGAAAAACTTATAAAAACTATTATTCCTTGAGATTTATCTGACTTTTTTTGAATGTCTAAATTCTTGGCGTTTTGTACTATCTGATCTATTAAACCTCCCTCTTTTCCCTTTTCTATCTTGATATTCTCACTGTGTTTTTTAAATGCCGCTTCTGCTTCCTTCACTATTTCCTTAATTTCCCTCTCATGATTTACAAACTCTTTTTTGTTTGCATCTACTATCTTCTGATACTCTGGCTTTTGTGCTTCTATCTTTGCCCCAACATTATCTACTGTTTTCTGATAAGCATTAAACTTATCCTTACCTGCATCTATTGCTTGATCTTCACCTTGCTGTTCTTTGGTTCTCTCAACATCATCTACCATTCCTTGATAAGACTCAGCATTTGCTATTACAAAAGCAAAAAGCATTGCAATAACTAAACTAACAACCAAACAGCTTTTTAAAAATCTCTCTATCCAATACAACAATTTACTTTCCTCCATATTAAATATCCAAAATCCTCTCCTATTTTTGGTCTCTCTTTACCCGATTCAAACGTCATTGTAGTCTTACCAAATTGCTGACACTTATCTGAATTTGGATTTGTCATCTGATACCTATATGTACTTTTTTTCATTACAAAACTTTTACGCTTATGACACGTATCTTTCATCGTTTTTGCAGCCGTCTCATCTGCAAGTCCCATTCTATGCATTTTGTAAACCAATCTTTCTGTGGCGTTTGTAGATGCCTGAACCCCCCCTACATGACCATCAATATTGTTGTTCATCGGATATAAAGACCCTTGACAACCAGCACACCAATGAAGCATATCTATTGGTAATGAAAAATTTGCTTTTAAACAATCTGCTGCACATGCGCTCTGAGCTAATACATTGTTATATAAAAATGCCTCTGGATGTATTATTCCTGATAACTCATCATCTAGCGCCAATGGATCCAGTTCACTAATATATGCAATATCAAAACTGGTTCTTTCTAAACAAATAAAATCCGTAAACAACTCCAACCAATAAAGAAGGGGATACATATAATAATGTGAATACCATCTGGAAATTTTTGCACTAGTCACTTTGGAACGAACCCCCATATCTCGCTTTATGCCTATATTCATCTCCATACCACCCATGTTCGTAAAGCAATATGGCTCATGCGAAACATCTACTAACCTTACTGGTTCCCAGAATCCACCGATAATTCCCACTCTGATCGGAGCAGTGCACGTACACACTGGAGAAGATGGATTCTTTGTGTCTTTTGCAACTCCAGAATCGTAAAGCTCTATTCCACCTAGTGTCATTGGAAATAAACATTCCCAACATACATCTGTGATTGGATTTACAAATCGACCAGTACATGACTTGGCCCGTGCAGAAACATTAAACGCAACCACAACCAGTAAAACCAGAATATTTCTTGATAGCTTCATTGTTTCTTACTCTTAGGATTAGCTTTTTCTTCTGTCTTTTTTCCTTGTTCTTACAACTCAGCAAAATAACTTCTCAAAAAGTTAAAAATCAAAGCTATTATAAGTAATACTGCAAGCGGCATCGTTATATAGAGTAAAAACTCAAAAACCGATTTTATTACCAGAATGAATTTTTGAAATACTTGAGACACTAAATACATTTTCTTGTTTAGTTCTATAATCATTTTTTACCTCTTTGATTTATTGTTGCTAACGGATTCCTTAACTTTCTGCACTAATTTCTCTGGCTCTATTTCCTGAATCTTTAAGCGCAATCCTTCTTGACTAACAATCGCTGGAACATGCCTTATCCCTAACTTTGTCGTCAAAAATCCAAATTGATCAAAATAAATCCATATCTTATGCTTCTTCTGTAATTCTAATGGAGCTCCCTTTATTAAAATCACCTTGACCCGTTTCTTTAAAGATTCTTTCAAAGCATATTGAACCTGTAATTCCTCATCTCCATCTATAAAAATAAGATCACTAGAAAGACCCATCTTTTCTAATGGGTTTACTGTGTACCCTTTTTTGTGAATTATCCTTCCTTCATGATCTTTTAAATCTTCTTTTAGGATATATGTTGGATCATAATACCAACTCTTATCTTCCTCTGCGTTTGTAATGTCTGGAACTGCCTTTGGCCTTTCTACACTCGACCTTACTCTTTCTTTCGTCTCCTCTTGTAAGGCATTTAAGTCCACTCGCTGCAATTTGTTCTTAATATATTCTATTAAGTCCTGCTCACCAATCTCGTAACTATGCCCCAAGCTTCCAAAGTCTTTTGCTTGAACATCTCCTAAGCTAAATACGCCTATAAAAAGACAAATTACTACTGTGAAAACTCTTTCCCTATAGCCTTCCATTTCTCTTCTCCTATTAATTTTATTATTACGTCTTTCGTGATGTCTATTTTCTTAACTCCTCGATATAACTCGTATCCTTGATTGTTTTTTCGCTGAATAATAACTAAATGTTTAGAATATTCATCCAAATAAACACTTAGTTTCTTCATGGTAGACTTAACTAGATTCTTGTCCTTATCTGTTAAACCTTCTTTGCCGCCTTCCTTGTCTTCTAACGCAAGCCCTACTGAAACTAATTTTAATAGCTTTGTCTCATTTAATAAAAAAACACTGTTACGATCTTTTGTCTCGTAGTACTGACCCAAAATAAAACCTATAAAAAACAAAAATATCATAGCAAGAATAAGATTCTTATTTAAAATAAGATTTGAAAAACTTTCTTCCCTTTGTTCTTCTATTATTTTTTTATCTTCCATTTTTTTCCTCGGTTATTAATTGTTCTATTGCTACCTCTAATGAATGACCTTGCTCTTTTAACTCCTGTATTCGAACCACATCCTTAGGCTTTGACGAATAAAGCTTTACTGAAAACGCATCCAACATCAAACGACCTATGCTCCATGAGTCTGATGAATGACGTATCATGAACTCTGAATAACGCCCCTTCTCCCCTTTTAAACCACGAGCTATATCTACTTCTTCTCTTTCCATACCAAGTTGCTCTTTTAAAGTCTTTTCGTCCTTACCCTCTGCTTTTAATATGATTCTCCAATCGCTCTGAGATAAAACTGCCGCTGCTGCCTCTGATTTCTCTTTCTCAAAATCGGAGATATTTTGTGTGGCTACAACCAAACTGCCGTTATACTTGCGCGCTCTTCTCGCTATTCCCTCTATAAACTCCTTAATCGCATCATGACGAAGTAATCGCCAAGCCTCATCTATAATAAGAGCGGTCCTTCTCTCTCTACTTTGCATCTTTGTATATACAAGAAACACCACCATCATTAACACACTTGTCTGTAAGACCTCGTCGCTTTGTAAACTACTTAACTCAAATACCGTAAAAATATTATCTACAGAAAGCATGGCCTTTCCATTAAAATGATGCGTATATCTTCCTTCTGCATAAGGCCTTACTACATGTGCTAGCTTGTCTGCTATATCTTTTGCCTGGGCCGTTCTGATATTTAAATCACTCTTTAATGCTAAATATACGTCTCTAAAACCACCTTTGTTGCCCTTTTTCTCTAAAACAACTTGCACCGCATCCTTTAATACAGTTCTATAAAAACCAACTTCAAAATCCTTAATATTATTCTTGTCTATGTTCGTAATAACACAAAGTATCGATACAATTAAATCAATTAACGGCTCCTCAAAATCTGCTTTGTAATCTTTTATTGTGTGTGCTGCTGCATCAATAAACAAGGAAAATGGATTTATGCAATATACCTTTCCCTTAAAATCAATGAAATCTCCTCCTAAAATAGTTGCGCTGTTCTGAAAACTCCTTCCATCATCTAACACCACCACCTGACCACCTTGTCTTAAAATTGAAGTCGTATACTCCTGAATAAACACCGACTTACCACTACCCGATTTACCAACTACCACCATGTTGTAGTTCCCATCATCCGCAGCCACATAATTGTCAAAGAAAAATACCTGACCCCTTCTGCCAACAAACATCATCAAGGGATTATTTGAACTCTGAGCATCTGCAAAGATAGGTAGTAAATTCATACAATTAGACGTTGCCATAGTTGTAAGACCCCTGTTCTTTTTTATAGTCCCCCAATTCTCCGCCTGCTCCATTGGCAAAGTATGAATTAAACTATTTAGACAGTCATATTTAATCTGATCTAACTTAAATCCCAATTGATAAAAATGATCTACTATGTCTTGAGCTGCATTGCCCTCATCCACTGACTCATCTATAAGAGCAACTACATACATACATGACTTGGCAAGCCTCGCCCCCTTATCTATTTCATCTGTTATGTAATGCCAATCCTCTAGCTCCTCTCTCATCGCAGGAACAAAATTCACTAACTTAGATGTCGTTTGATTTGTTCGTATCACTCGCATCTTTGTCGCTCTGCGATTGCTCTCTCTTGGATCCTCTGCTTTAAATCCAAACGAAATAAAAAAAGGAAATGGAATTCCCCTGCCAGTTCCAAAATTACCTACATAATCAATACCATTTGACATATCCCAATCAATCGGCCATTCATCTACTTCAAATAATACAAACTTCTTGGATCTATTCTTACCTCTAACTTCTGCAAAATCCTCATGCATTATGTATTCTGGATTGGACGGAAAATCTATTAATTCAGTTCCTTGAAAACCTGATCTTTGCAATAATGCTTCCTCTTCGAGAAATAAAATTTCTCCCAAATACTCGTTTAAACTGGTTTTTGTTAGATGCTCAACATAGCAACCTATATTAGAAAACGCTCTTGAAATCTTTGACCTAACTCCTACAATCCTATCCAACAAAATACTATTGCTTCGTACACTCGCATCTTTTTCAAATGATACACAAAAATATACCTCAAAGTTCCTGAGTACCACTCCACTACCCTTTGACCAAAGATCCGTATTGCGACCATCTAAAACAAACTTCCTTCTCTTATCTGATAAACCCCTGTAAATATTTGATCCACTCTTGCTCTCTATTACATTACACCACTTGTCTACAAGTAACGTAATATTCGGAGATGCATAATTAATTACCTGAACTACTGCATCACTTGGTATCTCATAAGAGACTATTTTCTTTAACGCATTAATCTCGTCGAGTCCTATGCCGCAAAACGGACTAAGCTTAAGCACAAATCCATAAGTAGACTTGTTGTCAAAAATATTTAAGTCTTCTTTAAATTCACGGTAATTTAAAAAATCTGAAAGATATTTTTTGTCATTTAACGCAGACTCAAAACCCTTGGTCTTTGGTTTTTTACCAAAACCAAAGGCCGAACCTAAACCCTTTAATGTCTCTCCTAGTGTCTCAAATGATTTGCTGTCTCCTGGCTCAATCAATTTCTACCTCTCTTGTTTTAAACTTCTCAAAATCTGAATAATGTCCCTTAATAAGCACTTTCTTGCTATCGTTTTGCTTTGGCTTTTTGCTTTTTTCATTAGAAAAATGCTTCTTGTCTTGAAATCCTAGTTCTGCTTTTTTTTCTTCATTTAAAATAATATGCTTCCTAGCTATCTGATCTGCATGTGAAATAGAACTACACCCTATCCCCTCTGGATTCTTACATGACCAACTGGATTTGTACTTACTAGCACAACCACTAAGCAACGCACTTCCCAGTACTGCTGTAAAAAATATAGCTCTTGCATTGATCAACAAAATCTTTGGCCCGTGAACCCTTTGTGGGCCGTTCTTAAAACTTGACTGCTTCTCTCTATACATTTTCTTCCTCTCTTAATGAAAATCCCTCCTGAAATACCAAATCAACCCCAACCCCTTCATTAATTGAAATTATTGGTTGATATTGCTCCGCTCTTTTTATTAAATAATCCGACAAACGATTTGAGGAATCAGATAAACCCTTTCCTAGTCCAGATCCAAAAATGTTTTTTGCTATCTCTGTTCCAGATTCCTTTACCGCAAAACCACCACTAGATAAAGCAAAGCCCGGCTCTAAGGCCCGAGACGCTCCACCACCTAACCCACCTACTAGTCCTGCTAAAAAACTCTTTGTAACCAAATCACCGCTTTTCTCTATTATCTCTCCTCTTATTCCTACCTTTCCATTTGATGTTACATAACCCTTGACTGGAATCTCTATTACACTATCTCTAGACGCAGCACACGTCATTAAAACTGGCTTGAAATACGCCTTCTCACTTGATAAATCCCCAACCGCCTGACATTGCACAATACACCCCATTAACTTACTAGTTGTTAGATAATTCTTGCCGAATCCCGCTGAAATTGCTTTTCCTACTATTCTCAGTAAGACCTGTCTCGGATTCGCCTCTGCTGTTATCCCTATCCCCGCATCTATACCAGAAATCATCTTTGCCTCTACATAACTACCAGCGGGTATATATGTACCAATCTTCTTGACTAACTTCTTAGGCTTGTTAACCATAACCTCTATCGGATTACCCTGAAGTTGCTGAGTTCCAGCTCCACCCGTACTCATCCGCTGTTGCTCTAACAACTTGTCTTCATATTTCTTAAATATCTCTTTCTCAAACTCTTTTAAAATATTCGCTAAATCCTTTTTAGAAACACTTTCCTTACTCAAATATTCACCTAGCTTATTATGCTTCTCTTCCACAGATTTCTGCTGCATCTTTAAATCCAAAAGATCTTTCTCCGATCTCTCTAGCCAACTTTCCTCATGAGTCGCTCCATTACTTAAGTTCTTAATGTCTACTTTTCTTGATGTATTATCTACTGCCACCGCTTGTTTTTCCTCTCTTGTAAATACTCCCTTGTCTACCGCAACACTTAAAAAAAACGAACCTATTAATAAACCCCCTATTCCTAAAAAAATTGCTTTACCTACTCTCTTGTGCTTCTTTCTTACCTCTATATTGTCGATTCCCTCTGCAACAAAATATCCACTTAAACTACTTCTGATTTTATCGGTATATAAAAGTATCTTTTCCTTTATATCCTTCTTGTCTTTCTTAACTCTCATAACGTCCTCACTTTGATTAAGGTTGCGCTGCTCCCAGGCTCTATTACCTCTCGGTCAATATAAATTGCCTCTGTCCGACCATCTAAATAATTACTCTTGTTGATTTCTATACTTTGATCCGAATCGTTTGAAAGAAAATGCTTCTCCGCAATTACCTCGTCATCCCACCACTTGGAATCAAAATAACCCTTTAATCCATTCTTCTCCCTATACGATTTACCTATACTCTTGACTTTGTAACCCACTGTCTCGTCTTCTGCTCTTACTACCTTGATTATCTTTGAAATCTTTTTACTGTATATAGACTCCTCCGTTACTGATTGCTTGACTTGATGGGATTTATTGCTGAACACACCTACTATAGATATCTGTGTCGCTGGGATATCCTTTGGCGTTGCTATTATCTTGTAAGTATTTCCTCTCTCAGTATTTACAAAAAAATTTACTGGCTTTTGAACGCTTGGCTTTATATATAGATTCTCATCTGCTATTTCGTAGTACAACTCTCCACTGATTGCATATATCTGCTTGACCTTGTCACCTTTAAAAATCAATCGAGAGAGCTCTCTTTCTGAAACAATAGCAACTACACTATCACTGTTCCAAACAGAAAACTTCTGCAAATCCCCCGCACACACTATCAAATTAAAACCACTTAAAATAAGCACACAAATAATGTACCGAATTATTATTCTTTTTTTAAACTCTCGCATCAATAACCTCCTCAAATGAACCGAGCCTTACCAATCCATAATTATTGGTAAACGCTAATTTGTATTTCTTGTGTTCTGTTTTTACTTTCTTGTCGTTAATAAACACCTCTAAATAACCCGAGAAAGCAACTTCTAGTTTCTTGGCATTGATGTCAAACGCATCCTTATTAAAGGTATAAAAATATCTCTTAGACTTAACGTCTTTGGTGAATTCTTCTAGCTGTTTACTGAACTCTGGCCGATTGCTAGAAGATACCTGCTTTAATATCTGTTCAACGTTGTAAGCAAAATTCTCATGCCGAATATTAAATAGTAATTGCATGATTTGCTCACCTCTATAAAGCAAGTAATCTTCTGATACAGTTTTAGTTCCTACGCTCATTTCCTGATCAATACTGGGAACCAAAACTACTGTTTTCTCAACTCGTGAAATCGATACCGCTAAATAAAGATTTGCAACTAATAACACAACCGT
>Ga0307987_1001764_pt1 | contig 11708 bp, 8 predicted proteins | sample EllFjometagen181_FD_203157 | JGI IMG/M metagenome (GOLD analysis project Ga0307987, IMG submission 203157) | Marine microbial communities from Ellis Fjord, Antarctic Ocean - #181 | ecosystem: Environmental > Aquatic > Marine > Unclassified | place: Southern Ocean | collected 2014-10-08 | reverse complement strand
CGGAGCAACGAGATCATGGCCAAGCCTACCACTTGGGGGTCGCCGCTGCCTCTGCGACATCGCTTCCCCAGCGACGACCGCTGCATGCACCGGTTCCATGGGGCAACCGCTTCGCATCGGGCCCTGCACCCCGGACAGGGGTCGTCTTTTCACCCATATTTTCAACTACTTGAACGCTGGTGAACGATGCTGGCATTCTTCTTGCTCTCCCTGCCAACGCCCCACCGACGCTCGGAGCTTCCATGTACGCCCGCTTCATTCCCTGGCTCGCCCTGCCCCTGTTCTGCTGCTCGGACTACAGCTTCAACGGGGATGAGCACGTCTGGCCAGGGGACGACACCGGCGCGCTCGAGAGCGAAGGAGACGCGGACGTCGACGCGGACACCGACAGCGACACCGACGTGGACCTCCCACCATCCATCTTCCTCGACGACTGTTCGCCGGACACCACCGCCAGCTTCGACGGCGCCGAGATCTACGTGAAGTCCTGGGAGCGGGAGAGCGACGGAGGCACGCTCAACGCTGGCACGGACGGCTGGTACCACATCTACGACTGGTCCCTGGCCGAGTCCGGCAGCAGCCAGACCAACGAGGTCAGCTACCTACGCATCACCAACAGCCGCCGCCCCGATGGCGAGCCCTACCACACCAACTGTGTGAACGAGTGGGTGGTGGACGACTTCGACAACGGCGGCACCCCGAACCAGCGCATCTACGCCGGCACCTTCTGGCTCGAGGCCGGCGCGAACAGCCTGACCATGACCCACTACTGCCCCCTCGAGCGCAGCGGCTACTGCCCCGAGTTCCACGACACCAGCGACTCGAACAGCACCTGCGACAGCGACGGACCCAACTCCACCCACTTCAACGGCGAAGGGCTGTGCCTGATGAAGGTGGGCCTGCCGGCGCCCTAACGCCGCCGCCGGATCACACCCAGCAGCCCCAGCAGCAGCGGCACCAGAGCCGCGGCGCCGCCCGCACCGGCACCGGCGCAACCGCAGACCATGCCGCCACCCACCACGGGCCGCCCGGTATCCGCGGGGGTTTCTCCGGTGTCGTCAGGGTTGTCTGGGCCGTCTCCGGTGTCGTCGGGGCCGTCTCCGGTGTCCACCGGATCGTCATCGCAGGCGTCACCCACGTCGTCGCCGTCCGTGTCGGTCTGGTCCTCGTTGGCGACATCTTCGCAGTTGTCGTCGTCGTCGGCCCACCCGTCTTCGTCCTGGTCGACCTGGTAGACCTCGACGCTACCCAGGTAGAGATCGTAACGATCGTCCGAGCCGGTGTTCCAGGCGAAGTAGCCCACGTGGCCGGGCTCGAGGGGGCTGTCGTCCTGGGCCTCGAGCTCGACGAGGGGCTGACCTGTGGGCTCGGACCCGGCCCACATGCGCGCGACCAGGACACCGTCTTCGTGCTCGAACTGCACCGCCTGGACGGTCTGTCGCAGGTAGCCTTCGTCCACCTGGGCCAAGACCTCGGCGTTGCCGTCGGTCACCTTGACGATGGCGGCGCGCAGCACGTCTTCGTCCCAGAAGGGCGAAGAGCCTTCGGAGGTCCAGTCGGAACCTTCGCTGTAGCGATAGCCCGCCACCGCGAAGAGGTAGAAGTTGCGGGCGTCCTGGTGGCACAGCACGTAGCCGAAGGTGTCGTCGTCTTCCGTGTAGAAGTACGAGTACAGGCCCGCATCGCCGAAGCTGTTCTCGGTGTTGACCAGCCAGTTGTCGTGGGGGCCTCCGTCACCGAAGCTGCCGCTGTCCGAGTCGTCCGTGCTCGGCATGACATAGCGGCGACCGCTGCTGCTCGACTCGTAGCCTTCCCAGCGATCGGCGGTGTAGCCGGTCTCCCAGCCGTCTCGCCCGACCATGCTCTGGCCACTGGCGAAGCTGTCATAGCTCCACGCGTCGATGTACTCGACGGCCATGGCGGGGGTGGCGATGACCAACAGGGGCAACAATGCGAGATGTTTCACGGGACCTCCTCCGGTAGACGGATGCGTGCGCCAACAGCGTAGACCACTAGCGAAGCCCACGGAAGAGGGAGATGACAAGCCGATGTGGAATCGGCCTCGAGCGTCAGTCTTCGAGGGAGTCGAGCTCCTCGAAGGGGTGCTCGAGCACCCTCCGCAGGGTCTTGGACAGCACCATGGCGTGGTAGCCGTCGATGAAGCGGTGGTCGAAGGTGGCGTTGATGCGCATGACGCGACCGGGCACCACTTCACCGTTTTCCACCACCGCTTCGTCGGCGATCTCCCCCGGCGCGATCCAGATGGGGACCCGGGTGTAGGGCACGACGGGCACGTAGGCGGTGTCGAGCCCCAGGGAGCCGATGTTGGTGACGCAGGCGCCGCCAAAGGCGTTCTTGGGCATGCCGGCCCAGCGCATGTCCAGGTTCAGATCGTACAGGAAGAACGCCAGCATCCTCATGAACCAGTTCATGCACATGAAGGGCACCATCATGATGGTGTCCTTGCTCTTCTTCATGGCCTTGTCCTCGCCCCGCTTGATGCTGCCAACCTGGGCATCGAGCTGGTCGATCTGCTCGACGAGGCTGCACTGATCGGCCTTGCGCACCACCGCCGACGACAGGTCCACCTTGGAGCCGTCCTCGCTGGGCACCACCACCAGCACGGAGATGTCCACGTCCTTGCGCAGGTAGATCTTGTTCCAGCGCAGGATGGCGTTGGCCTCGGGGCAATCCGCCAGCGCACGAGCCACCGCGGCGGTGACCATGTGGGTCACGGTCAGCCGCTTGCCGGTCTTCTCACGGAAGGCCTTGATGTAGGCCTCGGTCTGCTCCATGCGCACCCCCAGGGTGCCGTAGACCTGCGGGTCGAAGGTGGTGGACCAGGTGCCGATGGCCACCTTGCGGAAGGGGCTGGTGCGCTTGGGGGGATGCAACGGGACGTTGGGCATAGGGCCTCCGGGAAGGCGCCATCATCCCACATCAAAGCCCGCGAAGCACGGTGAACTATTCGCAGTCGGGCGCCGGGAAGTAGGCGACCGTCACCGAAGTGCCGACCATAGGAACGACGGATTCATCCAGCTCCACCGTGTTGGAGGCCGCGTCGTAGCTCCAGTCCCCCGCGTCGAGCACATCGAGGTCCAGCTCGACCGAAATGCTCGAGACCAAGGGCGGCCGCGAGAGCCTGTAGGTGCTGCGATCCGCGCGATCCACCATGCCGGTGACCAGCCCGGAGAGATCATCCCACCAGTCACTATCGCACAGGGAGACCCAGCCACCCACGGAGGCGTCGACCACCTCGAGGAAGCCGTGGTACGTCTCGAGATTCCCGCACTTTCTTTCGGCGCCGATGCCGTGGTAGACGACCTCGAACGGAGCCGTCATGGCCGCCTTCTGGGCCTGGAAGTAATCGAGGGGGCTGCCCTCGGAGGTGTCGGCTTCGTCGCTCGAGCCGACGATGTGCAGCATGGCCTCGTCGCGCCGGAAGCCCTCGTTGCAGCCGCCCGCGTCGATGTTGGCAGCGGACAGCGCGTTCTCGGCCCGCAACAGACCCTTCTGGGCGGAGAGCACGCTGGGGGTGTTGGCCACCATGGCGTCGAACAAGGTCTGGGCGTCCGAGCCGCTGTTGTGTGAGTTGTCGATCCAGATCTCCCCGGCCGAGTGGCAGCCGTCCACCTCGGTGACCCCCAGCAGGCGGAAGTCCACGCCGGCGTTGTCCAGGGCCGCGACCAAGGGGCCGATCTTCTCGGACAGGTAGGAGAGCTCGTCGTCGGTGGATCCGGTGCGGGCCACGGTGACGACGATGTCCATGGCGTACAGGCCGGCGTCCCAGGTGTCGGACTCGCGGGAGCCCAGCGCGCTGCCTGGGACCTTCAGGTCCACCAACCCTGGGTCGGGCTCGTCGGTCAGGACCCGCAGCGTGCCCAGGGTGGTGGTGGCGATTGTTTGCAGGGGGAGGAACGACAACGAACCCAGCAGCCTGCGCTCGTCCTGAGCCAGCAGCCACGGGAAGGGGACCGCGTCGCCCTTGACGAAGCTCAAGTCGGGTACACCGTCGATGAGATCCACCTGTTGGATCTCGACGGAGTCGTCGGTTTCGTTGCGGGCGTAGACGTCGTAGGTGGCCTCGCAGCCGACGGCGACCTGATCGAAGTCCTGGTCACCCGCAGGCTCGAGCACGAGCTGACCCGCAGCGCCGATGCCGCCAGAGTCGTCGACGAGGTCGGGGGGTCGAGGCAGGCAGGCGCAGAGAACCAGGCAGGTCAGCACGGGCCAGGTACGCATGGTTCCCCCTTGGCTCAGAAGCGCAGGGACACGCCCACCGTGGCGCCGGTGGGGGTGGGGAGGACGACGAGCACGCCACCGGTCACCAGGCTGGCGGCGCCCACGCCGAGCAGCACCGGCGCCCAGCGCTGATCCCGCGCGTAGCGGTCCACGAGGGCCTGGTCGGCACCGGGGGACCCCGCTTCGGTGTAGATAGAGCGGCCATCGAAGTACAGGGCCGCACCGCTGCCGGTCACGCCCAAGCCCACCGCGGCCATCCAGATGCCCGCGACGCGACGCGGCTTGGCGCTGGGGACGGGCTGGGGAGCCTCGACGAAGTCCTGGGGACCCTGGTCGACCTGGGCCACCACCAGCGAGGGATTGTAGGCGCCCGACTCGGCGGGGTGTGCCTTGACACCGCTGGCGTCCATACGATCGAGCACGTATCGATACAGCTCGCCGGCGGTGACCGCCCCATCACCGGAGCTGTCCGCTGCGCCGCTGATCCCTTCGGCGAAGTGTTCACCGAAGGGGGTGGCGCCAGGGAGCTCCTTGGGCGAGCAGGCGGAGAGGCTGAAGAACTCGTCGGCCGCGTCGGGCCAGCTCTTGGCGTTGGGGCCCACCAGCACCAGATCGTCCAGGCGCATGTCGTGGACGGCATCGGTGACCATCACCAGGCTGCCCACCTGCAAGGTGTTGCGCAGGGACGAGGCGAGCTCGTCCACCGAGATGGCGGTGCCCTGCAGATCGTCGGGATCCGCGTCGTAGGGCAGCAGATAGGGCTCGCCGAAGTCTCCACCCACGCCGTGTCCCACGAAGTAGATCAACAGGGAGTCGTCGGACCCCAGCTTGGCCGGCAGGCTCTCGAGCAGCAGATCACGGATGGTCGAGCGGGTGGCCAGGGCGTCGGTGATGGGCAGCACCTGGTCGTAGCCTGCGTGCTGTTCGAGGGCGGTGGCCAGGGCACGGGCGCTCTCCACCGCATCGGGCAGCCCCAGCGATGCGTCGATCTTGCCGTAGGACCCCACGCCGATCACCACGGCCACACGATCGGCCAAGGCGGTGGACGGGGCCAGCACGGTCAAGCTGGCGGCGACGACCAGCGAGGACGAGACGAGACGGTGGATGGACGAGTGCACTGGAACAAATGCCTGGAACGCGGGAAGCGTAAGTATAGCGCGAAGGATCAGTCCGTGGTCTCCGGGCTCGACTCCGGGACCGCGGACGGCTCATCCCCAACAGGAGGGGGAGACACCGGGGCCGGCTGGGCTGGTCCCGCCCAGTCGAACTCCAGCTCGGTGTCCAGGTAGACCGCACGGTAACGGTGGCCCGACACCAAGCCCTTCAAGGACACCCGCAGCTCACAGCGCTGCTGAGTGCCACCCACGTGACCCGGTGGATCGTGGCCTTCCCACTGGCAGTCCAGCTCGGTGGTCAGCTCGATGACCGCGGACGTGGCGAGGTTGGTGACCGTCACATCCGAGGGCTCGCCGTACTCGAGAGAGTAGCCATGAAACACGAGGGTCTCACCCTGGAGGGTCTCGCCATGGGCGGGCACGGTGCGGTCGACATGGGGGGGCATCAAGGCGAGGGCCTCCGGTACGAGGGCGAGCAGACCCGCGAAGGCAAGGACGCGCAGGCTCATTTCAACCATGGTCTTCATCCTGGCCACCCGAGGCTCGAGGAAATCCCCAGGCGCCCGCCGCCCATCAGGCGGCGAAGATGGAGGGGAGGGCCCGTGTCGGGCCCGGTTCGGGGGGGAAGAATCTGTCTTCTCCCCCCAAAAAAAACTGGGGAGGGCCCGTGTCGGGCCCGGTTCGGGGGGGAAGAATCTGTCTTCTCCCCCCCAAAAACTAGAGCGCTGCCAGCAAGGCCACCAGCAGCTCGTAGAACTTGGCGGTGGACGGCACGCTGACCCGCTCGGTGGGGGAGTGGGCGCCGGTGATGTCGGGGCCGATGGAGATCATGTCGCAGCCGGGGATGGCTTGCTGCAGCAGGCCGCACTCGAGGCCAGCGTGGACCGCCTTGATCTCTGCGGGACCGAAGAGCTCTTCGTGCACGACCAGGGCCTTGGCCAGCAGGGGGGACTTCATGTCGGGCAGCCAGCCCGGGTAGGAGTCTTCCAGCTCGACGTGGGCGCCAGCCAGCTCGAAGATGGCCACCAGCTGAGCGCGCACGGCCTCGAGGGCCGAGCCCAGGCTGGAGCGAGCGCAGCAGACCATCTCGACGGATTCGTCGGTCATGCGCACCACGCCCAGGTTGTTGGAGGTCTCCACCAGGCCAGCCACCGAGCCGGACATGGTGATGACCGACGAGGGCACGGCCAGCATGGTGCGGACCAGGTAGGCCTGGTAGCCACGCTCGAAGATCATCTTGGGGGGCTTGGAGGTGATCTCCGCCAGCTCGACCATCAGGTCGGGGTCGGTGGCAGCAAACTCGACCTGCAGCTCGGCCTGCACGGCTTCGACCACGGCCTTCATGGCGTCGACGCGCTTGGGCTTGATGTACAGGGCGCACTCGGCCTCGCGGGGCACCGCGTTGCGCATGGAGCCACCCACGAAGCTGGCCAGGCGCAGGCCCACGCCGTTGCGGTCCAGGGCCCAGAGCACCCGGGCCAGGCACTTGATGGCGTTGGCGCGGTTTTCGTGGATGTCCAGCCCGGAGTGGCCGCCCTTGAGGCCCTTGATCGCGATGCGGATGGGGGTGCGGTTCTTCTTGGCCTTCTGCTGTTCGAGGGGGAAGCGGCCGACCACATCGCCGCCACCGGAGCAGCCCACGTAGATGGCGCCCTCTTCTTCGGTGTCGCAGTTGATGAGGGTCGCGCCGCTGACGAAGCCGGGCTCGAGGCCGAAGGCGCCGGTCATGCCGGTCTCTTCGTCTACGGTCATGAGCAGCTCGAGGGGGGGATGCTTCGCGTCGGGGTCGATGGCCACGGCCATGCCGCCAGCCACACCGATGGCGTTGTCGGCGCCCAGGGTGGTGCCCACCGCATGCAGCCAGTCACCGTCCATGGCCAGGTCGATGCCCTGGGTGGCGAAGTCGAACTCGGTGTCGGCGTTCTTCTCGCAGACCATGTCCACGTGGCCCTGCAGCACCACCACGGGGTGATCCTCGTAGCCAGGGCTGCCAGGCACGCGGATGAGCAGGTTGCCGACGGTGTCCTGGACGGCCTCGAAGCCGTGCTCGCCGGCCCAGGCCTTCAGGGCTTCGATGAGCTGAGCTTCGTTGCCAGAGCCGTGGGGCAGGGAGCGGATGAGGTCGAAGCTCTGCCAGAGCAGGGTGGGCTCGAGGCCTTGGGGGAACGCGTTGGCCATGATGGATTCTCCTGGGGAGGAAAGGGAATGTGGCCCCCTAACCGCTGGGGGCAAGGGCCACCTGTGGGGGTAGGTCACGAACGCGGGGGGTTGGTGGAGAGCTGAGCTCTGGGCGCGATCGCTTGGACGCTGCGCCGGCTGGGCCGTGGGATGCCTGCTGCAAAAACGTCCTCGCTCGACTATGCCGGCGACTATCGGATGTACGCAATCTCATACTCGAACAATGGCAGCGTTGATCGGCCGCGACTACCGCTGTGGTCAGGCACCACCCGTTCCCAAGCGAACAATGCCGGACCTGCACAAGGGACCCGGAGGTTTCCGGCATCGTTGCGGCCGCCAACTCTACTATCAGCGCTTCGACATCCAACTCAACGACACAGAAATACTGCCCTTCTGACACCCCTTGCGATGGGGGGGGGCGACCAGATCCAGGACCGCGCACAGCCGAGGCGTTGGCGCTGGGACTCAGCATCAGCGACGTACATCGAGAAGCGTGACGGGGAGTCCATCAGAAACCGAGACACCTCTCAGCAGCTGGCAGGTGCCATGACGATGGTGCGGACCCGCATGGGCTTTCCACAGCGCGGATATGAAACTCGATCTTCCTGGGAAATGCGCCAGAGGAGTTCCGCCCAGGCCAGCCAGGGTGGGTGGGTGGGTGGGTGGGTGGGTGGGTGGGTGGCGCTGGACCGATGGATGGCTCCTTGGCGAGCCGGATGCGGAGGCGGGCCGGCGTGGAGTCCACTGGCGGCTCGGGTACGATCCCGCTGCGCCAGGCGTGGCATGACGCGAAGACGCCATGCTGCTGCACAGCGCGAAGAGCTCCCGTTCTTCATCGGGGGCGGAATGAGAGCGATGATGCGCTGCAGCAGTTCGCTGCGGGTGAGGTGGATGGCGCATCGTCAGGCGGGCGGACTGTTGGTGGAGCGGCTACCGCGCCAACGCGTTGGCCACGACATCGGTCAACTTGGCCAGCGAGAAGGGCTTCTGAATGAAGCCTACAGCGCCGTGGCCCATCAGCTCGTTTGTGGTGGCATCAGAACTGTATCCCGAGAAGATCAGCACCCGGACCGCTGGGTTGATCTTCTTGAGCTCGTGGAAGGTCTCCGGCCCGTCCATCACTGGCATGGACATGTCCAGCAGCACCAGATCGATCTCATCCGAACGCTCCCGGTAGGCGGCCACTGCCGCTTCGCCGTTCTCTGCCATGACGACTTGGTATCCACACCTCATCAGCAATCTCGAGGTCGCATTACGCACCAGGCGTTCGTCGTCGACGAGCAAGATCAAGCCTTGCCCGGGGGTCAAGGCTGCCCGCAATGAGGGAGCCGGTGGTGCCAGCTCGGTGTCCGCTTGGAGAGCCGGGAGCAACACCGCCACCCTTGTGCCCTGCCCCTGCTTGCTGTCCAAGGTCACTGCGCCACCGTGATTCCTCACCGCACCGTAGACCATCGACAAGCCCAAGCCTGTGCCCCGGCCAAGGGGCTTGGTGGTGAAGAAGGGCTCGAAGGCCTTAGCAAGGATCTCCACATCCATCCCCTCACCGGTATCGGTCACGGATAGCTCCACATAGTGACCCGGCTCGAGATCAGTATGCTCATCCGGCCCGATGACAGCCTCACGCGCGGCGACGCTCATGGTGCCACCCGAGTGACCCATGGCATCGGCGGCGTTGATGCAGAGGTTCATCAGGATCTGGTTGATCTGCCCAGCGTCCCCTTCAATCCCAGGCAAGTTGTCTGCAATCCGACTCTCGAACGTGATCTTCTTGGAGATGGTCTGCTTGAGGATGCCCTGTGCCTCTCGGATCGATTCCCCGAGGTCGAGGCGTTGTTTGTGGAATTTCCCCTTACGGGCGAAGCCGAGCAGGTTCATCGTCAGGTCGCGCGCACGCTTGCAGATGGTGAGGATCTCCATCGTCGTCAGAGCGTGCGGGTCGTCGGGGTCCAGCTCCAGCTGCATCTCAGAGGCGTAGCCGACAATGCCGGTGAGCAGATTGTTGAAGTCGTGGGCCACGCCCCCCGCCAGCCTGCCGATGGCCTCCATCTTCTGGGACTGCTGGAGCCGCTCCTGGAGTTCGGCCCGGTCAACCTCAGCCAGCTTGCGCATGGTGATGTCGTCGTACGTCAAGACCACATTGCGGACCTCACCGCCACGGTCCTTGATCGGGTACATCCTGGCGGACATCCACCGCACACGGCCATCGATGAAGCCACTATCATCCGGGTCGTAGGACGTATCCGGGATCACTCGAGACCGGCCGGCCAGGGCCTCCCGGAAGGCAGGGGTCAACCCCGTCGTCTCGCACTGTGGGTCACGGAAGATGTTGAACCCGGCCACGTCCTCTTTCTCGAGATTCCACATCGTCGCCCACGCATCATTTGTCAGCAGCAACGTGCCGTCCGGCGCGTAGATCTCGATGGCAGAGGTGGACTGCTCCACCAGGGTCCGAAACTGCTCCTCGCTCTCCCGCAAGGCGTCATCTGCCCGCCTGCGCTGGGTGATGTCCTGGGCTGTACCGAACATCCGGACGACTTTTCCGTCGCCGTCGATGTCGGACTCACCGATCGCCTGCATCCATCCGATCACACCCGCCGGCCCGAGTATCCGGAAGGTCAGGTCGAACGGTTTCCCCAGCTCGAAGCCCTCTTGGATGGTGCGGTCAAGGAGTGGCCACTCATCGGGATGGATGATTGTGTCGTGGGAAGTGAACGACGGCACCCCCGTCTGGGGATCGACTCCAAAGATCCTGAAGACCTCGTCAGACCACCGCGGAGTGCCATCGTAGGACTCCAACTCCCAATGCCCAATGTGTGCGACCCGCTGCGCCTGACGGTGCTGCGTCTCGCTCTTGCGCAGCTGCTCTTCTGCCCGTTTCTGTTCAGTGACATCGCGGATCACTCCCACGATGAACTTGGCGCCATGCAAGTCGACATAGCGTGTCTTCTTGGTGACTATCGTCCGTACTTTCCCGTCGCCATCCGTAAGAAACTCCTCGCTTTGGTTCTCGACCCCCGACGACAGGACATTCCGGTCTACCTCCAGAAAGTGATCCATCTGGTCACTTGGCAAATAGTCCAAGCCAGTCGTGCCGATGATCTCATCTCGCCCCTTCCCCAAGAGACTGCACAGGGCATTGTTTGCGAGCATGAACTCGAACGACTCGTCTTTCACGAACACGGGATCTGCGATGGCGTCGACGATGTTTGTGAGAAACGCCCTGGTGTCCGTCAGTGCCTCCACGGCCCGCGCTCGTTCAGTGATGTCTCGAATGACGACCATGAAGTGCCCTTCGGGCAATGGCAACACTCTCCCTTCGAAGCTCTTCTCTCCAGCGGGCACGGACAAAGAGTACTCGAAGTTACCGATCAGGGCCCCGGCTGCGACCTGGTCAAATGCAGCAACACACCGGCCACTCACATCGGGGGGCAGGATGTCCCCCAGGCGCTGACCGAGGAAAGCTTCCGGTTCCATATACAAATCGGTCGTTCGTCCTGCAAAGTACCCAACGATTGTTCTGTCGGAATCAAACCGGAAGCAGAGGTCGGGCAGTGCCTCGAAGATCACGTCCAGCTCAGCTGTCTTGTGATGCAGCGCGGCCTCGGCCTGCTTGCGCTCGGTGATGTCCATGAAGAAGCCATCCCACAGAACCCCGCCATCCGGCAGGGCCTCTGGGGTGGAGCGCAGCTGGACCCACCGCGTCTCTTCGCCCCTCATGAATCTGAACGTCGCCCGGTATGGCTCGTTGCCCCGAGCGGACTTCAAAACACCCGCCCGAAACATCTCGACGTCGTCGGGGTGGATCCTGCCAAGGAGCGTCGCTGATTCCTCGATGGCATCCTCTGCCGTGACGCCGGCGACCTCGCGCACTGATGCACTGATGTACGGGAACGAAAAGGCGCCGTCCGCCAACATCTCGAACTGGTAGACGACAGCCGGCAGGTTCTCCGCGAGCCGCCGGTACTTCGCCTCGCTCTTCCGCAGCGCCTCGTCGGCCAGCCTGCGTCTCCCGTCCGAGTCTTCGAGCTCGACTATCCGCTGGCGGAGCAGCACCACCTCTTGCTGGAGCTGCTCTCTGGACGTGAGATCATCGTTCATGCTGCCTCCGCACGGAATAACGCAACCTAGTCTGCGGGAGCGTTCGAGGAAAGGGTGGTTCTGTGTCACGCCACC
>Ga0307987_1001763_pt1 | contig 11714 bp, 5 predicted proteins | sample EllFjometagen181_FD_203157 | JGI IMG/M metagenome (GOLD analysis project Ga0307987, IMG submission 203157) | Marine microbial communities from Ellis Fjord, Antarctic Ocean - #181 | ecosystem: Environmental > Aquatic > Marine > Unclassified | place: Southern Ocean | collected 2014-10-08 | reverse complement strand
ATATTATATGTAAGAAGATGTTTAGGATATCTCTCTCTGTAAGTAATAAATTTACCATCAACTTTTCCACCTGCTATTCCAGGTGGAACAAAAGCATAAGCTGGTTTTGATCCATTTTTCATTATATCTTTGACCATAACTTCTCTATTAATAGCCATAGATACAGCTTTTCTAATATTATTATTTTTAAATAACTTATTATCAATATTTATCTGTAAATACCATACAGATCCGGAAGGTCTTGTTACTAACTCAGGTGTACCTTTAAACTGTGGAATTTGTGGTCCTTTAATAAGAGTTAAATCCATCTCATCACTTTGAAACATATCAGCAGCTGTATTATAATTACTTACCATTAAGAAAGTCCATTTTTCAATTTTGATATTGGCTTTATTCCAGTAATTTTTGTTTTTGATATATTCTATTTTTCCATTAGGAATATAGTTACTTATTATATATGCCCCGTTATACAGAAGTGTATCAGCAGAAAGAGCATATTGACTTCCAACTTTATTGTAGAATTTTTCATTAAGAGGTGCTGCAATAGTATTTGTTAATAATTGAGTAAAATATGGAACTCCATTTGTTAACGTTAGCTCAAATGTATAATCATCAATAATTTTTATACCAACTTGAGAAAAATCTGTAATTTTACTTTGATTAAATTTTTCTGCATTTTTTATATCATAAAGCATATAAGCATTTTGCGCTGCAACAGATGGTGTAAGGGCCCGTTTTAACCCATAATAATAATCATGAGCAGTAACTTTTTCTCCATTTGACCAAATTGCATCTTTTCTTAGATGAAATGTGTAAACCGTACCATCCTTACTAATATCCCATGACTTTGCTCCACCAGGAATCACTTCGCCAGCTTTTTCACCTAAAAGCACTAATCCTTCAATACAAAGCTCAATTACTTTATTAGTAGGTGCTGATATACTTAACTGTGGATCAATAGTTTTTCCTGGTGAGCGTAAATTATATACCACGGGTTTACTGCCTGAGGAAGAGCTTTCCTTGGAACAACCCCCAAGGAAAAGTGATGCAATTCCTGTTAAGAGGATTAATAGTGTACTTAAGCGTTTGAACATAATAACTCCTTTTTTTAATTTAGTGATTAATTATCTTTATTTTTTAATGTGTAAAAAATGAGAATAGATGAATAATTATTGGAATAATAATGCATTACATAATAATTAAATTATATCTAATCAATTCTAATTATATAATATTACTGTAAATACGTCAACACCATAAATTGATTATTTATTTCGTTTTAATTAAAGATATTTATTATATAGAAATTTGTTTATTCCAAAGCCAGTAAATTTATGCAGTAAAACATCATTTTAGATTATTGTAATCACTATTTAATTATTTAACTCTGAAGTCTTAATCATTTTTGTCAAGATTTGAAATGTTAAGCTTAAAGATTCATCCTGATGTTTAAAATTTAGCACGAACAAGCTAAAGCTTGAACTCCAACAGTTATCTGACAACTGAGAATTATCAAATTTTAATCCTACCTATGTTTAGAGTATTTCTTTGAAACTTCTTTAACAAAAAAAAGAGACGTGTTATACCACGTCTCTTATATAATACGATCATGTTATGTAATTTTTATTTTTTATCTATGTAACACCATCGTTACTTGTTCCTCCTCTTTTAAATATGCTGAATTTCAGCACATTTTTTGATTTATTTTTTTATGTAAGCATTCAGAAAACCTAATTGTGTTCCAGATGACCTTATAACAATACCTTTTAACCAAGGTTTAATCAGCCAACTTCTATATTCGAAATATAAAGGAATAATTGGCAATTCATTCATTAATAATATTTCTGATTTATGAAGTGCTTTAATTCTAATATCACCATTATCGTTTGTTTCAGCAGTTCTAATTTCTTTATCGAATGTTGCATTACTAAAATTCGTATCATTATTACCACCATTAGTTACCCACATATTAAGAAATGTAGTTGGATAATTATAGTTTGGTCCCCACCCAGCCAAAGCAAAGTCATAGTTTTTTTGAGTTACTTTAGCTATCTTAGCCTGAAAAGTATCAGGTTTTAATATTACATTAAGTCCAAGATTTTTAAATAGTTGCTGTTGAAGATACTCAGCCTTTCTTTGTTGAGCAGGGTTAGACTGACAAAGTAATTCTACTTTTGCTTTACCTTCTGTTACCTCATCATAACCAATTTCCTTTAATCCTTTTTGATAAAGTTTTTTAGCTTCTGCAACATTATATGAAAGAAGTTTTTCAGGATATCTTTGTCTAAAATTAATAAGTTTTCCATCAACTTTACCTCCTGCAATTCCAGGTGGAACAAAAGCGTAGGCTGGTTTAGATCCATCTTTCATTACATCCTTAACCATTACTTCTCTATTTATAGCCATTGACATAGCTTTTCTGATATTTGCATTTTTAAAAAATTTATTATCAATATTTATTTGTAAATACCATACTGAGCCATCAGGTTTTGTTATTAACTCAGGTGTCCCCTTAAACTGTGGAATTTGTGGTCCTTTTATGACTGTTATGTCCAGTTCACCGCTTTGAAACATATCAGCTGATGTATTATAATTACTTACCATTAAAAAAGTCCATTTGTCAATTTTGATATTTTTTTTATTCCAGTATTTGTTATTTTTAATATATTCTATTTTCCCATTTGGAATATATTCAGTTATTATATAGGCTCCATTGTAAAGCAGAGTATCAGCTGAAAGCGCATATTGACTCCCAACTTTTTTAAAGAATTTTTCATTAAGAGGAGCTGCAATTGTATTTGCAAGTAATTGTGTGAAATATGGAACTCCATTTGTAAGTGTTAATTCAAATGTATAGTCATCAATAATTTTTATCCCAACCTGTGAAAAATCTTTAATTTCACTTTGATTAAATTGTTTTGCATTGATAATATCATATAGCATATAAGCATTCTGTGCTGCTACCGATGGAGTAAGAGCGCGTTTCAGTCCATAATAATAATCATGAGCAGTAACCTTTTCTCCATTTGACCAAACTGCATCTTTTCTTAAATGAAATGTGTAAACCGTACCATCCTTACTAATATCCCATGACTTTGCTCCACCAGGAATCACTTCACCAGCTTTTTCACCTAAAAGCACTAATCCTTCAATGCAGAGTTCAATTACTTTATTTGTAGGTGCAGATATGCTAAGTTGAGGATCAATTGTTTTACCAGACGCAGCTAAATTATAGATTACGGCCTTACCACTCGGTGATGAACTTTGCTTAGAACATGCTCCAAGAAATAGTGCTGCAATTCCTGTAAAGAGGATAAGCAATGTACTTGAACATTTGAACATAATAACTCCTTTTTTTTGTTATTTTAATAATTCTAGTGAAATGGTAACCACACTCAATCAATATTTAATTATATTGTATTATGATAAATACGTCAATACGACAAATTGATTATTTATATCGTTTAGCTTCAAGATGTGTTTTAAATAGTAATTAGACCTTTCTCTCCATGGTTAGAATATCTATACACAAAAGCATTATTTGTTACATGAACTCATTATTATTACCGAAATTTGATTTACCTATAACCCAAACCAGCTTAACAAAAATAAAATTATTGTCCACTATATAAGGTTTGGAGATTGGAGCACCATAGGCGTAACTAAACCAAAATATAAGTATTCACAATGAAGAGTATGTTCAAATGTAACACAAGCTTCCAGCTTCAAGCTTGTGAGCTGTCAAGCTAGTCATGCTTTCAGCTTGATAAAAAGCTTGAACTACATTAAAAACCCCAAAACTACGATATATAGTCTGGGGGGTGTTATTTATTTTAAGATATAATACTTATTTTTTATCTATATATATCCACCTAAAACCAATCATGTTTCCTGATGTTCTTGTAACAACGCCTTTAAGATCTGGTCTGATTATCCAGTTCCAATATTGATAAAACAACGGTATAACAGGTAGATCATCCATAAGCATAACTTCTGAATCATACAGAGCTGTCATTCTTGTTAAACCGCTCGCGCTTGTTTCTGCAGTCTTGATTAATTTATCATAGGCTGGATTACTCCAGTTAGTGTCATTATTTGTACCGTCGGTTACCCACATATTCATAAAAGTTGTAGGATAATTATAATTTGGACCCCATCCATTCAGAGCAAAGTCATAATCTTTTTGATCAACTTTTGCAGTTTTTGCCTGGAAAGTGTTTGGTTGTAAAACAACATTCATTCCTAAATTCTTATAAAGCTGCTGCTGAATATACTGGACCTGTCTCATTGCTCCTGGAACTGATTGACTAAGCAACTTAACTTTTACTTTACCTTCTTTTGCTTCGTCATAGCCTATTTCTTCTAAACCTTTTTTATAGAGTTTTTTAGCTTCAGCAATGTTTAACGCAAGAAGTTTTTTAGGATAACGTTTTCTAAAAGTAATAAGTTTTCCATCAACTTTTCCTCCTGCTATTCCTGGTGGTACAAAATTGTATGCTGGTCGTGAACCATCTTTCATTATATCTTTACAAAAGATATCTCTATTAATAGCCATTGACATAGCTTTTCTAATATTTTTATTTTTGAAAAATCTATTTTCAACATTTAACTGAAGGTAAAACACACTGCCATCAGGTACTGTGAGAAGACATTTTTGACCTTTGTATTGTGGAATCTGGGGTCCTCCTATTGGAGTAATATCTAGTTCACTGCTCTTATACATGTCAGAAGAGGTATTACCATTTCCTACCATCAGAAATGTCCATTTTGGAATTTTAATATTTTCTTTATTCCAATAGTATTTGTTTTTTGTAAATTCAAATTTTCCGTTAGGTATATATTTTGTAATGATATATGGACCGTTATATAGCAGAGTATCAGCTGAAAGTGCATACTGATTTCCCACTTTCTTTAAGAATTTTTCATTACAAGGTGCAGCAATAGTATTAGCTACTAATTGTGTAAAATAAGGGACTACATTTTTAAGCATTATTTCCAGAGTGTAATCATCGAGTATTTTAATTCCTACTTTTGAAAAATCTTTAATTTTACCTTGATTATATTCTTTAGCATTTACAATCGTCCATAGCATATAGGCGTTTACTGCAGCCGTTGCAGGTTCCAAGCCTCGCTTGAAACCATAAAAATAATCCTGAGCAGTAAGCTTTTCGCCATTTGACCATTTGGCATCTTTTCTCAAATGAAAAGTATAAACAGTACCATCTTTACTAATATCCCAGGATTTAGCCCCTCCAGGAAAAATTTCACCTGGTTTTTGACCCTGTATGGTTAGACCCTCTATACACATTTCAAGAACTTGACCTGATGAAGTAGTTTGCTCAAGCTGAGGATCAATAGTTTTGCCAGGGACTTGTAAATTGTAAGTAACTGCCTTGCTTCCACCTGGTGTAGAATTTTGTTTTGAACAGGCACCCAGAAAGAGTGCTGCAATTCCTGTTAAGAGGATTAATAGTGTACTTGTGTGTTTGAACATAAAATCTCCTTTTGTTAATTTAATTAGTGATTAATTATCTCTATATTTCAGCGTATATTAAATGAAAATAAATGAATAATTATTGGAATAATAATGCATAAATAAATAATTAAATTATACCTAGACAATACTAATTATATAATATTACTGTAAATACGTCAATACGACAAATTGATTATTTATATCGTTTAGCTTCAAGATACATTTTATGTAGTAATTAGCTTATTCCCAGCATAGTAAAATTATTCCAAAAATATTAATATTTCATATTATTGAAATCACTATATTAAAACCTAAAAAAAAGAGATGTGGTATGCCACATCTCTATATATTTTACGAAATTTTTACGCAATTCTTATTTTTTAATGTATGCCCACTGAAAACTTATTTCAGGTTCAGTGGCTTCTCTGATTACGTATCCTTTTAACCATGGTTTAATCAGCCAGTTTCTTGAACTGTAAAAAATAGGAGCAATAGGCATTTCATTCATTAATAAAACTTCAGCTTTATGAAGTGCAGTAATTCTTGTATCGCTGTTATTACTTTTTTCACCAATTTCTATTAATTTGTCAAATTCTGGATTACTGAAGTTGGTATCATTATTACCACCATCAGTTACCCACATATTAAGAAATGTCGTTGGATAATTGTAGTTTGGTCCCCAACCTGCATATACAAAATCATAATCTTTCTGATTCATCTTAGCCAAACGTGCCTGAAATGTATCTGGCTGTAATACTACATCTAAACCCAAATTTTTATATAATTGCTGCTGCATGAATTCGCTTTGTCTCGTTGCAGCCGGGTTTGAACCACATAACAAAGTAACTTTAGGCTTTCCATCTTTTGCAACATCATAGCCTAAATCCTTTAGCCCCTTGTCAAAAAGTTTTTTGGCTTTAGCCATATTTTCATCAATAAGTTTTGCAGGATATCTTTTCCTGAAGGTAATAAGTTTTCCATCAACTTTTCCTCCGGCAATTCCTGGAGAAACAAAAGCATAAGCTGGTATTGAACCATCTTTCATTATATTCTTACACATCACTTCTCTATTAATAGCCATGGCAACAGCTTTTCTTATGTTGACATTTTTAAAGAATTTATTATCAACATTCATCTGAAGATACCAAACTGTTCCTGTAGACTTTGTAACAAGATAAGAGCTCTTTTTAAACTGTGGAATTTGTGGTCCTGATATTAATGTAAAATCCATCTCTCCGCTTTGAAACATATTTGCAGCAGTATTATAACTGTCAACCATCAAAAAGGTAATTTTGTCAATTTTAATGTCATCTTTACCCCAGTATAATTTATTCTTTGTAAACTCAATTTTTCCATTTGGAATATATTTACTGATTATATAAGGACCATTATAAAGCATTGTATCAGCTGATAAACAGTATTGATTTCCAACTTTTTTCAAAAATTTTTCATTACATGGTGCAGCAATAGTATTACTTAACAATTGTGTAAAATAAGGGACTTGATTTGTAAGTTTAAGTTCCAAGGTATAATCATCAATTATTTTGACTCCAACTTTTGAAAAATCATTAATTTTACTTTGATTAAATTCTTTTGCATTTACAATATCATAAAGCATATAAGCACCTTGTGCAGCAACAGATGGCGTAAGTCCACGTTTTAATCCATAATAATAATCATGAGCAATTATATTTTCTCCATTGGACCATTTCGAATCTTTTCTTAAATGGAATGTATAAACTGTACCATCTTTGCTAATATCCCAACTTTTTGCTCCTCCTCCAAGTATTTCGCCAGGTTTATTGCCAAGATATGTTAATCCCTGAATGCACATTTCATCAATTTTATTAGATGATTCAGAATTGCCTAGCTGCGGATCCATTGTTTTGCCTGGTGCTCTTAGATTGAATGTAACTGCTTTACCAGTTTTAGGTGATGAACTTTCCTTTGTGCAGGCACCTAGAAAGAGTGCTACAATTCCAGTTAACAGAATTAGTATTGTGCTTGAACGTTTGAACATAAAATCTCCTTTTGTTAATATTAATGATTAAATGGAAATGTGTACTGAGAATCAATCAATACTTAATTGTATTGTACTATGATAAATACGTCAATATGACAAATTGATTATTTATATCGTATTAATTACAGCACCACGAGAAAACCCACATATTGTAATCGATGATTAAGTTGAAAAAATAAAATTCAAGCATGTGTGATCCCTCAGAGTTTTGTGTTCAAAAACCCTGAGTATCGAATAACCAAAAAGAAGACGCCATTTCAAAAGACATCTGCAAATTAGATGCATAAAATCTATTGAAATGGCGATTTTGTAATAAAAAATTTCAACTTAAATTATTTTTTATCTACATAAGCCCATTGGAAACTTATTTGAGTTCCTGAATTCCTTATTACAACTCCTTTTAACCAGGGTTTAACTAGCCAGTTACCATAACCATAGTAAAGAGGTGCAATAGGCATTTCTTTCATCAACAGTACTTCGGCTTTATTCAGAGCCGTCATTCTAGCATCGCGATTATCACTTGTTTGACCTATGTTTACATCTTTATCATATTGCGTGTTACTAAAGTTAGTGTCATTGTTACCGCCGCCAGTTACCCACATATTAAGAAATGTTGTTGGATAGTTGTAGTCAGGACCCCAGCCAGCCAATACGAAATCATAATTTCTCTGACTCATTTTAGATATGCGAGCCTGGAAAGTATTCGGTTGCAGAATAACATTCAGACCTAGATTTTTAAAAAGCTGCTGCTGAATAAATTGAGCCGTTCTCAGAGTAGATGGATCTGACTCACACAACAATGTTACTTTTGCTTTACCTTCTTTTGACACATCGTAACCAAGATCTTTTAATCCCATTTTATAGAGTCTTTTAGCTTCTTCAATGTTCGGGTCGAAAAGATTTGCTCCGTAACGTTTTCTAAACGTAATTAATTTACCATCAACTTTTCCGCCAAACATACCAGGTGGAACAAAAGCGTAAGCTGGTTCTGATCCGTTTTTCAATATATTTTTACACATTACTTCTCTGTTTATTGCCAGAGCAACGGCTCTTCTTATATTGACATTAGTGAAAAAATGTCTATCAACATTATACTGTAAATACCATACAACTCCGTTAGGTACTGATTTAAGAGCTTTAGTGTTTTTAAATTGCGGAATTTGTGGTGCTTTAATCAAAGTCATATCTAAACTGCCTGTTTGGAACATATTGGCGGCTGTATTATAATTATTTACCATAAGAAAAGTCATATTTTCAACTTTGATACTGTCTTTATTCCAGAAATATTTATTTTTTGTAAATATATATTTTCCATTAGGCACATAATTTTTAATAATATAAGCTCCATTATAAAGCAGAGTATCAGCTGTGAGAGAATATTGTTTCTTAACTTTATTATAGAATTTTTCATTGAGCGGAAATGTTACTGAATTTGCCAATAACTGTGTAAAGTACGGAACCTGATTGTTAAGAGTTATCTGCAATGTAAATTCATCGATTACTTTAATTCCAACTTTGAAAAAATCTTTTATTTTATTCTGATTATAATCTTCGGCATTTTTAACCTGATAAAGCATATACGCATATTGAGCAGCTGTAGAAGGTTCCAGAGCGCGTTTCATTCCAAACAGATAATCATGAGCGGTGACTGTTTCTCCGTTTGACCATTTTGCATTTTTTCTTAAATGGAAAATGTAAACAGAACCGTCCTTACTGATATCCCATGATTCAGCTCCTCCTGGAAGAACTTCACCGGGTTTCGGTCCCAAAATAGTTAATCCCTGTTTACACATTGCAAGTACTCTTGCAGAGGATGTGGTAGTTCCCAATTGCGGGTCTATTGTTTTTGCATCAGCAGCTAAATTAAATGTAACAACTTTTCCTGCTGTAGATTTTTGTTTTGAGCAGGCACCAAGAAAGAGTGCTGCAATTCCTGTTAAGAGGATTAGTAATGTACTTACACGTTTAAACATAAAAACTCCTTATTGTTGTTATTTTGACAATTAAATTAGGATGTTTAACTATACTTAACCAATATTTAATTATACGTTATTAAGGCAAATACGTCAATACGAAGAATTTAATATTCAATTTATAATAAAGAGGATTAATATGCATTTCTTTAATCAAAAACACCTCAACTTTATCTAGTGCTGACATTCTGAAATTACTATTATTATTTGTTACTCCAATTAAGGTTTCATTATCTTAAGTAATATTAATAAAGTGGCAACGGCAAAAAGAAGCATCATCATACTCTTTTAAGTCGGGTAGATTCTGAATACATTTTGTCTGCAGTTCTTCTGTTAAATTATTAAAAATCTGGCATCGATTATGAAATCTACAACCTTGAGGATAATTTCCAGGAGAAGGGACATTTCCAGGAATAGAAGTTAATTCATCACCAGAGTGCCCTATGCGAGGTATAGCTTTCAATAGAGCTTTTGCATAAGGATGCTTGAGTTTTAGTATTTTACTTATAGGTGCCTGCTCAACCATTTGTCCAGCATACATTACAATAATTTTATCGGCCAATTCAGACACAACACCTAAATTGTGAGATACTATAATAATAGACATGTTGGTTTTTTCCCTTATGTCATATAGCAACTTAATGATTTGCGCCTGTATCGTAACATCTAATGCTGTCGTAGGTTCATCAGCAACAAGAATATCCGGTTTCCCTGCAAGAGCCATAGCAATCATTACGCGCTGTTGCATTCCACCACTCAATTCATGAGGATAGCAATAAATCCTTTGTTCAGGTTCACTGATACCTACCAGCTTAAACAAAGAAATTATTTCATCTTTTACGTTAACGACGTCTTTCCTGTTATTAGTTATAGCTTCAGCAACCTGATCACCAACTTTATATACAGGATTTAGTGAAACTGAAGGCTCTTGGAATATATATCCAATTTTTTTACCTCTTATTTCTCTAAGCTGTCTCTTTTTCAAATCTAAAATATTTTGCCCGCCATAAGTATCCCGTAATTTAATAGTACCACTACTGTATCTCCCCACTGTGTTATCAACCAATTTGGCAAGAGATAAGCAAGTTACGCTTTTACCGCATCCGCTTTCACCTACTAGGGCTAAGATTTCACCTTCTTCTAAACTAAAAGAAACATTGTTTACAGCAGAAACCCAACTCCCTTCAACAAGGAAATCTACTGATAAATTATCAACTTCTAATATTGTTGCCTGTTTTTTCATTTTAATAAAACCGCAAATTAACGAATTAAAATTATTATACTTACAAAAAATAAAGCCACGAATTCACGAATTGTTTTTTTACTCGTGACTTCGTGACTAATAAATTATCTAAAACAAATACGTGAAATTGCCTGGTCAAAGTTTTCTAAACCACTCAAAATGTCAATTTCTATACGTAAAAAATAGAACGGAATATCTCTTCTAGTCATTCTAGGCATACGAACTGCATCTTTTTCTGTAGTAAGAATCCAATCTGCACCTGCTTTTTTTGTTTCATTCACAAAATCAATCATTTCCTGCTGAGTATATGCATGGTGATCAGCAAATCTGGCTTTATATACTATCTTAGCTCCACGTTCAGTCAGAAATTTTTCAAAACTTTCAGGTACAGCTATTCCGCTTATTGCAGCAATGACTTTTCCTTTTAAGTCTTCTAACGGCTTTTTTTCATCACGCTTAAAAACATTTTCAATATATTTAGGCCTATGGCAGCATTCAATAATTTCAGCATGTCTATTATGATGTTCAATAAAACGTTTCAAATGCCTTAGATGATTCCCACCATTAGATTTTGTCAAAAACACATAATCTGCTTTTCTAATATTTTTAATTGGTTCACGTAGTAGACCTCTAGGGAGAACATGATGATTATGAAAAGGTAAAGTTGAGTCAACAAGAACTATGTTAATATGGGGTTTTAAGTCTAAATACTGGAACCCATCATCAAGAATTAAAGTATCAACCTCATATTCAGAAATAGCAAATCTTCCTGATTTAACCCTATCTTTATCAACAAGTACAATGACATCTTTAAGATTTGAAGCCAACATGTAAGGCTCATCACCCGCAGTCTCTGAGTTTAACAACAAATTTTCACCATCTGAGACTATACGTGGTGGTACTTCATATTTCTTTGAATTACTTAGGGCTCCAAGTTTTTCAAAAAAAGTTCTGTCTTTAGATTTGTAGCCACGGCTTAAAATAGCAACCTTTCGACCT
>Ga0307987_1001762_pt1 | contig 11715 bp, 8 predicted proteins | sample EllFjometagen181_FD_203157 | JGI IMG/M metagenome (GOLD analysis project Ga0307987, IMG submission 203157) | Marine microbial communities from Ellis Fjord, Antarctic Ocean - #181 | ecosystem: Environmental > Aquatic > Marine > Unclassified | place: Southern Ocean | collected 2014-10-08 | reverse complement strand
AACGACGCTGCATCAAACCGGCACCCCGGGTAAAGAACCTGCCCCCGCTGCTCAAGTTCATCCAGCATCCACTCGGGCCTGGTGTCGGGCATCTGTTTGATAAGAAGCCTGGCTTCAACCAGAAAAGTCTTAAGATGATATTCTGAATTAAAAAAGAGCCCGTCTGCAGCAACCGCGGAAATAATATTGGCAAACCCCAGGTGAGACTCCTTTTTTCCATGAAACCCAAGGGGATAGGAAAGTTGATTTTCATGGAAATACATGACAACAGGCGGCAGATCCCGGCCAGCCAGGGCAATGAAATCTGTCAAGTTCATCATATCCGTGGTAAAAATCAGATCGTATTCGGCCAGATTTTTGATCTGGTTGATAAAATAGAGGGAGGCCCCCTGCATCCGCCACTTCCAAAAGCAGTCCGGCAGGGTCACAAGGTCCACATCATGGGATGAATGCCCGGCAAATCCCAGAGCGAAATCCTTATGGGATCCGCCGTAAAAGGGTTCAAGAAAAAGAATTTTCACTGCAACCCCTCCTTTTTCTGGTTATCCCCCCTAATCTCTCGGCCTGCTTTTTTATTTCCGCTAGGTTTGCTGTCAAATTTTTTTCATCAGAGATATCTTTCCCCAAGGCCTTTGAATGTCATGGATGTTTCCACCAAGCGCAGTGCTTTTTTTTCTTCCATGGTCCTTTGGACTGTTCCCCGAAGCGTACATTTCAAACCCGCCGGTCCAAAGCCGCATCCTTCGGGGCCATCCTCATGATGGACACATCCAAAGGCTTCTCCGCCAACAAAACCTATTAATTGTGATTCATGTTTATTCATAAGAAGGTAGGTCGATTTATTGGCCAGGGCAACCTTTGTGTTTTTGTCGATCACTGCAATGGCCAGGGGCAATGCATCGACAACCTCTAACAGCCCTTCTTTGGTGTATATTTTTGACGCCAGGATTTTTTCTGTTATGGGGGTGATCATCAAATTGTCCTCTGAATCTTTTTAATTGTCCAGCAAATATCTGACATTTTTTAACAGGTCATCCATACCAACCGGTTTAATCAGTATTTTATCCGGCTTGACGTCACCTGCCCTTCCATCGGCTATTTTCTCACTAAACCCGGTACATAAAATCACCGGAATTTCAGGACGCAGATTTTTTATTTCCGCAACAAGTTGATCGCCTGTAAGTCCCGGCATGGTCATGTCAGTGATGACCAGATCAAATTCAGATGGAGCGTTCTTAAAAGATTTCAAGGCGTCTATGCTTATATTGTGTGACCTGACTTTATATCCAAATCGGGATAATATCGTTTCAATGATATTCAAAACAGATTTTTCATCGTCAACAACTAAAATTCTTTCATTCCCGTTTAACTGAGGTGTGGATAGTGTTTTCATATCAATATCCTCGTCTTTTTTTATAATGGTTGGTAAATATACTAAAAATTTTGATCCTTTACCAACACCGCTGTGAACGATAATCTCGCCGCTTAGATTTTTTACAATACCATGAACCACGGCAAGCCCCAAGCCAGTTCCTTTGCCCCTGACTTTTGTTGTAAAATAGGGCTCAAACACCCGTTTTATTGTTTCCTGATCCATGCCTGAACCTGTATCTGCTATGCTCAGGCAGACATAATGACCCGATACCATCTCCGGATCAGGCAGATTCTCTTTTGTGATCATCGTTTCTTCAAGAGTGACAAACAATTCTCCACCATTTTCTTCCATGGAATGCAAGGCATTTGTAATAAGGCTCATGGCAACTTGATGAATCTGGGTTGGATCTGCCATGACCATTCCGATATCCCGGGGAATATCGGCGACAATTTTTATGGTGGAGGGCAATGATGCCCTGGCAAATTTCAAAACTTCTTTTATAATTAATTGTATTTTAAGGGGTCTATAATCCTGTTCAGATTGCCTGCTGAATGTAAGAATCTGTTGAACCAGATCTTTTGCACGCAGGGCACTGTCAAGGACTGACTGCAATTGATGTCGAGCAGGACTTTTTTCCGGTAAATCATGCATGACCATTTCGGAAAAACCAAGAATAGGAAACAAAATATTATTAAAATCATGGGCAATGCCACCGGCTAATGTTCCGATGGCTTCCATTTTCTGGGATTGACGAAGCCTTGCTTCCATTATAGTTCTTTCATTTTCAAGGGTTATCCTTTTCTCAAGCTCTTTTTTCATGCTTTCAAACAACTTTGAATTATCAATTGCAATGGTTGCAAGCTCGGCAAATTGATCCAGGATCGAAATGTTTTTTGGATCTATTCTTTTGCTTTTGTCATGGTGGCTTAATCCAATTGTGCCTTCAACTCTGGAACCTGAGGTTAACGGCACCCCTAAGGCCGAGGTCACAAAATCAAAACAGGGGTTTTTACTTTTACCGGGCCAGGCTTGATAATCATCCACCATAATGGGTTCTCCACTCTCCCATACTTTCCCGGATATTCCTTCTTCTGGAAAAAGCAGGGTGCCTTTTAGTTGAGAATATTTTCCACAGGCGGCGATTATCTCCAAAACACCTTTCCCAGGATTGTAGATAAGGACAAATCCATCCGGTATCCGGGTCAAACTTGAAGCTCTTTTTATGATGGATTCCAATACCTGGGACAGGTCCAGCCGGGTGAACATCCCCAAAGAAGTTTCATGGAGGGCCGACAAATATTCGTTTTTTTGTTTCAGCTCATCTGTTCTTTGTTCTATTGTTTTTTCAAGGGTTGACTGGGTCAGTTTTAAGGCATCATTGCTTGCTTTTAACTCCTGGGTTCTTATGTCTACTATCCCCTCAAGCTCAATTTCATAAATTGTAGGGACTAATTTTGATGCTGTCATATTTTATCCGCAAAACCGGTATAAATAAATTGTTCAAGATCAATTATTCTGCCGATACCCATGGTATCATACATATACCTTTGAATAGAATCAAAATCCTCAATAACCGGATATAAATCATTCATTTTTATGGCAATGGGAGCCAACACAAATGCACAGTCTATCTGCCCATTCTCCAACCCTTCCTGGATAGGATTCCAACCCGTCTTTTTATCCGTCTTCAATTCAAAATACTGCGGCGTCACTTCCCCGTTTTCAATTCTGTGCTTAAGCGCACCAAGCACCAGATGATCTGTAATCTGTATATGGGCCACGGTCAGTTCGACCTTGCCATCAATAATATTTCTATGGTTGTTGTTCGCTTTCTTTGGCATTTCCGGGGCAAAGGCCCTCTCAATGCCTGCCTTGATCTGCTCAGAATCAAAGGGTTTGATTACTATATTCTCAAACCCTGCCTGTTTCAAAATCTGCTTGAACATGACGCGCATTGTTCCGGAATCGTCTGCAACAAAAATTTTAATATTTGGATCCGCTGCCATTACAACACTCCTGTATTTATAGTAACATCTCTGATTATTAAATTAGTGTCCCTATCATCCCTTCATTGATAGGGGTACCAGTCCTGGTCCCGCAGTCTGTCAACCTTTAAAATGGCCACTTCATTGGTTTTTGTATTAAAAACCACTTTTCTGCCTTTTTCCCCACCCACATCCTGGGAGGTGATCGGTATCTGTTTTTTCAAAAGGACCTTTCTGGCAATTTCAATATTTTCCCTGCCGATATCTTCATTGCTTTTTTCAGGATGATAGGCGCCCCCATATATTTGCGCCTCAAGAGATTTGATTAAAGAGTCCCGGGCCAGCATCATTTTTATCAAGGTAATGGTCGCAATATTGCCATACAATGCAGTCGTTTTCCCTCGTGTGGCAATAAAGGGGAACATAAAATGATTCATTCCACCGATCCTTTTTTTCCTGTCAAAAATACAAATCGATACACCAGACCCTATGACAGTAGATATGCTGACGGAATGGTCCGGCACCAGGATATATCCGGGCTCTAAAAAGTAATGGTTGACCAGTGAATTTTCACTGGAATGATTATCCTGATCCATACACGCCTCTTTGATCCTCTGATGAACACATCCCTATCTCCTGAAATCTTATTTTTTCTGATAACCGCTCGGTAAAATGGTTGACAGAGAATGATCCAACCCGTTAAGGCTTTCAGCTAACCCCACAAAGAAATATCCCCCCGGTTTTAATGCCCGGCAAAGATTGTCAACAACCCTTTGCCGTGTCGGGGTATCAAAATAAATCATGACGTTTCTGCAAAAAATAATATCAAAGGTATCATCAGGCGTGTCTGACAGCAGGTTGAATTTTGCAAATTTAACCAATTTTTGAACTTCAGGCTTTACCCTGACATGATCTTTCCACCTGTCTTTACCCTTTTGAAAATAGGTACGCAGCATTAAAAGAGGAACATTTTTTAGTCGATCCATTGGGTAAACAGCCCGCCTGCCTAATTTCAGCATGGAATCAGAAACATCAGATGCAAAAATGCTCAAAGAGAATGAATTGCTCAGCAATTGAACCGCAATTGAAAAGGCTTCTTCTCCGCTGGAGGATGCAGCGCTCCATATTTTCAAAGGCGTTTTTTTGTCCAATGTCTTAATAAGATATTCACAATGTTTGTTTTCTCTGAAAAAGAAGGTGTGGTTGGTGGTGGTTGCATCAATAAATTCAGTGAATTCCTGGGGATTACTGGATATAACACTGATATAATCAGAAACAGATGCTATTTTTGTTATCCGCATTCTTTTGGCAATTCTTGCCACCAGAAGACTGTACTTTTTTTCATTAAGGACCACGCCGGATTCTTTGTAAACAATTCGGGAAAGTTTTTTATGCTGTTCAGGACTTAAGTTTGTTTCGGTTACCATAAAATATTACCGCTCAATTATAAGTTACAGTTATAATTTACATTGCTTCTAAAAGTGAAATTGTTTTGTTGGCGATACTGTTGATATCCTGGACATAATCAACAGCACCACTGTTTATTGCTTCCTTGGGCATGCCAAAGACCACACAGGAGCGTTCATCCTGGGCAATATTAATGGCGCCGGCCTTTTTCATGTCCAGCATTCCGGCAGCACCATCTTTGCCCATACCCGTCAAAATAATACCCAGGGCATTGGCCCCGGCAAATCTGGCAACGGACTTGAACAATACATCCACCGCAGGCCGCTGGTAATGGACAAGGGGGCCGGTTTTAACCTCTACATAATATCTGGCACCGCTTCGTTTAAAGATCATATGGTAATTGCCCGGTGCGATAAGCACCTGGCCGTTTATAACCGTATCCCCATTCTGAGCTTCCTTGACCCTCATCTGGCAAAGCTCATCCAGCCTCTGGGCAAAGGAGGTGGTAAACTGGGCAGGCATGTGCTGGACCACCACAATCCCCGGGGTATTGTGGGGCAATCGGGTCAATACATTCTTTATGGCTTCTGTTCCACCGGTGGAGGCCCCAATGGCGATAATTTTGTTTGTTGTGGCGGCAAGGGCCATTGATCCCATGGCTGTTAACGGTTTTTCCTTGGTGTTCCGGGTGGGTGGGACCATCATTTTTGCCCCATAAACCGCCCTGATTTTTTCTGCCAGCTGGAGGCTCATATCCCCCACGGAATAGGCTGCACTCGGTTTTGAAATAACATCAAGAGCCCCTAGAGAAAGTGCCTCAAGGGCAATTTTGCTGCCTCTGGTAGAAAGAGAACTGACAATGATAACCGGAAGGGGGTAGTATTTCATCAATTTTTTTAAAAAGGTGATGCCGTCCATCCGGGGCATTTCAATATCAAGGGTAATCACATCGGGTTTCAGTTTAACAATTTTATCTCTGGCAACATAAGGATCCGGCGCAGTACCGATAACAACAATTCCTTTCTGTTTAGACAATTGTTCAGAAAAGACCTTTCTAACAACAGCAGAATCATCTACAACCAGAACTTTGATATCATGTGGCATATAAAGCGGCTCCGACCTTCTGCAAAAAAAATAAGGGTTTCATGACAGGCATATTATCCCCTGGAAACAATAGAAAAAATACCATGGATATCCAGAATCAAGCCGACTCTTCCATCGGCCAGGATCGCACCGCCGGAAATCCCGCCCACATCTTCAAGATTGCTGCCCAGGCTTTTAATGACATATTCGTCCTTGCCCAGCAACTCATCTATGAACAGAGCTCTTTTTTCACCCTTTGATTCCACAACCACCACAAGGCCGTCTTGAACAGATTTCTTGTGCTGACTGCTGGCATAAATTTCATTTAAACGAATCATGGGGATCAGACTGCCACGGTCTTTGACCATCTCTCCTTTACCCTCAACCGTAAAATATTCATCCGTTCCAGGCTTAAATGCTTTTTGAATGGCCATGGTTGGAATCACATATTTTTCTTGGTCAACCCTGACCAGCATTCCGTCAATAATCGCAAGGGTCAGAGGAAGGCTGATGGTAAATTTTGTGCCATGGCCTTTTTCCGAGGCAATACTCAATTGTCCCCTGAATTTTTCCAGGCCGGACATGACTACATCCATGCCGACCCCCCTGCCGGACACATCCGTAATTTCCTTTGCCGTGGAAAACCCGGGTTGAAGAATCAAATCATACACCTGGGCATCGGTCAGTTGTTCATTGCCGGTGATAAGACCGGTCTCTTTTGCCTTTTCAAGAATTATCTTCTTATCAAGCCCCTTGCCGTCATCTTCAATTTCTATAAGGATATGCCCCCCCCTGTGATAGGAGCGAAGTATAATTGTGCCCTGGGATGGTTTTCCATTTTCCAGACGGTCTGATGCAGATTCAATCCCATGATCACAGGAATTTCTGATCATATGCACCATGGGTTCATAAAGTGCCTCCACCACATTTCTGTCTATCTCCGTATCTTCTCCCACCATGTTCAAATTGATCTCTTTGCCTGATTTTTTTGCCAAATCTCTGACAAGTCGTATCATTTTCATAAAAGTGGATTTTATGGGAACCATTCGCATGGACATGGCAATATTCTGCATATTGGTGACGATCAGCCCTAATTGAGACACATTTTGGCTCAGTGACGGATCATTTATTGTTTTTTGTTTCAACATGGACTGGGCAATCACAAGCTCTCCTGCATAATCCACCAGGTCATCCAGCTTTTGAGTGCTTACCTTGACCTGGGCATCCACTTTCCTCTTGGGCTGGTTTTGCTCGATCAGGGCCGAGGCGACCTGATTGGGACGAATCTTTTTTTCTTCAACCAGTATTTCCCCAATTTTTTTCCCCGGGTGGCTTTTCTGGATCTCAAGGGCCTGGTCAAGGGAGTCCTGATCAACCATTTCTTTCTTGACCAGGATTGACCCCAGGGGTTCACTCTCTCCTTTTGTCAGAGAAACCTGAAGCGTTTCAAGTTTATCTCTTAACGCATTGACATCAATATCATCATCGGGCTGCATAAATCCCGTATCTATTCCCTGACTGACCCTTGCGATGAGGATTTTCAACCGATCCACTGACTCAAGGATTACATCCGTAGCCCTGGCATTAATTAAAAAGTCTCCGCTGCGGGCGCTGTCCAAAAGATTTTCTGTGGCATGGGCAAGCTGGTTTATTTTGGTCAGGGATAAAAATCCAGACACCCCTTTAATGGTATGAAAGGGGCGGAAAATATCGTTGATGATATCCATGTTGGAAGGGTCCTGCTCCAGATCAATCAAATTGACTTCAATGGTATCCAGATTTTCCAGGGATTCAGATACAAAATCTGTCAGGATTTCCATATCGTCATTTGATATCTTCTCAGGTGATATCTTCTCAGGTGATATCTTCTCAGGTGATATCTTCTCAGGTGATATCTTCTCAGGTGATATCTTCTCGGGTGATATCTTCTCGGGTGATATCTTTTCGGGTAATATCTTTTCGGGTAATATCTTTTCCGGATCTGTCTGAATTTTAAGGGCAGGCGCCTCTTCAGGTTCTGTCTCTTTGATCTCTTGTTCTTTTATAAAATTATCTTCCAATAATTCTAAAACATCAGAATAATCAAATGCAAAGGGTTCTCCTCTTTTCAAATGATTTAAAATGGATTTAAGAAGCAACAAACCTTCTTCAATGGGCCTGGTATTATATATATTTTCCAGGGTCATTTTTTCCACATAACTTTTACAGGCAATACAAATTTGATAGAATGTGGGAGGATCCGTGTCCTTTGAAATATCAATGAGTCTGTCCAGACTATTGAGCATGATGCCAAGATCTGGAAGCTCTTCCGGACAAAAACCTCCGATCATTTGGCTGAACTCATCCAGTCTTTTTTCTAGTTCTTCAAAATAATCAGGGATAGGATCTGCTGCATTTTCAGGAGTCGTCTTCTCTGGCATCCCCCCGTTTTGACCATCTTCATCTGAATTTTTATCTGAATTTTCATCTGAATTTTCATCTGAATTTTCATCTGAATTTTCATCTGAATCTTGAAATGACCTTGAAATACCAGAGATAAAATCGCCCAAAGCCGTTATTTGTTCAATACTGGCAGGGGAATTATTTTGTATGCTGCGGTTAATCATATTCCGGGTCTTTATAATTTCTCCGGCTTCCAGTGTTAATGAGAATTTTAAACAATGGGTGTGAATATTTTTTAATATGGGCAACAAAACAGACAAACTCTTTGGTTCTTCCAGGTCGGCCAGAACGAGTTCGCAGGAAAATTTTTCTACCAAATCTTTAATTAGCTCATGGGACATCATAAACACCTTGTTTTTATTTTTTTCAAAGATAGCCATCCAAAAAATTATCATTCATCTTACAACAAATACATAGAGAATGCAGGCTTAAATTTTATGCTGCCGTTTGAAATTCAGGGATTTAGAATCCAATCCTATTTTTTCCTAAATCCCTGAACTCTCAGTCTTCAAATATTGACACTGTTAAAAATTTTCAAAGTCCTCATCATCATCAAAAGGAATCACCTGATCGGGTCGGACTTCTTTTGAGCCATGGGCCAGCATTTTATTTTTTCCTGCCCTGGCTGTCTTCGGTTTAGAAGCAATGGTTTTTATTTGATTACGGCCTTGAAAGGTGTTGCCCTGGTTTGCCTTGCCGGTAACCAGCATGACAAGTTCACTCACATAGTCCTTGAGTTGTTCTGCCTGGGCATTCATCTCTTCCGATGCAGATGCAGATTCTTCTGCATTGGCAGCATTTTGCTGGACCACTTTATCCATCTCTGTTATGGCAATATTCACCTGTTCGATACCATTGGACTGCTCTTTGGAGGCTTCGGTTATTTCAGAAACAATGTCACCGACCTTAACAGAACTATCGGCAACTTTACTGAAGGCATCATTGGTACTGGAAACCAGTTCAGACCCGTCATTGACTTTCTTAACGGTGCCTTCAATCAATGCCGCCGTATTCTTAGCCGCATCCGCCGCCCTCATGGCAAGATTTCTCACTTCATCGGCAACCACAGCAAATCCGGCACCGGCTTCACCCGCTCTTGCCGCTTCCACGGCAGCGTTAAGGGCCAACAAGTTTGTTTGAAAAGCAATTTCATCTATGGTTTTAATGATTTTAGAGGTTTCTTCACTGGCTTTGGAAATATCTTCCATTGATTTTGTTAAGTGTCCCATGGATTCATTGGCAGTTATTACCACCTTATTGGTCTCTTTCATCAAGCCATCTGCATGGCTTGCATTCTCCGCATTTTTCTTGGTCATGGAAGACATTTCTTCCATGGAAGAAGATGTCTCTTCTATGGAAGCTGCCTGCTGGGAAGCACCTTCAGCCATGGACTGACTGGAAGAAGATACCTGGCTTGAGGCGGATGCCACCTGATCAGATCCCTCATTCAAGCCGGCAATAATGCGGTTAACAGGCCCGGTGATACTTTTAGTGATAAAAAATGCAACCCCGACACCGACGATCAATGCAATAATCAACCCGACAATCATTAAGGTAGACGCAGTGGAAAGGGATGCCACAGCCCCCTTGGCAATCCTGTCCGTGGACGTCATACCGGCATCAGCCGTTGCCTTGCAGGCATTGATAACAACCTTGGCAGCCTCCCCTCTTTTTGTTCCAAGATCCTGTAAAACCAGCCAGTTTTTAAGAAAATCCCTCATGGCCATTTTATAGGAATTACCACCGGCAATCACTTCATCTATCCGTTCAAGGTCTTGTGCCAAACGGGTTATCTTTTTGAGTTCTTCAAATTTTTTGTCAATTTTTGGAAAATTGTCAAGGGCATCTTCCATCACCTTTGGGCTGCGCATGGCCTGGGATTTAAAGGCGCCTATCCTAGCTGAATTGCCCAGATCAATAATATCATTGACCAGACTGATTTTGTCATGCCGTTCCAGCATATCACTTGTCAGCATTTCCTGCTGCCCGGTTAAAAAGGATTCGCAATTTTCCACATAGATGCCGGCATTTTCATCCATATCCCGACGAAAATCATTGAGGATAGCCCTATCGGCCATACTCCCCTTTTTGTACTCTGCCAAAAACTGGCCCATGTTAGACTGGTAACGTTTAGCAGCGGATTCCGTGGCATCAATGCGTTTAATATCGTCCGCAGAACGGGTGATTTTTCTCAAGTCTGTGGTAAGTCCTTTTACACCGCCCATGGTGGCGATGGCCTTCTCCATCAGTTTTGGATCACCAAGGGCCTGGGACTTAAAGTTTAACACCCTTGTGGTAGAACCTGCCTCAGCGAGAGAAGAAACAATTTTTATTTTTTCCTGGCGCTCGCCCAGGTCAATTTTAAATTTTTCATTCTGCCCTATTAAAAATTCATTGCTGTTGATCATATATTTTGCGGCTGACGAATCCAAATCCTTTCTGTTTTCAGCCAGTTTCCCGTTGGTATCCACGGTTTTCTGAATAAGCATTTTGTAATCTTCAACCGCCTTGGTTGCCACCTCGAGCTGACCTTTGAGGGCTTTGAGATTCGGTGAGGCTGCGTCAAGGGCCCGCCCTTTTTCCAGCGCTGTTTCCACGGCCTTTAATTCTTTCTCGGCAGCGGTATAGAAGGTTTCATCCTCTGTAAATCCATACCCTCTCATTTCATACATTAACCGGTTTGCAGCCCCCCTGATTTCAACGGCGACAGCCACTTCAGGAACATATTCATTTGCCAGCATGGTGCTCTGTGTTTCCACCTTGTTCATGTTCCAAATGGCCATTACCCCCAGTGCACCGGCGATAAGGATCAAGAGGGCAAATCCGGATGTGATCTTTAATCTTAAACTCAAATTTTTCATACAAAGACTCCTTGTTGTATTTTGATTACTAACTTTTTTATTATTAAAATTAAAAGCTTAGGATACCTTACCCAGGTCATCTATCTCCTCGGTTGACAGCACCTTATCAATGTTCAGTAAAATTTTAACCCCCCCGTTTATTTTTGCCAGCCCCAGGATATAAGCCGTATCCAGGGCAGTGCCGAAAGCCGGGGTATCTTCAATTTCGTTTTCCTGGATATTCAATACTTCTGAAACCGCATCGACCACAATGCCGATTAACACCGTACTGGTTTCCAACTCTATTTCCACAACAATGATACAGGTCCGATCGGTATAGGGGATCTCCCCCATATTAAATTTTAGCCTCAGATCCATCACCGGGATGACCTTTCCGCGCAGGTTGACAACCCCTTTTACAAAATTGGGCGTTCTTGGCACAGAGGTGATCGGCATCATGCCGATGATTTCCTTCACCTTGAGGATACCGATGCCATATTCTTCTTCATCAAGAGAAAATGTCAGATATTTTCCGGTCTTGATTGTTGTCGCCTTAATAGCCTGGTCCATTGTTTTAGCCAGT
>Ga0307987_1001761_pt1 | contig 11717 bp, 9 predicted proteins | sample EllFjometagen181_FD_203157 | JGI IMG/M metagenome (GOLD analysis project Ga0307987, IMG submission 203157) | Marine microbial communities from Ellis Fjord, Antarctic Ocean - #181 | ecosystem: Environmental > Aquatic > Marine > Unclassified | place: Southern Ocean | collected 2014-10-08 | reverse complement strand
ACGGCGTGAGCACCAAAGCAATGGTCAAGCCGAGATTGAGCACCTGTCCGGCCACACTGGTCAGGCAGGTGAGCCGCTGTTGGCCAGCCATGGTCAGCGCGGTCTGCACCACCCCGAAACAGGCGTCCACCAGGGCGGCACCCGCCAGCAAGCGCAGAGGGGTCACTGCGGCCATGAACTCCGCGCCCAACCAGGCGTGGATCAGGTCGGGGGCCAGCCAGATCAACCCAATCAACAAGGGGCACGCCAGGGCGGTCGAGAGCTTGGTGCCCTTGCGCACCACGGTCCGCAGGCGCACCTCGTCGCCACTGCCCTTGAGTTCAGCCACGATCGGCGTCACCGCGTGGGCCAGCTGACGACACATCTGCGTGCCCCGGCTGACCGTCTGCATGGCCACGCTGTAGAAGGCCACCGAGCGCAGGGAAAGCACGCGCTGGATCACCAGCGAGTCCACCCGCGTGTAGAGCAGGGAGGAGACCTGGACCACGAAGGAGGTCATCGAGAAGGACGCGATCTCGCGGACCAACGCCCGCCGGAAGAGCCGGGGCGCAAAGCTGAGGCCCGGCAACAACCGCCGGGCACAGAGGGCGAGGGCGGTGCCAGAGACGAGGTGCACCGCGAGGTTGGCTGCCGCCAGGGCACGCACATCCGGTTGCCAGCGCAGAACCTGCCAGACCACAAACCCATACAGTGCCGTATCGACTGTCCGGATGAGGTTGGACACATGCTGGCGGCGATGGGCCGCGAGAAGCCCGGAGGCGAGCCCCAACGGCATGCCCGAGGCGACGCGGAAGGCGAGGAGAAGCGCCACTAGGGTCGCGTCTCCCCGCAAGTGCCCGGGAACGGCCAGCAGGGGATTCAGCAGGGGAAGCAGGGCCAGCGCCAGGGCCAGCGCCACGCCACCAAGGGCAAATTGCAGCCAGAAGAAGGTGGCAGTCAGTTCGCGAACCCGGGTTTCATCCTCACGGCCACGAGCTTCGGCCAGGAACTTCACCACTGCGTTGGAGACGCCGAGATTGGCCAGCCCAAGCAGTCCGGAGACCGCCCACAACAGCGACCAGAGACCGAAGGACTCCGTGCCGAGCCGGTGGGCCGTGTAGGGGGTAAGCAGGAAGAACACCAGGATCTGCACTCCCTGGCGGAAATAGCTGGTAACGACGTTCTTGAGGATGGAAATGGAGCGACTGCGGGCCACGATGGGTGCTTTCTCTAGATTGTTTGAGGGTCGAGCAGGGACCGGAAGGGGCCGATCCGCTCCGGGTGGTAGGGACGGGCGAAGGTTGCCAGGGCGCGGCAGGCCTGGAACCATGCCCAGGGGTGCCGGGCGGTGAGCTTGAGCATCAGCCAGCGGCGGCGGTGGTACTCGTGGAAGAAGTGGTGCGTGCTGCCGGGAAACCGAACGTCGCCCATTCCGGCTACCAGAGCGGTCAGAATGTCATCCCGGAAGGAATGTGGCAGAAACATGTTCTGCGCGGCCAGGCGGAAGTTGTAGCAGTCGTTCAGGATGTGCGAGTTCCAGCGCGCATTGGCGAAGTCGATCAACCCGATCGTCCCGCCGTCAAGGTGCAGATTGCGGAAGGTGCAGTCCCCGTGGCAGAAGGAGACCACTGGTTCATCGGCCTGCCAAGCGGCCCAGAGGGCCATCGCGTTCGCTTCGCAGCCGGCGAAGAGCCGGCGCAGAGGCCACGGCAGCCGCTCCAGGCGCCCGCTGGCATGGCTCGCGTATTCGCCCATGAATGGGTCGATCGCCGCCTGGGTCTGGGACGCATCGTGCAGTTGGCGCAGGATCTCGCCAAGACGATGGGCGGCAGTCAGAATACGGGGCCTCTCGGCTGGCCGACGGACGGCCGCGTAGACGGCATCGGTGAAGCATGTGCCCGGCACAAAGCGCAGGGCCAGGATGTTCGCCTCGGGAACAAAGGCCAGAGTGCCGCCCGGATGGACTTCGGGCAGACCACCGGCGACCTCTCGGTAGAAATCGGCTGCCTGGGTCTCGATCCGGGCCAGTTCGGGATCACTGCCAAAGTAGGTCTTCACGATACAAAGGTCGCCGTCGGCCAGGACGCCTCGGTAGATGGCGCAGTACTGGTTGCGCTGGATGATGTGCAGATCGGTGATCGGCAGCCCGAGGGACTCACTGGCTGCTTCGGCGGAGCAGTCTTGGCTACGGAGCCATTGGGACATCAGTTGTACCTCCGCCAGATGTCGAGGAACCGGGCCGTGCTCGCCGACCAAGCCGGGCCGGTTGGCTCCGCCTGGCAGAGCAGGCCAGGCAAGCGACGGTAGAGCGTTTCCCGGGGATAGCGGGCCGAGAACCGCCCGAGCCGCAGGTTGCGCAGCACGTTCTTGGGTAGGCAGCGCCACATGGAAAGCTCGGGTTCGCGCCGTCCTCGCCAGGCCGTGTAGCCCGCCAAGTCAACGAAGGCCTGTCCCGTGCGGCGGGACTCCACCAACAGCAAGGTCTGGGCCCAGCGCTGCGCCAGGGCCAGCAGGGAGCCGGTCGTCTGCACCTCGTCGGCAAACCGATGGGGAGAGAACTTGAATTCCAGAGCCCGGCTGTAGAGCGCCTCGAGATCGAGGGCGCGGACGGCGGCGTCCTGGTCGGCGATCTGCCGGAAGACCACATCCCGGCCACGGTAGGCGGTCTGATGGCGTTGGCTGGCGATCAGGACCGCGTCGCCGAGGGCCAGGGAGGCCTTCCAGTAGTTGCGGTCCACGAAGCCGGAGTCGGGCTCCGGCTCGCAGTCAAGGAGCACGCGGCGCGCCCACAGCAGTCCCGCTCCCCGATTCAGCAGCAGACGCAGTGCCTCCACTCGCGGCAGCGGGGCGAGGAGGCCCGCCGGAGCATGGGCGGTGAGGATATCCTGCGGACCGTGCAGAACCACGTGCCCGTTCAGAAGGTCCTGCCACATCAGCCAGTGGGGCCAATGCACAATGTCCTGCACGGTCAGGGGGCGGCTGAAATCCACATGAATGCCAAGCCGGGCGGCATAGCGTTCCTCAATGGGTCTCAGGCGGCGCAGGGCCGGCAGGTTGCGGTCGGCCACCACCAGAGTGAGATCCAGATCGTTGTAGGGTTCCTCCCGACCGTCGCGCAGGAAGATGCCCCCCTCGCCGCGGCCATAGCCGCCGCCCAGGATGAGCGCCACCAGCCCGTCACCGAGCGTGCTCGCCGTCTCGTCGGCGATCTCCGCAAGCACTTCATCAAGCTGCCGATTGAACTCGGGGGACGCCTGGAACGCATAGCTGGTCATGGATTCTCCTCTGCTGCCGAGAGGCGGTTGCCGCTTCCGATGGCGATGCTCAGTTCCTCGATGGCTTGCTGCCAGAGGATCTGGTGCACAGCAAGGCGTTCCGAGGAGTGCACGAAATCCTTCTGCACCTCGTTCAGCCGGGTTACGGCGACATGACCGCCCTCATAGAGCGCAAGGACCAACCGCCGGTCTTCCTCGGCGGCCGCGAGAGTCTTCTTCTGGCGTGCCACCAACTGCTGTTCGTAGTCCAGCCGGCGGTGGAGTTGGCGCAGCTCGCCCGCCACGTCGAGCACCGCCTCCTGGTAGTCGGCCAGCTGCTCGACGACGACGGCCTTGGCCCCGGCGACCCGCTGTCTGCGGGCGCCGCCGTCGAACACGTCCCAGACGATCTGGATGCCGACCGAGGCGCTGGCATCGCGCGGGTGCGAGAACCGTGCGGAGCCCTCGTGGGCGAGCGCGTAGGCAGCGACAGCTTCCACACGTGGCCAACGGCTCCCTTTCTCGGCCCGAATCTCCGCCCTCGCGGCCTGGATCGCCTCCTCGCGGGCGAGCAGGCCTGGACGGTGGGCCAAGGCATGGGCCAAGTCCAGGCGCAGGCGCTCCTCACCGGTAGCGGGCACAGGCTGCTGGGGAAGCTCCAGTTCGGTAGTGGCCAGGCGCAATCGCTTGCGCTTGCACAGCAGGATCTCGAGCAAGGCGAGGGCCTCTGCCAAATCCCGACGCGACTCAAGCAGCACCCGCTCCGCATCGCCGGCCCGGATCTCGAAGTTCAGCATCTCGCTGCGGGATGCCATCCCCTTGGCCAAGCGCTTGGTGGCCAAACCCAGCAACTGTTGATTAAACGTCGTATCCTGGGCCGCGATCTCCATCCGCAACTGGGCCAGGAGGGCAGCGAAGTAGGCCTGCGAGACGGCCCGTCGCAGAAGCCTGCAGGCTTCCCCATTGGCTGCCTCGGCGCTCAGCCTGTGGGACTTGGCCGCGAGTAAGCCGTACTCGCGCACCAGGCCGTCGAACAGCAGCCAGGAGACCTGGACAGAGGCCGAGAAGAGGGCGGACTCGTCCTCGCCGCCCCGCCCCAAGGAAAGGGGTTGGTCGATCCCGGCGACGATCTGCATCTGGGGCCAGCAGCCGGCGCGAAGCCGCAGTTCGGTCGCGTAGGCCTGCCGTACGCGGGCGGCAGCCGCCCGCAGACTGGGATGGTCCAGCATGGCGAGCCGTTGGGCCTCGGCCAGACGCAGCGTGGTCTTCCCGGCTGGGACTGGCGGCGGGTTCGCTGCCGGGCCGCCAGCGGGAGACACTTCGGCCGCTCCCGATACCAGGGCAAAGAGGAGGATGGCGAGAATGGCGTAACACTTCATTGATTCACCCCTTGCCGTCCGGCACTGAAACCCCGCCGTCGGCCCAGCATCTGGGCCAGCCGCAACCCCGGGGAATGGCACAGCGAGGCAAAGTGCCCGCGCGGCAGGCAGTACTTCCAGTCTGCCAGGACCTTCCGGAGCGCGGGCAGGCACGAGTAGCGCAGGAATGAGGAGTCCCAGGCCGTCCAAGGGAAGATGCGCGCCTCGGCTCTGCCCTCGCCGTATTGCCGCCTATGGAACTGACGGAGCGTGTAGTTGTGGGAGTGCAGGACTTCGGCATCGGGGACATAGCGAATCTCGTGCCCCAGCTGGCGAATCCGCCACGTCCAGTCGATGTCCTCGGAGTACTGTAGGTCCGGATCGAACGGCACCTCCTCCCACACCTGGCGGCGAATGGCCGACGAGGCCATGGAGAAGCAGTGCAGCCAGGCCGCCTGCCGCCGACCATCGCCGAATGTGTCGTTGGTATCCTTGGCGAACAGCGGCCAGCAGTCCGGGCGCGGGGATTGTCTCCCGAACACGGCGCCCACCCCCGGTGCGAACCCGGCCAGAAGCCCCGCCAACCAGTGTTCATTCACCGGGGTGCAGTCGGAGTTAAGGAAAGCGACGAACTCGCTGGCCGCCTCGGCCATGCCTTGATTCAGCACTCGGCCGGGAACGTAGCTCCCCGCTGGGATATCGATCAGCACGTCGGCATGCTCCGCAGCCGTTTCGCGACTGCCGTCGGTCGATTCGTTGTCAAGCACAATCAGGCGGTACGGCATGGTCTGGCGGGAAACACCAGCCAGGGTCTCGGCCAGCAATGGCAGGTCGTTGTGACAACGCAGAATGATGTCGGTCTTCATGCCAGTTCCTCTGCCATGACGGCCCGGATGTTCTCAAGCCGGGCCGGCGAATCCGCCAGGGCGAGATTGCTTGACCAACTCGCCACCGAGTCCTCGTGCAGGGGATCGTACCCATGCATTCCGGCCAAGTGCGTGCGGCCCATGAAACTGGGACACAGGAGGACCCCGGGCTGCATCAGGAAGAACAGGTCCCCGTAGCGGTTGGTGGGGAAATCGCACCCCCACTCGCGCAGCGTCTCCTGATCGAGGATATCCCCCAAGGGCTCTTGGACAAGGGCCTTGCGGATGGCTGGCTCGGCGCGTTCGGTCAGGAACCAGAAGCGGGCCATGGTCGAGTCGTAGACCGCCGCATAGTCCTGCCCGAAACGCAGTCCGAGCGCCTCGATTCGCGGAATGAGCGCGCAGTCGGTGTGGCAATCGGTCATGCCGTGGTCCGAGAAGATGTAGAGGTGGACGGTGTCGTAGTGGCGGTGGGCAAGGTCAAGCACCTCGCGCAGTTGGCGGTCGTACCAAGCGATCTTCCGGCCGCCCTCCTGGCTGAGCGCGCCATGTTCGTGGAGCACGGCATCGAGATGGGCCAGGTAGAGGTAGGCAAAGCGGGTCTCGCCTTGGCGCAGCTCTGCCTTGAGGGCGGCAAGGTTGCGCTCTTCGGGCAGGCGCCAATCGGAGAGAGTGAAGGGGATCTGGCGCTCGCGCAGTTCGTCGAACACCGTGGGCAGACCGGCGTTGATGCCGCCGGGCTGGTAGAGGTCGCGCTTCTCCGTGTACTCGAAGAGCGGCAGCAGTCGGAAGGGCATGTTGTAAATCTGGAAGTACCCGGTGTAGCCATACCAACGCCTGATGCTGCGGCTGAGCAAGCGGCGGACCCGGCCCCGCCGGGTGATGCTGTCCGGGAGCAATGCGAGGAAGCGACAGAGGGCGAAGGGGGATTTGGACGGATTGTAGGCGAAGAAGGAGAAATGGTCGTGGTCACGCGGCAGACGCCCGGTGATGATAGTGGGGTCACAGGTCGAGCTATAGCCAAAGATCGTGCCCAAGGGCCGCTTGGTGCGGAGCACGTCGTCGAGGAAGGGATGGTGCGTGAGAACGCGGTATCCGAGAGCATCGATGAATGTGAAAAGAGCCAGTTTGCGGTCGTTGCTCATGGTGGTTCCTCCCCCTTGGCGGGTGGTCCGCACTCCATGCATTCGAGGCTCCCGAAGAGCCCCGTGGCGAGGCATACCTCGCCTTCGATCTTGGCCAGGTCGGAGAGCAGGCGGCAACTGGTCAGCAGCGTGCCCCCGCCCTCGTCCGCCAGGTTGAGAACCACCGCCCCGGCCGCGAGCAAAGCCCCGGCCAGCAGCAGAGGCCAGCGTCGTCGCAAATGGCGCAACTCGCCGCCATAGAATGCCAGCATCATGCCCCCTACCACCACGTAGACAGCGGGCAGCAGTTCCCGCATGTGGCGGGACGGAGCCGCTCCCGAGGTCTCGTAGGCCTGGATCAGCCAGAGCGCCAGGCGCTGGTGCAGATGCAGCAACTCGTCAGTCGCCAGCAGGGGGAAGCCCAGTGCCAGGAGCAACCAGAACAGGGCGGGTGAGAGCTGGGTCGGCTCTAGCCTGCAGGTGGTTCTGCGCCGCCGCCGGAAGAGGAGCAGGCTGGCCACGCCACAGAGGACCAGAAGCACCGGCGAGACGTAGGAGAACAACCCGCCCGCCTCGAACCACGCACTGGCGCGTAGCCCGAGTAGGTAGCGGGGAATCGCCAGACCCGCGCCGAGAACGGCAGCACTGGCAACCGGAACGAACAGAATCCGCGAGCCCGCGAACAGATGGATCACTTGTCGGGACATGCTTTGCGACCGTACCTCCAGACACGGAACAAGAAAACCACATTGCCCACTAGGTACCGCTTCCACATGCGGCGGGGCTCCTGGATCAGACGGTACACCCATTCCAGCCCGGTTTCGCGCATCCACAGCGGGGCGCGGCGAATCCGTCCGGAATAAAAGTCGAAGAGGCCACCCACGCCGAAGCTGACCGGGACCTCCAGCTCTGCCGACCACCGGTCCAGCCAAAGCTCCTGGCGGGGCGCGCCGAAGGCAACCAGCAGCACATCCGGGCGAGCCGTGCGGATCGCCGCCACGACTGCGGCGCTCTCCTCGGGCGCGAAATAGCCGTCCCGGCAACCGGCAAGGCGGACGCCTGGGTAGCGTTCCTTCACCCAGGCTGCCACGGCTTCCGCCACTCCCGGTCGGGCCCCGAGCAGATAGAGCGAGGCCCCAGTCTGCCCCAGGCGCTCGCACAGCCGGGGTAGGAGATCGGTGCCATTCACGTTCTGCCGGATGCTCTGGCCGGTCAGTCTACTCCCCAGCTTGACCCCGATGCCATCGCCGAGCACGACATCGGCGCGCCCCAGGGCGGCCGCGTACTCGCGGTTCCTGCACGCCACGTTCAGACAATCGGCATTGACAAAGAACAGCCGCGCTGCGTCCCGGGCGGCTACCCGGGCCTCAACATCGGCCAGGACCTCGTCCATGGTGTTGTTGCTGATGCGAATGCCCAGCAACTCCACCAGGGGCTCCGAAGTCGTCACGGGCGCACCATAGAGCGACGCCAAGGCGACGCGCAGGAGAATGCCCACGTCCCGGCGGAAGGTGCAGCGCTGGGCATACTCCAGGTCGGCTTCCCATTCGGTGCCAAAGGTCATATTGCTCCGCTCCCGCAGCCACCAGAGACAGTAGAGCCCCGGCCGCAGCACCTGGCGGGCTGCCAGCACCGCCGATTCGGGAAGGGGCTCGTCCACTGCCAAGGGTCGGGGGCCAACGAAGGATAGACGCCCCGCCATGATGCTCCAGAACCTCGGATAGCCCTCCAGCCCCAGCCTCCGGCAACACCGTCCACAGCGCCCATCGCCTAATCGCAGAGCCCATTCACCGAACAGCTTCCCTTCCCGCCCCAAGCAGGGACGGCAGTGGAAACGGGCCCGGGTGCAGAGGGCAAGCAGGAGTACCAGTGGGAACAAGGCGATGCTCAGGAAAGCCGCAAGCAGGAGATCCAGCAATCGTTTGGGCGTACGCCGGTAGTGCCACCACATGCCGTGCATCCTCCTGTCTAGCCTAGCCTGCTCAGGCACACCGTCATCAGAGACGCTAACCTGGGCAAGATCAATGGGTGCGGAATATTGGGGGCGGGTGGCATAGAGCTCTGCAGTGGATGATTCATGGGTAGATCAGGCTAGGCCTTGGTGCCAGCCGCCTGGCGAATGGCGCCCAGAGTCTGCTCGGCCGTCCGTCGCCAGGAGAACTCGGCCGCCCGGTCCAGGCCCGCCTGCTCGTAGCTTTGGCGGCGATCCGGGTCGCGCAGCAGGCCGCCAATAGCCTCGGCCATTTCCTCGACACAGTGGGGATCGAAGTAGACTGCCGCCTGCCCCCCCACCTCGGGCAGTGAACTCCGGTTGGCAGCAGCCACTGCCGTCCCGGAGGCCATGGCCTCGAGCAAGGGCAGACCGAACCCTTCGTACAGGCTGGGGAACACGAACAGATCGGCCCCGTTGTAAAGATAGGGCAGGTCGGCGAAGTCAGCAAACCCGGTCAGGATGATGTCGTCGCGGCAGGGGCTCGCCGCCGCCGCCTGGTGGACCATCTCCGCCCCCAGGAAATCGCCACCGGGCAGGACCAGCTGGTGCTCCAGTCCCGCCGCTTTCAGGAGCTCGAACGTGTGAATCAGGGCCACGTGGTTCTTGCCGGGATGCTCCAGTCTGGAAATGTAGAGTACGTAGGGCTTGGTGATCCCGTAGCGGGGGCCGACCCGCGCCCTGGCGGCCGCTCGGTCGCGGGGCTGATAGGTGTCCGGATCGGCCGCAAGGTGAGTCACCAGAACCCGTTCGGGAGGCAACGAAGTATTGGCCAGAATGTCCCCGCGCGAGCTCTCGCTGACGGTAAGAGCCAACGTCAGGCGGTCCATGAACCGAGGCAGGATGCGGGTGAGGTAGAAGGTGCGGAACGCGTCGTACTTCCCGGCCATGTGCAGCCACGAGAAATCATGGATCGCGCCGACCGTCGGGCAAGGCATCCGGCGCGGCAACCGGCGGTTCCCGGCTGGCAGAAAAACCACGTCGTAGCCTCGTCGGCGGGCGACGCGGGGCAGGCTGAGAAGATGCCAGAGGATGCTCCGGACCGGGCTGGCGGTCACGCCGGACGGCAGGACGGGCACGATCGGCGAGCCCTCTGGCAAGAACACCGAGGCATCCTCCGCCAGGGTCAGCAACTCGAACTCATCCCCTGCCGCAAGTGCGGGGAACTCGTGAAGCAAGCGGATCAGGTACTGACTGATGCCCGACTTGCCCCCGTCGCAACCAAACGTGGTGATGCCGATCTTCATGAGTCCAGTTCCCCTGAGAGATGCAGATGGTGCGTTGCCGGTGCCTCTCCGGCAAGGACCGCCTCCAAGGCCACCGTGTAGGCGGCAAAGGAGAAACGCGCCCGCAACAATTCATGAGCGCGCGCGCCAAGTCGAGCGGCCAACGCATGATCGTCTAGCAGGCGGTCGATTCCGGCCGCGAGTCCAGCCACGTCGCGCTCAGCGACAAGCAGCCCGTTCTCGCCATCCGCCAGCCAGTCGGGAATCCCTCCGGCCGCGAATCCCACCACCGGGCGCCCATGGTGCATGGCTTCGAGACCAATCATACCGAAAGGCTCCGCCCAGAAGGAGGGCACCACCAGCGCCCGCGCTTCGCGATACAGGCTCTCCAGCTCCGCCCGCGGCACCCAGCCCAGGAATTCCACACGGTCATCCACGCCCAGGTCACGGGCCTGGGCTTCAAGGCCGGCCCGGGCATTGCCGTCGCCCGCGATGCGCAGGGCGAACGGTGAACGTACCTGCGCCAGACTCTCCAGCAGCAGGTGCACGCCCTTGCCCTTGATGAGTTGTCCCACGAAGAGCAGATTCCGGGTCTGCGGCACTGGTGTCGTCGGTTGCTGCGGCAGGTTCACGCAGGGCGAGAGAATGCGCACCGAATTGGGGGGGAACCCGTTCTCCGCCAATTCGTCCAGCATGAACCGGCTACCCACCAGCAAAGCATCGAAGAGGCGGTGGCGGTCCAGTTCGCGACGGGCGGCGACCAGGTTCTGGAAGGACACGCCGGCCGGCTTGCTCCGGTCCCGGCGGAGGAAGGCCAAGTCCAACCAGCACCGCCATCCCAAAGGGGCGTGGCAGATCCGGTTCGAGAACGTGTAGTACTTGTGGTGCCGGGGACAGCAGAGGTCGTGGTCGTGGATCATGCGCACCAGCCGGGTCCGCCCGACGAAAGGCTCGAGCACGGCCACGGTGGGGAGTTTGTGCGCGTAGACCACTGTGGGTGCCACTTGTTCGAAAGCGGCCGCCAGGGCCCCCTCCCGCGAGCGGCCATCGTCCCGCAACTCGGGACAAGGGAAGACGCCGTTGAACCGGGCAGCGCACACTTCCTCTTCCCGGCCCGAACCGCAGCCATACGCCAACCAGCACTCGTGCCCGCGGGCACGCAATGCCGGCACCACGTCGGCGATGTTCTGCTCAACGCCGCCAAGCGTCCCCAGGTAGTGGTTGAGAATGAGGATCTTCATCGGCCCTTCGCGGCAGCACAAACTTCCTCGTACAAGGCGGCCAACTGCCCGGTGATGCGGTCCCAGCCATACGTGTCCGTGGCTTTCTGGCGACCCCGCTCGGCCAGGCCCCGAGCGAGGGCCGGGTCGGCCATCAGTCGGCCGACCTGACTCGTGCCGCTCGCCGCATCGCCGTTGGGGAAGCGCAAGACGTCCTCGCCGTCCAGGGTGAAGTGCGGGATGCCGCCAACCGACGTGGTCACCACCGGACAGCCGGCTGCCCACGCTTCCAGGATCACAATGCCAAAAGGCTCGTGCAGCGAGGTCAGCAGGAAGGCATCGGCAGCTTGGTAGGCATCGGCCAGCAACGGATCGCCTGGGGGAAGGCCAGGGATAATCGTTACCCGCTCGGTCAAGCCCTGGCTGCTGATGGTCGCCTGGAGCTCATCGTGGTAGGCGGGGTTGGTGACCGGCCCGATCAGGACGAGATGGACCGGCTTATCCTCAGCCACAAGCCGCGCCAGGATATCCACCGCCAACTGCTGATTCTTCTGGTGGTCGATGCGGCTCACATTGAGCAACATGGTGGTGTCCTCAGCCAACCCGAATCGGGCCCGGAAGCGGGCGCGGTCACCACCTGCGAAACGCTGTGGATCCACCCCGTTCGGCAGATGGATCACCCGCTTGCCTGGATAGCGCG
>Ga0307987_1001760_pt1 | contig 11719 bp, 5 predicted proteins | sample EllFjometagen181_FD_203157 | JGI IMG/M metagenome (GOLD analysis project Ga0307987, IMG submission 203157) | Marine microbial communities from Ellis Fjord, Antarctic Ocean - #181 | ecosystem: Environmental > Aquatic > Marine > Unclassified | place: Southern Ocean | collected 2014-10-08 | reverse complement strand
AACCACCAAGGCCGAATTCAACATCTACAGGTTCCGGCGGCTCAATTGGTTCAATAATCTCTTCCTGTATTTCTTCCAAATCAGGCGGCGCTTCAAGTTCATCAATCTCCACAAAAGAATCAGCAAAAGAGTTCAACGAATCTTCTTGTCTACATTCTAAAGATTTCATTGGCTGTATGCTATTAACAATTGCCCAGGTTATCCCAAAAACAAGAATGGTACTTGCTGCAATTCCTAGTGCAGGTTTATGTGTGGTTATCCAGTTTGCCTTCTTAATTTTAATCTTTGAAGCTCTTAAGATTGCACCATGGCGTTCGTCGCTCAATCTCAAACCATCAGTAGCAGTTTCTTCAAGGACATCATTAATAATGTTAAGTCCCTGTTTTATTTCTTCAAATTCTTTTTGACACTTATTGCATTTTTCAATATGCCTTTTGACTTCATCTCCAGATACTCTTCCCAGATTACCAAGAGCATAAAGCGTCAATAAATATTGTATATCTTCACATTTTTTCATTGTATTACCCCCTGTGCTTTTAATTCTCCAGTAATCTTTCCTACAGCTCTATGTAAGAGTTTCCCAACATTCCCAATAGCCCGGTTTGTGGTCTGACTAATATCTTTATAGCTAAGACCTTCTTCAAGTCTAAGCAGAAATACCTCTTTTTCCGCCGGGCTTAATTTCCCAATATTATCTAAAACAATCTTCTGCTTTTTCTCAAGGTGTTGTTCCTCGTGTGTTTCAGACTCGCTGTTTAGTAAATTTTCTGCATGATTTTTCATTGCTTTTCGATAATTTTGTTCTTTTCTTATTAAATCAATTGCCTGATTGTGGGCAACACGATAAAGCCAGCTCTTTAAATTTTTTTGTCTGTCTTTTATTTTCTTCCAGGACCTAAAAAGTTTTATGAACGTATCCTGTACAACATCCTCCGCACTGTTGTGGTCGTTTACCAACCTTACTGTATATCGAAGTAGACATGATTCATATGCGCTTATAATAAGTAGCATGTCATTATCACTAAGATTGCGTTTGTTGTAGACACTTTCCAATCCATCCTTTGTGTCAGACGGTTTGGATTCATCTCTGTTTTTTTGTTCTGTTACCATGTGTGGTTCCACCCAATTAATTGATCAATTTGCCCTTTAGACGATTTGCGTCTCTCCTTTGTTCCCAAAATAATAACTTTTTTTCGTTTTTTTTGCAACAACCCTTTTTGAAAGCTATTTTTTGGGTTGCTTTTATTTTGAAAGAGGATTATTATTTGGATGATTTTATTAACACAAACATCGTAGGGGCAAGGCCTGCCTTGCCCTCTTAATAAAACAAAAACAAAACAGGAATGATTCAATGAATACAAAAAAATATAATCCCAAAATTCATCATCGCAAGTCGATTCGTTTGGATGTGCATGATTATTCTCGCGGAGGTTTGTATTTTGTGACTATTTGCGCACACAATGAATTTATTAGATTTTTCAATGGAAAGCCGTTTGAAGATTCCGCTGTTTATGATTTGATTGAGAAAAGAATGGAAGTCACCGCAGAAAAATATCCTTTTATGCGTTGGGAAGCATCGGTGATTATGCCTGATCATTTTCATGCATTGGTTCGGTTGGAGAAAGGTGCACCATTAGGGGAGATTGTTGGAGGATTTAAATCCGCGGTTAGCCGAGAAATTCATAAAATGTGGGATGAGGCATCCGAAGAGGGCGGGGCAGGCCCAGCCCGTACTGTAGGGGCAAGGCCTGCCTTGCCCAATTCCCCCAAATCGCCCATTCGAATTTGGCAGAGAAATTATTATGAGAATATTGTGTGGGATGAAGCTGCAGAGCATAATATTATTCGTTATATTCGCATGAATCCTTGGAAATGTGTTGTGAATTTCAGAAATGGTTTGCGTGGAATGGGAAATCCATCTTTATGGAATTATAATAAGCTGGGAGTGCTTTGTTCAAGAAATGCTCCAAGACCAAACTCTATCCTCAAAGCAGATGTATATATTGGTGGATTTCATTCGCCAATGGAAAAAGAGATTCTAGCAAAGTTGTTGGAGCTTAAAATGCCCGTGATTTATTGTCCTGCCTGGGGACTTGATAGCAAATTAGCCCCTGATATTTTGAAAGCTCTAGAAGAAAACAGAATGTTGATTTTGGAGATGAAAAATGTTGATGGCAATTTGGTGGCAGCAGAGGATAGAAATCTTTTTGTCATTGAAAAGTCGGACAGCTTATGGTTGCCTCATGTTAATTCTGGCGGGATGCTTGATCGGCTTGTTAAAGAGATGAATGTGTCAAATAAGATTATTAATCATTAACTATTTTTGCTTTGCAAAAAGGCGGGAGTTTTTGTAGAATCTACGAAACATTATGAAGACACTGAATTTACTACAAGAGCCTTGTAAAGGGATTAACTTTATTGAGGCAAATGCCGGCACCGGCAAAACTTTTTCGATATCACATATTTATCTTTGGCTGATTTTGAAAGGGATAAAAGTTGAGAATATTCTTGTTGTAACATTTACTGAAGCTGCCGCCAAGGAGTTGAAGGATAGGTGTCGTTCCTTGATTTATGGGGCGTTGATGAATTCTGATGCTGATGCAGGAAAACCATCTAAGATTATTAAGGTTCTGTTGGATAGTGGAGAAGATGCAACCATGCTGAACAGGCGACTTAAGCTTGCAGTGGCCTCTATGGATATTGCATCAATATTTACCATTCATGGTTTCTGTAATAAGATGCTTTCTGAGTTTGCGGTTGAAACAGGTGTGCTGTTTGATGCAACATTGGTGGTTGATGATTCTTCGTATGTAGAGCAGACTGTTCTTAATTATTATCGCAAACTATTCTATGATGCAAGTGCCGAGGAGGTTGAACTTCTGAGCACCTGTGTTTCCTACAAAAGCCTTTGTGCGTTTGCCCAGGAGTTGAAGAAGAATCATGAGCTTTGCTTGGAGGGAGAAGAAAAAAATTCCAAGCAAAAATCTCGCAAAGATTTAGTAGAAGTTGGACTTGGTCTGCAGGCGAGCATTATCAAAGAGTTTAATCAGCTTGAAATTGAATATGATAGGGGGAAAAGTGAAGCCCGGGATGTCTTAACAAAGCTGATTGATGAAGGCAAACTACATAAAGGTATATATTCTCTGGCCAAGCTGGATGGAATTTTTGAAAATTTTGAGGAAACAGTAGGGGAGAGGCCTGCCTCGCCCACAAAAGCAATTGAAAAATTATCAATGAATTATATCTGCTCTAAGCTGAACAAGAAGTATCAAGATGAGCAAATTGAATGTTCATTTTTTTGTTTTGTTGACTCCTTTTTGCAACGATATATTGCTCTAGAGGATGAGTATAAAAATGCTTATGATGGCTTGAAAATTCAGATTTTAAAAGATTTTAGGTTGTTCTTTTTAACTAACTTTGCAGAATTGAAACGTAGTCAAAATATTATATCCTATGATGACATGCTTGAGCTTATGCATAATGCACTTTATTCCAATATTGGTGATGATCTCGCAAATAAGATTGCCAAATTATATGGAGCAGCCTTGATTGATGAGTTTCAGGATACAGATAAGCTGCAGTTTGAAATTTTCTCTAAGATATTCAATAGACCTGAAAAATATTTTTATATGATTGGAGATCCAAAACAATCTATATATAAGTTTCGAGGTGCTGATATTCAGATGTATATGTCCGCAAAGAGGGATGCTGACTTTCTTTTTACATTGGAGACAAATTATCGTTCAGAACCGGGCATTATCAATGACGTTAATAAGTTTTTTGATGTTAAGTTGCCAAATAATAGGAATTCTTTATACTATGTTGAAGAGAACAATTATATTCAATTTTTGCCATCAAAGGGGCAGAATAAGATAAAGTGGAGATTCTGCACTCCTGAAGAATCATTTTTGAGCATTGTTGCTGTTGATCAAGCAAAGAATAAAGACAGTCAGGAGGAACTTGTTGCCAAGGATGTTGGTCATAAGATATTCATGTTGCTGACATGCGATGATTACTATTTTGAGTCGGAAAGCGGAGAGCGACGAATGGTTGCTGCTCAGGATATTGCCGTACTGGTTAATACTGCCAAGCAGGCTCTTCTTGTTAAGTCAACATTGCAGAAATTAAAGATTGCTGCTTCAGTTCAGAAGAGTGGTAATGTATTTGAATCGAAAGAAGCTGATGCAATGGCATTGCTTTTGAAGGCAATCAACTCTCCAAGTGAACGAACAATTAAACCTTTGTTGATTACATCTCTTTTTAATTATTCAATTAAAGAGCTGCGAGAACTTGATAACAAAGCAGTTCTTGATTTGTATTACAAGTTTATTACATATAAGCAAACTTGGGAAGAAGAGGGGTTTTATAGTGCGTTCGCTGCTTTGGTAAATGATTTTGATTTGATTTCAAGAATTCTGCAAGATAAAAATGGTGACAGAAATGTTGCAAATACTATTCATTTGGTTGAATTAATTCATAGGCAGGAGTATTTGTTCAAAACTTCTACTAATGTAACTGAGCGGTGGTTTGTTATGCAGAAAAACATGCCATCAGATACCGATGGCAGTGAGGTCTTTTTACAACGTCTTGAGATTGATGATGAGGCGGTTAATATTATGACGATTCATAAAAGCAAAGGATTAGAGTTTCCTTTGGTGTTTGCCCCTTTTATATGTGGAAACGTAGTACATACTAGTGCACCATATCCAGGAGTTTATACAGATGCTGATGATGCTTCTAAAAAAATTTATACAGAAAAACCAACTGCTAACTCAGAATATATTGAAGAAACTTTGCAGGAAAGTCTTCGTTTGATATATGTTGCTTTGACTCGTGCAGCAAATAGGTGCTGGACATATTATTATACACTGACAAGATCAAACCCCGAACATTCTCCTTTTAGAGTTTTGTATCCTGATATGCAGTCTTTGACTAATCAGAGGCTAAGTGTTGAAGTGTATGAAGAACAGGATAATTTGTCTGATAACTACAGAGATTTTGAATTGAATCAAGGCGAGAAAGGCGAACTTGATTGTGCCGTTTTTAACCGATTGGATGTCTCAAAATTAAAGTCAGGGATTTTTAGTTATTCCATGCTTGCAGATTGGAAGAAGAGTGCTTTGATAGTTAAGGACATCGATTCTCAGGAAGATATAGAAGAAAGTAAAACAGTGGTTGTCGAAGAAGATGACTATAGTTTCTTTAGCTTTCCAAGAGGCGCAAATACAGGAACGGCTATTCATCAGGTTTTTGAGTATATTTTTAATGGCAAATTGAGCATAGAGAATACTCAAAGTTTTGAAGCTGGGGTAATAAAATGTCTGAAAGCTTATGGAGTATATGGAAATGATGAAGAAATTCAACGTCAAAGAGTTGCCTCTGCTGGCGAGATGATTGAAAATGTTATGAATGCCAAGTTCCAAGTTGGAGATGATTCTTTTACTTTGAAAGATTTGAATATTAACAAGTGCAAAACAGAATTGGAGTTCTTCTATTCATTGCTGATGGGAACACACAAGAAGGCACCAGATTCAATAAAAGCAATGGGTGGAAATATTGAGTTTTTGTCTCAACTTGATTTAACAGGTTACATGACTGGGTTTATTGATTTGGTTTTTGAATATCAGGGAAAGTTTTACATTCTTGACTGGAAGTCAAACCACCTTGGTAACTCTTTTGATTTGTATGCTCCTGATTTGCTTAAAGGTGAGATGCAGCATGCAAAATATGACATTCAGTATGTTGTATATACATACGCATTGAACTCTTATCTGAAGCAGAGACTTGGTGATGAGTATTCGTATGACAAACATTTTGGCGGGGTATTCTATACATTTGTTCGAGGTATGCAGGCAGGCACAGCAAATGGTATATTTTTTGATAAAGTTGAAAAGGATATAATTGAATGGCTGAATTTCAGATAGACAATATAATAAAAGTTGCTAAAGAGCTTGAGTTGTTGGATAAAATCGATGTGATTTTTGCAGATTTTATTATGAAACTCGAGGGATACTCTGAAGATTCAAAATATCTCTGGTTGGCAGTTCTGTTTCTTAGCAAGTCAACGAACTCCAAACATACATGTTTGGATCTGCATAACATTGCCGAGTGCGGTGTTTATGACCTGATTGAAGATGAAACAGGTATTCCGGAAAACCTACCTAATCTTAAATTTCCTGACTTTGACATATGGATGAACAAAATAAAAGGGTGTATTAAAACTGTTGTGTGTGAGCGTGATGCTTCAGATGTTTCAAGGCATATTGTGATAACGGAAGATGGTTTTTTGTATCTACATAAGTACTGGCAGTATGAGCAGGTTGTTGTTGAGGCAATTAATGGTCGCAAGGTTCAGAGACAAGTCGTCACCCTCACCAGAGAGGATCTCAAGTCTGCGTTTAGTGGACTTCAGAACACAAAGTGGCAGGAGATTGCTGTTTTTACTGCACTGTGTCAGCAGATTGCAATTATCACTGGTGGTCCTGGAACGGGAAAGACAACAACTGTTGCAACTGTTCTTGCGGTTTTGCAAAAGCAAAATCAGCATATATCTATGGTTGCTCCAACAGGTAAAGCTGCTCAACGTTTGACAGAGTCTATAAGAAATACCAAAGAACGCAATTCTTTTTTTAAGACAATTCCTGAAGAAGCCGAGACAATTCATAGATTTCTTGGATATAATCCCAGATCAAGGACCTGTAAATATAACAGGAATTATAAAAAGAACACAGATATTATCATTGTGGATGAGGCATCAATGGTTTCTTTGTCTATTTTTGCTAAACTTGTTGAAGCTCTAAAGCCATCCTGCAAGATTATTCTGCTGGGAGACAAAGATCAGCTTGCTGCAGTTGAGACTGGTAGTGTTCTTTCTGAACTCACAAACGTTAATGATATTAACTCGTTCTCAAGTGGAATGGTAGATTTTCTGAAAAAAGTTGGATTTGATGTGAGTGATATCCATAAAAATGACAATCAGTCATTTGTTGATATTGTTGTCAAACTGGTATATAGTCACAGGTTTAACAGTCAGAGTGCAATTGGTGTGTTAAGCCAACGAATAAATGATGCTGAATCGTTGGAAGATATTGATGCTGTAAATAAAGTCTTTTCGCAAACATTTGAGAAAGGTGAAGCGTCCCATATTGAAATTGATGAAAATAATTTTCTTCCAGAGCTTAAGAAATTAATTTCTCCTTTTATAAAAGATTATAAAAAACTATTAAAAGATTATGAGACTTGTCTCATTGATGGCTCAGACTCCATTAATGATGTTGTTGATAGCATCCTTACTAAGATAGATGAGATCAAAGTTCTGTGTGCTTATAGACGGGATGAAGTCTATGGTACTGTTGCTATAAACAACTATATTGAAAAAACATTTTTATCAAAAGATGTTGCTCCATTTTATAATGGTAAAATAATTATGATTGTCAGAAATGACAGAATGCTTGGTCTTGCCAATGGTGATGTTGGAGTGATTCTTCAGGATGTAGATGGAGTTAGTTATGCTTTCTTTAGAGCCATAGAGGGTGACCAGTTTATGCAGGTTCCAGTGTCTGCTCTGCCAGAATATGAGTCAGCTTTTGCTGTGACAATTCACAAGTCGCAAGGATCTGAGTATAAAAATGTTATTATGGTTTTAGGTGATAGTGCAGGAAAGTTGTTGACGAAAGAGTTGGTCTATACTGGCGTTACACGAGCTAAGGAAAGTGTCACAATTCTTGCAGGTGAAGGAGTGCTTGGCGAGGCTGCAATTTGTCGAACGAAGCGGTCTTCACGAATACAGAAATTTCTTAAATAATGGTTAGTTGTTAATGGTTAATGGTTAATGAAAAAAAGAATTAAGAGCTAAGAGCTAAGATTTAAGAAATGCATAAGTTTAAAGACTTATTTTTGAACATTAATGAATATAGTGTATAGTTAATAGTGCGATAAGATAGGCAGGCATTATAAAATCCCAGTAAAAGAAGAAACCTACATTTCCTGGATTCTTGTTCTTCTTCTTGTGAATTTCAATAATATGTCCAATTCCTGCTCCCCATCCAAAAATGGTAATAGCTACAACTGGTGCTATCCAGAAAACTGGTGGCATCCATGCAGATAAAAATCCAAGAGCTCCAAAAGCAATGCCGGCAACTCCGACCTCGTACTGAAAAGGACTGCCTTTGCCCCAACCAATATATTCGGCAATATCATCGCCATTAAAAATATGCAAAAAACCGGCGATAGTGATTTGAAGACCAAGTCCATAAACTAGTGCATTAACAAGTAAAACTGAGCTCCAGTGTTCGGTATGAGGAACAAGTAGACCTTTTATGCTGAAGATAATTACACATAGAGTTGGAATATACACACCGTACCTTTGAGATATCGTTTGTTTCATAAATATACTTCTTTCGTTCTAATTTTGTTTTATATTGTCTTGTCAGAAGATTGCAGGCTTTCTTGCGCCTAGTTTTTTATAAATCAATAGAATATAGACATTTTATTTATTTATTTTTTCGGTTCACAGAACCGACCCTACATGGTCAATAACAATACTATGCTTTATAATAACCAATGTGGGCTTGGTTTGCAAGCAATGTAGTGTCCGCTCTATGAGCGGAGTTCTTTTTCGGTTCACAGAACCGACCCTACATGGTCAATAACAATGCTATGCTTTATAATAACCAATGTAGGCTTGGTTTGCAAGCAATGTAGTGTCCGCTCTATGAGCGGAATTTTCGTAATACAATTTGGCAATACTTTGTTATTCTTTTTCTTCTGCACGAACTTTAAAGAAAGTTGCAGCATTTGTAGTGCTATCTCCGGACCACTCCCAATGAGTATCCGTCATTGGTCCATCGGCATCTATCCATGTTTTATTGAATAGAGATGTGCAGCTTTGAATCCAGTATTCGTAATCAGTACCTAAATTATTCCATTCCAGATAAAGATTAGATCCAGCAGATTCCCCTTCGACTTCGGTGAACTGTAAATACATTCCTGGTGTAAGGCTCAGTGTTTCAATGGCATACTTGCCTATATTCCAATTAATAGATTTTCCATTCCTCCCCAGTTCTGGCTGTGAACTACCATCATAAGTAAGCATTTCTTCGATTATACTCGTTTTATCTGCACTATTAGCAGTAAAGAAGAAGTTCACTTCTGCTTCGGTACTTGTTCCATCCATATTGCATAGTCGTATAATTACATTCTTGTCGATTTCACCTGCAGGAGTCATCGCATCCTCATCACGTTTTTTGAATGCTGTAATCATCATGTTTTCAGGATAAACCGAACAGAAGCTCATATCTTCACTTAGAGAGGCCTGCAACTGTGGTGTTGTGTCAACAACAGGTAGAAGTGGGGCATTAGACTGCATGGCAAATAGTCTGCTATCAAGCTTTGAAGTTGTTCTTTCAGATGTGTTTGAATGTGACAGTATTGAGAATCTAAAACTGTGGTCTCCGATTTGCTTATATGCATTGCCATTACCATTGCAGCTTGTCCTGGTAGCAAGTAGAATTGGTTGAAGCATAGGACTGCGAATAAACCCATCTTCGTCTAGACCACACTCGCTATTTAATGTTTCAGGTGAACTCTCTGAACTGCCTGTAGATTCTTCTGCTGTTGGTGAAGATATTGAAAAAGCTAAACGACTAACGGCAAACTTTACAGATTCGTCTTCGACACTGCATAGCACTATTTTATAACCATCTCCGGTAGGAATGTTGTCAGAAATAGTCCAATTAAAATATCCGTTACCATCAACTCCCGCCACAAATGCTTTTGAATTATTTAGGTTAGTAGCAATGCTTGAATAGAATATATTATCTTTATAAAGGTCAATATGAATATTATTGTAGATTGTTGTTTCGTCAGTACAACGTAAAGGTGTCCAGCAAATGACATGGTCATCACCAGCCGACCACTGTTCTCCACCGCACGGTGCATTGACAGCAAATAATGTTGGTGCAAAATAATAATCACATACGGCAACCGAAGAACTCAATGTTACACTATGACATAAATTGGTGTCACAAGTACTTATGAAGTTTTGAACTTCACGTGGATGAACCATTTTGCAATCCTGAGTGCTATATGCAGCTCCAGCTACTCCTGGTATTTCATCTTGCCCAACTTGTATGGTTCCCATTGGCACATCATAGGACACTAGTCCTTTTTCCATGTTGATAGGGAAAGCCATCCGCCATTCCACGTATAGTGGACCTTTCCACTCTAAAATTGAAATTTCACAGTCTATGCGTTTCAGATCGCGATAAAATATTAGTTTTTCACTGACCGAGCATTGAATAACCGCCTGTGTGACACCTGTTATATACTGATCATTCAAAGCGGATGCAGGATAATTAAAAAATGTGTCAACCAGCGCTGTGTATTCATATACATCTCTAACAGGTCCTGATTCTGAAATAGTCCAGTTTCCGGCCCAGTCACTCATTTTGCTGAAGAAAATATTTGGATATGGTTGTTGAATTTCTAGCCACTCGCCAGCTCCTTGTCCATCGGAATACATCATGAATAGTTCTGCCCCAAGAAAATTGGTTTTGAAGATGGCATTTCCTTGAATAGAATCACTGAGTACATTCCAACTCAATTCATTGTCAAACAGACTTTCTATTCCGCCTGGCTTAAACTGCACATCATAAAAATCATTGGAATAATGAGTTGCATCAACAGTGGCGCTTGCCGGTGTTGAAGAGTCTTCCTCGTCCACCAAATAGTACGTTTTATATCCAATTGACGGAATATCAGATGCAACAAAAACAAGCTCTGTCATGTTACTCTGAACAATGCCGGTTACCACGTTTGTAACAGTCACGCCAGTACGCAAAACTTGATGGGAAACGGGCTGATTAGTTGCATCAACTATGCTCCATGTATTGCTATATGAACTTGTAGTAAAAATTACAGGGTCGGTTCGTTCCCATCCAAGTGCATTGAACACAACAATTGGAATTGCACCGGTTTTTGAAAAATTGATATTTTCAGCAATTGAAGTAATAGAACTGTTCAGAACTTGCTCACCAATCAACTGCGCACTACGCGTATGAGCAAGAAAGTTTGAATCAGTTGAGGCTCCCTCATTACCTCCCCAGCCGACATCTGGATATATAGCATCTTTCCATCCATCTTCTAGTGTGGCAGATGGGTAATTGCTGAAACTACCTGCAAGCAAATAGTCAATGGTTGCAAAAGTCTCTGCTTCAGGTAGCAGTCGCCCGGCTTCACGCATCGCAGTTATTGCATAATGATGAGATGGTCCATGAATATACAGCCAGACATTTGGACGTTCACCGGTCCACTGTTTGAATGTTGAACCTTTCAGTTTTGCAGCCTGCGTTATGTCATCCAGAGCCAGTTCGCCAGTTGACATTCGCATGTTGGGAAGGTCATCACGTGCTGCCCAGTCAAGTATTAGGCTTGAAGCATAATTTGTACCATTTGTGACACCAAGATAAGGTGATGGTTTACCCATATCTTCAGTATAAAGTATAGGAAGAATTGCTGGGAGATTATAATCTTGATTGTTGACATAATCAGCCCATGCTTCGGCCATATAATAGTGGCCTCGCCAGACTCTCCATCCAATTTCCTGTGGTTGAGTCCAGTAGTTAAGAACATTGGTTATCACCCTTTCAAGTGCGCTTGGATACGTAGGAGCTATACCGGAATCTTCTTTATTTTGATAGGCGTAAGGAGCTAATAACCC
>Ga0307987_1001759_pt1 | contig 11726 bp, 6 predicted proteins | sample EllFjometagen181_FD_203157 | JGI IMG/M metagenome (GOLD analysis project Ga0307987, IMG submission 203157) | Marine microbial communities from Ellis Fjord, Antarctic Ocean - #181 | ecosystem: Environmental > Aquatic > Marine > Unclassified | place: Southern Ocean | collected 2014-10-08 | reverse complement strand
GACCAGTGCGTACAGATCGCGCTTCCTGGATCGCTTCTGTACCCCGAGTTCATCAACCCAGGCCTCCACGGCCTTGCGGGGAAGATGGTCGCGAACGGCTTTACGGAGTGTGGTAGCATCCATCAGGCGCCTCCTGGGGGTTCAGCTACCGCTCCGATTACCGGGGCACCCCGGCTGGCGTCGCCCGTATTCTTCTCGAACCGCTACTTCCTACCGACCTACGCCGTATACCGGCTTAACCAGACACGGATGCGTTGTACACGTACCGATTCCGCCGATCCAACGCCCCGGCTGAACGGTTACTGAGGCCCTTCACACCCTCGCCGCCCGCCGCCAGTTGTATGAGTCCTACCTGCATCTCTACTGGGCAGAGGATCTCGCTGGGAGAACCCCTCTCGAGGCTCGCCACCTTCGGTGCAAGCGCTGGGAGTAGACATGAGTGCGGATGACCCCAAAACCATCACGGGCCCCACTCCTAGAAGGGGGGTCACTCTCCGCTCTGTCCTTCTCATGTTCAAGGGAAACATTAATGAAAGTCTGTAAGTGCGAGAAGCCAGTCCCTCTGAACTCCTACCAGCAGGGCATGGATGCAGTGGCCTTGGTGGTATTCCTGGGCCTTGGACTGGCCCCGTGTACTTGTGGCCTCTCCTTAGTTCTCTCCCTTTTGCACCTTTCTAAGCGTAAGCGCGAGGTCAATTGCCGCCTCTGTGGTGGGAGGATGGACTTCAATGTGTAGATCCAGCCCGCCTCATGATCGGCCTGCCGCCCGCCAGGCTGGCAGGCTGTACACGCGGGTCCCCGCGTTGACACTTCGAGGGCTGTTTGTCGTTCTTATCTGCAAGCATCGTGGCAGATCCGGGCCGACGATTGGGCACCGACCATTTCCACCGACAGTGTCGGCGGAAATGACGGCACCACGTTCTTTGGGGGGAAGACAGATTCTTCCCCCCCTATCCGAGGCGGACACCGCCTCTCCCCCCCATCTTCGCCGCTTGATGAGCGGCGCGAGGCTGCGTCCGCAGCCCCGATGATGAGCCATCTTGGCTTGTCGAACTGTCGGCGAACAGGGCTCATTCTGATCGGTGCCGACGATTGCTACCTTGACTTACCCAAAGTGGGAGTCGTAGTCTAAAAAGCGGGCCGTAGCGGCAGGTGCCCCCTCACCACGCCTCACATGGCCTTTTGCCTTTCCGTACGGGGATGTTTCAGGAAGTCCTAGTGGCTCTGCTCCCTCGGAATAGAGCACCCCTCCACCTCGCGGCCAGAAAGTCGTAGGAGCCCTCATGAAGCGTGTGTCCTTTGCCGCGTTCGCCCTCATCGTTGCCTGCAACAACCCCCCGGGCGCGCCCATCGTCTCCATCAGCCCGACCGACCCCGGCACGATGGACGACCTGGTGACCTCCATCGACGCAGAGGCCATAGACCCCAACGGCGACGAGGTGTCCTACAGCTACGCCTGGTACCAGGACGGCACCCATCGCAGGGACATTGTCGGAGACACCGTGCCAGCTTCGGAGACCGCCAAAGGTGAGAGTTGGCGCGTCATCGTGGTGCCCTCCGATGGTGTGCTCGACGGGACAGCCGCCGAAGCCGAGACCCTGGTCCTCAACACGCCTCCCACCGCAACGGTCGAGCTTTCTCCGGAGTCGCCACTGACCACGGACGACCTCCTGGTCACCGCCACCGGCTCGGACGACGACGGGGACGGCGTGGACTTTACCTACGCCTGGACGGTCGACGGAGCGGGCACCGAGTACGACTCCGACACGGTCCCCACCGACGCCACCACCAAGGGCGAAATCTGGGAGGTGACCGTCACCCCCGAGGACGACGATGAGGCGGGAGAGCCGGTCACCGCCAGCGTCACCATCGACAACACCGCCCCCGTCGTGGAGTCCGTGGTGCTCTCCCCCGAGGAGGTCCGCGAAGCCGACGTGGTCGAGGCAAGCGTGGAGGCTTCGGACGACAACGGAGACGAGATCATCTTGTCCTACGCCTGGGCGGTAGACGGTATCGTCGTGCAGGAGGGCGAGGACACAACGCTGACCGGTGCATGGTTCGACAAGGGCCAGGAGGTCACGGTCACCGTGACGCCGGACGACGGCTACACCACCGGCGAAGCCTTCGTGTCCGAGACCCTGACCATCCTCAACACCGCTCCTGTGCTGGACAGCGCCAGCATCGACATGAACGAGGTCTACGAGGGCAGCACGGTCACCTGCGTGCCGTCCGGCTGGTACGACGACGACGGAGACAGTGAGTCGTATGTCTACGCATGGTCGGTCAACGGCACCGAGGTGTCGACCACAGAGTCCCTGGACGGCGCGAGTTTCGACAACAACGACGAACTGGTCTGTAGCGTGACCCCCTGGGATGACGAGGAAGCCGGGGAGACGGTGACCAGCGATGCGGTCACCGTCCTGAACACGGCCCCCACCCTGTCCAGCGCCACGCTCTCCAGCACCAGTCCCGTGGAGGGTGACACCCTCAGCGTGACCCTGAGTGGCGGGGACGATGAGGACGGCGACGATGTCTCGTTCACCTACGCCTGGTACGTCGACGGCACCTTCACCGTGGCCACGGACACCATCACGAGCAGCCACTTCGACAAGGGCGACGAGGTGTACGTGGTGGTTACTCCCACGGATGGTGAAGACGACGGAGCGTCGGTCACCAGCGACACGGCCACCGTGCTGAACACCGCGCCCGAGGTCACCTCGGTGGCGCTGAGTCCCAGCGATGCCTACACCGACGATACGCTCACCGCGTTGGTCTCGACCACTGACGCTGACGGCGACAGCGTCAGCCTGATCTACTCCTGGACCGTCGGTGGAACCGTCGTCTACAGCGGTGGGAGCGCGCTGGACGGCGACCTCTACTTCGACAAGGAGGACGAGGTGGCCGTCAGCGCCACCCCCAGCGACGGCACGGACGACGGCGCGCCTGCGACCAGCGCCAGCGTGACTGTCCTCAACACGCCCCCCACCGCCCCGGTGATCTCCATCGACCCCTCGGACCCAAGCTCCGACGACGACCTGGCGTGCCTTGTGGACTACGACTCTGAGGACACGGACGGGGACGCGGTGACCTACACGTTCACCTGGGAGGTAGACGGAGCGGCTTTCACCGGCGCGGACACCACCTACGAGACAGGGGACACCGTGCTCGCCAGCGACACCGAGGATGGAGACCTTTGGACGTGCATCGTGACGCCTGACGATGGCGATGAGAATGGCGCGGCAGGCGAGGCCAGCGTGAGCGTCGTCATGTTGGGCCTTGACGAGGACCATCCCGGGGAGTCCTGCGCGGACATTCTCGACACCGATCCCTCATCCGCCGACGGGTACTACTGGGTCACCTACGGCGAAACCTCGGCCTTCGAGGTGTACTGCGACATGACCACCGACGGCGGTGGCTGGGGCCTGGCCTGGGAGCACGATGGCATCACCAATTTCGACTCGACCTCCATCGGCTATGACGAGCCGAGCGTGATCGAGAACGCCACCGAGGTGTTGCTCGCCTACGTCGACGAGGACCTGTTGGTTTCTTCAATCTGGGCCAGCTTCGCGATCCCATCCTCATGGAACACAGCGACCCCCATGAGCGTGTCATCCGCCACCACGACAACGGATGCCACCATCGGGGGTAGCTACGTGGCATCGGTCACTCTGCGCTACGGCTACTCGGATTTCGTCGGAAGTACATCCAGTTGCTCCAGTTTCTCCTGGTCGAGCGGCGTCACCTCCGGCGCTGTCTGCCTCGATCACGCGAGTGCACCGTGGTTCGGTAGGTTCGCCGCCGACGTTTCCTCCGATCCGCATCCATCCGACGCTTGCGCCACTGGCCATGCCTGGGACTCCTTCGCCTACTGCTCCACGTCGAGCCGTTTCGCCATACTCGCTAGGTAGTGCGGGCAGGGGCCCGACGGTCCCCTGACTGTCGTAGTACCTCCCTCACAGCCGCTGGTAGCGCCCACCATCCCATGAACGGCTCCCCCACCCCGGGCGCGCTTCAAAGGACCGCTGTAGGCGGCCTGGGACCTGCTGCTAGGCAGGGCTGGGGAGCCGTAGTCCGAGCTGAGCCCCACGGGGCACCCGTGGTAGCCTGGGCCCCCGGCCACGATGTCCATTGGCCCCAGGAGGACGCTCATGCCGACGACGACCATCACCTGCAAGACCTGTAAAGGCACCGGCGTCCATGCGCCGTACCGCCAGCCAGAAGACACCCCATGTGAGCAGTGCAAGGGCTCCGGCAAAACCTACCACCGGTCGGTGAACTGGGAGCCGTTGGAGGGGGACTTTGCGCTCGCTACCGATGGGCAGGCCCACTTCGAGCACCAGCCCGGGCTCATGAGGTGCGCTGTCCCAGGCGGGTGGCTTGTTCAAGAAAGCTTCTCTGGCATGGATGGGGGTGGTGTGGGCCTCGCCTTCATCCCCGATCCCGACCACACCTGGGAGCCGTAGGGGCGCCCGGTGACCTTCTCCGAATCGGACCTGTTGAACCTGATCGAGAAGATCAGACCGTGGAAGCGGGGTGACCGTAGGGCTCCCCACAAGCCCCTGCTGCTGCTCCTGGCGCTCGGGCGCATCCAGCGTGGCGAAAGCCGGCTGGTCGCCTTCTCCGAGGTCGAGGACGACCTACGCCGCCTACTGAAGAAGTACGGGCCTTCCCGCCAGTCGTACCACCCGGAGTACCCCGTCGTGTGCCAAAACTCAGCCCACCTCTCTGATCCCCACCAGATCACCATTTCCAGGTCATGATTACTCCACAGCTGACGACCTGCTCGCCTACAGCTTCCCCAAGCCCAGCGTCACCGCGGCCCTCGACACCCCTTCCCCCCGCGCCAGCTCCGCCCGCGTCGCATACACACCCTCATCCAACATCCGCTGCCACCGGACCCACCGCTCAGGCCCGGTCTCGCGCTTCAGCTTCGGCGCCTCGCCTTCGGACGAGCTACAGCGCCCGTCTCGGGGATAGACGGCCTTCCCCACCCATGTTCCCCCTGCCGACAAGCCCGGGGAGCCATTCTGGACTCGAACCCCGCCACAGTGGTTGACACCATAGCGCGGCGAACGGGGTGAGCGTCGACGACACCGACCGACCAGCCATCAGGGGGGGGGGCAAGCCGCCCAGCCTGTCGGGGATGCTTCATACACCACACCCCAGGAGACGAAGGGCGAGGCGAGAGGCCCAGGGACGGACCCGGGCCACGGTGAACAGGCCCAGCAGCCCCCTGGTACTACCGGGCGGCCTTCGGGAGTACACGACGGTGGACGACGCCACCATTTTCCGCCCATTCGTATGCGGATAATTGCGGTAGAATCATGTGGTTCGTACGGTGCTGCGCCTATCGGCGGATCGCCATATATCACCATTCCTGTGGGGCTTACGGCGCTGGCGCCGACAAGATGTTTGACACCACCCCAGCGCCACGGGCTGCTGGGGGGCGCGGTCCAGTGCCACCGCCAGGACATGATCCGGGGTGGGGTGGTGCAGCTCGAGGTGCCAGTCCGCCGCCGTGCCGAGGGCTGGCGGCAGCGACATGGTGACGCGGCCGTCCTGTCTCAGCTCGAACCCCACCCGCTGCACCGGCAGGTCCAGGCCCCGGCCCATGGCCTTGGCCCAGGCCTCCTTGAGGGCCCAGTGTGCGGCGAAGATCCGATCCCGATCGGCGGGGGCGGCCGCCATTAGGAGGGCCTGCTCGGCGGGGGAGAAGAAGGCGCGGGCTGTGGTGATGGTGTCGCTGACCCGGCCTGCGCGTTCGACGTCGATGCCGCAGCGCCCCTGGTCGCTCACGACGACCGCCACCATCCCTGGACAGCGGGAGAGGGAGAACGCGATGCCCGCGTGCTCCGGGCAGGTGATCCTGGGCCTCCCGTGGCTGTCGTGCTCGAAGCGCCAGGCCTGTGGTGCCACCGGCGCGCAGCGGCTCAGGGCCTGACGCAGCAGACCATGGGAGAGCACGTAGCGGTCGCGATCCTCTGGCCGTCGAAGCCGCTGGGCGCGTCCGCGCTCGTCGTCGTCCAGCAGCGCCCACCACGCCCGGTGCAGGCCTTGCTCCCGGGCCGGCTCGGTCTCCAGCAGCCACGCCTGGCCCGGGTCCCTAGGCAGGGTTCACCACCAGGGTGCGCAGCGCCTCGGGCACCGGGACCGCTGCGCCCTGAGCGTCCTCGAAGATCAGCATCAGGGTGGCGTCGGCGATGACGGCCTCGTCCACCGAACGGACGATGCGCAGGTCCACGGCGATGGCGAGTTCGTCGGCGGCCCGGGCGCCCACCCGGATCTCCAGGCGGTCACCGAAGCGGGTGGCCTCGAGGTAGCGGATGTCCAGCTTCGTGATCTGGAAGCGAGGCCCCGTGGACCCCAGCAGACCCTCGACGGCCTGCTCGCACCAGCGCAGGTAGGTGACGTGGTAGACGATGCCCTGGGCGTCGGTGTCCTCGTAGTAGACCCGCTGGGGCTGGCCCACGGGGTGATGGTCCTTGTCCGAGAATGGCAGCGGAGGCAGGCCTGTGCCTGGCGCGCCCGCGGGGGCTGGGCGCTGCTCGAAGCCTGGAGGCACCGGCACCAGGCCCTGCTCGGGATCCTGGAAGGTCACCTCCACTGCCGCTCGCAGTACCTCTTTGCCGCTGTCGTCCCGGATCCGCTGGTCGAACACGGCGCGGTGGGATGAAACCCGTCGCAGGCCCGTGTGTACGTCGAGCTGCGCTCCCAGGCCGGCGGGGGCGCCCAGCTCTGCGGCGATGCGGTAGACGCTCACGGTGTAGCGCTGGAGCCAGGAACCCGCGTCGTCCGTGCCGGAGCTGGCGTCGCAGGCCTCCACGCGACCACGATCCAGGAAGCGCAGCAGGGCGCAGGGCTCGACCCTGCCCTGGGCATCCACGGCGTCCTGGAAGGCCTTGACCGCCAGGCGCTGGGGGAAGTCCCGGTCGGGCGCCTCCAGCTGGGGGATGGGAGCCAGGGCGTCCAGTGGCGCCACCAGGCGTCCCCGGGGCAGGGGCGCCGGGGCGGGGTGCTGCAGCCCCACGGCGATGGCGGACTGCAGCCCGGACATCAGGGCCCCCTCGTAGCCGCCGCCGGCCCAGGTCCAGGCGCCGGTGAGGAACAGCCCGGGAACCGGGGTGCGGTTGGACAGGCGCTTGCGGCCCGCCTGGGCCGGGCGCTGAGCCAGGCCGTACACCGCGCCGGCGTGGTTGCGGGTGTAGCGCCACATGGTGCGGGGAGTGGCCAGCTCCGCCACCACGATGTGGCTGGCCAGCTGGGGGAAGCGGCGCAGCAGCTTGGCCATCAGCCGCTCCTTCACCGCTTGCTTGCGGGCCTTGTAGGCGTCGCGGTCCAGCAGCAGCCAGTCAGCGGCCGGGGTCAGCTCCATGGTGGTCACCACCCCGCCCCCCGGGGGGGCCGCGCCTGGGTCCGAGCGCTCGAAGCTGGCGATGGACCAGTCCGTGTCCTCGATCTCCCCGGCCAGGGCCCGGGCGTACGCTCGATCCGGGTCTGGGTGCTGCAGCACGAAGTGCTCGTCCTGGGTGATGCCCACCTCGCCGGGGGGGCAGGCCAGGCCCAGGTACAGTGCGTAGAAGCTGAGGGAGGGCTCCATGGCCTCGAGGCGCTGCATGACCCGGGGCGGGATGGTCCCCGCGGGTAGCAGCGCTCCGAAGGTCTGGTAGGGGTTGGCGTTGCTCACCACCACCGGCGCGCGGATACGCTGCCCGCTTCGCAGCTCCACGCCGGTCACCCCATCGCCGTCCACCAGGATGCTTTTCACATCCGCGCGGGTCCGGCAGCGCCCGCCCAGCTCTTCGAGTCGCTCCACCAGGGCGCGGGAAAGGGCGGCGCCACCCCCCCGCAGGCGCCAGGCTCCCTCCATCCAAGTGCTGCCCAGCACGCAGGCGCCGAAGGTGGCGGCGGCCTGGCTGGGGGGCAGGCCGATGTAGACCCAGGGCGAGCCCAGGACCGCAGCCAGCAGGGGGTCATCGATGTGGGTCGCCACGAGGTCGCCGATGCTTCGATCGGCCCACACGGTGGACAGGCGCTCTTGGGGGGGGAGGTCGAAGTCCGGGTCGGCGATGGGACCTGTGACGTGGCGCTTGAGCTCCCGCAGGGTCGCGAAGAGGGACTCGAGGCCCGGGCGTTGCTGGGGGAAACGATCCCCCAAGGTGCGCAGCAGGCCTTCCAGATCGTTGGGCAGGGTCAGGTCGAGGCCGGGCAGCTCCACCCGGATCAGCTGCTCCCTGCGCTCGAGCTCGAGCTTGTCGAGCACCCCCAGCTCGGACAGCAGGCCGTGGGTCAGGGCGCCTTCGTCCAGGCCGCCCAGGTGGTGCAGGGATGCGTCGAAGCGGTAGCCCTTGCGCGCGAAGCCGTGGGCGTAGCCGCCGGGCTTGTCGTGCTGCTCGAGCACCAGCACCTCGAAGCCCTGTCGGGCCAGCTCCACCGCACAGCACAGGCCCCCAAGGCCGGCGCCCACCACCACCACGTCGGCGGTGTCGGGGGCAGGCTCTAGTTCTTCAGGCTTTTTTTTTCCGTGGGAAGGTCGATCTCGTCGGGCAGCTGTGCCGTGTCGGCCTCGGGATCATTGTCGCCCCGGGCGATGGCCTCGAGGGTCAGGCCCATCAAGGCGAACAGGGGGCGTCCGTCGGGCTCGCGGACCATCACGTCCATCACGCTGGTCTTCGGACCCAGCTTGCTGGCCTGGCAGATCACCAGGGCTTCGCGCTCCTGGCTCTCGCCGAACACCCGCAGGCTGCCGATCTCCCAGGGGATGGCCATGACGTCGTGCTCGATCATGGCCCAGGCCGCGCCCACCTGCACCGCCATGTCGGCCAGAACCGGGTGGACAAGGAAAGTGCCGGGCATGGACAGCGAGGCCACGGCTTCGTCGCTCGAGCGCACCATGGCCAGGAAGCGGTCGCCGGCGCGCCGGGTGGCCAGGATGCCGCGGAAGATGGGGCCGGTGTCCAAGGCGTTGGAGAAGCGCTCATCGAGCATGGTGTAGAAGGGGGTCTGGCTCTCCTGAGAGGCGCCGTGCAGGGCCAGTAGCTCCCGGGCGGAGAACTTCAGGTGGCGGGGGTCTTCGGTCTCCGGCTCGCCCAGCTCACAGCTGGCGAAGGCCAGGTTCTGCAGGGCCTTGGCCGGCAGATCCGGGCGCTCCCTGGGGAGGGCCAGCAGGCGGTCGCCTGCTTCGAGAAGCTCCACAGCCAAGCTGCGATCCCTCACGGCCATGGGGCGGCGGAAGCGCACGCTGCGCACGCTGCGGCCGGACAGGGCGGCCATCTGTGCGAACAGCTCGGTCACGAAGGTGCCGGGCACCACGGGCTCACCGTTGACCTTGTGCTGCTCGAGCCAGAGATCCCGGGCTCGGGAGAAGCGCACGGTGGTGGGGCCGCTGCTCCGGATCTCCGCCAGGCCTGGCTTGGGGCGCGGGGACAGGGGGTAGGCCTCGATGGCGCGGGCGTCGGCGAAGGCCGCCGAGATGTTGAAGGCCGCGAGGTGGGGCTGCACGGCGCCCAGCACCGCGTCCAGGAACAGGCGCACCCCGCGCTGGGGGTTCAAGGGCATCAGGCCGGCCTCGGCGAAGCGCCGCTCCTCGTCGGGGGTGACCATGCCCGTGCCGGTCCAGGCGGTCCAGTCCACGATCTGGGCGTGCATGGCGGGCCACCTGCGGGCCAGGGCTTGCACGGCCCCCGCCAGCAGGTCGTTGGCCAGCGCGTAGTCGGTCTGGCCGGCGTTTCCGAACAGGCCCGCCACCGACCCGAAGGCTGACAGCAGGCGGAGCTCCGACAGATCCAGGGCGTCGATGATGGCGAAGAGGGGCTCCAGCTTGGTGGAGATGGTGCGGCTGACGTCTTCGAGGGGCAGCTCGGTGATGAGCCGACCGCGCTGCACGCCGGCGCCGTGCACCACGCCGCGGATGGTCTCGCGCTTGTTCACCCGCTTGATCAGCGCGGTCAGGGAGCGGCGATCGCTGACGTCGCACAGCTCGTAGCGCGCGTCGATACCGGCGGCGTCCAGCTGATCCAGGTTGCGGTGTAGCTCCCACTGGGACCTGGCCTGGGCTGTGGCCCGACGGGCGGCGCCCAGGCCCATGTCCCGGCTGCGCACGCGCTCGATCTCCATGTCCCGCAGGGTCCGGTCGATGGTCTCGGGGCTGGCATCGAGCCAGGAGGCGCGTTCGACGAGCATCGGCGTGCGGCCGGTCAGCAGCAGGCGTGCGCCGGTGAGGCCCGCCAGGGCTTTGACACACTCGTAGACGATGCCGCGGGCGCCGCCGGTGACCAGCAGCAGGTCGCCGGGACGCAGCAGATCGCCCCGCCGGACCACCTGGCCCAGGGGCACGCTGGTGGGGACCACGGGCCCATAGGCGCCCATGCCCAGCTCGAGGCCGGGGCACTGGCGGTCGATGCGTTGCTCGACGGCCTCGGCCCAGGCCAGCTCGCCGGTGTCGATGAGCTGGAAGGTGCAGCTGGGGTATTCCCGCTGGAGTGCACGCACGAAGCCGGCCGGGAAGGCCCCCAGCAGGGTGCGGGGACCCTGGGACGAGGCGCCGAAGCAGCCGTCCTGGGACACCGGCACCAGCACCCGCAGATCGCGCTCGGCCAGCACGGGGGCCATGGCCCCGAACACGCCGTAGAGCATGGCCACCTGCTCGTGCAGGGCCTTGGACAGCCCGGCGCCGTCGGTGTCGAGGTTCACCAGGCCACGGTGGGCCAGGTAGACCAGGGTGTCCTGCTCGTGGAGCGCAAGGGTCAGCTCGGCGGCGTTCATGCCGGCCACGGCGGCGGCGTGCAGCGCCATGACCTCGATGCCGGCGCTGCGAAGGCGGTCCACTACCGGGCTGTTGCCCAGGTCGGCGGTGATGGCCAGCACCCGTTTGCAGGGGAAGGGGCGGTCGTCCTCGCGATCGAGGCGCTGCATGCCCAGACCCATGAGGATGTTCTGCTGGGTGCCTGTGGGGTCAAGCGCCCCTGAACTTTCCTCGTCAGCCTCCGACGTACTAGGCGCGAAGTAGCCCTCGTCACCAGCCTCATCGGCAGCCACATTCTGCATCGTCTCGGGTTCGGGCTCTGGTTCCGGCTCCGGTGCGGGGGCGGCTTCGGGCACGTGTGTAGCGTCGGGCTCCGGTTCTGGCTCGGGCTCCGGTTCTGGCTCGTCGCCCACGCTAGCCAGGATGGCCGCGAGGTTCTCGATGGTGCGGGGGCCGGTGGGTCGCAGGGCCGGGTCCATGCCGTGCTCGACGAGCAAGGAGGCCCAGATCTCGGCGCGCTGCACCGAGTCGATGCCCAGGTCGGCCTCGAGGTCCAGCTGGGGCTCCAGCATATCGGCAGGGTAGCCCGTGGCGTCCACCAGCTTGGCGGTGAGGCGCTGGGTCCAGACTGTGGCGTCTGGGAGGGCGGTGGCTGGGGCTGGCGGCTTCGGGGTGGCGTCGGCGGCTGGGGCTACTTCGCGCCCAGTATGCTGGTGGCTGTCGATGGTTGCTGATGGGCGCTTGGTGGCTGGTTCTGGATCTTCGCCCACGCCCGCCAGGATGGCGGCGAGGTTCTCGATGGTGCGGGGGCCGGTGGGCCGCAGGGCCGGGTCCATGCCGTGCTCGACCAGCAGGGAGGCCCAGATCTCGGCGCGCTGCACCGAGTCGATGCCCAGGTCTGCCTCGAGGTCCAGCTGGGGCTCCAGCATGTCGGCGGGGTAGCCCGTGGCGTCCACCAGCTTGGCGGTGAGGCGCTGGGTCCAGA
>Ga0307987_1001757_pt1 | contig 11727 bp, 8 predicted proteins | sample EllFjometagen181_FD_203157 | JGI IMG/M metagenome (GOLD analysis project Ga0307987, IMG submission 203157) | Marine microbial communities from Ellis Fjord, Antarctic Ocean - #181 | ecosystem: Environmental > Aquatic > Marine > Unclassified | place: Southern Ocean | collected 2014-10-08 | reverse complement strand
GACGCCCGGCATGGTTTTCGCGGGTACCGGGTCCGGGGAGCGGGAGGGACCGCGGCTACTGAAGGGGGCGACGCCCGGCATGGTTTTCGCGGGTACCGGGTCCGGGGAGCGGGAGGGACCGCGGCTACTGAAGGGGGCGACGCCCGGCATGGTATTACGGTCCCCGTCCGAACCGTCGCTCCGAGATGAGCGTGCCACACCGGGCGTCAGTCTCCCCGACGCAGGCCCCTTCGAGGCATTCGGTGCGGCGACAACTCGCGACATCTAAGCCTGTGCTCTAGACCGGCGCGTTGTGGCTCTTGGCGCTCAGGCGCTCCATCTTGAGCAGCGACAGACCGCCGCGGGCCAACCGGATGAACTCTTCGCGGGACTCGAGGCCCGCCATGGCCCGGGCCACCACACGGGGGCGATAGTAGAACTTGCGGTGGGAGATCTTGAGCAGCTGCAGGATGTCTTCGTTGCTCAAGTGCTCGTTCCAGGCCGCCGGCACCGGGGTGCCGGACAGGGGGTCCCGCATCAGCTTGTCCCAGCAGTCGGCCGGGTACAGACCCTTGCGGGCGCCGTCCTCGAAGCTCTCGGTGCCCGGGTAGGGTGAGAACACCGCAAACACGGCGTAGTCGGCATCGAGCTTCATCATGGAATCGACGTTGTCCAACGACTCCTGCAGGGTGTGCTCGTGGGGGCCGGCCAGCATGATGTAGGCTACCGAGCGCACGCCCTCTTCGCGGCACCACTTGAAGACGCGGTGCACGTCGTCGGTGTCGCAGTGCTTGCCCCAGGCGTCCAGGCCTTCGTTGTTGGTGGACTCGACGCCGAAATGGATCTTGTTGCAACCCATCTCGCCGCAGCGGCGAATCTGCTCGCGGGTGGTGCCGGCGATGGTGGTCTTGTAGGACCACTGGAACTTCAGGCCGCGTTTTTCGATGCCGTCACAGAACTTGAGCACCCACTGGGAGTTGGGGGTGAACAGGTCGTCGATGAACATCAGCTCGCCAATGCCCAGCGAGATGCAGTGCTCGACCTCGTCCAGGATGCTCTCGATGTTGCGGATGCGGTACTGCCGCTTGTAGGTCAGGCAGAAGGGGCAGGAGTGGGGGCAGCCGCGGCTGGTGATGGCGGTGCTCACCACGGGGGCCTTCATGGCCGGCAGGTAGTAGTCCTTGTAGCGAATGCGACGACGGTCGGGCCAGGGGTAGGCGTCGAGGCTGCGGGGGGTGGGCCGCTCGGGGTTCTTGATGACGTCCTGGCCGTCCTTGAACCACACGCCGCGGATGCCCTCGAGGTCCTTGCCGCTGTTGATGGCCTGCAGCATCTCCACGAACGCCTCTTCTCCGTCGCCGGTGCAGATGGCGTCCACCCCGCGCATGGCGATGGCGTAGTCGGAGAACATGTTGCAGTGGGGACCACCCAACAGGATCTTGGCGTTGGGGTTGATGCGCTTGACGGTGTCGACGCTGGCCTGCACATCGGGAATGCAGTGGGTGAAAGCGGTGATGCCCACTACGTCGAGAGGGTAGCTGCGCAGCTGCTGCTCGAAGTCCGGATAGTCCAGATCGTCGACAACCGCGTCGAAGATCTCGGCGCGCCAGGGGGTGTTCTTCTCGACCGAAGACTGCAGGTACATCAAGCCCAAGGGGGGGAAGCAGTACACGCCGTGGGCGTGCTCCTTGGGGATGCCGGCCCACACACGCTTGCGCTCGGGAGGATTGATGAGGGTGATGTCCATGGAGTCTCCCTACGGGGATCGTTGCTGCGGTACGAAGATCCGCCAGGGGATGAAGAAGGGTACCCGCTCGCGGTAGCGCAACCAGTCCTCGCCGAAGACGGCGTGGTTCTGAGGCTCCTGCCGCCAGAGCTTCTCGGCCAGGGAGCCGGTGAGCAACAGGGGGCAGAGCAGGAAGGTGAAAGACCAGGAGTCGAGGGCCACGCCCACCCCGAGCACACCGAGGAACTTGGCGTGCACCGAGGGGTAGCGGCACAAGGAGTAGATGCCCGTGGTGACCAGCTGCTGGGTGCGCCCCGCGGTGGGCGAGGGGCTCCCGCGGCCCTGGAAGACGATGGCGGCGTAGGCGATCACCCAGACCACCGCCCCCGACAGAAACAGCCCGCCGCCCACAACCCAGTTGAGGGGAGAGGCGAGCATGACGTCGGGCAGACCCAGCCAGCGGTCCACGGCGAAGCCCAGCAACACGATGAGGAACGTGAGCGGGAAGAGCACCGGTACGTACACCTTGGCCAGCATGTGCAGGATCTGCGGCGTAAGCAGAACCTGCATGGACTTGCTGGGCGAGGCGGACATGGGGACACCTGGGGGCTGGGCTCGAGCACGACAGTCTAACCTAGCACGGGCGCGTTCGTTCGGAAGGCCAAGCCCACACAGCGTGAGGCTCGCCACCCATCCGCCTGTGACACTTCGCGACAATTGTGCTTTGGCTATTTTCGTTTCTGTGAATTAAAATGGTATGGAAACACACAATAGGCACCGGGCAGCATGCACTGGAAGTTCGCTATCTTCCTCGGTCTTGGCACCGCCGCAACCACTCTGGGTTGCGGTTCGGATCCCATCCTTGCCATGGCCGACCAGGAACGTGCAGAAGAACACGGCACCGCCGGCGACGTGCAGACCCCGCCAGCCCAAGCCCATCCGCCCAACCCCGGCCAAACAGCCCCCCCTCAGGCGGGCGATCCAGGCCAACCCGGCGCAGGCTCCCCCATCCAGCCCCCGCCAGGGGCGCCGAATCAGCCCCAGCCGGGTGTTCCCGAAGACCCCACCCCCGGCGCCCCCGGCGCCCCTCAGGACCAGACCGCGCCCGCCACCGCCCCCGAGGATGGCCCCTCGGTCACCCTCAAGGGCCGTGTGCGCTACGCCGAATACAAGAGCGGCAAGGTGCGGGTGGACGTCTTCGACGGTGACCAACGCGACTTCTCCAAGCGCCCCGGTGTGGTGGGCTGGGCCGAACTCACAGCCCCCGGAGACTTCGAGGTCACCGTGCCCACGTCAGCGGGCAAGGTCTGGCTGTCTGCCTTCAACGATGCCAACGGCAACGGCGCCCCCGACGACATGGATCCCACCGGCCACCTCGAAGACAACCCCATCCGCCTGAGCGACGACACGCTCACGGGGCTGGTCATCGACCTCGAGTACAACCCTCGCCCCGAAGGCGAGTAGCGACCCGTGGCCACCTCCCGCGGGCTGGGTGTGATCATTCCACACCACAGCCGAGCCGATCTGCTGCTCGGCGCCCTGGCCAGCGTGCAGGGCCACCCCACCTGGGTGGTGGACGACTCCCCCACCGGCCTGGAACCGGGCGCGCTGCCGGCGAGTATCCAGGTCCTGCGAACCGGGGGCGAAGAAGGCTTCGCCCGGGCGTGCAACCGGGGTCTCGAGGCGGTCCAGCAGGCTGGGTTGCCGCTGGCCCTGCTGCTCAACGACGACGCCACCCCCCTCGACGACTGCATCCCCCTGCTGCTGGCCGCTCAGCTCGCCCACCCCAACGCGGGGGCCTTGGCTCCGGTGCTGGTGGACCGCGATGGGCGGGTGGAGAGCGCGGGCATACGCGTACACCGCCGCAGCGCGCGGGTTCACCAGATCACCGTGGTCCCCACCGCCACCACCCGGGTGGACGCCCTGAGCGGGGCCTGCCTGCTCCTCGCGAGCCACCGACGCCTGGATGAGCGCTACCGCTTCGGCTTCGAGGACATCGCCCTGTGTCGCAGCCTGGCTGCCCAGGGCCACCCACCCCTGCTGGTGCCCCGGGCCCGCTGCCGTCACCACGGGGGCGCCACGGTGCCTCGCCGCAGCCGGACGGCCACGAGGCACGCCCTTGCGGGCCACCTCCGCCTGGTGGAAGACCATCCCTGGCAGCGCCCCCTGGTGCTGGGCTGGGCGCTGATACAGCTCATCCGAGAAGGAGGACCCGCCAGTCGAATGGGAGGCCTGTGGGAAGGCTGGAGGGACCTCGAGGGGTTCTGACCTTTCCCTGACCTGGACAGGTCGAATCGATAGTGGCAAGTTCGTGTCCAACACTGGCGATGATGCCAGCGTTCCCAGTTCCCCGCAGTTCCCCGATGACCACGGAAGTAGCGCCACCCCTGGCAGCCGGAAGGCTGAAGCTCCGAGAGATCCTCGGCGAGGGTGGAGTGGGCACGGTCTACCGCGCCTATGACGAGCGCCTGGACGTGGTGCGGGCGGTGAAGGTCCTGGCCACCGAGCGGGCCAGCAACCAGGTGCAGCGGCAGCGCTTCCTCACCGAAGCCCGCATCCAAGCGCGCCTGCGCCACCCCAACATCGTCGAAGTCTACGACATCGAAGACGACGGAAACTTCGTCTACCTGGTGATGGAGCTGGTGGGCGGCGGCAGCCTGTGGGACCGCCTCAAGGCCGAAGGCCCCATGCCCCCGGCCGAAGCCACAGCCGCCGCAGCCGGAATCCTCGGCGCCCTCGCCCTGGCCCACGAGCTGGACATCGTGCACCGGGACATCAAGCCCCACAACATCCTGATCACCGATAGCGGGGTGCCCAAGCTGGCGGACTTCGGCGTGGCCCACCTGCCGTCGGAGGACAACGCCGGCGTCACCCGCACCGGCGTGGTCATGGGCACCTGGTCGTTCATGGCCCCCGAACAACGGGCCAGCTCCCGCCGGGTGGACCCCCGCTCGGACATCTACGCGGTGGCCGCCACCCTGTACACCCTGGTCACCGGCCACACCGAGCCCGACCTGTTCGACTTCGAGACCGACTCGGAGATCTTCCGGCGGCTGCCCGAGGCGCTGCGCGGGGTGGTCCACCGAGCCACCCGCTACGAGCGCGACGAGCGCCACGACGATGCCGAAGGGCTACGGGTAGACCTCGAAGCCTGCCTGCCCGCCCTCGAGGGCGTGCCCGCCGCCCCCTGGCCCACCATCTCGGCCACGGACACCCCGGAGGCCCACGGCTTCGCCCAGGCCGGCGCCGGAGGCGTGCCCACCACCCAGGACCGCCCCAGGAGCGCCAGGAGCGAGCCCGACAAGGAAGCCCGCAGCGGCACCCTGGTGCCCACCCCCGCCGAAGTGGAGCGCCTGCTGGCCACCCCGGGCGGCCGCAGAGCTGGAGTCACCTACTCAGACGACGGCCACACCATGGAGCTGCAGCCCAGCAGCCCCACCCGACCCGAGCTCGACACGGCCGAGGGCGCGGTGGAGCTGCCCATCGACGCCAGCCCCGACCAGGCCGACAGCCCCGAGCCCGGCGCCATCGGCTGGACCATCGACGACGAGCGCCAGCTCACCGAAGATGTCCACACGCCCGACGACGACGACGAGCCCATCGAGGCCACCTGGCGCAGCGCCGGACGCATCCGCTTCCTGCTGTTCCTGCTGGCGCTGGCCATGGGTTCGGCCGGCGTGGTGGCCCACCAGCAGGGGTGGATCACCATCGACCTCTCCAGCTTCTTCCCCAGCGATCCCATCGTGGTCGAGCCACCAGCAACCACGGAGCCACCCGCGCCTGGGGAGCCCGAACCAGAGCCTACGATTCCAGCCACCACACAACCCGTGCCAGTCCGGGTCCAGCCTGCGCCCACCCCGCTGCCCGAGCCAGAAGAACCCAGCGTGGAGCCCGATCCGGTGGAACCCGACCCCGTACAGCCCGATCCTGTACAGCCCGACCCCGCCCCCGCGGCGGCCTCGTTCCCCGGCCTCGACCCCGACAGCAGCACCCCCAACGAGGTGCACAAGTACGTCCGGAACCAGAACGAACAGGACATCTGGGACTGCTACCACAGCGCCCTGCTCACCAACCCGACCCTCGAGGGCTCCCTCGAGATGCACTGGGGGGTGTCCGCGGGCCAGGTCTACTCCCCCAAGCCGCTGAACACCCCCGAGGGCCACCAGGACATCGGGTCCTGCGTCGCCCGGGCAGCGACGGACTGGCAGTACCCCGCCTGGTTCACCAACCTGCCACGCATCCACACGTGGAACCTGAAGGTCATCGAGCAGACCCAGCGGCTGCTCAGCCCCCACTACACCCAGCTGTACTCCTGCGGAGCCATGCTGAAGCCGGATCAGCTCCCGACCCTGGGCAAGGGCCGGCTGTTCTTCGTGCTGGAAGAAGGCTGGGTCAAGCAGGCGGAGATCGTGGATGGCTTCGACCACGAAGGCGTACAGCAGTGCCTGCACGACGCCGCCAAGAGCTGGCGGCTACCGGCCTACGGCCGCGGACAGTACAACCTCAACCTCACCCTCGAGATGGTGGTGGTCGAAGGCTGACGGCTATTCCTGATCCGGGGGCAGGGGCTGAGCCCCGGGGGGCGGGCGCACGTTGTCCACACCGCCCGGCGCGCTGGGTGTGCCCACGGGGGCTGGCAACGCGCTTGCTGCAGCGTCCGGGGTCGACGCGCGCACCTGTAGTGCGGCTTCGATGGCCTCGGGCAAGACGGGTTCCTGCAGCAGCAGGTAGAGCAGCAGCTCGCGGCGGGCCTGGTGAAGCACGGGCCCCGACAGCTCGGCCTTGGCATCGTCGACCCACAGCCCTGAGATGTCCAGGTGCTCCCGGGTGGCCTCGAAGTCTCCCCGCAGCAGCAGGGTAGGGTCGCCTACGGAGTACAGGGAGCCCACCATGGCTCGGAAGTCGCCAGAGGTGCCGGCCATGTCCAGCTGACGCCGCAGGGCGAAGACCATGTCGGGGAAGCGGGCTTCCTGATCGGGGCTGAGGGTGCGCAGCAGCTCCTGCTCTTCGTCGAGCAGGGCGCGCACCGACTGCATACGAATAGCCAACAGCTCGTCGTCCCGCAGCTGTTGGACGCGGGCCTCGGCCAGCTGCTCGGCCACCAGCCCCAGGCGGGGGTCATCGAGGGGGGCACCGCTGGACAGCAGCTCGAAGATTCGATCGTAGTGGGGCGCGAGCTGGGGCTCGTGGCGCTGCACGATGCGCTGCTGACTGGTCTCGAGGCGCTGTCGAAGCGTGGCGGAGCGGCCGTGGAGCTTCAGCAGCATCTGCAGTTGGTATTCTTGGAGCTCCACCCAGCGCAGCCAGACCAGGATCCGCGCCCGCTGTTCGGCGACCTGGACCTCCGGCAGGAAGGCGGAGTCGTACATGAACTGGTACAGCGGCGGCGGCGTCTCGCCATCGAGGGCGTCCACTTCCCGCACACGTTCCTGGGTGGGCAGCTCGGACGGCTCGGCCCGACAGGCCGGGAGGGACAACAGCGAAACGAAGAGCAGGGTTCCGCGCACGCGAGCACTCCTGAGGGCCGCCATCCGGCGGCAGCGAACGCGTTCAGTGTAACGCCTCGAGCCCATCGGACGACCTCGCGGCTGGAACACAACCCCCGAAGGGGGATAGCATCAGGCCATGAACATCGACGGTCAGGGCCGAGCCGCGGCCGCCCCTGCGGGCCTTCGCTCCAGACTGCTCACCATGGCAGCGGTGGCGCTGCTGTTCGCGCTGGCCACTGCGGCCCTCACCTGGCCCACCGCTATGGCCCCTCGTTCGGTGCTCTTGGGCCACCCGGGCAACGACACCTGGAATCACGTCTGGGGCTTCTGGTGGGTGGCTCAGGAGATCTTGGAGCAGGGCCGCTGGCCGGGCTGGACCGATCTCATCGCCTGGCCCACCGGCGGCGCGCTCTACTTCATCGACACCTTCAACGCCCTGCTCACGCTTCCGGTGCAGGCCCTCACGGGCCCGGTGGTCACCCACAACGTCATCGTGGCCGGCTCGCTGTGGTTCTCTGCTTTCTGCGCCTGGCTGCTGGCGCGCCACCTGGTGCGCAGCGACGCCGCCGCCCTGGTGGCGGGCGCCGCCTACGGCTTCTGCCCCCACATCCTGGCCCAGGCCCACAACGGCATCACCGAGTCCCTGAACATCGGCTGGCTGGCGCTGTACCTGCTGGCCTTGCTGAGGCTGATGAAGCGCCCCACCCTGGGCTGGGGACTGCTCACCTGGCTGGCCCTGTCGGCCTGCGGGGTGTTCAACTGGTACTACGGCCTGTTCGCGGGGCTCATCACCGTGATCCTGCTGATCTGGAAGGCCCGCTTCGATCCGCCTCCCTGGAAGGCCTTCCTTCGCTTCGGGACCATCGGAGCGGTGGTGGTGGGCCCCCTGGCCGCTGCGGCCCTGTGGGCGCTGAAGAGCTCCATGGACGCCCCCGACGCACTGGTGAACCGCGACGCGGACTTCGTCTGGAACTCGCTTCTGTACCACAACATGTCCGACCTGCAGTGCTTCTTCCACCCCGGCCGGTTCTACAGCCCAGACCTCAAGGCGCTGTACGGGGAAGAGCTCCTGATCGTGGTCTACGTGGGCTGGGCGCTGATGGCCATGGCCGCCGCCGCCCTGGTGTTCGTCAAGCCCCGGCGCAAGCTGCTGCCGTGGCTGCTGGTGGCGGTGATTTTCTGGATCTTCGCCCTGGGGCCCTACCTCTACGCCTTCGGTGAGTACGTGGAGATCGCAGGGCGGCGCCTGCCCCTGCCCTTCCTGGCCTTCTTCGAGGCCTTGCCCCTGTTCTCGCGCATCTCCCACCCCTTCCGCTTCGTGATCGGGGTGGAGCTGGGCCTGGGCATCATGGCGGCGTGGGGGCTGGCCAAGCTCATCGCCGGACGCCCACCCTGGCTGGGTTGGCTGATCGGCCTGGCCGCGGCCGGGCTCATCGTGGGTGAGACCTGGGTGGCGTCGCCGACCCCGCTGCCCGTGGCCACCTCCCAGGCCACCCTGCCCGCCGGCTACGCCTTCATCATCGAAGACGAGGTCGAAGGCGCGGTGTTGGACCTGCCCATCGCCTTTCCGCTGCTCGAGCGCGCGGTCTACAACTGGTACCAGGTGCACCACGGCCGCCCCATCCCCTACACGCTGAACGAGCCCCTCCCACCAGGGCTGCGCCACAACCAGTTCTCCCGCTTCATCCTCGACATCGAAGCCGGACGCTCACGCCTGCTGCCCCGCACCCTGCCCGACCTCGAGCTGGTGGTCTCGTCCCGGGTGCTGACGCGGCAGGGATACCGCTGGGTCGTGGTCCACAATCGGCTCTACCCCGCGCTGAAGCGCGATCAGATCCACGCGGTGCTCAACGCCGTGCTCGGCCCCCCCGCCCACGCCGACGACGAGCTGACCATCTACCGGGTGCCATGAGCTCGCCAGCCCGAAAGTCCCTGATCATCTGCCTGGAGATCCTGCTCGCTTGCGCGCTGTCCGCAGCGGCCGCCTGCCTGCTCACCTGGCCCATGCCGACGGCCATGAACGAGGTGGTGGTGGGTGGTGGCGAGCTGGGTGGGTGGCTGTGGCGCTACTGGTGGCACTCCCTCGAGGCCACCGCCCTGACCACCGCCGACCTGCCCCTGGGCGAGCGCTGGTCCCAGCTGGTAGCCCTGGGCCGCTACCCCGAGACAGGCAACATCCTGGACGTGCTGTTCATCACCTGGCCCCTGTCCCAGGTGATGGAGTTCCCCGCCCACTACAACGCCAAGGTGCTGCTCATCCTGGGGCTGGACGGCCTGTGTGGCTACGCCCTGGCCCGACACTACACCAAGGACCGGGTCATCGCGCTGGCGGCCTGCCTGGTGGCGGTGATCAACCCCCTGAACATCCAGGACATCAACGGTTCTGGCCTACGCCAGTGCGTGCTGTGGTGGATGCTGCTGTACCCGGTGTTCCTGGACCGTGCGGCCCGGCACAAGCGGCTGCGGGACGCCATCGCGGCGGGGCTGTGCTTGGGCCTGTGCGCGGCCTGGTACTGGTTCTACGGGCTGATGGCCGGCGTGTTCACGGGCATGTACCTGGTGTGGCACCTGCTGGGGGGGCAGCTCCCCTGGCGCAGCCTGTGGCGCTGGGTCCTGCCCCTCGGTGTGGTGGCGCTGCTGACCTCGTGGCCATTCGTGCGGCCCTACTTCAACACCACCGAGGCGGGGATGACCTCCCTGCCCGAGATGTCGTTCTTTCTGCCCTTCCCCCGCTACGACACCATCGCCGAGGCCCCCCTCCGCCCCGACAGCTACGAGGAGAACGTCCTCGCATCGCTGCACCGGACCATCCGCTCATCCTGGGCGGCGGACTACATCGTGCGGCCGTCCACCGGCGAGCGGGCCTGGCCCCTGGCGGTGCTGGTGGCGGGCGCCCTACCCCTGCTGCTGTTCCGTCGGCGCAGGCTGTTCTGGCTGGCGGTGTTCCTGTTCTTCTACCTGTGCACGCTGGGGCCCTACCTGAAACCCAGCACCATGGCAGAGGCCGACGCCGTGCTCATGCTCGGCGACCGCTGGGTGCTGCGCATGCCCTTCACCTGGCTGTTCCGCTGGGTGCCAGGCATGAGCCGCCTGTTCGGACCCTACCGCCTGGCGTCCATGCTGACGGTGGCATCGGTGGTGCTGATGGCCCAAGGTCTGAGCGCCATCCCCACCCCCACTCGCCGCTGGCGCTGGCTGCGCTGGGGGGCCGCCGCCGCCTGCATCGTATTCACCATGGCGCAGGTCATGTACCGCTGGCAGGTGGACTACGTGCCCGAAGGCGCCTTCCAGCCCATCCGCTGGCGCGCCCCCATCAAGGTCAGCCACATCGTGGTGCCCGACTTCTACCAACAGCTCGACAGCGACGCCCTCGAGGGCGTGATCGAGCTGCCCCTGGGGCGGGAGCAGGACCTGCTCTGCTACTACCAGACCATCCACCGCCACAAGGTCTTCCGTTCCTGGGCCACCCAAGGTGCGGTGCCTCCCCTGCTCCTGAAGAGCGGCGGCGCCGACGCGGGTGAGCGCATCCGGTACCTCGCGGCCCAGGAGCCCACCGGTCTGCCCGGCGCACAGGTCCTCGACGAGCTCTCCCACAGCCCGTCCGAGGTGCCCATGGAGTCCATCAGCCGACAGGATCTGCGCACGGTGGTCCAAGCCGGCGACTACCGCCACATGGTGGTCCACGAGCGCGGCTACTTCCTGGTGGACCCCTACAACGGACCCGTGCTGTACCGGGACGCCGTACGACGCCTGGCGGCGGGCCTGGGGCTCGAGCCCAACGAAGTGGTCGAGCACCAGTGGGTGGACTACCCGGGCAACCAGTACAAAGTCCCCGGCGGCCCCGTCTACGTGCCTTGGTCCGCCGAGGAGATCAACCTCCCCGACCGCCAGATGCCCCGCAAGCTCTACATGGCGATCTTCGATCTCGGGCCCCTGCTGGACGACAGCTCGACCCCCCTGGGCGGAACCGATGGAGCGCCCGAAGGAACCGCCAGGCCCAGCGATGGTCTCGACCCTTCGGGTGTCGACGAATCCACAGCGGACCAGGCCGCCCCAGCCCCTGGTCCGGGCGGTGAAGCCGAGCATTGACAAAGAGGCCCTTGGTTCATACACGGGACCGGCTGAGACACGGCCACTATGGCCGATTGTAGCGCGTCCTTGGACCCTGTGGAGCAGCCCCACCACGGAGCGTTCGAGAGACGCCGGAGGCGGAACGATGAAGGTCGTCTGTGACAACTGCGGCGCAGTCTACAAGATTCCCGAGCACAAGCTGGTAAAGGAGGTCAACAAGGCCACCTGCCGCAAGTGCGGCCATCGGATCATGATCCGACGCCAGGAATCGGCCCCCGCGGCCGAACCCGAGGTCAACGAAGAGGCCACGGTCATCGCCGAGGCAGCCAATATCGGCTTGGAGCGGCCCGCCGCACCCCTGCTGGATGCGCACCCGCCCTTCGGCACCGCGCCCGAAGAGCCCACTCCGCTACCCACCAGCCCCATGGACATGCCGGCGCCCCCCCACCCCGCCCCAGCCCC
>Ga0307987_1001756_pt1 | contig 11730 bp, 14 predicted proteins | sample EllFjometagen181_FD_203157 | JGI IMG/M metagenome (GOLD analysis project Ga0307987, IMG submission 203157) | Marine microbial communities from Ellis Fjord, Antarctic Ocean - #181 | ecosystem: Environmental > Aquatic > Marine > Unclassified | place: Southern Ocean | collected 2014-10-08 | reverse complement strand
CAGGCGATGGAATCCATCGCTCCGTCTTTCCTTGCCGAGAAATGGGACAACCCCGGCCTTCAGGTGGGGACCAAAGACCATCCGGTCCACACGATCTGGGTCTCTTTAGACCCTTCCCGAAAGGTGGTGGCCGCGGCCTGCAAAAAAGGGGTCGATCTTCTGGTCACACATCATCCTCTGATATTCCATCCTCTTAAATCCATTGATTTCTCAACCCCAACCGGCTCAATCATAAAAACCGCCATCGACGGGGGTTTGGCTATTTTTTCCGCCCACACCAATCTGGACAGCGCCAACGGCGGGGTCAATGATGTTTTGGCCTCCAAAATAGGCCTGAAAGGTCTGACGGCTCTTCAGAAAAAAAGCGGGCCTGAAACATGCAAATTGGCGGTTTATGTTCCGGTGGGTCATGAGGCCCCGTTTATGGAGGCGTTTTTTCAAACCGGCCTCGGAAAAACAGGGGACTATTCTTGTTGCTCCTTTAGATCCAGAGGCACAGGGACGTTTTTACCCGGAGAATTATCCGCTCCTTTTATTGGAGCGCCTGGAGAAATTTCCCAAGTGGATGAGATTCGTATGGAGACCCTGGTGGAAAAAAAGGATATTCCCGCCCTGGTCTCTGATTTGAAAAAGGCCCACCCCTACGAAACCATGGCCTATGATATTTACCCCCTGGCCTCGCTTCAGACCGTCCAGGGATTGGGTCGTGTGGGGGAGTTGGAAAAACAGAGCCGCTTAGACGAGTTTGCCAGAAAGATTGGCGACAAATTGGGGCTTTCATCAATAAAAATCGCGGGGAGGCCTGATCGGCCCGTGAAAAAAGTCGCTCTCTGCGCGGGAAGCGGCTCAAGCATGATCAAACCGTTTATCATGTCCAAAGCCGATGTCTATGTCAGCGGAGATTTGGGCCATCATGACGCCCTGGAAATTGTGGAACGGAATTTAGGCCTGGTAGATATCGGGCATTTTTCATCGGAAATTTGCGTGGTTGACTCGCTTGTGGAGCGTATCAATCAAATTCTCAATCAATCAGGCGCGGATGTGGGTGTTTGCGCCTGTTCAATGGAAAAAAATCCATTTAACCAGATAGACCTTTAAACGCTTTAAACCCGCTTTAAAAAAAGTGTTAAAAAGAGCAAGGTGGATATTATGTCAAAAAATGTTCAGGAACAGATAGATATTCTGATCCAAATCCAAGGCATCGAAAACAAAATCAACGCCATACGCTTAAGACTGGCTGAAGAGGACAAACGGGTGGGCGAGTTTGACTCGGAGCTGAACGCATCAGATCTTGAATTGACCACCCGTCAATCCGAATTGGACGAACTCAAGGAAAGGAGCCGCTCATATGAGTCTGACTCCACGCTTTTCGCCGATCAGATCAGCAAAAGCAATGCCAAGCTCCCTGCGATAAAGACCAACAAGGAATACCAATCGGTTTTAAAAGAGATGGACGATTTAAAATCAAAGATCGCGGAAAACGATGAGAAAATAATCGCGTGCATGGAGAATATTGAAGCACAGGAAAAAAACATCGCTGAGCAGCAGATCACGCACAAAGAGCTGGAAAAAAAGATCAAAAGCGAGAAAAAATCGTTGAAACGAGAAAGCAAAAGCGACCGGGAAGATTTTCAAGCATTTAATGACGAGAGCGCCCGGATTTCCGAGGAACTCGACCCGGCATTGCTCAAACAGTTTGTGAGCATCCAAAAATACGCCCATGGAATCGCCATCACACGGGTGATCAACGCGACATGCCAGGCGTGCAACATGAATATCCCCCCTCAGATGTACAATGAACTTCAAGCCTGCGACAGTTTTAAACGATGCCCCTTTTGCCAGCGAATCATTTATTGGAAAAAACCATCTGAAGAAGAGCAAGAAAAATAGAATCGGTCGGAGCAGACCAGACGATCGCCAGCAACATCATGTTGGAGGAAAGTCCGAACACCGCAGGGTATGGCGCTCCGTAACGCGGAGTCGCGGCGACGCGAAGGAAAGTGCAACAGAAAGTATACCGCCAACGCGCTCCTTTGCGGGAGCGCGCGGTAAGGGTGAAACGGTGGGGTAAGAGCCCACCAGTTTTCCGGGCGACCGGAAAAGCTTTGTAAACCCCGCCAGGTGCAAGACCAAATAGGGAAGCGAATGAGGGCGTCCCGTCCAAGCTTCCGGGTAGGTCGCGGGAGGCGCCGGGCAACCGGCGTCCTAGATGAATGATCGTCGCCGGGTTTTAAGGGCAACCTGAAACCTGGAACAGAATTCGGCTTACGGTCTGCTCCGACCGCTTTTATCATCATCGTTCATAGTCATTGTTTTGTTGTGACCATCTGTTTTTTTATCATCCCTTTCTTCATGGCCGTTTTTTTGGAATGTCGCTATTTTTTGATGGTCATCAAACCGACGCGTCCTGTTTGACGCATCGGCCTCCTATTTTTAACGTCTTCCCATCTGTTTCTTTAATTTGACGATGGCGATATTTTGTTTACAGCGGCAAGCCCTAAATGTTAGGGATGGTCAATGGGTCGTTCATCGGCCAATCGGTTATTCCGATTCGCGCCGCTGAATCAATCTGTCGGAGTCGCTTTTCATTTTTTAAAAATTGAGAAAAACGCATGACCTTAGATATTTGGATTCCATTTGTTTTCGCCAGCGCCCTGATATTGATGATACCGGGGCCGACCATCATTCTGGTCATCAGCCAGGCCCTTTGTCACGGACGCCGGTCCGTGGCGCCCCTTGTGGTCGGGGTTCTTCTTGGAGACGCCGTGGCCATGACATTTTCTCTTTTGGGCCTTGGGGCGTTGCTCTCGGCTTCCGCCGTCTTTTTCGGTCTCTTCAAATGGATGGGAGCCGCGTATCTGATCTGGCTTGGAATAAAACTGTGGAGGTCGAATCCCAACGATCATCCAGAGACAAAAAAAAGAGAAAACCGCCCAAACCCATCTGGATATCTTTTGAAACGCTCATTTGTCGCAACGGTCCTTAATCCCAAAAGCATTGTTTTTTTTGTGGCGTTTTTTCCTCAATTCATCGACCCCTTAAGACCCGCGTCCCCCCAATTGATCGCTTTTGGGGGAACCTTTTTGTTTTTGGCCGTTGTCAACGCGACGTTGTACGCGCTGTTTGCCAGTCGGCTGAGCGGTTATATGAGGAGGAGACATGTTTATAAATGGCTCAACCGGTTTGCCGGAAGCGCATTGATCGGCGCGGGGGTTTTCGCCACCGGGGTTTTTCGAAGGTCGTAAGGGGCAAACTTAAGGGGCAAAATAGACCGCGCCATTTTTTTCAGGGGCGAGTTTAACGCGATGCAAATAATTCACATGGAGCGATTATGAATGGATGGGGCAAAAGACGGGTGACCGGAATATTGTTTACAGCGGCGTTGTTGATCTTCGACGGCGTTCTTTGCTCATACGCCGCGGATTTGCAGACATTTCAAAACGTGAAATGGACAGATCATCCGGCGAATGATGGAGACAGCTTTTTTTTGGAATCCGGCAAAAAATCATTCCATGTCAGGCTTTATTTTATTGACTGCCCGGAAACGTCCGCCGGCTCCAAAAGCGACGCGCGACGGGTCCGGGAGCAAACGCGATATTTTGGATTGCCCCGCGCGGAGCGCGTCATTGATTTTGGCGGTGAAGCCAAAGCCTTTGTGGAGCATGCCCTTGTCCGCCCCTTCACCCTTCACACCGCCTTTGCCAGCGCTCTGGGACGCTCAGCCAAAGGCCGCGTCTATGGGTTCATCGTCACGGCTGACGGAGATGATCTGGGGAGCCTGCTGGTTAAAAACGGCTTTGCCCGCACTCACGGCATCGGCAGGGAAACGCCCGATGGCATACCTCGAAATGAGATGATCCAAAGACTTCGCGATTTAGAAACCTCGGCCATATTGAAGCGGACCGGCATTTGGTCGGAAAGCGATTCGGAACGGATCGCAGAATTCCGAGCCGCGCAACGAAGCGAGGATCAGGAATTAAAAGAATTGCAGAGTCAAATCAAAACAGCCGGATTTTTGAAGGGCGCGCTTGACTTAAACGCCGCCAGCAAAGACAAGCTGGTTCGGATCAATGGGATCGGTCCTGTTCTTGCGGATAGAATCATCGCCGGGCGCCCTTGGGGCACGGTGGATGATTTGTTGAAAGTAAAGGGGATCGGGGCAAAAAAACTTGAAAAGATTCGTCCTCATGTCATGGTTGGCAAACAGGGGAAGCCATAGGGTCAACGGGTTTTGCCGGGGGCGCCGCGCCCGCCTCCATTGACGCCTGAACTCTGCCACCATTTTGTGTTGTCAAATCCCCATGTCCATCTGGTTTTAACCGGCCCGAGAAACAGGGAGCAACTGATGGGCAATTTCAGAGCCATAGAACAGGGACCCTTGAATCCGGAAGAGAAGGATTTTCCAGAGATTGTGATTTCGGAGGCGCGCCAAAAAGAGATCAACGATCACGCGCTTTGACGCTAACAAAAATGACCCGCCCATGCTTATAGAAATTGACCCTCTTGAAAATTTGTCGAGTCGGAACCGGTTGATTTCCAAAATATATAAATCGGTTTTTTCTGATTATTTTCAACAAAAGGATACTTTTCTGGATTATTTAAACCATACGCCAAAACGCTTATTTATGGTGTGTCCCCCTACGACCCCACGATCAAAAGACCCAGATACGGGACCAGATTAAAAATTAGAAAAAGCGCTTTAAACAACCCCAGAAAGGAGTAGATGACCACGTTGAAGGTTTCCCTCGGCATGGGAAACCACCGGTTGTGGATTCTATAAATCAGGTCTGAAGCCGCTACAAAGAATGCGGACCAGACGATCAGAAGGCCTCCGTTGATGATGGAACACCACATGAAAAAATGGGTCAGGGTTTGAATGTCCATAATGTTCCTCCTTTTTTAAAAGGTGAATCGTTCGTGATCATTGATTCAGCGGACGCGTGGTTTTGATCCCGTTGATTTTTATCTTGTCTTAGGCCCTGCCAATTTCCGCCCATCGTCTTAATCCATCGCGAAAGCGACAAAAACTGGGGGATTTATTTTTTTCAATATTCATTTTCGGAGGGATCATGGTTGCCCATTTTCTTTTTTCTTTTAAAATGCGGACCGACCGCTTCCCATGTTTAAACAATTCCTTGACGCCCCCAGGATGAATCGCTTCCGCCAATATTTCCCATGTTCCGCATTGGGAGTCTTGGGAGTATTTTTTGAATGCCTTTTCATTGCATGGTCCACAGGCGTCTTTGATGGCCTCCTCATCGCCCAGATACCATGCCTCCAGTTCTTCAATGGCGATTCTTATCAGACATTTGGGCGGTTTCTTACATGATTGCAAAACGGATGTCAATTGCTTTTTAAATGCGACGCAATCGGGTCTGTCATCCAGATCGACCAGGAGAACGACCGCTTCCTGATCCCCCATATCCCTCCCATAGGCGTTTAACTTTGATGGCGTCGTAAAAAATCCGATCTACTGCGTTGTAGTGGTTTTTCGCTCGTTCGGCATACTACATGTATGGCCTCGCTCCCGAAAAACCACTACGCCTTGTATATCGAATTTTTTGACTTAGCCATGATGGGAGGTTGTGTAAAAGAGTCTGGTCAAATCGGTTTGGCGCCATGGAAAGGTCATCCGGCAATCGTCCGATTCCCCGGTGTTTATGAATTTTCCATGTATGGGGATCATTGTATTCGCCCAAAATACGGGGCGTCAGGATGGACAGAGCCGTCAGTTCCGTCTGACCTTCAACCAGAATTTCAAAATGCATGGACTGGCTCCGAATCCAGATAATCGCTATACCAGAGAGAACCCAGAGGCTGGCCCTCGTCGGTCATGCTTTTAACATAGTCATATTCCCCGGCGCGTTTGATGGTTGAGACGCCATCTTTGCCTTTCTCCAATACCCACACTTCATTGGGCTCCAGAGCATCCACAAAATAGGGCTGGTGGGTGGTGACAAACAGTTGCGCCCCCCCTCGTCGTCCTGTGGCATGAGATCTGAACTCATCGGCCAGTGTGGCCAGAAGTTTATGATACAATCCGTTTTCAGGCTCTTCAATACAGATAAAAGGAGGGGGTTCGGCCCGCAACAGTATCATGTAACAAAACAGTTTTAATGTCCCGTCAGACATCTGTTGCTGGGTAAAGGGTTTGGCAAACCCTTTATCATGGAATAACAGATAAAGATTGTTGGTGATGTCATCCCGGTGCGTTTTTATGGTTCCAATGCCGGGAATTTTTTTGGATATATCATCAAGGATGCCTTTGAGAGTATTCGGGTGATTTTTTTCCAGATATTGAACCACATTGCCGATATTGTCGCCATGAAGGTTTAAGCGTTTTTGGGCGCCCGCCTGGGGTATTTGTCTGGCGGAGTCGGGATAAAAATAGCTCAGATACCATGCCTTGATGAATCTTTTAAATTTTGCGATTCGGGGGTTTTCGGAAAACTGTTCCGCAAGGGAGACAATGGCCAGTTTATGGACGTCGAATTCCACCTCTTTTCGTTGGAGTTCATCCCCTTCAAGCGCCTCGTCGCCGATCCAGACAGCGCCTTTGCCATTCTCCAGATGGAGGAATGATTTTGGAGCCCCATGACTCTGATTTTTGGCCCGTTGCCGCAATCGTTCGGATTTGACGGCGGACAGCCCATTTTTGTCTTTGTGGATTTCAACGTCGTAGGTGATGGGGCGGTCGTTTTTTGATTCCCGGTAATAGATGGTGATTTTAATCGGCTCATGCTCACTGCCATTGGTCACAAGCTTGTCGTAGCCGCCGCGTCCTTTGGCGTTGCATGCGGTTTCTATATCGGAGTCCATGCATTCAGCCAGAAAACCAAAGGCGTCGAATATGGAGCTTTTTCCCGAGCCATTTTTCCCGATGACCGCCGTTAATGGGGTCAACGGTTTCGCTGATTTTAAATGTTTGTCCGTTCCGATCCGGCCCATGACAATATCTTTAAGAGCCCGATAATTTTCAATGCGAAATCCTTCAATTAAAGCCATGGCCGCGCCTCTTTTTTTTATTACAGGTTTTAAAGCCGTATGCCCATTTTTTTTTTAACACAAATTAAGCGTTTGGCAAAGAATTAAAGACGATTTTTAAAAATGGGGGAGCCTGTTATTTTTGGATAAAAGAATGTGGCCCCCGTCAAAAAGACGGGCGCTTTAAAAAGGCCGGACACTCGGACAATGGCATCTTGTCGGGTGTTATAAAAAATTATGGTTTCCTGTTTTCAATCCACGCCCCAAGAATCCCGGCCAAAAATCCACAAAGATGTCCCTCCCAGGAGACTCGGGTGAATGTGGGGGCGATGCCCCAGAGAAGCCCCCCGTAGGAAAAAACAGTGAAAAATGAGATGAGGGCGGACAGGATGTCCCGTTTGAAAAATCCCCTGGCCGCCAGATACCCGAAGTACCCAAAGACCAAGCCGCTGGCCCCGGCGTGGGCGCCGGGTCGGCCCACAAGCCAGAGTCCGGCGCCGCCGACGATGATGATGAACAGGGTGTTTTTGACAAAAAGTTTTTTGCCGCTAAGAATCATGAGCCCCCCGAGAATCGCCAGGGGGACGCTGTTAAACATCAGGTGCATCACGCTGTTGTGGAGAAACGGGGCCAGGGGAATACCGGTCAGGCCGCCCAGAGTCCGGGGGATAATCCCCAGCGACGAGAGACTGTGGGCCGTTAAGGAATTGACGATCTCAATGACCCAGAGCGTGGCGATGAAATAGAATAAAATCCGAAATTTTTGGATGAATGTGTCTTTGGTGTCCGGCATTTTTTTTTGCTCCGACGTTTTTACGGCGTTTTTAAAAGGGATGGATTCGGGACGGATTTGATATTGTCGATCCATGCTCCATGAATGGGGGCATTGGATTTAAATGCGGCCCCCATCCGTTGCCCGGTCCGTGATTTTTGAGGGCCAATTCATCCTTCCTGACTGATCATGTATGGATGGGTTATAAAAACTCGGCGGGTCCATTTTTATACCTGCGGTTTTATACCCGCGTTTTATGCCCACGCCTATCGAATGGGTCAGGCAGGTGACTTAACCCCCAAAATTGTAAATTTATTTTTCAGCGAACCCAAAGGAGGCGGCTCACGACATGTTTTCGGCCACAAGCTCCGCGATATCCCGGGTCTTGATCGTCTCTTCTTTCTCCAGCTCTTTCATGCCGTCTTCCAGCATGGTCAGGCAGAAGGGGCAACCCACGGCCACGGTGTCGGCGCGTTCATCCGCGATCTCACGGGCGCGCTCCAGATTGATCCGTTGGCCAATGGTCTCTTCCATCCACATTCTTCCGCCTCCGGCGCCGCAGCAAAAACTTTCCGGGCCCGATCGGCCCAGTTCGTTGAGCCCCTTTTTTGAAATGGAGTTCAAAATGGATCTCGGCTCGTCGTAAACCGAATGGTATCGCCCCAGGTAGCACGGATCGTGGTAGGTCAACGCCCCTTCCAGAGACGGGGTCAATTTGATTTTTCCGTTTTTGACAAGCTGGTCGATGAATTCAGTGTGGTGAATCACGTCGTAATTCCCGCCCATTTGGGGGTACTCATTCTTTAGCGCGTTGACGCAATGGGGGCAGGCCGCGATGATTTTTTTAACCTTGTAGCGGTTTAATGTCTCAATGTTTTCCTGCGCCATCATCTGGAACAGCATCTCATTGCCGGCCCGTCGGGCAAAATCGCCGGTGCATTTTTCTTCCACCCCCAAAATCGCAAAACGGACGTTGGCCTTTTGCAGGATTTTCACCAGGCTGACGGCCACTTTCTGGGTCCGGTCGTCGAACGATCCGGCGCAGCCGACCCATAGCAGATAATCGACGTCGGAATCGTCCGCCATTTTTTTGACCCCCAGTCCTTTAGCCCAGTCGGCGCGTTTGTCATACCCGATGCCCCAGGGGTTGCCGTTTCGCTCCAGTCCTTTAAGCGCCGTGTTCAGCTCTTTGGGATAGGCTTCGGCCATGAGGGTCTGTCCCTGTCTCATGGCGATGATGCGGGGCACATGCTCAATGCCCACCGGGCAAACTTCCTCGCAGGCCCGGCAGGTGACGCAGGCCCAAAGGGTGTCTTCGGAGATCACGTCCCCGACCAGTCGTTTTTCGCTGTTGAGCCCGGCCATCTGTTCGGCGATGGCCGCGTTTTTTTCGGCGGCGATTTCATCCGCATCGGACCCTGGCCTCATGGAATCGGACAACGCCTTTCGCTGGATGATGTTTTTCGTGTTATCCAACAGCTCGAATTTTAATTTGTCATTGAACTCATGCAAATTCAAGGGTTTGTCGGTGACGTATGTGGGGCAAACCTCTTTGCATCGGCCGCATTCCGTGCAGGTGTAAAGGTCCAGACCCTGTTTCCAGTTCAGCTGGTGGATGTGATTGAGTCCCAGGGATTCGTTTTCCCAGGCCGCCTCGTCTTCCATATCCAGAAGTTTCGGCTTTTCATGGGGATAATCCAGACTCTTTAAAAAGACGTTGGGAAGGGAGGTGATGATATGAAAGTGTTTTCCCAAGGGGAGGAAATTTAAAAAGACCAGTTGGGTGATGACATGCAACCAGAACATGGAGACCATGACCAGATTCGCATGGTCCGCGCTCATCCAGGATATCAGAGCCGCCGCTCCCACCGCCCCCGGGGTCCAGAGAAATTCAGAGCCGTATTGGGGATGATTGAAAAAATGAAGCGACTCAAGGTTTCCATGCGCGAAAATCAGGTTGTGCCGGGCGCCGTCATACAGGAGATCGGAAATCATCAGAACCCCGATCATCGCCAGAACAAAATAAGCCTCCCAAGTGTTGTGGAGGCGTTTTGGCTTTAAAACGGCCCGTCGAAAAATGGCGTAGAGAACCATGGCCAGCACCACGGCCTCCATGATGTCTTTGACGGCGAGGTACAGATATCCCAGTAGAAAATCATCCCCAAAAAAAGGGAGTTGAAATCCGGTGGAAAACCCCTCTCCATACAGCGTCAGGCTGCGGATTAAGAGAATGCAAAATCCCCAGAAAATCAGGGCGTGCATGATGCCTGAGGCCCGCTCTTTTTTTCTTCCGGCCAAACGTTTTTGGCCAATGGCCAGGATCAGGACATTTTTAAGGCGTCTTTGGATGTGATGGCCCCGATGGGCGGGTTCAAGCGCCATCAGCAACCGGATTTTTTCATACATGGTTCGGCTGAAAATCGCCAGACCCACAATGAGTGACAGAGACATAAAAAGGGGGTTCATGGGTTCCTCATTTATATTTATATTTTTGGTAAACAGGCGCTAATGGCCATTGGATGGCCCACTTAGGGTTCGCTCAATAATAAATTTATAATTTTGGGGGTTAATTCACCTGCCTGACCCATTCGATATGTGTGGGCATAAAAACTTGAGGCATATATCGGATCCGCCGAGTTTTTATAACCCATCCATACATGATGAGTTAGGAAGGATGAATTGGCCCCCAAAAGGCGGTTATTGACCCCTTTTGAGGCCAAAATAACATCAATATTCTTTAATATTAAACAGTTAGCTTGGTCCGACCCAAGACTCCCCCAGCCCATTTATATTTTTTAAAGGATTCAAAGTCGCGTCAATCCTTAGGGTTAGGCGTTTTCTTTTATAGAATCAATATAAAGCGTATCGGGGCAGATATCTTGCTCATGCGGCCAGACAACTGTGCCATGCACTGCCTTCGCTAATTTAAAATAATTTTTATCCTGAAGTTCTTTGAAAACTCCGAAATCAAGCAAATTCGAACAATCATAAACCCCTTTCTCTTCGTTTGTAAAAAATAGAATCAGTTTATAATCATCTCTTGGTATGACGTGTTTAATTCTTGGATTCATATTTACCTCAATGGCTCAATTTTATATGGTTGTTGCCCTGATACGGCAAGTTCCCAGTTGGCAACAAGCTCATCCTTGTGGAGTTCAATCCATGCTTGAAGGAGTTTCATCTTTGATTTCGGAATACTCCCTTCCAAGGGATCCCCTTCCGGAATAGAAACAACTACTTCGTACTCCTGATATTTTACATGTATATGCGGTCTTTTGTGTTGCTTATTGTCCTTAAAATACAAATAAACAATAATTCCATAAAACATTGATATTGCAGGCATTTAAATCTCCACTTGATTGGTTTAGATGTAAAAAAGAACTGTATTTCTATTATATCTGCCTACTGGACCAAATATTGCGTATTGAAATTAGCTCACGATTCCCTGGGGTCGGACAAAGACAACCCACTGTAAATTCTAAATTTTACATCCAATCATAGACGTTTTTAGGGGCTATATGGCGCTTTTGACCCCCAAAAAGAGCGTTATAGGATTCTATTTCATCGCGGATTTGAAAAGCATCCCCCCTCCGACGATCCTGCGTCTTTTTTTGCCCGCGCTCCCAAATGCATTTGAGAAGGAATTCTCTTTTATGGCAACAATGCGTTAAATGCAAGACAACCCCGGAATATAGTGTCTATTAGCTCTTGCTATTTTATTCTCTCTATTCCTATATCGTTCTTTTTGGCCCCCAAAAGGCGGTTATTGACCCTTTTTGAGGCCAAAATAAACATCAATATTCTTTAATATTAGACAGTTAACTTGGTCCGACCCCAAGACTCCACCATTTTCACCTTACATTCGTGTATAAATATTTATAATCTAACACAATATGACGCAAGGTGAAGCATTATGCTAAACATTAAAAATATCCATCAGGGCCAACTTTTTGATCAATGGAACCACATATCTC
>Ga0307987_1001755_pt1 | contig 11731 bp, 11 predicted proteins | sample EllFjometagen181_FD_203157 | JGI IMG/M metagenome (GOLD analysis project Ga0307987, IMG submission 203157) | Marine microbial communities from Ellis Fjord, Antarctic Ocean - #181 | ecosystem: Environmental > Aquatic > Marine > Unclassified | place: Southern Ocean | collected 2014-10-08 | reverse complement strand
GTTCCCATTTTCCCGGCCCATCATATAACCCATCGATTTTATTAAGCCACCATCCATTGATGTAAAATGGAATATTTTGATAAATCAAAGAGTTGAATCTCCAACCGGGAAAATGGGAATGCGCCCTATGGATTTCCAATCTTTGTTGTGGGCAGGTCCGGATCAGAAGACAGTCCGCCCATGACGTTTATAGGACGTTGTTCTTATCTATATTTTTCCCAAAAATTTCCGGATAAAGTATTTTCCCAATGGTCTCAATGCCAATGAGAAGCCTGAAAACAGGCCGTGACACCAGCACTTCATCAATCAAATAAATCTGATTCTCCTTCACCGCCCGAATGATCCTAAACCCTGGCTCATTTTTAATCATCTCCAGGGAGGTGTGATTCATGACACCGGTCTGGGCCAAGAAGACATCAATCTCATTGGCATGGGATAAAATCCGTTCTTTACCATATATGCCGATGTTGGTTCCCCGGGAAGAGACCGCATCCGTGGCCACATTCACCCCTCCGGCACTTTCCAGGACAAACATGGCCATGGAACCTGAAATAAATGTCTTCATACGGGAGTGGATGGCTTCAAAATAGACCCGTTTCTTTTTTTCCACATCCTGGGTTAATTGTGAAAAATGGGCCACCCGGGTCTTAAATTCCTGGATCATTTTTTCCGCCCTGCCCTCTTTACCTGTCAGAATCCCCAGTGCCATCCAGTATTGGTAAAGTCCATCCACTGTGGAGGGTTGAAGGGAAACCACGGTGATGCCAGATCTTCGCAACCGATTGATCAAACCAGGGTATCCCTGTTCAACCATGGGCCGGACCAAAACAAGATCCGGGTCGGCCACCAGGAATTTCTCTGGATCATCATGGTATGAAAACCACTCTTTTTTCTTGGCAGACTCGGGGTAGGAGTCGTTTTTGGAAACCCCTATAATCTCTGGGTCAAGTCCCAGAAAAAATAGATTTTCCGTGTGGGCACCATACAGGGAGATGATCCGCTTAAAGGGGTGATCGACTATCACCTTTTTCCCCCGGGCATCGCGTATTTCAGCAGCCTTAGCAAAATCCACCCCATGGGTAAATTGGCAACACAGGATAATTAAAAAAAGAAGTGGGGCACATTTCCCCGTTCCTCCCCCCCAAAAACCGATTTTCCCTGTTTTAGGCGGGGAAATCAGGAAACGCCTTAACAAGCGGGGGGAAACAGATTCCATCCCATGCCCTTTGCTATCCCCCTTGGGCAAAACCACTATTTTTTTTAGTATACCCATATCAATCCACCTTAAAACAGGCCTGTCTGGCCTGGGAGTATTCATTGTATGCCACGTGGCTTTTCACCTGGAAAACCTCTTCAATAATGGCTGCATCCATCACCTCTGCCGTGGTCCCGGCTGCCGCCACCCTGCCCTGCTTCATGAAAATCAACTGGTCTGACCAGATAGATGCAAGATTAATGTCGTGGAATACGGAAATCACCGTCCGGTTCTCTTTTATCACTTCTTCCTTAACAAGATTCAAAAGACGCAGGGTATGGCTGATATCCATATTGGAGCAAGCCTCATCCAGGAAAAGAATGGGAGTGTCCTGACACAGTGCCCTGGCAAAAACACACCGCTGGCGCTCACCACCGCTCAGGGCCGTAATTTTCCTATCATTAAAAATATCCGTGCCCGTGCGTGCCATTATAGTTTTGACCCTGTCCAGATCTCGTTCATCTGGCTGGGAGAAACGAGAAATCCAGGGATGTCGGCCCATCATAATCACCTCTTCCACGGTAAAGGGAAAGTTGATATTATAATTTTGTGACACCAGGGCAATGGTACGGGCAATGTCTTTTCTGGACCATGCACCCAGCTCCTTTCCCCTTAAAAACACGCTGCCGCTGTCCGGTTTCAGATGGCCGATGAGAAGATCCAGCAGCGTGGTTTTACCACAGCCGTTGGGACCCAGAATGGAATAGAACTGACCGGGTTCAAAGGCAAGGGTTATCTCTTTGAGTACCGGGTCCTGCTCATAGGCAAAGGAGACATTATCAAGAAAAATTTCCGGAGGGGTGGATGTGATTTTTTTTTCCATGGTCATCTACCGAATGGCCCCTCGTTTGAATATCCAGCAGAAGACCGGCCCGCCAATGAGGGCCGTTAAAATGCCAATGGGAATTTCATGGGGTAGAATGGCCCGGGTGATGGTGTCCGCCCCCAGCAACAGCAAGGCGCCGGCCAACAGGGAGACGGGAATCAAACGTCGATTGTCCGGCCCGGTAAAAAGTCGCACCATGTGGGGCACTAAAAGCCCCACAAATCCAATAATTCCTGACACAGACACAGACACCGCCGCCAGCATGGAACCTGTCACCAGAAGTACCAACGTCACCTTGCGGGTATCCACCCCAAGACTTGCAGCAGATCGCTCCCCCAATGAAATAAGATTCAGATCCCTGGCAAACACCATGGAGATCACCAACCCCAGGACAAGGCACAGGAAGGTCACCCCCACATCCAACCAGGTCTTGGATGCAAAACTACCCATGAGCCAGAAAATAATAATGGAGACCTGTTCATCTGCCGTGTATTTTAAAAAACTAATGCCCGCAGATAAAATGGCAGCAACAATAATACCAGAGAGGATAAGGCTGTTGGAGGAGAGAACCGCAGCGGAGTTTTTACCGGAGTAGGAGAGGAAAATCACAAAGAACAAGGTAAGACAGGCCCCGGCAAAGGCAAAAAGGGGAACAGAGACAAAGGCGGCCCCCAGATTCAACAAAATGGCAAAGCAGGCCCCAAAGGCAGCACCAGCAGACACCCCCAATGTATAGGGATCTGCCAGGGGATTTAACAAAATTCCCTGGAAAATAACCCCAGACAGGGCAAGCCCCCCTCCCACGGCGGCACAGGTTAATATCCGTGGAAGGCGTACATCCATGACAATCACCTGGGAAGCTTCAGAAATAGACCCTACCATGTGCCCTTGTCCAGGCAATTGGGCCAGAATAATTTTTAAGACTTCGGAAAATTCAATCTTCATATAGCCAAGGGAGGCGGACAGCACCACAAGGCCGAAAAGAAGTATGGAAAAAAGAGCTATAAGTATCTCTGTTCTCCGTACTGTCAGGCATGGCTGAATCCAATTCACAACAAAAAGACTCCCTTTAAGCAACAGGCAAAAAAAAACCCACACCGATATTCAAATCGATATGGGGACGCCGTATTGTATCCTCAAAAAATGTAGTGACCTTGTCCAACCGCGTGCACATTTCCAAGTCACTTGTTTCAAGCAGGTTTTCTGACTTCTGGTATGATTTTAATGTCTTCAATTACCCGCCCTTAAAATACCCATCGGTATTTTCAAACAAAGGCTTTAAACAAAAATTTCACCAGTTACAGCGGCGGGTCCGCTCCTGATTTTCACAGGATTCCCTACTCATTTAAGGGTCGACACTCATACAATCGACCCGTCATGATACCTGAAACTATAATTATCCGGGTTAAATAGACTGTTTCCCCTTGAAAGTCAATTTGTTTTCTTCAAGGTAGGGGTGTGTTCTAATTAAGGAATATCTCATTTATTATTATGGGGCAAGCCCGGCACTCTGAATTGCTGAACGATTAGTTAACCTGATGCACCAACAGCCTTCGCGGAAAATGCCTCCTGTTCACACGGTCAGGTTGACCGACTTGTTGGCCGAAAACTTGCTAAAACACTGTTTTTTTCCCTAAGTCCAGGGATTTAACAACTCAACGCCACTGGCTTTCATATCTTTAATATTTCTTGTTACGACAATCAGATCATGGAAGAAACCGGTAGCTGCAATAAGCCCATCAATTGCAGGTAGTGTCTTACCCGAAAGTTCAGATTTTGCCTGAATTTTTCCCCAGGTTGTTGCTGTTTGGATATCAAAATTAATTATTCTGTTTTTAAATCGCATTCTCAAATCATAAGTGACCCATTTATGAAGCGTACTTTTTTTCCTGCTCTCTGGCAATTTTTCTATTCCTTTATGCAGTTCACCAATGGTGAGGACAGAGATGAATAAACTTGCTTCCTCAATATTTGATATCCACTGAATAACCTTTTGATTTGGCTCTTGTTTAATAAGTTCGGATATTACGCATGTGTCCAGCAAGTATTTCATAGGGCTAAGTCTCTTGGCATTTCTTTACTTCTTGAAAAATCAAGCTTCTCTTCAGCAAGCGGAGATTTTTTGAAAAATTCAACCAGAGTTGTTTTGGGTTTCGTCAGCCGCTTGTATTCGTTGATTGAAATAATAACGACTGCTTCTTTACCATGTTTAGTAACAATCTGAGGACCTTTTTTCTGTACTGTTTCAACAAGATTACTGAATTTGTTTTTTGCATCTTGAAGTTGCCAATGGTTTTCAATCATGATGACACCTAAACGTTATGATTTTTATCATTAATAAATCACGCCAGACTGTCTAAACTATATTTTATATAAACAATGATGTCAACAGGATTATTGAGTTGAAATAAAAACAAGAAATCCGCCGAAATCATATTGGGTTGCACTGTATAAAAAGCGATATGATGAATTTAAAGGCCAACGGGCCGGGCTGTTAAGCCGCGAGACTCGCAGGCCTTTCAAGGCAATGGCTTTTTATTTCATTTAAAGGCTGAGAATCGCAGTCGGCTTCAACGCCGTGGATAGGTGGAACGAACCGCGCGGAACCTGTTCATGGCGTTGATCAGCCCGGCCCGATAGGTGAAAACTTTCCATGCTATTGACCGTAATAGATGCCGATATTAATGTAGATGATTGATTTTACTAAATGCTATGAAAATCAATTCATTAACAAAATCAGCACAACGTTAATTATGTAACAGAAATAGAAGTCAGATTTTGATAAAATGTTTCTTCAAGCTGCCTGACCCGTTCTCTTCTCTCCAGGGTAAAGAAATGGCGGTACAGGCAATCATCCAGAAACTTATTATTTTTCAATATCTTCTGCTCCAGGATAGCAAGAACCTCCACAGATTTATCACAGGAGGGGTAATTTCTATCATCAAGGAAAATGTCATCATTGCAATGGGCTTCAATAATATTGTTGATGTCCACAAGTTTCAAATCCCCTTGGGCTGTAATAAGTAGGTTACCATTACCCGCAAGATCTGGGATATAACCTTCATCTGCAATCATGTTCTTTGTCTGTCCCACAAAGGTGGAAATGGATTCAAGGGCTTTAGTCACCCACTCTTTTGCACAAATTTCCCCCGGGAAATGCATCTGAAAAAAATTATCAAGGGGGCGGTCTCCCTGGAGATTCCATGGGTCCAGCACCTCTCCCTTAACATACTCCTGGAGCCCACAAAGAAGAATTTCAGGGCCATCACCCCCCTGGTGCTCAACAATAAACTCCTGGGAAACTGCCATGAGTTCAGGTCCCAAAAATTTTAGAATCATGCTATATTTATTCACCTCATCAAGCACCTGATCAAGGCTGGCAAAACGAGTTCTCAATATCCGCAACATCTGTTTGGGCACAGCCCTGGGGAACCATCTGGTTCCCCCCCGTATCTCTCCCTGTGTTTCCTTTAAAACATCCTCGGCATCAAGTACCTCAAATATATGAGAACGCAATCCCTGACGGAAATGTCTTCTGAAATGATGGGATGGAGACTCATTTATAAAGTTCAATCGCCTCACATTCTCCCCGGTAAAGCTGGTAGTACCCCTTGGGTCCATGGATATTTTTTCCTTTTTCTGGTGAATTTACAATGCAAAGAGAGAATACGTTTTATCGCTGTTCTCTCGGGTAGCAAAAAAGCGTCTTCCTATCTTTATACGCAGGAATATCTCTAATATTGCTATATTTTCCATGGTCACGGTGCTCCATATTCTATATTTTCAGAGGAGACCTTTTGGGGGTTTAACTAAATTTAAACAGAAAGATAGCGTTTTTTGATCTCTTCATTCTGCTGTAGTTCTTCTTTTGTGCCGGAAAATTTTATCAGTCCCTTATCAATAACATAACCCCGGTCCGCAATTTCCAGAGCAAAATGCGCATTTTGCTCTGCCATTAAAATCGGGAAAAATTCTTTCAACCGGGTGATGATACCGCTTAATTCTTCGACAATAACCGGAGCCAACCCCTCGCAGGGTTCATCAAGGAGCAGCAGTTTCGGTTGACAGGCAAGGGCGCGGGCAATCGCAACGATTTGCTGTTCACCACCGCTGAGTTCCCCTCCCCTGCGGTGCCTGAATTTATCCAGTAAGGGAAAGGTTTCAAACAGGTTATCAATTGTCCAACGGATTTCCCTGGAGGTGTTGAATGAGACCTCAAAGTTTTCTTGAACCGTAAGGTCAGAAAAAATCCGTCGGTCTTCCGGAACATACCCCAGTCCCATACGGACATTTTTAAATACGGATTGTTTTGAAATATCTTGATCTAAAAAATGAATCGTTCCCTTCCTCGGGTGGTTATATCCCATAATACTTTTCAAGGTCGTCGATTTTCCCGCGCCGTTACGCCCTAACAGGCAAACAATTTCTCCTGCTTTTACTTTAAGATCAATCCCCTGGAGGATGTAACTGTCATCATAATAGGCGTGGATATTATTAAGGTTAAGCATGGGCTTTTCTCCCCAGATACGCTTCTTGAACCTGTTCATTGGCACGGATCTCTTCGGGTTTACCCTGGGCAATAAGATGACCCTGATGTAATACGTATATTCTTTTAGCAAGGGAAAAAACCACCTTCATATCATGCTCAGTGATAAAAAATGTGGTCCCGTAATTTTTCGCCAATTTTATGATTAAGTTGATCATGTTTTCTGTCTCTTCCGGGTTCATCCCTGCGGTTGGTTCATCCAGCAGAACAACACTCGGATCCCGAGCCAGCACGATCGCCATTTCGACCAGTCGCTTGTCCCCATAGGCCAGGCTCGAAACAACTTGTGTTGCACGATCCGCCATCCCGACCTGCTCAAGAGAGTGCATGGCTTTTTCAGTAATCTGCTTATCTTTAAAGATGTTGCCGTATAGTTTAAAGTGTTTTTTTTGCTGAAGGACCAAGGGGGTGAAAACATTCTCCGCCACTGTAAGTTCAGAAAATATATTGGTAATCTGAAATGAGCGGGACATCCCCTTATCGACAACCCTGTGGGAAGGCAGCCCGGTAATCTCCTCACCATTCAGGAACACTTTTCCTTTGGTGGGGGGGAATTTTCCAGAAATAGCGTTGTAAAAAGTAGTTTTACCCGCGCCGTTCGGGCCGATTAAAGCAGAAAGCTCTCCCTTGCCGATGTTAAAAGAGATATCTTCGATAACTTTAAATTTTCCATAAGAATGACCGAGATTTTTGATTTGCAGCACACTCTCCACGTTCATTTTGATCCTCTCTTATAGAATTTGTTCCGTAAAGTTCCGAATACACCCTCGGGAAAGAAGAGAACAATGGGAACCAGTACGATTCCTAAAAAAAACATCCAGTTTTCCGTATACTGGACAACAACCTGTTCCAGGACAAAGAAGATCCCAGCGCCAAAAAACGGGCCAAGGAAAACCCCTGTACCTCCAATAATTGACATGATAATCGGCTTGGATGAAAAGCTCCAGTGCATAAATTCCGGAGTTGCCATATTATTGAACAGACAATACAAGACTCCGGATAGACCCGTGAACGCGCCAGAAATTGCAAAAACGACTATCCGCAGTGTTTTTACATTTCCACCGACAAAGGAAACCCGTTGTTTATTTTCACGCATGGCTTTGATAATCAGGCCGAAGGGGGAATGAACAATCATCCAGATCAGGCAGATACCGATGAAAACGACAACAAGCACCAGATAATACATGTGAATCGGTGCAAAAAAAGTCAACTGGTGGCCGAACAGGTTTAAACCCGGCAGGTTAAAAACGGGTAAGCCGTCGCTGCCACCGGTAACTTCAAGCCAGTTATGAGCAATGGAAAAGAACAGCATCCCAAACCCCAGGGTAATCATGGCAAAAAAGATTTCATCCAATTTGACAGAAAAGAACCCGACTACTATGGCTGCCAGCAGTGCCACCCCCATGCCGACAATAAGAATCAGGAATAAATTTTCATATCCAGCCTGCAGCATCAGCGCAGTTGAATATGCACCAAGGCCGAAAAAAGCGCCCTGTCCAAAAGACAATAATCCTGTATACCCGAGCAATAAATTGAAGCTGACTGCCATTAATCCCATGATTAAAATTTCAGAAAGGATCATTACCCAGTATGTTGGAATTACCAGCGGGGCAATGAATAAAAGAATCGTCAAAAATGCCGGACCGATGAAATCATGACGTTTGTTTGTGCCCATCATCATACCCCTTTCTTAAACAGACCATTTGGTTTGATTAATAGAATGCCTGCCAGTAAAAGGTAGGGAATGGCCATTTGCATCCGGCCAGCATAGACCGTGCCAAATGATTCCAGTAATCCCAGCAGCAATGCCCCCGCAAAGGCACCGGGAAAACTTCCCATGCCGCCGACAACAACGACAATGAAACTTTCAATGATAATCTTTTCTCCCATTGATGGAATCAGGCTTTGAAGCGGTGCGGCCAGCGCACCTCCCAATGCAGCCAGCCAGGTTCCCAATGCAAAAACAGCCGTATAGATCAAGGGAACATTGATTCCGACACCTTCTGCCATAATATCATCGAAAGAGGCAACCCGAATAATTTTACCCCATTTGGTAAAATGAAAAAAGGCCCAAAGCGTCCCTCCGATAATGGGACCGATCACGATAAGAAAAAACCGATAAACAGGGTAGTCCTGGCCGGCCACAGTCATGATACCACTGAGAATTGCGGGGGGATCAACCACATAATAACCCGACCCCCATATCATACGAACGCCGTCATCCAGAATTAACAGAACGGCAAAGGTCAGCAATAGTTGAACGGAAACATCACGGCCATAGACCCTTTTCAAAAGGTATTTTTCCACCAGCACACCGATTACAACGGCACAGAGCGGGCCGATCAGTATGCCCAGCCAGAAAGAATCAAAATATTTCATCACCTGCATGCACAGGTATGCACCGAGCATGAACACTGAACCATGGGCAAAGTTCAAAACGCCCAGAACGCCAAAAATAGTTGTCAGGCCAATAGCGATAAGGAACAATAACATGCCCCAGCTCAGACCGTTCAAAATGTTAGGCAACAGAATTTCCATTTTCCTCCCACCTCGGTGAATTAAAAAAGAAAATTATTTCACCTGAAAAAGTAAGCGGGGAAAATTCTTCCCCGCTATAATTAAAAAGTTATGAAAAAATCAATTCAGACTCCTTACATGGAACAGTCTGTCTCGGAAACCGGTGGGGTGATATCCTTACCTTTAAAAATTTTAATGGGTTTCAGGATACGGTGCGAGTAATCTGCGGATGCAGCGGTTTTTCCCCAGTGGGCATCTGTAACCGCTTGATGGTCGCCCTTGCGGAACTCAATAATTCCAGTTGGGACTTCGATTTTCAATCCTTCCAAAGCAGTGATAATCTCTTTTTTGTCGACGGATTTAACTTTTTCAGCAGCCGCTTTATAGGCATAAAGCGCGCTGTAGGAACCATGGGCATTGTAAGAAGGATAGGCACCATATTTTTTATGGTAATCAGTGACAAAATTTTTATTTATGCTGGAGTCATTGCCCAGAAACCAATATCTGCTGCCGACCCACAACCCTTCCGGCATCTTGTCGCCCAGAGCAGTGAGTACCTCTGTTGCTGCGCCAAGGGAAAACAGGACTTCAAAATCTCCTTTAAAGAACCCCATACTGCTGGCCTGGCGAACAAAATCAATCAGATTTCCCCCCCACAGTGAAATAAAAACACCATCTGGTTTGCTATGCATAACCTTGGTGATATAGGCGCTGAAGTCGGTGGTTTTGAATGGAGGGAACGCCACTTGATCTTTTGGAAGGAATGTGGCGTCAGGGTTAAGTGTTTTTAGATATTTTTCAAAATATTCCCAGGATTGATGACCGAAAGAATAATCAGGGCCGACTGTTGTCCATTTTTTTGCTCCAGTATCTTTGGCCAGCAGTGCCGCAGCTTTCACATTTTGAGCCAGGTTCAAGGAAATCCGAAAGGTGTACTCGTTGCAGACACTGCCGGTGACATCCGGGGTCGCGGCATGGGTAATAATCAAAGGTATCTGCATCTTTTCGATGGAGGGAACAACGGTTTTTGCTACACCGCTTGAGTCGAGACCGATCAGTATATCGACCTTTTCCTGATAAACAAGTTTTCTGATGGCGCGAAGGGCGACATCTGCCTTCCCAGTGGAATCTTCAAAGAAACCTTCAACTTTCTGGTTGTTGATCCCTCCTGCTGCATTGATCTCTTCAATCGCCAGTTCTGCACCCTGCTTTGCAAATTGCCCATAAGCAGAAAAGGGTCCAGACATAATGTAGACGAATCCGATTTTAATATTTGAGGCGGCATGAGCCCCGACAAAAGACATCAAAACAAACGATAATACGATAAGGATACTTAAAACTCTTTTTTTCATTTTTTCTCCTTTTAAAGTCACCATACCTCCGGCAAAGTCGGAGGCTTGTATTGTGAACCGCTCAAAGCGGTCATAAAAGCATGCACACATAAAAATGGTCAAAAGCGATTATTATATTCACCAAATATTTTAGTCCAGACCTCGTAATTCCTTTTTCCCGGAGCCGAGGCGGTATGGACAGCTTGGATTTATGGCTCAATACATTTTTATAAAATCGTTTGATCCCTGAAAATTGAACATTGCAGGAGCTCCATGCCAGTTTCCGATCTACAATTATATTGTCAAGAGAGTCCTGTCATCTTGTGGGGCCATAGACCCGCACACGGTTTTCAATTACATCATTTCCCAATTTGAAATCATACAGGCCAATGTCCTTAAATCCAAACTTTTTGTAAAATGTGATAGATTTATTTCGAAACCATTTTTGGGGGCTTGATGATAACGTCGATCACCTTGTGGTAAAATTTTAGATTTTGAATAAAAGCACTATTATTCCAAATGCTTGAGTTGTATTTCGACGTCTCTCCCGTATAGTGGCCCATCTTATGATCAACCCCATTTTTTTTTGTTTTCAAATCAAAATTAAAAATTTACAATAGCCCCCTTCAGTGAACATCAAGATAATGCAATTTTTTCCTGTAAACATTTGTATCTTCCAAAAAGGACATAATCGTTGTGTTCCCACCATGAACACCTGCTTCACCGGTTTATTTAAGCTTTGACGTATTTCAAGCACTTGTTAGCTCTTACTGATTAGCTGTGATATTTGTAATGATGGTGACTTCAATATTTCTAAGCCATCTACGTCCACAGGTGATTCAAATAGCTCAGAGTTGATTTCGGTTTGAATTAATATGGATTTTTTTGATTTTTTGGTTTTCATAGCCTTGGCCAAAAGAGAAACAGCTTTATTTAACGGCTCGTTTTTTTTCTGGACTCTAACCAAAATAGGAGTGTTTTCGTGCTGATCAACTAGTATTGCATCAATACCTTTGTTTCTTTGAACAGCATGAAGACTCAAGCCTTCTAATAAATTAAGAGCATCTTGATCAGCATTGATATATGATTTGCGCCCCTTCTTGAGAAGGTTTGATTCAGTTTTAATTGGATTGTCTATTCTGCTTTGTGCTAGCTCTACAGCATCTAAAGACTCATCAATCCCTATGTAATTGCGATCAAGTAATTTGGCCGAAACACATGTCGTACCACTGCCACAGAAAGAATCTAAAACCACA
>Ga0307987_1001754_pt1 | contig 11731 bp, 11 predicted proteins | sample EllFjometagen181_FD_203157 | JGI IMG/M metagenome (GOLD analysis project Ga0307987, IMG submission 203157) | Marine microbial communities from Ellis Fjord, Antarctic Ocean - #181 | ecosystem: Environmental > Aquatic > Marine > Unclassified | place: Southern Ocean | collected 2014-10-08 | reverse complement strand
CTAACAGGAGCAAATGTTTCTTTGGAATTTTTATAATTAATTAGAAGCGTTTAACGAAAATTAACTAGCCTTGGGCTGTTAATTTTTCGTGTAGCTTCTAATTATAATGTAAGACATTAAATATTATTGATTTTTAATGGAGAAAGGGAATAGAGATGAAAAATTTAAGAACAAATAATGTGGCGGCTGAGAACAGTTTTACTATAGGAATGGGATCTGTATTAAATCTTACAGGTGATTATTTTTTGTATAATTGTTATGATTCTCCTGCAGATTGTGATTCTTCTTCATTTACAACAGATAGAAAAAATATAGAATCAGATTTAATATATGCCTTTGGGGAGTTTTTAGAGAAAAATGAACCAACAAAGTAAAATGATGCCTAAACCTATCGTTACTGAACTGCAAAAATCTGTGCCTGGGTTGAATAAACTTACTAGAACTGAAAAAGAACAATTAAATAACCTATTAGTAAGTCATGATAAGAAGTTATTAATAAAAAAGTAAGTTACGACTTCAGGTCCCATACCATCCTCCAGTGAACTGGCACGCTATAATGAGTTATACCCAAGAGCTGCTGAAATAATTTTTACAGCTATGGAAAAAGAACAGAATCATAGACATGATATGGAAGAAAAAATTGTTACTAGTAGAGAGAAATTAAGTAATAGAGGTCAAATATTCGCATTTATTTTATCTATAATAGTTTTTGCTATTAGTGGATTTTTAATATATTCTGGGTTTGAGTGGGCTGGCACTATTATCTGTGGTGCATCTTTTGTAGCTTTAATTGGTTTATTTATTTCTGGACACTACAGACAAGCTAAATCAATACAGCAAAAAAAAGGCAACACAGAACAATAATTAATTATCCATAAATAATTCAAATATTTAAGCGGTCGGAAACGGTCGCTTTTTTTATGTATTACAGATCCGAGATAGTTGGGAGTGGTCAGTATAGATGAGAATATCTATACTGCAGGTGAAGGTTTTAATGTCAAATAAGAGAACTGACCCCATTAGTTCTTTTTAAATCATCATCATCAGAACTTTCTATCTTAGATATAGTCGATTGACCATAGCCCATTTTAACTGCAAGTTCAGACTGAGTCAGTTTATGTTCACAGCGTAAAGCAAACAAATAAGGTGCAATTGTTTTTCTCTTCATTTCACTTATCAGTTCTTTACTGAAATTTTCTTCATCGGATAATTTTTTGACTAAATCTGCGACATTATTAAATTTGTTAGTCATTTTTAATATCCTTTCTTATTTTTTTTACTATTTTTTTACACTCATTTATATCTCTGCTTTGAGAATTTTTATATCCAATACATAAAAGTTTGATAATACCCTTCCCTTAATACCGTTATAAAGCTTTTTATACTGTCTTTTTTGTTTATTATTCACAAACAGTAGATTATTTCTGTATACTGAGAAGCTTTTCTATTGAATGTAAAATATATATTGACAGTCTGTAAGTTTTGAGAATTTCCCTGATAATATCTTATAGATGATATTTAAAGTGGTACGCCTGGCGGGATTCGAACCCACGACCTTCTGCTTCGGAGGCAGACGCTCTATCCAGCTGAGCTACAGGCGCGTATTTTTGAACTTTGAACCTGCCTCAGGCAGACAAGCTTTGAACTTTGAACTTTGAACTTTGAGCCAAAAGCCAAAAGCCAAAACAAATATACACTAAAAAATGAAAAACAAAATGGTAACAACATCTTACTTTAATTTTTTTATAAGTCAATAAGTTTTGACTAACCCTTTCAAATGATCCTTATTTGGGGTATATTATAATAGATATTTATAATATATCTTAAAGAAGTCAATTAAATATTATGAAGCAACATTGAAATAAGTTAATAAATGTATAGACTATATTCATTCATAACAATTGAATAAAATTTAAACATTTTATTGAGTTATTATGATAGTTTAGAAGTTCATATAATTATTCTATTGATAACTCAGAATATGATTCAATATAAAATTAGGAGAAAATAAAATGACAGCAATATTTGATATTTGTGCAAGAGAAATTCTTGATTCAAGAGGGAACCCTACACTAGAGGTTGATGTCGTATTAGATTCAGGCGCAGCTGGAACTGCTGCAGTACCATCCGGAGCATCTACAGGCGAAAATGAAGCTGTAGAATTACGTGATGGCGATAAATCACGTTATCTTGGCAAAGGAGTTCTTAAAGCAGTAGCAAATGTAAATGACAAAATATTTCCAGAAATAGAAGGAATGGATGCTTTGGATCAAGTTGCAATTGATCAAGCTATGATTGAACTTGACGGTACAAAAAATAAAAGTAATCTAGGTGCTAATGCAATTCTTGGAGTTTCTTTAGCTGTAGCAAAAGCTGCTGCAAATGCTCTAGAGATACCTCTATACAGATACCTTGGCGGAGTAAATACAAAACGTTTACCTGTACCTATGATGAACATTATAAACGGTGGCGCACACTCTGATGCTCCTATAGATTTCCAAGAATTCATGATTCGTCCGATTGGTGCACCTACTTTCAGAGAAGGACTACGTATGGGAACAGAAGTATTTCATGCATTAAAAGCTGTCCTTCACGAACGCGGTTTAAATACAGCAGTTGGAGATGAAGGTGGTTTTGCCCCTAACTTAGATGGTGTAGAAGATGCACTGGATGTTATTATTCAAGCTATCATAAAAGCTGGGTACAAACCAGGTAGAAAAGAAGATGGCGGAGATGTTTCTATTGCATTGGATGCTGCAGCAAGTGAATTTTTCAATGATGGAGTTTATGACTTTAAGAAACAGGGAAAAGGCGTAAAAAAAACATCAGAAGAAATGGCAGATTATCTAGCTGGACTAATTGCAAAATATCCTATCGACTCTATTGAAGATGGAATGGACGAAAACGATTGGGCCGGTTGGAAAATTCTAACTGATAAAATTGGGGATAAATGTCAATTGGTAGGGGATGATCTGTTTGTAACAAACGTTGATTATCTATCAAGAGGGATTAAAGAAGGCAGCGCAAATGCTATTCTCATCAAAGTGAACCAGATCGGCACACTAACAGAAACTCTTGATGCTATTGATATGGCACATAGAGCAGGCTGGAAAGCCATTGTCAGTCATAGATCAGGCGAAACTGAAGATACTACTATTGCAGATATCGCAGTAGCAACAAATGCTGGACAGATTAAAACAGGTTCAGCAAGTAGAACTGACCGTATATGTAAATACAACCAACTTCTTCGTATTGAAGAAATGCTGTTTGACACTGCTATATATGGCTGAGTAAAATAATATATTTCAAGGTGAATATTGGCCAAGTTGAGATAGTATCGCAATATGACCAATAATACACTTACTCAGTGTAAAGATAGTCACAATCTGCAAGAAGGATAAATTTTATTTATCCTTCTTTTTTCATTTTCACACATTCCTACGCTTCAATTTATTTTAATAAAAAATGATTTAATTACTAAACTTCAATAGTTTTATATTATAAGTTATACTATTATATTAGTTTAATCAGAGTCTGTACGAAAAGTATTTCATACTCAGCTCTAATTTTAAGTGTTAATATTTCAGGTATTAAGCTGATATAGTTTTCAAAAAAGCCTGAAATTTAAGAACTTCTAATGTTCTACCTATCACTTAAAATAATAAACTTAACACTATGTTCCATCGAAAACCTATTAGTGGAACATCTAATTAATGATTTGTTTTACCCTATGCTTGCTAAAAGAATAATACCATGTCTGGATGTAACAGATGGAAGAGTCGTCAAAGGTACTAACTTTGTCAATTTAATTGATGCTGGAGATCCGGTAGAGGCAGCAATAGAGTATAACAAACAAGGCGCAGACGAACTTGTTTTTCTTGACATAACTGCTACATCAGACAATAGGAAAACTATGGTTGATGTTGTACAAAAAACTGCAGAAAAAGTTTTTATCCCATTGACTGTAGGTGGTGGGATACGCACAATTGATGATATGCGCCTTATGCTGAACTCAGGTGCTGACAAAATTTCAATAAACAGTGCGGCCATACAGAATCCGGATCTAATAAAACAGGGAGCTAGGCGTTTTGGTAGTCAATGTATAGTTTTGGCCATCGATGCTAAGCAGGATAAAGATAATCCCGGCAATTGGAAGGTCTACACACACGGAGGCAGAAAGTGTACTGAATTAAATGCACTTGAATGGGCCATTGAAGGTGTTAGACTTGGAGCAGGTGAAATTTTACTAACTAGTATGGATAGAGATGGAACTAAAGACGGATATGACATTGAACTGACAAAAGCTGTATCAGAGCATGTCTCAGTGCCGGTAATAGCTTCCGGAGGAGCAGGAAAAATCAGCCATTTGTATGAGGTATTAACAGTTGGAAAAGCAGATGCAGTACTTGCAGCAAGTATCTTTCATTTTAATACTTATAAAGTGGATGAAGTAAAACATTATTTATCAGATAGAGGAATCGTTACTAGAAAACGATTTATACCTTAACAAATCAATTATCATTAACTATAAATTCTGATATGCCGATGGTTTTTAATTATCAGGGTCCAGGCTTCGATAGAAGCTACGCCTCGTCACATTAATTTTACCAATTTCATGTAATATTAATTACTTTTATTTAAAACTCTTTCGGATACAGTATAACTGGATTTCATAAATGAAAAAAGAAAAAAAAGCTACATCTGATTCCGGGGATATAACCAAAGAACATCATAACAAATTCCTGACAAAAGCTAAATCTATTGTATGGTTTTTTGGTAAAATAATTATAGCCGGTGGTATCATATATTGGCTTGTATCAGACCATTATGACGAATTTATACATGTTATTAAAAATGTTGATTATAACTGGCTTATTCTTGCTTTGATATTCTATATAATTTCTCAGGTTGCTGCAGCTTTCAGTTGGTATCTACTATTAAGAGTGCAAAAGATTAAAGTTAGTTTTTTCGAAGCATTATCACTTTCCATGCAGGGAACTTTTTTTTCTCTCGTAATTCCAGGAGGAGCTTTAGGCGGTGATGTTGTAAGAACCAGCTTTCTACTTTCAAGAACACCTAAAGGCACTAAGTTAGCTGCTACTTCAACTGTATTTATGGATAGGTTTACAGGGATGTTCGGCCAGTTTTCAATAGCTCTTATTATGGCCTTTTTTTGTATTTATGATATAAAATCAATGGATAGAGTTGCACAATTTACAGTTCTACTAATTCTGGCAATAAGTCTTTTAGGTATAATTATTGGAATTATGTTTTTAATACATAGAAAATTAGAAAGATTTAGACTTTACAGTTTCTTAACTAAAATTGGTGATAAATGGACTAAGGGCTTTGTCACTGAAGCAACAAATATTCTTGATGTATATAATCGTTCAAAAAAAACCATGGTTAACTGTGTCCTAATTGGAGCAATTTTTATTCAGTTAAATATGTCTCTTATACTATATTTCGTGGCAAAAGGTATTCATGCAGCCAATATTTCAATAAAACCACTCATTTTCTCTATTGCAGTAGGTAACACTGCAGGGTTACTACCCATTACCCCATCAGGCTTAGGCACAAGGGATGCAGTAGTTAAAACTGTGCTTTCTAATGGTGGATTCAGCATAGGTGATTCAATTGCAATGCCACTTCTTTTCTCATCTATCATGCTATTTGTAGGACTATTAGGAGGTTTATTTTTAATATTCCATAAAAAGAAAAAGGAAATGTATGACATTGGGGATGTATCAGATGAGTCAAAATAAAGCTTGTTTTTTAGACAGAGATGGAGTGATCATTGAAGAAGTAAATTATCTTAGTTCACCTGATCAGGTAAAGGTCTTCCCTGAAGCTATCGAAGCATTAAAATTACTTAGAGATAATAATTACAAAATCATAATTGTTACTAATCAAGCTGGAGTTGCCAGAGGTTATTTTAAATTAACTGATATTTCTTTAGTTCACGATAAAATTGATGAAATTTTATCAAGGCATAATCTTTCAATTGATTCTTATTACTACTGCCCTCACCACCCTAAAGGAAGCGTACCTGAATATTCTATAGAGTGTAACTGCCGAAAACCCATGCCGGGAATGCTGCTTGAAGCTATCGATGATCATAATATCAATATTAGTAAATCTTTTCTTATTGGAGATAAAATGTCTGATATCAACGCTGGTAAAAATGTTAACTGTCCTGGAATTCTAGTTAAAACCGGGCATGGTTCAGAATATGTAAAAGAAGCTACCATTAACAATATCATTATAAAAGATAATATACTTGAAGCCGTAGAATTTATGGTAAGAGCCAAGAATTAAGAATTAAGAATTAAGAATTAAGAATTAAGAATTAAGAATTAAGAATTAAGAGCCAAGAGGCAAGAGGCATTATTATACAAAGCAGAATGTAATATTTTATTTAACAATTTCTGACACATATAAGGATAATTTAAGATGAATAAATTATTGATTATTATTACCATTTTATCAATATCGATAACGGGCTTTGCTATAAATAATCAACAGGAAATCAAAAAATTAAAAATCAGTAATGATATTTCATCGTATCTCAATCTGCAAATTAATGACCAAAAACTAGCAGATAAGCTGACCAAGAAAATTATTCAAGACACTTTATATTGGACTCCTCCAACAATCAGCATAGAAAAAGGCGACTATATTGTCGCATTCTCATTCGGTAATAGATTAGACAAAAACGGTAACTCTATACCCGGACCAATGAACGAACAGATTGCAGATCTAGTTGTCAAAATATACAATAAAATCAAAAAGCCTGTATATGCACAATGGGAAGTTGCACAATCAGTTGGAAAGAGAGTTCCACAAGAAATGATTACAGCACTCTATCCAAAGATCACTAAAGACGGTAAAATTATTTATTTGAGCACCTCGAGCGTTGCAAAAGAATTTATTAAAATAGTAAAAAAAGAGTCAATATCTAATAAAACTATTATTGCTTTGGGATTCAGAGAACATGAGCCAAGAATTTATATGACATGTAAATCGCTTGAAATAAATGCATATGCACCAAAAGGATATAGTCTTCCTGACCAATATGATAAAGAATCAGGACAACCATGGACAAGAAGTAAATATAATTTTATGATTTACGATATGGCTGTTAGACTTAATGAAAATTTTTTATAGTTATACCAATAGGTATTTTTATTTTCTAAAATACAGGCTTCAGGCTTAGCTCTTTGAGCTATCCTGAAACGATACGAATGCCTTTTTTATTTGTCACTTTTTCTTTATCGTTGTCGATAACGATTACGATAACGATTACGATTACGATAACGATTACGATAACGATTACGATAACGATAACGATTACGATAACGATAAGGATAACGATAAGGATAACGATAAGGATAAGGACTATGGGAATGATAACGATAAAAAGATTCTGTTTCATACTGATAAAACTTTAGTCTTAAAGGTAGTCATACTTATGAAACAAAACAATTTAAAAAGCATCACTAAAGTGCTGAACTCCAACGATACTAAGTAATATTTATAGCTAATATTGGAGTTCAACACTGTAGCGTTGTTTTTTCGTAGTCTCTTTTATATTGATAGGTTCGGGATCTATGACCCGGAACAGCATTATAACCGAATTAAAATTAAATGAACAAATAAAATAAAGATCTTTTTTTATGTTGGCAAGAATATACTCCGCTGCGATTACTGGAATTGATGCCTACAAAGTTGTAATTGAGGTTAACTCTACAGGTTCAGGTAAAGACTCCTATATAAATATTGTAGGTCTTCCAGATAGTGCCGTTAGAGAATCTAAAGATAGAGTACAGTCAGCTATTGAAAGTTCAGGATTGTCATATCCATATGGCAAGATTATTGTAAACCTAGCTCCGGCAGGAATAAAAAAAGAAGGAGCTTCTTTTGATCTTCCTATAGCTCTTGGAATATTAGCATCAAACAGCAGTTTAGATACACATAAAATCTCAACTGGTTTATTTTTAGGAGAACTCGCTTTAAACGGTTCTATCCGCCCCGTAAAAGGAGTTTTATCATCAGCTATTTTAGCATCTCAGGAACCAGATATAGAATATCTGGTTGTACCTCATGAAAATGCTTCAGAAGCTTCTATTGCTTCTGGCAACAAGCAAGTCATTCCAGCTTCACATCTACTTGAAGTATATGATTTTATTCAAGGTAAAAATCATATTAAACCTTTTAAAACAGACTTAGATATTATCAAACAAAACTATGATAACAGTAATTCCTGTCTTGATTTTTTTGATGTCAAAGGTCAATCATATGCTAAACGTGCTTTAGAAGTAGCAGCAGCAGGCGGCCATAACATTCTAATGATTGGTCCACCTGGAACAGGTAAATCAATGCTTGCAAAAAGGATACCATCAATCTTGCCTCAAATGCATCTGAAAGAAGCTCTGCAAGTAACTAAAACACATAGTATTGTTGGTATATTGCCACCAAATACACCACTTGTACTTAGTAGGCCGTTCAGATCTCCACATCACACAATCAGTGATGCAGGACTTTTGGGGGGACAAAGTATTCCAACTCCCGGAGAAGTCAGTTTGGCACACAATGGTGTATTGTTTCTTGATGAACTTCCAGAATTCAAAAGAAATGTTCTGGAAGTACTTCGTCAACCTTTGGAAAATGGCTATGTAACTATTTCCCGTGCTTCTGGCACTGTCACATTTCCTGCTAATTTTATGCTGGCAGCAGCAATGAATCCCTGTCCCTGTGGTCATTTCGGAAGCTTACAAAGAGAATGTAGATGCTCCTCTTATCAAATCCAAAAATATAGGAATAAAATTTCAGGACCTCTGCTTGACAGAATTGATATTCATATAGAAGTAAACCCTATCAATGAAGCTCAACTATTAAAAGCTCCTACAGGAGAAACTTCTTCAAGTATTAAACAAAGAGTAAACACAGCAAGAAATATTCAACAGAAACGTTTTGAAGGAAAAGGTATTTTCTCTAATTCTGAAATGCATTCAGCAGACATCCAGTCATTCTGTTCACTTGACAACGAATGTAAAAATTACCTTAAACATGCTATTAGAGAATTACATTTAAGTGCACGAGCTTTCGATAGAATTTTAAAAGTATCAAGAACTATTGCAGATCTAGCTAACTGTGAGAATTTAACTCTTGAACATATATGCGAAGCCGTTCAATATCGAACTTTAGATAGACGACTGTGGTAAAAACTGTCGCCGTCTACAAAACTAGAGACTAATTAAGCCCGACGACTCATAAATATTATAGTGAACTTCATCTTTTTTAGATGGTAGCTAACTATAATAAATAATTTTATTAAAATAATAGTATTTGCATAGTGACAAACTACAACATTTTTGTTAAAATTAGTATTACTAACTATGTTTTATTTTCTAATTTTCAAATTGAAAACTACAACAAAAAGGAATCACTTATGAAGAAAATGGTAAATTTCACGTTAATCGCCGCTATCGCACTCTGTACTGTATTAGTTACTTCTTGCGGAAAAGTCACTGAAGTACCTGGGAACAAACATGAAAGTCAACGAAAAACTATAGGAATATCTTTTGCTACACTCAATAACCCATTTGATAAAGCAGAAAAAGAAAGCCTGCTAGATTCAGCTAAAGAAAACCACTATGATGTTATTGTGACTAATGCAAAAGGTAAACCTAACAAACAACATGATAATATCATGCAGCTAGTATCAAAAAAAATTGACTATCTTGTACTTGTTCCAACAAAACAAATATCCATGAGGCCTGTATTGACTATGGCTATGAGCGCCAAAATACCTGTTATTGTAATAAATAGAAAAGTTGATGGTACACCTGGTGTAGAGTATACTACAATGATTACCGGTAATGCCAAATGGGAAGGTGCTGCAGCTGCAAAATGGATTCTTGCCAATACTACCGGTGTTGTTCATGTTGTACGTTTAATGGGTAGTCCAGGTGCTTCAGTTACTATTGAAAGAACTGCAGGATTTGACAGTGTAGGACCTAAAGATAGAATCAAAACAGTTACATCTATAGTATGTGACTTTTCTAAAGACGAAGCTTATAAACTATTCAAAGATTATCTAAAAGAACATATAAAAACTGATGATAAAATTAATGCTATTTTTGCACAGAATGATGCAATGGCACTGGGAGCAATCAAAGCCATAGAAGAAATCAACGAAAATAATATTGGTGTTAATCTTAAACCTGGTAAAGATATTATTATTATTGGTGTAGATGGTGAAGAAGCTGCTAAAAAGGCCATTGAAGCCGGTACAATGAATGCAACTGTTTCTTCAAGTCCAAAGTTTGGACCAATTGTTTTCAGTAATATTAAGAAATTGAATCATGGACTTAAAATCAAACCAATACAGACCATTAAAGGCAAAGTTTACGATAAAACTAACATCGAAAATCTTGATGCATTTTAATTCTTAAACACAACCTTAAATTTTAAAGCCGGAACTTATTGTTTCCGGCTTTTTTTATATCATTTTTTCGAGTCTATTGGTAAACTTAGTGAATACCCTACATAATATTATTCGACATAACTTATTAATAGTTAATCTTATTCAATACTAACACAATCGGATATTTATGGCAAATATTGTACTTACAGTATTTTGGAGTATATTACAACTGATAATGAGAATTGCTGATTTGTTTAATCACATCAGCAACTAAATAGATATGTTTAAAAAAGATTCTTTCTACTTTAAACATTTCCTAAAAGGAGTTGAGAATAAATGTTACATGATAATGCAAATGATCACTTATTAACAAGAATGGAAGGGATTTTATCTAATACTAAAATCACTAACTGGATTGATATAATTGGTTTCCTTAATAATTCAGATATAATTGCCCCTTCCGTTGAAAAAGTATCATTGAAAGATTTTTCTGTTAATATAAAACGTGGAATTGCCTTCATAACATTTGATTATGGCATTGATGGTGTTTCCATAGAAATTGAAAAATATGCAAACTGTTTTGAAAAACTATTTGAAAACACAAATGAAGAAAACACTCATCTCCATTTTATTGGAGGAGACTTTTATGATAAAGCAGATACGGTACTAAAACCATATTGGAGACGTTTTAAAATAAACGGTATGAACGGATGGTCAAAATGGGATGATGGTAAATGGTTTTCAAAACTTTTTTATGAAGACATGCCTGAAAACAGTAAAGTTTCCGATGATATGGCAAAGGAAATTTGGAGCCAGGCAAATAAATTTGCATTGCAGCTGGCAGATTATCTTATAAAAAATGATATCTCACTATTGATACCGGTCAATATATGCAGCAATCCAGGAAATCCTGCTATTGCCCTGGCAGTTGTAATTGTTTCAGAAGCATTAGGATTGCACGTTATAAGCTCAAATCATGATTACTACTGGGAAGGTGGTAAAGCTGATAGAACTCCAAATGAAGCAATAGGCCCAAGGGATCATTTCTTCAAAAATGTTGATAATAAACCTTTTTTCTCATTCTTGAATAATATTTTCCCATGGAATGGAAAACGCTGGATTCAGGTAAATATTAACGAACCACAATCTAAAGCATTAATTGAAAAATTTGATTTTTCAATTAATCAGGTTTATGAGATTGGTTCCTGTATCAGCAATGAATTTCTAAGAGATTACTCACTTCATGAAGTTCTTTCAGCCCGTCTAAGAATGACATATATCTTATCTGATGGCCATCCTATA
>Ga0307987_1001753_pt1 | contig 11755 bp, 8 predicted proteins | sample EllFjometagen181_FD_203157 | JGI IMG/M metagenome (GOLD analysis project Ga0307987, IMG submission 203157) | Marine microbial communities from Ellis Fjord, Antarctic Ocean - #181 | ecosystem: Environmental > Aquatic > Marine > Unclassified | place: Southern Ocean | collected 2014-10-08 | reverse complement strand
TCGAGAGCCAGCCGGTGGGCCTGGCCTTCGCCGAGAGCGCGACCGGCGAACCCTACGCCCTGCTGCTGCTCGAGGGCATCGACTCCCTGGTGCAGGTGGACCTGTGGTCCTCCCAGGTCAGCGAGGTTGAACTGCCCGCGCCCCCCACCGGCATCGGCACCCTGCCCGACGGCCAGTTCTACATCACCCACCAGTCCGCCCTGGGGCTGGTCAGCTTCCTGCAGCCTGGCAGCGAGGAGCTCACCGTCGTCTCCGGCTTCGCCGGCGAGGGCCTGTTCACCGATGACACGCTGCCGGAAGGCAGCGAGGAAGGGGAGTAGTCATGAAGCACCTCATCCACAGCATCACCGCCATGGCCCTGCTGGCCATCCCCACCACCGCTATCGCCGCCGACCACGAGATCAGCCTCGAGCTGGGCACCACCGGCCACGGCCCCGATGACAACTGGTTCCTGTTCAACGACTATCGGGACGACCTGAGCAGCTACGGCGTCAGGCTCGGCTTCGCGGTGCACGACCGGGTGGCCGTCATCGGCGGCTACCACCACGGCGCTCGCGGCACCCGCATCGAGATGGACGGCTACGATGGCAGCGGGGACGAGTACTACTACGAGGACTACAGTGACGGTCCGGCCATGGCCGCCGCCTACTACAACGACACCTTCGCCCTGGGCGCCAAGGCCGACCTGCCGGTGGCCACCTGGTTCCGGCCCTACGCCACCGTGCAGGGCCTGGGCATCCTGTCCAAGGTGCGCCTGGACGATGACACCAGCACTGACGACAACCCCAACCAGCTGCAGTACTCGGCCTTCAGCCCCGGCGCCGCTGCCACCGCCGGCCTGGACTTCCGCATCCCCATCAAGCAGGGCGCCTGGGCCCTCGCCAGCTACCTCGAGCTCGGCTACCACATCGGCACCAAGGCCGACTTCGATGAGCTGGGGACTCTGTCCAACCGCGGTATGATCTTCCGCTGGGGACTCGGCACGCGCTTCTGAATTCGCTGACAAGCTTCGCTCTCCGCGTCTATGATCGACCCGGGGAGCCACTCCCGAAGGAGTACGACATGCAGGTTCGAACCATCCCCTTCCTGAGCCTGGCGCTGCTGGCCACCATGGGTTGTTATTCCATGGGCTCCGAGAAGTCCGATGACACCGCCGATGGTGACTGGGGCGCACCGTCCGAGGGCGACGCCGACACCGACCCCGACGATGACACCGACTGGGGCAGCGAGACCGAGGAAGACTTCCTCATGCTGCCGCCGGCCACCACCGACAAGTACGTGTTCGTGGCCAATCCAGAGCGCGACACCCTCACCCGCGTCGCCGTGCCGTCCCTCGAGGTCATCACGGTGGGTGTGGGCAACCACCCCGCGGCGGTGGCCACCAGCCCGGACTACAGCAAGGCTGTGTCCTTCAACGCCGACTCCAACGATGTCAGTGTGGTGGACGCCGAGAGCCTCGAGGTGGTGGATGTGCCGGTGCGCGCCAACCTCAACGCCATGTCCATGTCCCCCGACGGTCGCTGGGTGGTGGTCTTCCACGACGCCGACGTCGAGGACGACGAGCTGGATGACCAGGGCGGCGCTCAGTCCTTCAACGAGATCTCGCTGGTGGACACCGACAGCTTCGAAGACTTCCCCATGGTGGTGGGCGCCAACCCCCGCCAGGTGCAGTACACCCAGGCCAGCGACTCCGCCATCGTGGTCAGCGACCAATACCTGGCTATCATCAACCTGAGCGTGGCCACCCCTGAGCCCGTGATGGTGCAGATCACCGAAGACCTGCTGGCCCCACTGAAGGCCGAGGAGCTCGAGGTCGCCCCCGATGGCAGCTACGCGTTCGTGCGGCAGTTTGGCTCCAGCGAGATCGTCGTGGTCGATCTGGCCACCCTCGACGTGGAGCGGGTGCCGGTGGGCTACAACCCCACCGACCTCGACCTCAGCCCCGACGGCAGCAAGGCCATCGTGGTCAGCCGTGGCGACTCCGAGCTGTGGATGCTTAGCACCGCCGACCCCTTCGACGTGCCCGAGGTGGTCGAACTACCCACCAGCTTCGTGCTCGGCAGCCTGAACATGCTCCCCGACGGCAGCGGCGGCATCCTGTACACCACCGCCCTGCTGCAGGACCGTTACGCTACCTGGGACCTCGACAGCGGCGACGTCAACGTGCGCAGCCTGGTCAAGCCGGTGGATTCCTTGTCCATCTCACCTACGGGCGAGTCCCTGTTGGTGTTCCACACCCTCGAAGACATGGTGGACGCCGACCCCGACGGCGCGTTCTACGAGCAGTGGGCCCTGTCCATGATCGACCTGGACGACTTCCGGGCCAATCCGCTCACCCTCAGCTCGGAGCCTCTCGAGTACGCCAACAGCCTGGACGGGCTGCACGGCTACTTCGTTCAGGATGGCAACGAGTCCATGGTGCGCCTGGACTACCAGACCCTGCTGTACGAAGAGATCGACCTCAAGTCCCAGCCCGAGCACGTGGGCGTCCTGCCGGACAGCCCCTACGCCTGGGTCAGCCAGGAGCACGACCTGGGCCGCATCAGCTTCTACGATGCGGACCAGGAGTCCCTCGAGACCATCACCGGCTTCGAGCTCAACAGCGAGATCGAGCACTAGGCTGCTAGCCCAGGGCGGGCTTTCGTTCGCTTCTCGCTCCCTCGGCGTCGGTCGGCGGCAACGGGTTCTTTCAGTACTGCTGCATTGATGTAGGTCCGTTCTCCCTGGGCCTATGGCGCACCCCGTGGCCCTGGTGGTCCAGCCATCACCCGGGCCTCCAACCTCCTTCTCGCTCCCTCGGCACTTCGAGGCTCGGCTTTGGCGGGCGCTTGCCGGCTGGCCGATGCTCGGGGGGGGCGTCCAGGCTGCGCGACAACCTCCGTTGACTCACCTTGTCCCACGACTAGGGGATTCTGTGCTCCGACCATCGCCGAGGTGGGTCGAGGCTTCGCCTGACCGCCCCCCGCTCGCGGCTTCAGCCGCCATCGCTCGGAGTGGGGCCAAGTCCCTCTGCCGGAAGCCGGAGGCCGGGAGCCGGAAGCCGCTAGGCCGGGGCGACCCCACACAGGCGTCGCACCTGCTCGAGCACCGCCTCTAGGCGGGCTTCGTTCATGCTGGCCTCGAACACCTCGGCTTCGAGCAGGTCTTCGCAGACCTTGGGGGCCGCGTAGTAGGTGAGGTGCAGCGAGGCGATGCTCAGGGCCAGGTGGTGGGGGTCCTGGTAGGGGATCTCGCCTTGGAGCATGCCCGCCTGCAGGAACGCGGCGAGGCTGTCCAGGGTGGCCTGGATGGCGGGGGCACCGGGCCCCGACGAGAACGGGCCGCCGTCGAGCAATTCTCGCAGCAGCAGCTGGGCCGCGCCGGGGTGCCCGCCGAAGTAGTGGGTGGCGATGGTGCCCAGGGTGTCGAGGCGATCGCCGAAGTCGCCGCCCTGCAGGCGGGCGTCGGCCAGCGCGGTCGCCAGGCCGGAGGCGATGCCGGCCAGCACCTCGAGGTAGAGGGCTTCCTTGCTCGAGAAGTGGTGGAACAGCGAGGCCTTCCGCAGTCCTGCCGAACCGGCGATCTCCGCCATGCTGGCCCCGGCGTAGCCCCGCTCGGCGAAGGCACCAAGGGCCAGCGCCAGCAGGGTCTCCCGCGCGACGGGGTTCTTGGGACGACCTGGACGACGTTTACGACCTGTACTCACCATGGAGACCTCCGATGGGAGGCCTTAGCACGCTGGGCAATCTACCGATAGATTGAGTGTGTCCCCACGGGGCTTCGGACGATCAGCCCGCCCGCGCCTGGGCCACGACCTCGTGTACGGTGGGCGCGTTTCGGCGGCTGATGAGAATCCAAAGGCCGAAGCCCAGCATCACGAAGCAGCCGAACTGGGCTGGGGTGAGCCCGTAGTAGCGCACGTCGGTGCTGGGGTGGCGCAGGAAGTCCATGCCGAAGCGCACCGGGGCGTAGGCGGTGATCATCCAGCCCATGAAGAACCCGGTGTGGCGAGGCTTGCGGTCCAGCCAGATGAAGGCCAGCAGCATGGTCAGGGTGAACAGGGCTTCGTAGAAGCCCAGGTCGTGGCAGGCCACGAAGCAGTCCACGCCGCCGCGGGAGGTGGACACGGGGCACATGCCCGGGACGGCCAGGAAGAACTCGGAGACCCGGCCGGGGTGGTCGTGGGCAGCGGTGCAGCCCATGCGGCCCAGAAACCAGCCCAGGGACAGGCCGTAGGCGATGATGTCGGCGAACGCCCAGTACGGGACCTTGTTGCGCTTGAGGAAGATCGCGACGAAGACGGCGCTGGCGAAGAAGCCGCCGAAGCTGGAGAGGCCCTGCCAGACGTGGAACAGCTCCATTGGGTTTTCCCAATAGTGCTTGGGGTCGTACATCAGGGCATGGCCCAGGTGACCACCGATGAACACGCCCGCGACGATCCAGAACAGGAACTTGTTGACGACTTCGGGATCGAGGCCGTCGCGTCGGCACTTGCGCTGGCCGAGGTTGGCGGCCGCCAAGAAGCCCGACGCCACCAGGATGCCGAAGCCATGAAGCTGCAGGCTTCCCAGGAACTCCGGCAGGGTGAAGACGATGCGCTCGAAGCAGGGGATGATGGGATGCATGGGGGCTCCAGAGGCGGGAGCCTAGCGCGCTCGCAGGGCCGAGGCCAGCCTCGCGACGGCCTGTCGCGGAGCCCGTGTCCGGGGGCACCCTTCCCGTCGGCTCTCCCCTGACCTGCGCAGCGCAAGTGTGGCATGATGCGGGCTGTACCAGGGAGTGGCACGATGGCCATCATCCACTTCAGCCAGCGTGAGATCGAGGCGCGGATCGTCTACTGGGGGCCTGCGCTCTCGGGCAAGACCACCAGCCTTCGGGCGCTGCACGACTACACGCCCCGGGGGCGACGTGGCGATCTCGAGACCCTGGACACCCAGGACGAGCGCACCCTGTACTTCGACTACCTGCCGCTGATGTGGGGCACCATCGCCGGGTTCAGGGGTCGCGTGAAGATCCTGGGTGTGCCCGGCCAGGCGCTCTACCGAGCCACCCGACGCCTGCTGCTGCAGGGTGCCGATGGCGTGGTGTTCGTGGCCGACTCCCACCCAGACCAGCTCAGCGCCAATGTGCAGAGCCTCAACGAGCTCGAGCGCGCCCTGGCCAGCCTGGGCCGCTCCTTGGATGAGATCCCGCTGGTGATGCAGTACAACAAGCGCGACCTGGCCGGAGCGCTGGCGCCCAAGGTGCTGCAGATGGCCATCAACGCCCGGGGTGCCCCCGCGGTGGAAACGGTGGCCATCACCGGCGAAGGCATCGCCGACGTGTTCCAGGCTGCCCTCGAGGTGGTGTCGGCGCGGGTGGAGCAAGAGCTCGCCGGAGGCAGCGAGCAGGGCCTCGCCGGAGGCAGCGAGCAGGACCTCGTGCGCGGTGCCATCAGCCCACCGGTGCCCGACGCCGAAGAGGTGCGCCAGACTCTCCACGCCATCGCCCAGATTCGTCCCGAGGAGCCCGCGGCCTTGCCGGTGGAGCACACCGAAGAGTCAGCCCCCGGTTTGGAGGACGACGCCGACTCCGACACGTTGATCCGGGACGACCTGTCCGGCTTGGACGAGGTACCCGTAGAGCGCCTCGCCCCCGCGGCGCCGACCACACCCGCGGCGCCGACCACACCCGCGGCGCCGACCACACCCGCGGTGCACCGCCCGCCCCCCGATCCGTCGGCACCGGCCTATGCCGTGGTCACGCTGCCCTACCTGCCGCCTTCCATGGACGGCTACGAGGTCCACTCGGTGGCCGAGCCTATCCTCGAGCCCGACGGCACGGTCATGGTGCGCATCGCCGTGAGCGACCCTGTCAACGGGCGCATCCGGCGCGTGCGGGTTCGCCTGGTCACGGATATCGCCCCCCCTCGGGAGTCCAGCTACCAGCCGGCTCCCGAGCCCCCCAGCACCCACGTCGTCCCCACCCTCTTCACCTTGGTCATCGGCTTCGGCCTGGGTGTGGGTGTGGTCTGGCTGTTCCTGTCGTGAGCGACGCCATGCCCCTCTCCTTCACCGGCGCTCGCTGGGACCTGTCCGCTGCCGACCCCCAGGAGGCAGCCAGCCTCGAGGCTGCGCTGGTGATCCATCCGCTGCTGGCCCAGTGCCTCAGTGCCCGGGGCCAGGGTGCCGTCGACGTGGCCCGGGAGTTCCTGTCCCCATGCCTCGATCAGCTGCATGACCCAGGCTCGATGCTGGACATGGCGCCTGCCGTGGCGCGGATACAACAGGCCGTGGCGAACTCCGAGCGCGTGCGCATCGTGACCGACTACGACGTGGACGGGACCACCTCTGCCCTGGTGCTCCGGGCCACCCTGATGGCGTTGGGTCTGGTGCAGGGGGTGGACCACCACATCCCCGACCGCATGGGCGAGGGCTACGGCCTTAGCGAGGCCGCCACGGCTGCGGCCGCCGACGATGGTGTGACCCTCCTATTGGCCGCCGACATCGGCGTGCGGGATCACGCGGCGGTGGACCTGGCCCAGCAGCGTGGGGTGGACGTCATCATCTGCGATCACCACCTGGTGCGGGGCGAAGGTGCCCCGGCTGCGCTGGCGGTGCTCTGTCCCGGGCGGCCCGGCTGCGGATACCCCAACACCAGCCTGGCCGCGGTGGGGGTGTGCTTCACCTTGGCCAGGGCTCTGCTGGCGGAGCACCCCAAGCGCGATGCGCTGCTGCGCTCCCTGCTCAAGGTGGTGAGCCTGGGCACGGTGGCCGATGTTGTGGACCTCTCGCCCCTCGAAAACCGCGCCATCGTCGCCCTGGGGCTCGAGGCCCTGAGCCAGGGCCCCCACGCCGCAGGTCTGCAGGCGCTGATGGAGGTGGCGGGCTGTGTGGGCCGTCCGCTCCGTGCTGGCGACCTGGGCTTCCGCCTGGGCCCCCGCATCAACGCAGCGGGTCGCTTGGCCCATGCGGGCCTGGCCCTCGATTTGCTCCAGGCTCGGGACCCCGTCGAGGCGCGGGCTCTGGCCCGGCGGCTGGATGGGCTGAACCGCAAGCGACAGAAGCTCCAGGAGGGTCTGGTACAGGGCCTCATGGATAGAGTGCTCCCCAGCCCCGACGCTGCGCCGCGCTGTGCGGCCTTCCCCGTGTTCTCGGGAGCCGAAGATCAGGGCTGGCACCGTGGCGTGGTGGGCATCGTGGCCGGCAAGCTCCGGGAGGCCCTGCAGCGCCCGGTGGCGGTGGCGGCGGTGAGCGACGGTCAGGCCACCGGCAGCATCCGATCGGTCCCGGGCGTCGATGCCGTGGCGGCCCTCGAGTGCGCTGCGCACTTGCTCACACGCTTTGGTGGACACCCCGCAGCCGCCGGCTTCTCACTGCCTGCGGACCAGCTCACGGCCCTCGAGCAGGTCCTGTCGCGGCATGTGGAACAGGACATTCCAGCCGACGCCCTGGTGCCCAGGCGCCGTGGGGACGCTCAGGCCACTCTGGATCAGCTCGGCGAAGCCGCCGCCCGCGCCCTGCAGCTGCTCGAGCCCTGCGGGCGGGGCAACCCGCGCCCGCGCTTGGTGGTGCCGGGCGTGAGCATCGACCGTGTGCGGCGGGTTCGCCAGCACATCTTCTTCGAGCTGGGGGCCATCCAGGGTGTGTGGTGGAGCGGAGCCCGCCACACCCGCGCGCTGGTGGACGGTCCGGTGGACCTCCTGGGCAGCCTGGGACCGGATCAGCGCGACGGCTTCGCCCGCCCCATGTTCACTGTGGAGGATGCTCGTCGGTCGTCGTCGGAAGGCTGATGCCGCCTTCGATGGCCTGCTCGATGTCCACCACTTCAGCGCCCTCGGGCACGGGGGTGGTGAAGATGGCGGGGACCTCGCCCATGATGTCCCAGGCCTGGAAGTCGGCCTTGAGGGTGAGGTCCAGGGCCGGCACGGACATGGTGAAGACCTCGGGGTAGTACGCCCTGGCATCGCGGACCGAGCCTTCGTAGCTCATCTCCACAAGCACCGTGCCTTCGGGGTCGCTCACCACCAGGCCCCGCAGGCGGCCGCGCTTGTTGTCGACGGTGGCCTGGACCCGGTAGTCACCGGGAGCCGAGAGTTGAAGAACGCGGGTCTTCTTTTCTTCCCGAACCTCGAGCAGCTCGAGCTCGATGTCCGGCAGGCGCGCCACCAGCATGGACAGCACGCCGTCGATCCCCAGGGCTCCGCCGGTGAGGGCCCGCATGGCGGCGTCGGGGCTCGCGGCGGTGAAGGCCTTGTTCATGGGGGGGATGACCAGCACCAGCTCCTGCCGGTTGGCCGTGCCCTGGAGCATGACGTTGTTCACCGGGCCACGGACCTGCAGGTAGAGGTCTGAGGGGCGATGGACCACCATGGTGGTGGAGGTGGTGCCCGAGATGTCCCAGCGCGGGGCCTTGATGTTGAGGTACATCCGGCCCTTGATGGCGTAGCCCGAGGGCTGGGTGATGATCCCCGCCAGGGGATCGTCGCTGCTGTACCTCCCGGTGTGCGCTGGGCAGCCCACCAGGACCAGGAGCAGCAGGGGAAACAGCAGGAGCGCGCGACGGACGAGATTGGACGACATGGGTCGCTTGTACCGCGTTTAGGGGGTGTCCGCCGTAGGGCCGTTGCGGGCCTGGGCGAGATGCTGCGCCACCACCGGATCCTCGGGGGACAGCTGCGCGGCGCGCTCGAGGTGCTCGAGGGCCTGCGCGGTCTCGCCCCGCTGCCAGTACACCCACCCCAGGGTGTCGGTGAAGGCGCCCGAGGCGGGCTTCTGGTCTACCGCCCGCAGGGCCATGGCCAGCACCTCGGCACCGTGGTCTCCCGCCTCGGTCCGCAGATAGGCCAGATCGTTGAGCAGGTGGGGGTGGTCGGGGTACACGGCCAGGGCACCGGCGAGGACCTCACTGGCACGCTCGGGCGCGCCGGACTCGAGCTCCATCAGGGCGAGCTGTTGCACCAGCACGGGCTGGTCAGGCAGGCGCTGGTTGGCGCTCCGTGCGGCATCGAGGGCTTCCTCGGCGTGCCCGTCGGCCCGAAGCCAGACGATGCGGGCGTGCAGTAGGCCGGGATGGTCGGGCCAGCGCGTCAGCGCCGCGGCGGCCGTGGCCAGGGCATCCTCGGGCTGGCTGGCCTCGCGCTGCAGGGTCGCCCGCTGCAGCTGGCGCTCGGGATCGTCGGCGGTGGGGTCGGGGTGCTGATCCAGCAGGGCCAGCGCGGCATCGAGTCCACCGGTGCGCGCCTCGAGGGCTGCCAGGGCGTGGGCCACGATCCAGGTACCTGGGCTGGCGGTCAGGGCCCGGCGCAGGTCGTCCCGGGCTTCGTCGAGACGTCCGGCCTGCTCGAGCAGGTCGGCCCGCAGCAGCAGGATATCCAGGGAGGCCCGCGCGTCGTCTTGGGTGTCCAGTAGATCGAAGGCCGCGTCGGCCTGGCCGCTGTGGAACAGGGCGCGGACCCGGAGCTCATCCGGGCTGGGCGTGTTGGCCTCGAGGGCCGCTGCCGCGTCCAGGCTGTCCAGGGCGTCGGACGCCCGCCCTGCGGAGAGCTGCGCCTGGGCCAGCATGCGCTTCACGGAGGGGTCTTCGCCACCCCTCAGCATGTCCAGGTGTGACCAGGCCAGCGCGGCACGGTGGTGATCGCCGGCCCGCTCGGCCAGGCCCCCCAGGCGCACCACCATCTCTTCGTTTCCTGGCTCCCACTGCACCACCCGCTCGAGCAGGTCGAGGGTCGAGCCGTAGCGTCTGGCGCTCTGGGTGGCCTGCATCAGCAGGTCCACGGAGGGGCCGTCGGCGAAGTCTCCGGCCAGCAGTTGCGCGAGGTCTTCCCATGCCTCGAACGCCTGATCCAGCTCCAGCCGCAGCGCCGCACGGCGGCGCAGCCAGAAGGGGTGATCGGGTGGGGCTTGGGCCCAGCGGTCCAGCACCTGGGCTGCGCGCTCGCGGTCGCCGATCATCAGGTAGAGCTGGACGAGATCGGCGAAGGCGCGGTCGTGACGGAGATGCTGGAGCAATGCCTCGAGCTGGTGTGCCGCCGCGTCGTAGTCGCCCTCGAGCTCGAGCACCCGGGCCAGCATGAGGCGGGCGTGGGCATCCTCGGGATCGAGCTTCACCGTTGTGAGCAGCGAAGCCACGGCGGCGTCGATGTCACCCCGCTCGAGCTGGAGGTGCCCCTGCAGCAGGTGTAGGCGACCCGCGCCTGGGTCGAACATGATGGCGATGTCCAGGTTCTCCTGGGCCTGCTCCGGGCGCCCACCCTGCCAGGCCAACACCGCCAATGCGTAGTGCTGCAGGGCCTTGGGTGGGGGGCTGTGCTGTGGGGTGGCGGAGGTGGTGGGCAGCACGGGGGTGGGCACGCGACGTGCGGCGCCGCCGCAACCCAGCATCATCAGCAGCAGGACGGCGTAGCGCACCTAGATCCCCCGGCTCCACAGCAGCTTCGCGGCGCGGCGCATGGGCAGCAGGCCGCAGGCCAGGCAGATGGCGGCGGCGGCGGCCAGGAGCAGCCCAGACAGCGCCCACGACGCCGGGCTGACGGCCTGCTCGAGGGCGTCGGCCCGCAGCCAGGCGTAGACCGGGTAGGCCTCGAAGGCCAGCACCACGCCCACCAGGGACAGGGCGATGACCATGAACATCACCCCGGCGGGACCCGTGGCCACCTTGCTGGCGTTGTCGGCCTTGAAGTTGGGGTACATGGCGCCCATGGCGGTGGCGATGCCCCCCAGGCCCACGGCCAGGAACAGGGCTGTGCCGCCGGCGACGATGGTGAGGTAGGTGCCTGCACCCAGCAGGATGGTGGACACCACCGCCAGGATTTCACCGACAATGAGCATGGGCACCAGCCCCAGCAGGCTCTTGGCCCACAGGAACGAGACCGGGTCCACCGGCCCACTGCGGAGCACCCAGAACGCCCGGCCTTCGCCGCTGACCGCAGCGAACTGAAAGCGGATGGCCACACCGGCCATGACGAAGCCCGCCATGCCCAGGTTCAGAAACGCCAGCGCCCGACGCAGGGCCAGGGCCCAGGGGCCGCGGAACTGGTCCATGGGGATAGCGCTGATGCTGAAGAGGTAGATGACGATCAGGCTGCCCAGCAGGAACACCTGGCTCCACTGGGCGGGGTCCCGGAAGAAGGTGCGGATGTCCTTGACCACGATGGGGCGCCAGGCCGGAGGCAGCAGGCGCTGGACACCACCCACCAGGGCGCCCATCCAGGCGGTCTCAGCCCCCCGGGCCGCCCGGGCTTCCTGGCTCTTGGACCAGCCCGAGATGAACAGCTTGGCGGTGGCCCAGCGGCCGGCTGCCACCACCGCCAGTGAGCCCAGCACCAGCATGCCCAGGGGTAGCCAGGGCATGGCCTGGCCTTGCAGAGTGCCCAGCAGCACATCGGAGGCCCAGGTGGGGGGGAACAGCGCCGGCATGGGCGTCTGGATCTCGGCGACGTAGGCCGCCAGGGATTCGAAGGCGCGGGCGTCGGTGAAGCGCTCCGGCCGCAGCAGCCGCAGCAGCACGAACAAGACCACGAACGCCAGCATGCCGGCCATGGCCATGAACTCCCGGGTGCGCCGTGCCGGGAACACATTGACCAGCAGTGTGGCCACCACCACCCCCAGAGACACGGGGATGGCCACGAAGGCGGGAATCACCACCGCCAGCAGGGCGTAGTAGTGCCAGGGCGCCTGGTAGACGATGCCGTAGGCCAGGAACACCGGCATTCCGAACACGGCCATCATCAAGCTGGACTGCACCGCGGTCTCGGCCAGGCGGGAGTAGTGCAGCACGGGCCGGGGAATGGGCAGGG
>Ga0307987_1001752_pt1 | contig 11757 bp, 9 predicted proteins | sample EllFjometagen181_FD_203157 | JGI IMG/M metagenome (GOLD analysis project Ga0307987, IMG submission 203157) | Marine microbial communities from Ellis Fjord, Antarctic Ocean - #181 | ecosystem: Environmental > Aquatic > Marine > Unclassified | place: Southern Ocean | collected 2014-10-08 | reverse complement strand
TTATTTTACATGGTAACAAGGCAAAAAACACAGGCATAGCAATAGCTACGGCGAGTATTTTTAACGAAGTTAGCATGAAAAATAACCAGACTAAATGACTTACTTATTTATTTACAGCTCCTTAGCATCAATTAATTGAAAAAAGTGAAAATAGTACCAAAAGAAACTTTTTTGATTTTGTTTGTTTTTAGACTGGACTCATACATACAAAGTACATCGTACAAATAAATTTAAAACTTAGGTACTCTCCCAGGTGTATGTGGTGCTTTCATATCATCAAGTTCCTGTTCCATTTTTGATAGCTTTTCGCTTATCACATTTAATTCTGTTAACACAGGAGGAAATTCAGCCATTAGTATTTCATAGTTCATCTTCTGTGTATTTGTTGGTGCTGATGTAGATTGCCATGATGTATAAATTATCGAGCTTAATCTATCACTCAAAGGTACATCTTCTGGAGGCACCTCTTCGGAACTTGCCTTAGCTGGTGTTCCATTAAATGTGAAATCAATACTTTCAAGTTCAAGCTTAATTTGATGAATACTATTTTTCATTTCAACTGGAGCATCTACAACAGTTTGCAAAGCTTGCTGTATGTATGTAGTTTTCTTAGTAAGTTCATCAAAATATGCATTTGTGCCCGACATAACACGCCATAATTCAGCAATCTTTTTGTAAAATACTAGTGATTCTTCTTTGGAAACATCTGGTAGTGAAGTGTTGTTTAACACAATAGTATTAAATTCAACAGGTTCGGCAAGTTCTTCTAGTACACCATCTTTAACCATCGACATTGTTACGGTATATTTCCCGGGGAGTGCGCGTAAGCTGGTTCCTCCATTTTTAAGAGGGTCGAATTTATCATCATTTAACCTTATGGGATTTATACTTTTATACCTCATATCCCAAGTAAGTCTGTTAATTCCGGTTGATGGTTTTTTGTAAATATTTCGTACTACAACCCCTTCTTCATCCTTTATTGAAAAAACTAAATATGGTGCAATTTCATTTTCTTCTGCATCAAACACCTCTTTGGTAGGCTGCGGAATTGGCTGCCCTTCTTTAAATAGCTTTTTCTCTTTTTTAAGCCGTTCCGACTTAAGTGATTTAGGCACATCCTTTAAATAGTATGTAAATACAGCACCAAAATCAGGGTTTTTTGCATGATAATATCCTGCACCAGTTCCATAACGTCCATTTCCAGTTTTGATATACATCAAAGCATCTGGCACAGGAAATAAAATTGCCTCCTCAGTCTCAATGGTTTCGCTGGTTATTTTGCGCAATGGAGAATAGTCATCAATTATATAAAAACCTCGTCCAAATGTGGCAATTACAAGGTCGCTTTCTCTTTCTTGAACCACAATATCACGTACCGCAACATCTGGCAAACCTGAACCTAATTTTACCCAATTCGAGCCACCATCAATAGTAAAATAAATACCAAATTCGGTTCCAACAAAAAGCAAATCTTTATTAATTGGATCTTGAGTAATTGAGTGTATTGATTCATCATCAGGAAGATTAGATGCAATTGACACCCATGTTTGTCCTTTATCAGAGCTTTTTAGTAGATAAGGTTTAAAATCATCACTCTTAATATTATTAAAAGATGCAAAAACTACATTTTCGTCAAATAGTGAGGGTGTAATATCACTAACATAAGTGTACTCAGGAATATCAGGAAAGGTAGTTGTTTTTGTCCAATTTTCGCCATCATCATCACTAACTTGCATTACTCCATCATCGGTGCCAACATAAAGTAAACCTTGCTTTATGGGCGATTCAGCCAAAGAAACGGCAGTTCCCCATTGTGATGTTGATACATCTTTGGCAACAGCATCAGAAGGCCAATATTTGTCCATCACTTTAAATTGATTTCTATCTTCGTTACGAGTAATATCATCGCTAATAACTTCCCAGGTATTACCCCGGTCATCACTTTTAAACACTTTGTTTGCAGCAATATACAACGTTGTGCCTGAATGAGGACTTAATAAAAATGGAGTATCCCAATTCCATCTGTATGTAAGCTCTCCTTTTTGTGGCATTGGCTTTACACTAAGCTTTTCTCCCGACTTTTTATCATATCTAAAAATATTTCCATACTGATATGCAGAGTAAACAATATTAGGATTATCAGGTTCAATTGCTTGCCAAAATCCATCTCCGCCAAGGGTAACAACCCACTCATCGCTGGTAACTCCACTACCGTTAGTGTTTTGTGAAGGACCACCCATGCTTGCATTATCTTGAGTACCACCATAAACCCAGTAAAAAGGTTCTGTATTATCAACATTTACTCTGTAAAATTGGGTAACAGGCAAGGTTGTTTTGTGGATGTACGAATCACCATCATCCCAACTTTCGTAGATGCCACCATCGCCACCAATAAAAAAATGATTAGTATTATTTGGGTCAATCCACATAGCATGGTCGTCAACATGACGTTTGCTTAAACCAATATTTTTCCATGTATTTCCACCATCAGTACTTACTTTGGTTCGTGTATCAAGAGAGTATAGTTTATTTACATCAACGGGGTCGCACACAAGCTCACTATAATACTGTCCGCTGCTATAATAATCATCTTGCTTGCTAAAAGAAGCACCCCTATTTGTTGAGCTATATACTCCACCTTTGCCGTTTGAAGCTTCAAACATAACATACACAATATTTGGGTCTTGTGGAGAAACAACTATTTCCATTCCCCCTTTATCAACACCCGGAATTCCTTTTTCTAGTTTATTCCATGTAAGTCCGGCATCAGTTGATTTGTAGAATGCCGACTCAGGACCGCCACCAATTTTACCAAATTGTCGGCGACGACGTTGTTCAGCTCCTGCATAAATAACATCAGGATTACCTGGCTCGAAACTTAAATTTGCAACTCCTGTATTTTCACTTATGAATAGAACTTTTTCCCAGGTTTTACCACCATCAATTGTTTTAAAAATACCACGCTCTTCACCTGGTCCCCATGCTGAGCCCTCGGCAGCAACATAAACAACATCTGAGTTTCGTGGGTCGATTAATATTTCACCAATTTGTCGCGAATCAGGTAATCCCATATTTTTCCAAGAACTGCCACCATCAGTTGTTTTATATACTCCATTGCCATAACCTAGGGCTCGTTGATGATTATTTTCGCCAGTTCCTGCCCATATAACATTGCTGTTGTTGGGGTCCATGGCTAGGCAACCAATTGAGTATGCCCCATAATTGTCGAATATTGGTTTAAAAGTAATACCATTATTAGTAGTTTTCCAAATATGACCCGCTGCTACAGCTACATAGTATGTGCTAAAATTATCAGGGTCAACAGCAAAATCAGCAATACGCCCTGAAACGAATGCTGGGCCTATACTTCTCCATTTTAAACCATTGAAGGTTGCAGAGGATAAACTGTCTTTTTTTACCTCTTCTTTTTTCTTTTTTGCTTCTACAGTTGAAAACCCAACGGTGAGAATTAAAATTGCAATGAGTATTTTTTTCATTTGATAAGAATTATTAGAATATTCGATAAAAATATAAAAAAATAGGTTCTACACTAATTTAATTTAGTAAAGATATTTAACTGCAATAAATCAATATGGGATCATAATTTATGTCTTTTCAAGTTGCTAAAAATTTCTATTTTTAATAATCATTATTATTTGATTTTTAATTATCCTACACCTAAAAAGCATAGTAGGTAATAAGCTAATATACAATACCTTAAAAAAGATTGTTGTTATTAGGTGATATCAACAAGGCGAAGGCAGCAGCACATTTAAATACATTCGGTTTTTTGCCAATACACATAGCCGACACAAAAAACCAAAATAGCTTAAATTGTTGTCAACGCTCATAGAACAACACAGATATTGAGAACCAGGCAATTTAACATACAACTTATTGAATTTAGAGAAAAATATATGTCTCTGACCACAATAATAAAATATTGATGTGTAAAATAATAACAAAATCTATTATTTAGAATAAATATAAATTAGAAGGGGGAAGACAAAATATTTCTTAAAAATGATTATTTTTGGTATTAATAAGTAGAGAAGGGAATGTTTTCACTTTTTTATATAATAAATATGAACTATTTGACCTACGCAGTAAAATCGAATTATCTGCTTGAAATGATCAAAAACGGTATATTATACTCATTAAAACAAGCAAGGATAAGATTTAATTGCTCAGAAAGTACTATAAAAAGAATGCTGAGAATCTTACATGAGCAAGGTTATCCGATAAAATACTGTAAGAAAAGCCAAAAAATATTTTATAGAAATTTGAGGAGAGGTCAAAATTTGACCCTTTCTCAATATACCTTTTTGTATTGTTTAACAAGTTATTTTTATGAACCTGAATTACAGATTGCTATTCTAACATTAAAATAAAAAAATCATGAAACGAAAAAAATTATTACTAATAATGATTGGATTTTTACTTTTTCAATTTCAAACGAATGTAAAGGCACAGGAATATATTCCAATGGCAGTTGATGGAGTACATTGGATTGTAAAATATGACCTTAACAGCACACCTTATCTTGTTGATGATTTATGGGAGTATTATGCTAATGGTGATACAGTTATTGATGATGCACTATATGCAAAAATATATAAAAGACAATTAGTTGTAATTCAAAACGGACCTCCCTTTGAGCCAGATGGCATATATGAACTGTATGGTTTTATGAGAGATGATACGATTAATAAAAAAGTCTATGCAATTCATATTTATGATTCTGGTATTGGTTTTTGTCCGGCAAACGAGGAATATCTTATGTTCGATTTCTCAGTAAATATAGGGGATACTGCCGTTTTTTGTCTTTATCCTGATTTTTATGATTATATAATCACTTCAATCAATTACGATGTTTTTCTTGGATTTGATACTCGATTTTTTTTTAATAGCTGGGACTATAGTTATCTAGAAGGTATGGGGTCAGTCTTTGGATTATTTGAAGAGATGTTTATCCCGGTTAAATCAAAAAATAAACGCAATCTATATAGCACATCCTTATATTATTATTGTAGAGAAACCCCATGTGAGTTATTGGTTACTGTACCAAAAACAGATTCACCAAACATTTTAAATGTTTTTCCAAATCCCACTAACAACACCTTACATTTTAACATTAACTCACCAACAATAGGTGATGCAATAATACTTGTGAATATGCAAGGCAAGCAAATAAAAAAAATAGACATCCAAAACACAGCTAAGGACATTGTATTTTCCGTTACCAATTTAACACCAGGTCTTTATGTTGCACTAGTATTGCACGAAAATAGCATTATTGAAAAACATAAAATAATAGTTGTAAATCAATAAACAATATACCTAAGGAGCTGTATGAAAATAAGTAAGTCAGAATAGACAAAGTTATTTTACATGGTAACAAGGCAAAAAACACAGGCATAGCAATAGCTACGGCGAGTATTTTTAACGAAGTTAGCATGAAAAATAACAACTCTAAATGACTTACTTACTTATTTACAATTCCTAACATAATCAATTTTTATTAAGCCCTTAAAACATAATACTATGAAGAAGAAAACAAAACTAACTTTACTATAGATTTGATGTTATTGGTAACACACGCTACCATGGAGCATTCCGTAATGGTGAAAACGGAAAGTCATACTGGGTTAAAAGAAACTCGCAAGATGAATATTCACAAAGCTTTACTTTACTGGTTACCTGTTTTTTGTGTATCAAATAGCCTTTGAGTCTTAGTGGCATTTTTTTTTATACTTTTCGGAGTGGACTCAAGGTTAGTATTATTAATGCGGTACAACAGCATAGCGCCGCACTATATGGTTACCCCTTTGTTCATCAATATTATAATAATAACCGAAGTTAAAAATAGAAAAGCCACCATAAGAATATCAATTATTGAGAATTGTTTTGAGGGAAGACATTGGAATTTTGTGTTGCTAAGCTTTTTTACTGTTAAGAATGGAATAAGTAGAATTATTCCAGGAATAACTTTAAGGATTTCAAAGGATGAAAATGCTCCTCCTCCTAAGAAGTACGTATAGATAATAACCAGCAGCCATGGAATAATAAAAATTAGAATAAAGAATATTAATCGATGTTTATAGGAGGAAAGGTTTTGATTTGGGAACGAAAGAATAATAAGTCGGGCATTCATCATCCCTATTTTAAATAGTATGAAAGAAAGGATAATAGACATTATTATTAAATAGTCATTTCCAAGATTCATTGCTGTGGCAACTTTATATGTGCCATCACCTGAAATGGCATCATCAATTAGGACGCCAAAAGCGGCATTAAAAGCAAATACATTTAACCAAAATAAAACCAGTATGGTTGTTACCGATTTTTCGTTTCCTAACATTAATATAACGAGAAATACCATGCCGGCAAAAAATGCAGAAATGGGTTTTGAAAGTAGAATGGTAATCAGTGCATCTCGCGACCAGCTCAAATTCTCGATTCCATCAGTAAAATGTATGCCAGTTATATTAAGTGATGCGGGAATATCGAAATCGTAGGCAAAAAACAAAGAAGCATAGTTTGAAAAAAAGAATACAAAAATAAAGGCACTAACAGCAGTTACAATTGAAATAATGGTCAATTTCAAAATGCTATTATGGACAAATATCTTACTTGGGTTAAACATTATTTATTTGGTTCTGCTGCTATTTTAATGGTAATATTATTTTATAGTTCTACTAATTAATTAATTTATAATGATAAAATGCGATAATGCTTAAATGCTTAAATATTTCATGATAATTAAATCTTTGATATTTACGGTTTGAATATTACAATATTCTTTTTTAAATTTTGTATATTCTTTTTATTCTCGCATTTTAGCATTTGTTTGATTCCACTAAATTCGTAGTAGAACCATTTATTTCATTATATCTAAAACAATCAACAAGGTGATCATTAACTAAGCCGGCTGCTTGCATAATTGCGTAGCAAATTGTTGTTCCCACAAATTTGAATCCGTGCTTTTTTAAATCCTTACTCATGGCATCTGATTCCTTTGTGTTAACAGGAATATCATCCATTTTGCTCCAATTATTAATTATTGGTTTGCCATCAACAAACTGCCATATATATTTATCAAAACTACCATATTCTTGCTGTATTTTTAAAAACAATTCTGCATTTTTAATGGTTGATCTTATTTTAAGCTGATTTCTAACTATGCTTTTATTTTGCATTAGTTCAGCAACTTTTTCCTCACCATAGTTTGCAACTTTTTTGGCATCAAAGTTGTCAAAAGCCTCTTTAAAATTATTGCGCTTGTTTAGTATGGTAGTCCAGCTTAACCCAGCTTGAAAAGCATCAAGAAGTAAGAATTCAAACAGTTTATTATCATCATGCACGGGGACACCCCATTCTTCATCGTGATATTTTATGTCTAACAATTTTTCTCCTGGCCAGGGGCATCTTTTAATATTCAAATCACTCATAAATCTTTATAGTTATCTAAAAACTTACCAAAATCACTCATAAATCTTTATTTTTTACAGCCTATTTTTATGACATATTTCTTCCGTAGCTTTGGCTATACACGAAATATCTCATTTCAATATGAAGAAAAATATTTTGATTTGAAAGGATCATTTTGATAGATAATTGGTATTATTAGGAGCACAAATATAATGAAAAAAAAATCCCGGGGTTACCGGGATTAATTAGGTTCAGATTTTTTAAATATTCACTAACCAATAGTTACTAAATTACAATTTTGCTGGCATAATTTAGTTCTTAAACTCTCGAACCATTTTCTTAGTATTAAAAGGTATATCGTCAATATATGATTCTCCATCTATTTCAAAATTTTTGTTAACAGCTTTTAAATAGTTATATTCATTACTTATACTATCAGTATTAAATGGTATATCATTTACATATATTTCTTCATCAAAGGAAAAATTTTCCGCAATTGCTTTATCATAATTTAATGAGGCGCATTTAATTGTGTTAGATGAAGTATAATCTTTTGTTTCTCCAAAGAATATCCCGGATTTATTTGATGCAGCAATATTTGAGGAAATCAAAATTACTGTTATGAATGCGACTGTATATTTTATTATTTTTGTTTTCATTGTTATATATTATTAGTCATTTGAGAATTCATTAGCTATAATCGTGCCAAAAATTATAAAATGTTGATAACAAACTATTAATATGTTATAGTGAAATGGTTGGCAGCATAGATAAGTGATGATTACCGAACGATTATTGTTCGATATCGGACATGTTGTAAATTATACAAATATATGGGTATACAATTAAGTATTTATTTGGTTAGAAAATATTTTTTAATAATCAGGGAATTAGAAATAATCTACATAATCAATGAGTCTAGTCTAAGAACAGGCAATTTTCACCAAAAGAAACTTTTTTGATTTTGTTTGTTTTTAGACTGGACTCATCAATAGTTCGTGTAGTTTTTGTTTCTCGCAAAGTCGCCAAGCCGCAAAGAATTGAAAATAAGCATAATAAATATTTGGGGTGAATTTTATAAGTATTTGATTAGATGTATATTACAAAACATTAACGAACTATTGCATAATAGAACATGGAATTAATAGATTAGGATTAGCCTTTTTTCTAATTGTATATTTCATTACTGATTAATAATCAGTGGTTAATACTATAAATCAGATAATATTAACGTATTAAGAGCTTGTTTCTAAAAGTACGTTCGTTGGTAACAATCTCAATAATATAAATCCCATTCTCAAGCATAGAAACATCTATTGAATTATGTGGCTCATTAATTTGTAATACATTTTGCCCTAGCTGGTTATAGATAATTACTTCTCTGATTGGAGTATCAGTATTTGTTGAGATAGTTAGTTTATTTGTGGCAGGGTTGGGGTATATTTTTATTTGTTTATTGTTCAAATCATGTATCCCAACTCCCAAAATACACACAAAATTATCAACCGAATATATATCTAATGCATAATTACTTATACAAGTATCACCCTGTAAACCCCAAACTCCATTAACTTTATAACATATTTGATAATCCCAATTATAATTCCATGGATCTTTAAACTCATAAAGCTGTAAACTATCAAATGGAACAAAATCACGGAATGTGTAATTTGGTTCTTCATCCATTTTACGAAATACATTAAATCCAAGCATTGAAGATGTATCTGAAAGTTCAGGGGTTTTTATGTAAACCTGAATATTCCAGTTGTAGTTTTGTCCATAACTCGATAAAAAATCCCAAGATATACCATCAGTTGAAATTAAATCACCATAGCCAGCGACTGCTGGACCACTATCTGCACCCGGTGGATAAGAAGTGGAAATTTGTCCAATTATTGTGTAGCCAACCCAAAGCTCCTCATCTTCTGGAACTAATAACACTGTATCAATTAATATCTCCATCCATGTTTCGCTAGTAACATCAGTTAATGTGTCTTCGTATATCAGTTCCGAAGCGTTTTCACCTTTCCATATCTTAAGCACAATATTTTGAAAGCCTGTATCCTGGAGGTGTATTTTAACCTTTTTAATAGTATCATTTTCATAGATGTTTAATTGATCTACATCCCAACGTGCTGCAACAGAAAAATTGCCTCCACTCAATAACCCAACTCCTGTATACAAATAGCCATTATCCCAATGCATCCATGTGCTCTGAGGTGGAAAAAGTATATCAGGAGCATTCCAAGTTCCTGAACTACCAAAATCTAAACCTGAGTTCCAATAGAAGGAAAAAGATAAATCTTCAGGAGCAGCACATGTGCGATAAACAGAAATATTATCAACAAACCACGAAAGTATATTAAAGCTATTTTCACCTGTTGCCCTAAATCGAATTTGAAAATCGTGATTACGAGCGTGTTCAGTTATATCAAAATGGTGCCTTTCCCAATCAAAACCCAAGTCATTTGAAAATGTTGTTATTGTTTCCCAACTTGTACCATCAAATACTTCTACAATCAGCAACTCAGTTCCTGTGTTATTTCGGTTATCAAGCCTAATATCAAAATCAAAGAAAATTTGTCCAACATGTATCTGACTTCCAATAATATCATCACTCATAAGACTACACGAATAATCATTTTGCAGCATTGGGTCCCATTTAAACTCTGCTGTTGAGCCAGGGTTACCTTGTTGATTGTTAATTTCCCAATTATCACATTCCGTTGTCCAACCGTTGGTTTCAAATGATGCCGACGACCAATCTTCCAGAAGGGGTAGGGAAACAGATAATTGTTGTTTCTCAATATTTTGAGATGGTTTAGCGTGCAGCAATGGTGTTTGGCCAATTGCAGGGTGATAAATAATAGAAATTAAAACAATTGGTAACCAAGATAGTTTGAAGAACTTTTTCATGATAATGTGTTTTATATTAGTATATTAGTAAGACACTTAAAACGTGTTTTACCCCTACTCAACTATCAAATAATCAAGTAAAAAAAGCTTTTATATCATCGAGGTTTTTCCTTTTAGTATTGTTAAAAGGAAATATCGGTATCATCCAATGAGAAAAAATTTAAGTTTTATACCAAATTGGTATTTTATAAAAACCTCAATTTTTACGGAAAAACCCTTAGATTTTAAAATGAAAATACTACTTTTGAAGAATAATATAAAACATAGTTGTCAACAACAACCTTGTGAAACTTGACAATTAAATACATACACTATGAAAAAGAACTTTAACATTTTCGCAACCCTTATTGTTATTGTAGGTATATTTTCTTGTACCAATCAATCCAATGAAAAACAGGCTGATAACGAATCATATAATAATACTCAGCTTTTAGTTGAGAAAGTATTGACAGCTGATGATCAAGCAGCATTGACGCCCGATAAAGTGATAAATACCCTTAAAGGTGGTAATCAGAGGTTCATGAACAATAATATCACTGCTCGTAATCTTTCATCTCAGGTACGAAATAGTACTCATGGCCAATATCCGGAGGCAATTATTCTTTCATGTATAGATAGCAGAGTACCTGTTGAATATATTTTTGACAGAGGAATTGGAGACCTCTTTGTAGCAAGAGTAGCAGGTAATTTTGTCAACGAAGACATTCTTGGTAGTATGGAGTATGCATGCAAAGTAGCAGGCTCAAAATTAATATTGGTATTGGGTCACGAACATTGTGGTGCTGTAAAAGCAGCTGTTGATAATGTTGAACTAGGAAATATTACTGCCATGCTTGCTAAAATTAAACCGGCATTAGAACCTTTTTCTGAATATCAAGGTGATAAAACTTCTAAAAACGAAGATTTTGTTCATATGGTGTGCGAAAGCAATGTGAATAATACTATTAAGGAGATTAGAATAAAAAGCCCTATTTTAAAAGAAATGGAAGATGATAATGAAATAAAGATCATTGGAGCTGTATATGATATGACTACTGGTGAAGTAGTGTTCCTTGATGAATAAAAACTATACCCAATAAATAGGCTTCAAACGGCTTGCAAAGCCGAGTTTGAAGCAAATGTTGAACTGAATCCCAACAATTCCCACTATTACTATGCACTTTGGAGCTGCCTTGTCTTGCTTTTTGGAAGTTAGCTGTCTGTATTTTTGGAATTGTTAACAGCAAATAAAGAGGTTTATCGTTTACTTTTTTAGTATCTCATTGATTTATTGAATCATATCCACACATACTAGATCATTTTATCAGTTTTAGGCAAAATAATCCTAGTCCTGCCTAAGCAAGATTATTATATTGTTGATTTCTATAGTAATAGATTCTTTGCTTCTAATTGGTGGGACGCATGACTTAG
>Ga0307987_1001751_pt1 | contig 11759 bp, 8 predicted proteins | sample EllFjometagen181_FD_203157 | JGI IMG/M metagenome (GOLD analysis project Ga0307987, IMG submission 203157) | Marine microbial communities from Ellis Fjord, Antarctic Ocean - #181 | ecosystem: Environmental > Aquatic > Marine > Unclassified | place: Southern Ocean | collected 2014-10-08 | reverse complement strand
CACCGACCTGTATGTGAATCAACCAGAAAACCCCAAAAAAATTACCTGGCACTCCCCCTGTCACCTGTGCCGGGGTCTTGGGATCAAGGAGGCACCCAAAGAACTCATCCGCCAGACGGGTAACACCTTTGTGGAGGCCGCAGAAGAGGAGACCTGCTGCGGATTTGGTGGCAGTTTTTCTGCCAACTTCCCGGCGGTGTCAAGGGAGATCCTCACCCGGAAACTGGATGATGCCGAAAGCACCGGAGCAGAACTTCTGGTCACCGAGTGCCCGGGCTGCGTCCTGCAACTCCGGGGCGGTGCCTTGAATCAAAACCGAAAGTTCAAAGTAATTCATCTGGCTGAACTCCTTGCTGGTGAAAAAAAATAACAAAACAGGGCTTGCCTTTTCAGGCAAGCCCTGTTTCCCCACCTGCCATCCAGCTACCACCACCCAAAAGAGTAAATAGGGTAAATAGTAAATAGAGTAAATAGAGAGTAAATAGGGGACAGGCCACGGTTTTTCCCTGCATCAACAGGTCTCAACAAGCAAGTGAAGAATATCTATTTTTGAGACAAAATGGGCAAAGAACCGTGGTCTGTCCCCTATTTACCTATTTACCTCCTATTTACCTCCATCCTAACACCCCCAAAATCAAAATCATTTTCTAATTTTTTAAAAAAACATTTGACAAATGATCTTCAACAAATATAGTATCGTTTATCATAAAAACCGAGCGCTCGTTCGGAAAGAAAAGAAGTACCAACAATAGAAGCACTTGAACCAAGTAACGGCACCAGCCATTTTCAACATTGATCGCAGTATTTGTTTTTTCGTTTGTCATGGCGTGCCCTTTGGACAGCAAACTCAAAAGTCCTACATCATTGACCACAAATATAAGGAGGAGATAGGGTGAATTTTGACCTTACTAAAGAACAGGAGATGATTCGCAAGGAAGTGAGAAAGTTTGCCCAGAAAGAAGTTGCCCCCATTGCAGGCGAACTTGACGAAAAAGAAGAATTTTCGTCTGAACTCACCCGCAAAATGGGTGAAATTGGTCTTTTTGGCATGTTTGTGTCGGAAAAATACGATGGACAGGGCATGGATTACATCTCCTATATCATCGCTGTTGAAGAAATCGCCAGAATTGATGGGTCCCAGGCTGCCACCATTGCCGCAGCAAATTCATTGGGCATTGGCCCGCTTTATTATTTTGGTTCAGAAGAACAAAAACAAAAATACCTTCCAAAACTCTGTGCCGGGGAAGCCCTGTGGGGATTTGGGCTCACCGAACCCACTGCAGGTTCAGATGCCGGAGGCAGTAAAACCAACGCCGTTCGCGATGGAGACGACTGGGTCATCAACGGGTCCAAAATATTTATAACAAATGCCGCCTGTGAGATGACAATGGGCGTCACAGTACAGGCAATCACCGGTACCCGGGAGAATGGAAAACCTGAATACACCTGCTTTATCGTTGAAAAAGATACCCCAGGGTTCAAGGCCGTTGCCATGCATAAAAAAATGATGTGGCGGGCATCCAATACAGCGGAACTCTATTTTGACAATGTCAGGGTACCCAAGGAAAATATTCTTGGAAACCAGGGCGATGGCTTCCATCAAATGCTCAAAACCCTGGACGGTGGCCGGCTCTCCATCGGTTCCATGGGACTTGGCGGAGCCCAGGGTGCCTACGATCTGGCACTGAAATATGCCAAGGACAGAAAACAATTTGGCCAATCCATTTCAAAATTCCAGGCCATTGCCTTTAAGCTGGCAGACTGTGCCATGGAAATTGAGTGCGCCCGTAATTTAATGTACAAAGCCTGCTGGTTAAGGGATGAAAAGCGACCCTTTGAAAAAGAGGCAGCCATGGCCAAACTGTATTGTTCAGAGCTCATGGGCCGGGTGGCCAATCATGCCGTTCAGATCCATGGCGGATATGGTCTTATGAAAGAGTATGATGTTGAGCGGTTCTACCGGGACCAGAAACTCCTTGATATTGGTGAAGGGACTTCCGAAGTTCAACGAATTGTTATTTCACGGCATATTGGATGTTAAGGCAATTGCCAAGAAAAGAAAAACACCAGGTTGCATAAAATTTTTATGTTAAGTGCATGGACGAAAAATTCTTCCTGTTAGTATTTTGAATAGTACCCATCATCAAGGCAATTGTTTGATGCATCAAGAGGAAAAAATTTATGTCCTGCCACTTATAGTGCCGGTCAATTGAAAAGATATCATTTTTTAGTCATAAGATTCTGATTTTAACAGACTTAAAGTCCCATATTAGTATCAAGTCATGTGACCGGAGCTATAAAGCAAGCCAGTGTTGTGAATATAAGGGTGATACATCAAAAGAAACTCCCCATAATCAATGTACCTCACCTGTTGTACCTGCCCTCTTTCTGTAAATGGGTGGATGAATTGATGTAACACCCCTTATTGTAGGAACGTGTGTCCAAGTATTTAAACTATTACTTTAAAGAGGGATTAAATGCAAAAACCAGACATTGAAATAGGCAAAACCACCATTGGTAATATCGTAGACATGCTGGCAGACAACCTGGGAGACAACAGTGCTCTGGAGTATTTATCGCTGGATATAAAGTATAATTTTAAAGAGCTTAGAGACCATTGTGATCAAGTTGCCAAGGGACTCATGGCACTTGGTATCGAACGGGGTGAAAAGGTTGCCATCTGGGCCAACAATATTCCGGAATGGATCTACACACAATATGGCAGTGCGCGCATGGGGGCCGTTCTGGTCACGGTGAACACAAGTTATAAAACGGCAGAGTTACAATACCTTTTGGAGCAGTCCGATACCACCACTCTTATTCTCATCGGAGGGGTCAGGGATGCCGATGAATATTTAAAAGTGATTAACAAAGTCTGCCCCACCCTCAAGGACAGTGAACCTGGTAAATTTAGCGATCCCAAACTTCCCTTCCTAAAAAACATCATCTACATGGGAAAAGAGAAGATTCCCGGCATGTACAATTGGGATGACATTCTGGAAATGGGCAAGACGGTTTCCGATGCACAAGTTAAAGAACGTCTGGATTCCCTGGACCCCGACGATGTCATCAACATGCAGTACACATCCGGGACCACCGGTTTTCCCAAGGGGGTTATGCTGTCTCACACCAACCTCATTGGTAATGCCTCAAGCCTTGCAACCTGTATGAATCTGACCCCTGACGATGCCATGTGTATCCCGGTTCCCTTTTTCCATTGCTTTGGCTGTGTCATCGGTACGCTGTGCTGCATGGTTTCCGGAGCCACTATGGCCCCGGTGGTGGCCTTTACCCCGGTGGATGTCCTTAAAACCGTGGAAGCCTCCAAGTGCAACGCCCTTCTGGGTGTCCCCACCATGTTCATTGCCGAGTTTGAGGAGATGGACAAAAACAGCTATGACACATCAACTCTTAGAACGGGCGTCATGGCAGGCTCCACCTGTCCCATTGAGGTGATGAAACGGGTGATCGAAGATATGGGTGCCAAGGAGATGACCATTGTTTACGGTCAAACAGAAGCCTCACCCGGTATCACCCAGACCCGTGACAACGATTCTTTGGAACTCAAGACCTCCACCGTTGGCAGGGCCCTGCCCAATGTGGAAGTAAAAATTATTGATCCCATCACCGACCTGGAAATGCCTGTCAACGAACAGGGCGAGCTGTGTAGCCGGGGATATCATGTCATGAAGGGGTACTACAAAAATGAAGAGGCCACAGCCCAGGCAATTGATAAAGACGGTTGGCTCCACACAGGCGATCTTGCCACCATGGATGAAAATGGATATTGCGATATCACCGGACGTATCAAAGACATGATCATCCGGGGTGGAGAGAATGTTTACCCCAGGGAAATCGAAGAGTTTCTCTATACCTTTGACAAGGTTAGAGATGTCCAGGTGGTGGGGATTCCAGACAAAAAATATGGGGAAGAAGTGGCTGCTTTTATCCAACTCAGGCCCGGAGAAACCGCCACAGAAGAAGAGGTCAAGGCATTCTGTAAAGACCAGATTTCCTATCATAAAATTCCAAGATATGTGTATTTTATCGAAGACTATCCCACCACGGCAAGTGGTAAAATCCAAAAGTATAAATTAAGAGATATGGTCGTTGACGGAAAGGTCTGATAATTCAACAATAACAGTAACAACAGGAGTCAGCCTGCGGTAATTCACCCGGGCTGACCCCACCGAAAAATAAAATTAACCCCTTTAGTTTACCAAAGATTTTAATAGAAAGAAGGAGGTAATCGTGGACCATGAAACTGTTCTGATAACTGAAGAAAGGGGAAGTGCCGTTATCCTGACTTTGAATCGCCCCAAAGCCATGAATTCCCTCAATTTTGATCTTTTAAACGCCATCAAAAAAGAAGTGGACGCACTGCAATATCGCCCGGATATCCGTACGGTTATTCTCACCGGTGCCGGTGAACGGGCATTTTGTGCGGGGGCTGATTTAAAAGAACGGGCCACGATGTCCCAGGATGAGGTAAAAAAATTCATCCTCACCATCAGAAATCTACTCACCTCCATACAACACCTGAACAAGCCGGTTATCACGGCGGTGAATGGCATTGCCCTTGGGGGGGGAACAGAACTTGCCCTGGCATCGGATATTCGCATAGCTTCAGAATCTGCTGTCATGGGACTGACTGAAACACGCCTGGCCATTATCCCGGGTGGGGGTGGCACCCAGAGACTGCCCCGCATCATCGGCGTGGCCAAGGCCAAAGAATTGATCTTCACCGGTCGCCGGGTGGATGCCCAAGAGGCCCTTGGCATTGGCCTTGTGAATAAAATATGCAACCCGGAAAATCTCATGGATGAGTGTATGGCCATGGCAGACATGATTGCAGAAACCGGTCCCATTGCCGTGGAAATGGCCAAATACGCCATAAACCAGGGAATTGAAACCGATCTTGCCACAGGTCTTGCCATTGAATCCAACGCCTATCGAGTCACCATCCCCACCGAAGACAGGGTTGAAGGGCTCACCGCATTCAGGGAAAAAAGAAAACCGGTTTACCAAGGAAAATAGGGGAACAGATATGAGTGAAAACAGAACATTCTGGGAAAATGAAGAAGTAAAACTTGCCCAACGTCAATACGAAGCCATCTGGCCCGGTGGACAAAAGGCAGTGGACCGCCTGACCAAAAAGAATAAACGCCCGGTAAGGGAGCTGATACTGGATCTCATAGATCCAGGCACCCAATTTTTTGAGCTTTCCCTGCTGGCGGGTTTTGGCGTGGATTATCCCGGAGTTCCCGATGTCCCCTGCGGTGGCATTGTCACGGGCCTTGGCAAAATCCATGGCAACTGGACCATGATCCTGGGCAATGACTCCCGGGTCAAGGCGGGCACCTATTTTCCCATTACCTTAAAAAAACACATGCGGGCCCAAGCCATTGCTGACAATTGCGGCATCAACTGCGTGTACATTGCCGATTCCGGTGGGGCATTTCTTCCCATGCAGGTGGATGTTTTCCCCGATGATCAACACTTTGGCTCCCTATTTTACAACATGGCCCGAATGTCGGCCAAGGGACTAAAACAGATCACCATGAGTACCGGTGGAAATACCGCAGGCGGTGCCTACATTGTTTTTATGGCCTGTGAATCCATCATGATTGACAAGCAATCCTTCTCATTTCTGGGCGGACCGCCTCTGGTGAAAATGGCCACGGGTGAAACCATTTCTGCCGAAGATCTGGGAGGGGCAAAAACCCATACCCAGATTTCAGGTGGAGCGGATCATCTCTGCTCTGACCAGGCAGATGCCGTCTCCCGGGTCCGGGACATTCTATCTTTGAGCAAACCCCAGACCAGTCACCTCCATAGATACCAGGAACAAGAGCCTGCGGTACCAGTTGAGTCCATTTATGATTACATGCCAGTAAGCTTTGGCCAAAGCATTGATACCCGCAGCATCATCAATTGCATTGCCGACGGCAGCGCATTTGTAGAATATAAAAAAGATTTCGCCGTGGGAAAAGCGAGCAACATTCTCACCGGTAAAATTCGAATCAAAGGCCTTCCCGTGGGCGTTATTGCCTCCAATGGGGTGGGTATCATCTTCCACGAGGCCGCCAGAAAGGCCACAGAGTGGATTGTTCGATGCAGCCAGGAAAAAATTCCCATACTCTTTATCATGAATGCTCCGGGATTCATGGTGGGGTCTGAGGCTGAACATGCAGGCATCGGCAAATATGGATCAGATCTGGTACGGGCCGTTTCCTGTGCCCAGGTCCCCCGGATTCAGCTGGTCATCGGACCGGACAACGGGGCTGCCAATTACGGCATGTGTGGCCGAGCCTATCGCCCCCATTTCCTGTTTTCCACCATGCGATCCCGCACCTCGGTGATGAGCGGAAAGAGTGCTGGCGGTGTGCTGCTCTCCATTGAGGAAGGCAAACGAAAACGCTCGGGCACTCCCATGACCCAGGAAGAAAAAGATGTCTTTCAGAATAAAATGATTGAAAAATACGACGGGGAGGCCCATCCCTTCTACTGCTCTGCCAGACTTTTAAACGACAGAGTGCTTAAATTCTCTGAAATCCGGGACTGGCTGGCCATGGGCTTTGAAGTAAGTATGCTCAAAGAGATTGGCGAACCCGCCTTTGGTAATTTCAGATTCTAAAGAGCCTGAGACCAACATTTTGGGGTTGGTTCTAACATCGGCCATTTGTCTGATTTAGACAGTTACAAAAGCATCAGATTGTGGCCGACATTAGTAGGGGCAATTCATGAATTGCCCTTACAGAAAATGGCCGAGAATAGAACCAACCCCAACATTTCATTAGACTTCGATTTTATTAATGCTGATAATTCCAGATTAGTTATAAAAAAATATGACTGTAGTAATAGTCCCATAAAACAAAACTAAGTAGTCAACACCCAAAAACCATGCAGCCATAGGAGTTTTAAATGACTGAATATGATATGTGGAAAGTTTTTCCAAGAATGCCGAAAGAAGTAGTCATCGGAGACATCACCGTACGGGATGGGTTCCAACATTCAGAGAAATTTATCTCCACCGAAGCCAAAAAATTCTACCTGGAAGAGCTGATCTTTGCCGGGTGCCGTCACATTGAGGTTACCAACCTTGGCAATCCCTATCTCATGCCCCAGTTCAGCGATGCAGAAGAGCTGTTAACATATGTCAGGGGTGATCGCTTTAAAAAGAAATGCAACCGCCGGGGCATCAATGTGGATGACATCTGCTTTACGGCCATCACCATCCGTGAACCCTCCATTGACAGGGCCATTGCCCTTAAAGAAAAAGGCATTGGACCAGACCGACTTTTGATGATGGTCTCCACCGAAGAGGAACACCATTTTGCCAATTCTGGGACCACGCTTCCCGACTATTGGAAAGAGTGCGAGCGCAGCATTAAAAAATGCAATGATGCCGGCATGAAAATGTGCGGTACAGTAAGTACCATCTGGGGCAGTCCCATTGGTGGTGCAACAGACATGAAAGATGCTGTAAAGTTCACCAAAAGATGGCTGGATATCGGTGCCAACGATGTGGAACACGCCGACCATGACGGCAGTGCCTCTGCAGCAGATGTATACCGTTACTTTTCTATGGTACTGGATGCACTACCCGATGTAAATCTTCACATTGCCCATTTCCATGAGACCAAACGCATGGCCGCAGCCTCTGTGCTGGCTGCCATGCAGGCGGGTATCAGAAACTTTGAGGCCACACTGGGCGGCCTGGGTGGTCAGCCTGCCAACTTCTTGGACGACAGACCCATCAAGGGAACCGGGGAGTACTATTACGATGATCCCAGATATGTGGGACTTGTGTGCCTGGAAGACACCCTGGTCCAGGTGGATGAGATGAACATTAAACATGGTTGGGATGTGGACCGGGTGTTGTGGCTTGGTAAACAGCTGGAACGGACCATGGGACATCGCCTGAGAAGTGAAGCCATGATCAACGGCAGAACCTTGAAAGAAGGCCACATGCACTATGCCCGACCCGGCCTTAAAAAACTCAAGGAAAAATTTGGTGAAAAACCCAATCAGCTACTGCCCGAGGGATGGGTATAGCGTCCAAACATTTACATTACCAACCCCAATATTTACATAAAACATCATGCAAATTGATAAAAGTTTTGGCATTCTTTATTTCACAGTTTACACTACTCAATGCATCCCCCATTCCCGGGGGATCATTGGAAAACATGTAAAGTCCTTTTAAATTTTTGAGTTGATATAAAGGACGCCAACGCTTCACCCAAGGAGAAGACATGAAAAAAGAGGAACAAACACCCCACATTAATGTGGATTATTTTGAAGACCTCACTGGTAGTATCGAAGATGGCGCACAGGGCGATGTTGAGGAAGTGGGGACACGCATTAAAGAGATGAGGGAAAAAAAGGGCATCTCCATAGAAGACCTTGCCAACCTCACCGGATTTGATAAAGAGCGCCTTGAGAACATTGAGAAGGGCATTGTAAAACCCCAGCTGGGAACCGTCATGAAGTTATCCCGGGCATTGGACAGCGCCCTGGGACGTCTGGTGTCCGGAACGGGGGATAAGCTTTACTCCGTCACCCGAAAAGAACAACGTAAAACAATATCTCGATCCACCTCCCCCAAGGGAGAAAAAAATCTTTATGCTTACATGAGCCTTGCCCCTGAAGTCCAGGGCCGTCACATGGAAGCCCTGATTGTTCAGTTGGAAGCGAACCCTGCCAAAGATATCTCCGTGCACAACGGTGAGGAATTCATATATGTGCTGGAAGGAACCGCTCTGTTGAACATTGGTGAAGAATCCTTTGATCTTGAGCCCGGTGACAGTGTTTACTATCTGTCCACAACTCCCCATCAGATCATGGCAAAAAATGACAAGGCCACCATACTTGCCGTACTTTATGAATAAAATCTGATCATCGAGTAAAATCAAGCCCGTGGATCGCATGGAAATAACGACGTAAAAGGAAGGCATGAAAACCGGGAAATCGGTTTTCATCTCTAAATGGAGGAGCAGACCATGGCAAAGTGTTTATGGACGCCATCGGAAGAGAGAATCAAGCAGACCAACATGTACCGCTTTATGCAGGTGGTCAATGACAAATATAAAAAAGATTTCAATGGCTACGACGCCCTCCATGAATGGTCCACGGATAATCTTGAGGATTTCTGGGCAACCATGTGGGATTTTGCCGAGATTCAAGCGTCCCAGGGCTATGATAAGGTAATTGATGATCCCACAAAAATGCCCGGGGCCAAATGGTTTGAGGGCTCAAAACTCAACTTTGCAGAAAACCTTTTGCGTCATAGGGATGATAAACTGGCCCTAATTTTCCGGGGAGAGGACAAGGTCAGAAGAACCCTCACTTACAAGGAACTGTATGATGAAACCTCCCGGGTGGCAGCATCTTTAAAGGCTGCTGGCATAAAACCCGGTGACCGGGTGGTGGGATTTGTGCCCAATATGCCAGAGTCCATCATTGCCATGCTGGCCGCCACCAGTCTGGGAGCGGTGTGGTCCTCCTGTTCTCCGGATTTTGGCATCAAGGGCGTGCTGGATCGATTTGGCCAGACCCAGCCCCGGATTCTTTTCACGGCGGATGGCTATTTTTTCAAGGGAAAAGCCATGGACAGCCTGGAAAAAATCGCCGGAATTATCCAGGAACTTCCCTCCATTGAGAAAATCGTGGTGATTCCCTATGTAAATGAAACCCCGGACATCAGTGTATTACCCAATGCGGTACTGATGGAAGAGTTTAAGGCCGATGCTCCGGAAGAGATTGAATTTGAGCAACTTCCCTTTGATCATCCCCTTTACATCATGTACTCATCGGGCACCACCGGGCTTCCCAAATGCATGGTTCAGAGTGCCGGTGGGGTTCTCATGCATCAAATCAAAGAGCTGATGCTCCATACGGATCTTAAAAAAGAGGACACCATCTTCTACTTCACCACCTGCGGATGGATGATGTGGAACTGGCTTACCGCCTCCCTTGCCACCGGGGCCACCCTGGTGCTGTTTGACGGTAATCCCTTCCACCCCGGCCCCGATGCCCTGTGGCAAATGGCTGAAGAGGAAAAAATCACAGTGTTTGGCACCAGCGCCGGTTACATTGCGGCCCTGAAGGCTGCAGGCGTAAAACCTGGATCAAGCTTTAACCTTTCTTCCTTGAAGGCATTGCTGTCCACAGGGTCTCCCCTTTCCGGGGAGGATTTTGAATTTATTTATGATGAAGTAAAGTCAGATCTTCAATTGGCTTCCATTTCCGGTGGATCAGATCTCAACGGCTGCTTTGCATTGGGTAACCCCATAGGAGCTGTCTATTCCGGCGAGTTGCAATGCCGGGGCCTTGCCATGAAGGTGTTTGCCTATGACGATGATGCCAAACCCATTGTGGGAGCACAGGGGGAACTGGTGTGCACGGCCCCCTTCCCCTCCATGCCCATCTATTTCTGGAATGATGAAGATGGCTCACGGTATAACTCTGCCTACTTTGAAACCTATCCCGGCATCTGGGCCCACGGTGATTTTGTTGAAGTTACAGAACGAGGTGGAGTGATCATGTATGGCCGATCCGATGCCACGCTAAATCCGGGTGGAGTGCGCATCGGCACCGCAGAAATTTATAGACGTCTGGAACAGATGGAAGAGTTGCAGGACAGCGTGGTGGTAGGGCAAAAATGGAACAACGATGTCCGGGTCATCCTCTTTGTCGTCCTGGCCGACGGCCAAAGCCTCACCGATGAGCTCATGGGTAGAATCAAAAAAGATATCCGCCAGAATGCCTCCCCCCGGCATGTGCCTGCCAAGATCATCCAGGTACCGGACATTCCCTACACCCTGAACATGAAAAAGGTGGAACTGGCCGTTAAAAAAGTAATCCATGGCCAGGAAGTGAAAAACAAAGATTCCTTGAAAAATCCCGAGTCTCTGGACTTCTTTGAAACTATAGAGGAACTCAAAAGTTAACGTTTAAACATTATTATTTAACTCGATGATCAAGTTTTTTTATATTGACTAGCCTGATCCCGTTCTTGCAAAACTGACCTGCAAAATTTGATCATCGAGCATAACGTCAAAGCCACAAAAGTAAATAGCAGATAGTTTCTGCTATTTACTTTTGTGGCTTTGTTTTAGGGAATGGCGTTCACCCTCTTTTGAGAAGGGAAAACCATACCATAATATCCGGGTGTGTTCCCGTTGAATATCCTCCAGAGAATCCCGAATGGCCAGATCATCGTCCACCACCAGAATGGTTGCCTATTTCACTGTTTCTTGGGTCACCATAAAATCTCCTCAATGCCCCACTTTTTATTTTTAAATGAACACGACAATTAAGCTAACACAGGGGGTGAACTACATTTACACGACATAATTTTTTTTGTTATTTTCAACCAAGATGTTTTGTCTGAGGTTGAAACCCGGAAGATTCTTGATCAACTCAATTTTATAACCCGATTGCTCCAGGGTGTCGGTAAATGAACAGCAAAATGTTTTTCCACCTTGCAAAAAATGCTGACACCTATCTTGTTCGATAACAGATCGTCTATTTTTCAATCAAGTATGTACAAACGATTTTTTTTAAGGAACAGCTTGGTATTGGCAACTGTTGTGATTTTTTTCTGGTGCATCTAAAGTTAGAAATGTTTGATAAGATTCAAATACTGTAACGCCATCACTCCAATGAGTGAAGAAATAGTGTAACGCTTTATTTTTCCAACCGCTGCATTCATCCCTCCCACCTTGTTAAACCCTCCAAATGAAAAATTACTC
>Ga0307987_1001750_pt1 | contig 11763 bp, 7 predicted proteins | sample EllFjometagen181_FD_203157 | JGI IMG/M metagenome (GOLD analysis project Ga0307987, IMG submission 203157) | Marine microbial communities from Ellis Fjord, Antarctic Ocean - #181 | ecosystem: Environmental > Aquatic > Marine > Unclassified | place: Southern Ocean | collected 2014-10-08 | reverse complement strand
TCGGGATCGCCGGCACTCTCATTACCCTGGCCGTGCAGAAGACCCGGGAAATCGGCATCATGAAGGCCATGGGCATGAGCCGCTGGATGGTGGCGCGGATCTTTCTCCTGCTCGGGGCCGTGATCGGCGCCCTGGGCACGACCTTGGGCACGGTGACCGGGCTATTGGTGATCCACTACCGGAACCACGTCGCCGATCTGCTGAGCAAGCTGATGGGGGCCGATGTCTTTCCCCCCGAGCTGTACCACCTGATGCAGATCCCCGGTCGCCCCATGCCCGGGGATGTGGCTCTGATCGTCGCGCTCTCGATCCTGATCTGTACCCTCGCCTCGCTCATCCCGGCTCTCTATGCCTCGGCGCTCTCCCCCGCCCGAGCTCTGCGGGAGGACAACTAGCCGTGCCCGAATCCCCCATCAACGCCCCCGTATTCGGACTCCGCGGCGTCAGCCGTACCTTCCGCCTCGAGCGCCATCGCATCGAGGCTCTGCGGGGCGTGGACCTCGACATCGCCGAGGGCAGCTGGACGGCCTTGGTGGGCCGCTCGGGATCCGGCAAGACGACCCTCCTCCAAATCCTCGGGGCCTTGGACCAACCGGATTCTGGGATCGTCTCCTGCCGCGGGCGGCGCTACGACAAGCTCTCCGCTCGGAAGAAGGACCGCATCCGGATGTTCGAGATCGGCTTCGTCTTCCAGTCCTACCACCTCTTCCCCGAGCTGAACGCTCACGAGAACGTGGTTCTTCCCGCCCTCCGCTGGGGCGTGGATCGGCGGCGCGCCCGAGCGCATGCTATAGAGCTTCTGGAACGCTTTGGCTTGGGTGATCGGCAACGTCACCGTCCCTATGAACTGTCCGGCGGCGAACGGCAGCGGGTGGCCCTAGCCCGCGCCTTGATGAACGACCCCGACATCATCCTGGCCGACGAGCCCACCGGCAATCTGGACGTGACCGCCGGGGGCGAGATCACCGCCATCCTCCAGGGCCTGCACGCGGACGAGGGCAAGACCATCGTCATGGTCACCCACGACCTGGATCTGGCCCAACTGGCAGACCAGGTCTACGTCATGAACCGGGGCGAAGCCACGCCTCACGATCCCTCCCTGCCCCTGACCCTCGACGGCTAGCTTGGATTCCTTGGCCGGACTGGACGGGGTGGCCCGGATGCGCTATAGAAACGCACACCGCAAAGGAGGCCCGACCATGGCGCGACCGAATATCATCCTGCTGTTCTGCGACCAGTTGCGTGGCGATGCACTCAGCTGCTACGGCAATCCCGTCTGCGACACGCCCAACCTGGACTATCTGGCGGCCCGGGGCACCCGTTTCGAGAACGCCTATTCCGCCGTGCCGTCCTGCCTGCCGGCCCGGGCGAATCTGTGGAGTGGCCAGGAACAGTGGCATACGGGCGTGCTCGGCATGGGACGCGGCCAGGGGCCGACGCCCAACGACTTCCCGCACACCCTCGCCGGCGAGCTGACTGCCGCCGGCTACCGGACCCATATGGTCGGCAAGGGCCATTTTCATCCGCAACGCGAACTGATGGGATTCCAGTCCGAGGAGCTGGATGAGTCGGGCCGGACCCTCGTCCACGGTTTCAAGGACGAGTACCGCGCCTGGTTCGACGAGCACGCGCCCAAGGGCATCACCCCGGACGACCACGGCGTGTATTGGAACTCCTGGCACGCCCGTCCGTGGCACACCGAGGAGTACCTGCACCCCACCGCCTGGACCATGACCCGGGCTCTCGACTTCCTGGACAACCATGATCCCGAGGAGCCCTTCTTCCTGAACATCTCCTTTGCCCGCCCCCATTCGCCCTACGTGCCGCCGCAGGTCTACTGGGACCGGTACATCAACGAGGAACTGCCCGCGCCCTACCTTGGCGACTGGGCAGCCATGCACGACGATGCGGTCACGGCCCAGGATCCCAACGCCTGGCGTGGCTGCAAGTCCGCGCGAGACATTCAGCGCGCCCGGGCCGGCTACTTCGGCGAGATCTCCTTCATCGACACCCAGATCGGGCGGCTGATCAACCATCTCTCCCGCTTCCACGGGCCCACCTTCAAGAACACCTGGTTCCTCTTCACTGCCGACCACGGCGATATGCAGGGCGACCACAATCTCTGGCGCAAGACCTACGCCTACGAGGGCAGCACCCGGATCCCGTTCCTGGTGATGCCGCCCATGTGCCAGGGACCGGCAGCCCGCAAGGTCGCCGCAGAGGTGGTCGAACTGCGCGACGTCATGCCCACGCTCCTCGGCGCAGCGGGGGTGGATATCCCGAACACAGTCGATGGCGAGGATCTGCGTGGCTTGCTCGCCGCTCCGGCGGCAGAGTGGCGCGCCTTCATCCACGGCGAGCACTGCACCTGCTACTCCACCGATCAGGAGATGCACTACGTCACCGACGGGCGCCGCAAGCTCGTCTGGCTACCTCGTCTCGACTGCACCCAGTTCTTCGATCTCGAAGCGGACCGCAGCGAGGAGCAGGACCTGTTCAGCGATCCCAGCCGCCAGGACGAAGTCGCCCTCTGGCAGGGCTACTTGGCCCAGGAGTTGGCGAAGCGCGACTGCGGCTGGGTGAAGGACGGCAAGCCCTTCTGTCCCAGCGACGCGCCCTTGGTGTCTCCCTACCGCGACCAGCGCTGGCCCGGCAATCCCGCGTAGGGTCGCCGCCCGCGCTCAGTGGGCGCGGGCTTGCTGGGTTGCGGTTGGGCCGGGGCGCTTGTCGCGGAACTGGTAGTCGGGCCAGAGCGGGCAGTTCAGGTCCACCCAGCACTTCAGCGCCCGCATTTCGTCCTTGGTCAGCTTCACGTCGTGGTGGCCTTTGGCCAGGGTCTTGAACAGCTTGCTCTTCATGGTGCCGAAGGTGAGGGCTGCGCGTTTGGCGTTGCCGCCCGAGTTGTAGCCCCAGTCCAGGTAGTGGACCAAGCCCTTGCGGATCAGGGTTCGGTAGGAGGCGGGGATGCGGTCCTTGTCCAGCACGCCGGTCAGGTCGAGCTTGCGCGGGTGCTTTGGGCTGTGGCAGCGGACGCAGTTGCGGTCCAGCACGGGCTGGACCACTTTCTCATAGGCGAATGGCCCCGCTCCCCAGGGGGGTGGTTCGGGGATGTCGGCTTCCCGCAGGTGCGCGGTGCGCAGTTTGGGGACGGGTGCCCGGCGGCGGTCCTCGTGGCAGCCGATGCAACTGCGTTTCTCGCCGGGCTGCAGCTGAACCACAGAACGCATGCGTTGCAGCTCGTTCAGGTCCTTGTCCAAGGCCTGGAGGTAGAGGACGCGACCGGCGGGAACCTTGAAGTGGGCGGATCCATCGGCTTCCACCGGGACCAGGCCATAGCTCCCCTTCGCCACGTAGCTGGGCCAACCGTTGGGGCCGGTGACCTTGTCCACCGGGCCCGCATACCAGTGCTTGAAAGGACTGTGGTCCTTCTGGTAGCTGCCGTCGGGCATCCGGTTCAACCCGGCCCGGACCTCGCAGGCAATCCGTAGGTACTTGACCTGGCCGCGCTCTACCTGTGGGATGCCTCGGTAGACATCGGCCACGGTCATCACGCCCCAATCCTCGTTTGGGGATGCATCGAGCATGGCCAAGGTCGGTGGTGGAGAGGTGCTCCGCAAGGGAGTCGGGCAGACACTGTCGATGGCGGGGTCCAGGTGGATTACCTCGCGGTTGCCGTAGCGGTCGATCACGTAGATTCCGAAGCGGTCGCGCGGCGCGTGGGCACAGAGGACGTGGTCGCGGCTGATCGGTACGGGATCGCGGAAGCACTCGGAGATGGGCCACATGCCCGGCCATGGCACTTCCGGGGTCAGGCTGGTGATGGCCTTCTTCGTGAAGCGCCCCTTGTCGATGTCGAGCAGGGCAATGGGGCCATTCAGGTCTCCGAAGTGGGAGATCATGGTCGCGCACAGCTCGTTCGTGCCTGGTACCTCACGCCCGTTCGCGTAGCCATTGGGCTGGATGATCGTGTTGCCGAAGAGCAACTCCGGCTTCGTGCCGTCCGGACGGATCGCCCAGAGCGTGTGGCTGAAATCCGCCCCTTTGTCCACGTACTCGGAACGAGTCCAGGCGAGGCGCCCGTCGCTCATCACCGACGGTGCCCACTCGCTCAGATTGGCGTAGGAAAGCGGGCGTATGTCCGTGCCATCCGGGTTCATTCGGAACAGTACGAACGCCTGCGGACGCCAGCAGAGGAAGCGGGCGCGGCAACGGGTGCTGATGAAGGCCAACCCGCCGTCCGGCAGCGGGCATGGCCAGAAGTCGTGGAATGGCCCTTTGGTCAACTGGCGCACCCCGCCTCCGGCGGCGTCCATCGTCATGATCCGGAAGTAGTCGTCCCGCGCCGGTCGGTAGGAAAAGTAGACCCGGGAGCCATCAAAGGTCGCCATCGGGGTGCGGGACACGCCCTTGCCCGATTCGTACAGGCGGGTGACCTGGGCCCCCTTGGGATCGAGCATCCCGTCCCGCGTGGGCACGTCCAGCGTGCAGATCGCTCCTCCGGGCCGCCAAGGCGAGTCGAGGATGACGCTGTAGTTGTGCGAGGGATGGAAGGGATGGCGCTTGGCGAACAGCAGACGCTGCAGCGGGGCCAGGTCGGGATCACGCAGATAGGCCGCGCGCTTGAGTTGGCGCCAGCGGAAGAACCGCTCGCGGGGGGCCAGAGTCTGGCTCCGGAGGAGCTTGGCACGCTTGTGAATGTCCTCGGTTGCCACACCTTTCCGGGCCAGCCGGGGCAGCAGTTCATCAAGGCCACGCCGCACGCGACCACTGGGATCGTAGCGCAGCAGGCGCAGGCGACCGGGCACGCCCCCGATCTCCATCGCCACCTGCCGTTCGGGGCCAATCGAGCCCGTGAGCAGGGGCAGGGAGACCCGTTGCGACTGTCCGGGTGTGACCCGCACCTGCCGGACATCCTCCCCGCTCTTGAGTGTGACGTCTACTATCTGGTCACCTGTGGCCCCAATCTCAAGCACAAATGCCTCGGGGTCCGCGACTTCCCGCAGGTATGCGCCACCGGGAGCGAACCGAACTGCCCGGCCCTCAGCTGCCGTATGGCGCCCGCCCATGCCCAGACCAATGCGCAGTCCTTCATCCTCCCATTTCCCGAACCATGCCAGCGGCAGTGCTATCTCAAACTCGGTCAGCCCCTCGTTGTGATGCACGGCCAGCGGCTTGGCTTCCAGCAGCTTCGCCCCACTCTTGCCAATCCGTTCGAAGATCCGGAACTCGCCGCCCTTGCTGGTCAGGGTCACGGCCCCGCAACCTTCGCCGCTCATGGTGGAGACCACCGCCACGTGCGCACTGAGCAGACGATTGGTCTGGATGCCGAGGAGAAGCTGGTCGCCAGACACGGCCGCCTGCACACTCGTCTCAACCAATGGCCCCAGCTCGAAGTCGTAGGGCCACGCCACACGGGCGATGCCGCGGGACGCCTTCTGCCACCATGCGTCACCCAGGGCGCCATCCAGCACGGGACGACCGGTCAGCGTAGGCAACGGCAGGACATCCTCCGGCGCGCGGCGGGGGTATTCCTTGACGCGCCCGTTGTACGGCACCAGCCGCGAGCTCAGGTCCGCATGTCCCGCCACCTTCAGCCACGCATGCTCTTCGCCGAGGAATGCATGGTGCAGCACCTCGTCGCCCTTGGCTGCCATGGTCGATGCGGTGGGCGCGCCCTGCTGCTTGGTGGGGATGGGATCGGCCTGGCCGAAGATCTCGATCTCGTCGATGCGCGGCATCCCCTTGGCCGAGAGAATGCGGATGCGCAGGCGCTGCGCCTGGAGGGGTTCCAGGTGAATGTCCCTGGCGCCGCCGATCACCGGCTCCGTACTGCGGAACACAGTCTGCCAGGAGTCGGGGGCAGCCGTGCAGACCGCAATTTCGTACTCGGTGGGCGCGCGGTCCAGATAGGTGTTGCTGGCATCGTTGCCGAACGCCACGTGGGAGACCCAGAACACCCCGTTCAGGTCGATCTCGGCCCAGGCGGGGACTGCGTCGGCAATCCAGCTATTGCCGTTGCCGGCCTTGCCGTCGTTCAGGTGTACCGTGCGATGGGCTGGGTATCCTGGCAGCAGTGACGAAGCGCTGGCCTTCGCGCCTTTTCCCAGCGCCAGGTTGGGCAGCCCAAACACGTTCTGCGGCCGTGCGGCCAGCCCACCCGGGGCATCGGCCAGCCGCTGGCCTGGTTGCGGAGCGGGCGGGGGCTTGCCGACCACGCCGCCGAACGGCCCGGTGCGACGGCTGGCCGTCACCGGCCCCCGGACTTCACGCACCGTCCGCCAGGTTGCGCCGTCGGTGGAGACCTGGACAGCCAGGTGGCTGGGCACGCGGTCCGCATACTTCGCCTCGCGGTCTCGCGAAAAGACCACGCGACTGACCTGCACGCTCTTGCCGAAGTCCACCTGCACCCACTCCGCGCCGGGCGTGGCGGCAATCCAGGAGTGGTCGTTGCCATACATGCCATCGTTCAGATGCGGGGTCTGGTGCTTCTCATAGCCTTCCAGGCACGAAGATGCCGACACTTTCGCACCCTTCTGCCGAGCCAGGTTCAGTTTGCCGTCGGCCCCGTAGATCTCCAGCTCATCCAGGCACGCCTGGGTTCCTGAGTTGGTGGCCAGGACCCGCAGCCGCACGGCTTGCGCCGAGCAGGCCGGGAAGGTCAGTGCATTCGGCCGCCCCCCATCGATCGCTTGGCGCAGAACGGCTGTCGGCACGGCAAGGCACGCGGCCATGGGGAACACAACAAGAGCAATCCGCAAGAACACGGTCAACTCCGGGGTTGCAGGTGCAGTCGAGGGGAGTATGCGACAAAGCTAACCGCCGCGTGGTCAACGGGCAAGCCGAGGGCGGAGAGAGTTTGGGGACCGGCTGACGCCTGGACATGGGCGATCCCGGGCCCGACCCATCGGCAAACGTGATTGTCCACCGCTGTGTGCTGGTCGTTGCAGTTGCCTTTGGCGGGTCCTTCGCGTACCGTACGGGTGCTGAAAGACCTCACCACTGAACGCAAATCCCATTGACCGCGAACTAACGGAGACCCATATGAACACGAAGTCCCTGACTTTCCTTGCTGCCTGCTGTTTGCTCAGTCTGCTTGCCGTCGCGCCGGCCACCCATGCTCAGGCCGCGCGCCAGCCGCAGAAACCCAAGGGAGCCAAGAAGGTGCCAACCTACGCGAAGTCCGTGCCGAAACCCACGTTGTCCGGGGTCCGCTACGGCGCGCATGCGCGACATATCCTGGACTTCTGGCGAGCGACGTCGGAGAAGCCGACCCCGCTGGTCTTTGTCATCCATGGCGGCGGCTGGAAGGGCGGCACCAAGGAACGACTCCACCGCTTCGCCGATGTCGCACCCTTGCTGAAGGCTGGCATCTCGGTGGTTGCCATCAACTACCGACTCACGCAGCACGCGGTCGAGGCAGGCATCGAGCCGCCGGTGAAGGCGCCGCTGCATGACGCCGCCCGGGCCCTGCAGTTTGTCCGCAGCAAAGCCAAGGAATGGAACCTCGACCCGGAACGCGTGGGAGCTGCCGGGGGTTCTGCCGGTGCCTGCTCCAGCCTTTGGCTGGCCTATCACGACGATCTCGCCGACCCGGAGAGCGAGGATCCCGTTGCCCGTGAGTCCACCCGGCTCTGGTGCGCTGCCGTCAGGGGCCCGCAGACCACGCTCGACCCCAAGCAGATGAAGGAGTGGACCCCGAACAGCCGCTACGGTGGCCACGCCTTTGGGAAGCGCAACTTCGCTCAGTTCCTGGCGGACCGTGAGACCATCCTGCCGTGGATCGCCGAGTACTCCCCCTATGCGCTTGTGGATGCCAACGACCCCCCGGTTGGGGTCTACTACGGCGCACCTCCCGCCATCGGCCAGAACCAGAAGGACCCCACCCACACCGCCAACTTCGGACTGAAGCTCAAGGAGCGCTGTGCAGAAGTCGGCATCGACTGCGAACTCGTCTATCGCGGCGCCCCAAATGTGGCGCACAAGACCCCCACCGACTACCTGATCGCCACCCTCAAGGCACCAGCCAAGGCCGCCCGGGAGTGATCCCGATGGCGAGGCGGGTCCCCGCAAGCATCGAACGGGGCGCCAGGCGGGCACCCGCCTGCCGGACAATGCCGATCCTGTCCCGGCATTCCGGAAACTCGGCCTCGCACCGAGATCCCAGAAGGCGCGTGACACGTGTTCGCTGTTCGCCATTTCCGCCCTGGCCGATTTCGAGTATGCCCGTAGACGGCGCCCATCCTGCCGTCACTCCTTGACTCCCGCAATGTAGTTGGCCGCAGCGAGTAGGTCGGCAACGACGATGGTCTCGGGACGGAGTTCGTGTTGGTGGCCAGCCCCGTGGCCGGTGAGGACGAAGATGCCGGAGCCGCCGACCGCTTCGCCGAAGGTGACGTCGTGCTCGTGGTCCCCGATGGTCCATGATCGCGCCAGGTCGATGCCGTAGTCGGCGGCGGCTTGGTGCAGAAAGAAGGGCTTGGGCTTGTGGCAGGGACAGTCCTCGCTGCGCTCATGGGGGCAAACGTAGGTCTGGCGGATGACGATGCCTGCGGCGGCGAGTTCGGCCACGATCTTCCCGTTCACGAGGTCCACCTCGGGCATGGTGAGGAGGCCGCGCGCGATGCCCACCTGATTGGTGACCATGAAGAAGTCGTAGCGCGGCTGCAGCAACTGGAGGGCCTCGGTGGTGCCGGGCAGCAGGACGGCCTGCGCCGGATCGCTGACGAAGCCGAGGTCGTCGATCAGCGTGCCATCGCGGTCGAGGAAGATGGCAGGACGATGGGACTCGGTCATGGGGACGCCTTGTGAGTGAGTGTGGTAGTCCAAGGAACATACCCTCCCTGGCGATGTTGAAAACCGCCGGGGATGCGACAGGTTCCTCTCCACCAACCTGCCCATTCCAGTTTCGGGAGCAACCGGGCGCGCTCAGTACGCATCCTCGATCCTGAAGTTCGGGAAACGCTGACCGAACTCCGTCGCTTCCTCCATCTCAAGGAATATCTGCCATGTCCCGCACGATCCGCCTCGCCACCACCTGCCTGCGCGGCCAGCTTCGGGGCACGCCCGAGCAAGCCTGCGAATCCCTCGGTGCCACGCTCAGCGCGATCTGGCCCCAGCAACCGGATATCGTCTGCCTGCCAGAGACCTTCGCCACCGGTGGCCAGGGCGGCCGGGCCACGGACCATGGCCAGCCCGTGCCAGGTCCGGTCACCGACTACTTCGCCGCCTTGGCCCGGGAGCACCGGAGCTACATCATCTGCCCGCTGCTCAGATGCGAAGACGGGAAGGTCTTCAACTCCGCCGTCATCCTGGACCGCGACGGCGAGATTGCCGGAATCTACAACAAGGCTCACCCGGTCACGTGCGTGTCGGATCTCTCCGAGATGGAGAAGGGCGTGACCCCTGGTACCGAGGATGTGCCGGTGTTCGATCTGGACTGCGGGCGAATCGGCATCCAGATCTGCTTCGACATCGAGTTCCCCGAGACCTGGGCCTGCCTGGCAGACAAGGGCGCAGAATTGGTGTTCTGGCCGTCCGCCTATGATGGCGGCGAGCCCCTGGCGGCCTATGCCCAGATGCACAACTACTACGTGGCGTCCGCAGTCTGTAGCACCCACTCGCGGCTGGTGAATCCTCTGGGTGAGGAGCTGGATCAGACCGGGCGCAGTAGTTGGCTCTGTCGCGAGATCGACCTGGACTACATGGTCGTTCACAACGACTTCCACCATGGGCTGATGGACGAGATTAGCCGCGAATACGGGCGTGCGGTGACCGCTCGACAGATCCCCGAATCCGGCAAGATCCTGATCGAGGCACCGGGCCCGGATCTGTCCCTGGCAGCAGTGGCCGAGCGCTTTGGGCTCGTCCCAACGCGCGAGTACATCGCCCGTCACCGTGATGCCTACCGGATGCTGCGCAGGGGCGAGGCCCCGCCCCCGCAACGGCCCGCCTTCGCCGGTCGCCCGCCATACCAAGTTGTTCCCCTGGCCGAGTGGGAGAGGATCCGGCCGCAGTAACTCGCTGGTCAGCGGCTCCGCTTCTGGTCGAGATCCCGGTAGCGGCGACGGTAGGCGCTGGGGGACATGTTGATGCGGGCCTTGAACTGGCGGGAGAAGTAGTTGCTGTCCGAAAAACCGACATCGTGCCCGATGGCACTGATCCCCCGTTCGGTGTCGCGCAGCAGTTCCGCTGCCCGTTGGACGCGGAGAGAAAGCACGTACTCGATGGGCGAGCAGCCCAGGCGCTTCTTGAAGGAATGGCTCAGGCTGCTCGGGGACATGTGGACCAGCTCGGCCAGATCGGCCAGGCGCACGTGCCCGACGAAGTGCTGCTCCAGGTGGTTGGTCACGGTGGTGAGCCAGCCATGACGGGCGCAGGTCGGTTCCTGAGTCATGTGAGCCGGTGCTTCGCGGCAGACAAGGACGACCAATTCGGTGAACGCGGCGGTGGCCGCCAGGCGCCAGCCGGGGGTTCGCTGCTCCTGCTCCTTGGCAATCCGCTGGATGATGCTCTTTGCCTTCATCAGAGCACGGTTGTCCAGATGGACCAGGCGCGTGGCCAGGGAGGGGCGCCCGGTGAGCTGATGGGCGGCATCGAAGAGGCGCGGGTAGGCAACGAGAGTGTCGGAGAGCGAGTCAGGCAACTCCAGCCCCCCGAGGTCGAAGAGGACATTCTCGATGCCGAGGAACTCGGTGTTCCGATAGCCATGCTCCGAGGGAGGATGCATGACGAAGACATCGCCGCATTCGAGCGGGGAGACGGTCGGCTCGGCGTCCGGCGTGGCCTGGAATACATGCACCGCATGGCCCCGTGTCACCAGGACCAGCTCGGCGAACTCATGGCCGTGCATGCCTGTGGGGAACTGCACATCCAGTCCGAAAACACACAGGGGCAACCCTGCATGCCGGAAGTAGGCTTGCTTCGGTTCGCGCCAGCTCACGCCAATTCTCCTGCGTTTTCGGGGGCATTCGCACAACCCGTCCTTCTGTCCTCTCGACTGTACCACAGCAATGCCCCGTTTTCCATATACCCCGCAGGATCATGCTAGCCGATACGGCGCGTGCGGCGCGTGGCGTGCGCACCCACATCCCCCCACGGTCCCTCGCCCGAGCCCGCGACTCCCGATGGGCACCGAATTTGGCCATCCGGCTTCCTCTCTGCCGTTCCACGCGCAATATTGTCGTACCGGCCCCCAGCCTGGATCATTCATGCGAATCCACTGCGAACCCGGATTGCACTGCATCTCAGCCCGTTGTGCCAGAACGCCGACCTTGACGGATGCCAGCCGCCTGCGCCCGGCAACCTGGGACAACCGGCTGATCCACAACACACTACGCGTTCTCGCTACGAAGCGCATGAATAGTCCAGGCTAGCCCGTGCTCTGCGAAGAATCCTTTCTGACGAGGTCGCCGATATGCGAAAGAACCATTGCTTCGCTGGACTTGCTGCCCCGATCTTCCTTCTGTTTTTCACGCTGGCTGCAACTGGGCAGGACACGTTCCCGAAGCTGCTGGACTACCCAGTGGATGTTCCGGAGGAGATTCCCTATCCGGCAGACCCCCATGGCATCTCTGGCACCCTGGCGCTGACGGCCGCGACCGCCTACGAAGGAGAATTCGCCACCGGAGAGGCCTACGTCGTGCGGTCCGGGGACGGAGCCCATGACGGGCTGCGCTGCCCCGTGATCATTGTCGAGGGGTTTGATCGCACCAACGATCGCAACTGGCCGGAGCTGCGCAACGACCTCATGGAGGACGATTTCGG
>Ga0307987_1001748_pt1 | contig 11769 bp, 7 predicted proteins | sample EllFjometagen181_FD_203157 | JGI IMG/M metagenome (GOLD analysis project Ga0307987, IMG submission 203157) | Marine microbial communities from Ellis Fjord, Antarctic Ocean - #181 | ecosystem: Environmental > Aquatic > Marine > Unclassified | place: Southern Ocean | collected 2014-10-08 | reverse complement strand
CCCAGCAGCGCGGGCTCCAGGGCGATGCCGGCGCCGGCCGCCGTCAGGGTGAACGCCAGGGTGGACTGTGAGCGCTCCCCGAGCTCGAGCACCAAGCCCAGCTCGAGCCACGAGCCGAACAGCCCCAGGAACGCGACGGTCACCGCCGGGAGGCCCCAAGCAGGCGCAGCCACCCGGTGTCCCCGCAGGGCCACCACGAAGCACACGAGCAGGCCCACCAGGCCCAGCACAGCGAGCCCGATGACCGCGAGCGAGATGGGACCGAGCACAACGAGCGAGTCCATGGAGACCTTCCAGGCGGGGACTGCCACTATACAACCAGCCCACCACCCCAGGACATCCACCCTGCACCGGGTGAGCCCGACACCCCGGTCCGGGGTACGGGATGAGGGCCTGGCAGCGGCTCCAGCCTGGAAGCAAGCCCCCGACTCCGGGGTCGAAGCTCCGCGCGGGAGCAGGAGCATCCATGGAAGTCGTCGCGTTCTTCTTCGGCCTGGTGGCCCTGATCTTCCTGGCCGTGGGGCCCGCGGGCATGGTGATCGCCCTGCTGGCCTTCTCCAAGGTCGGCCGCCTCGAGCGCCGCGTCGCTGAATTGCAGGCTGCCCTCAACGCCGCCCGCCGGGAAGGCGCGTTCCGAAAAGAGAAGCGCCAGCAGCACGAAGAGGACCTGGTGGCACGCACGCCGGTGCCAGCACCCGAGAGAGGGCCGGAGCAAAAAGCGAAGGTCCAGGTGCAAAGCCAAGCGCAGTCAGCGGAACCCAGCCCACCCACACCCCCCGCCCAGCCCACCCCTTCCACGCCAACGCCAACGCCGACGACGCCGCTCACCGACAGCACTCCCGCACCCCGCACCCAGCCCACCCCACCCACCCCCTCCAAACCCCGCAAGCCCATCTCCCTCGAGATCATCGGCCTGTGGGCCGTCAGCTCCTTGGGCGGGTTCATCCTGCTGGTGGCCGGCTTCCTGTTCTTCAAGTTCGCCATCGACAAGGGCTGGCTGGGCCCCGAGGTCCGCTTCGCCGGCGGCGTCATGTTCGGCCTGGTCTGCATGATGGTGGCCGAGCTGCTGTGGGGCAAAAAGTACCGCCTGCCCGCCGCGGGGCTGGGGGGCGCCGGTATCGGCATCCTCTACGCAGCCCTGTACGCAGGCCACGCCTGGTACGATCTGTTCGGCGTCACCCTGACCTTCGCCCTCATGGCCGGCGTCACCGCCGTGGGTGTGGGCTGGGCGGTCAAGCGCAACAGCCAGTTCGTGGCTGTTTTGGGAATGTTGGGCGGCTACCTCACCCCCGTGCTGCTCAGTACCGGTGAGAACAAGGCCCTGGCCCTGTTCATCTACATCGGCCTGCTGCTGGCGGGCCTGCTCATCGCATCCGTCCGCCGTGGCTGGTGGACCCTCACCGCCCTGGCCGGCCCCGCCACAGCTGCGGTCTTGCTGGGCTGGGGCCTGAGGTTCCTGGGGGCCGATCAGGCGCCTGTGGCCTTCGCAGCGGCCCTGTACCTGGGGGGCTTGCTGTGGGTCGTCGCTTGGCGGGCCAAGACCCCTCGCTTCGTGGCCTGGGCCGCCACCGGCGGGATCATGCTGGTCCACCTGGCAGTGCTGCCCTACCTGCTGCCCCTCGAACCTGGCGACGGCGTCGACCCCGCCACGCTCTCGTCCCTGGTGACCTCCGGCCAGCCCTGGATCGCAGCGGCCTTCCTGTTGCTGGTGGCGGGCGCGCTGCAGGCCCTGGCCACCCGGCGACACTGGCCGGTCCTTGGCATCGCCGGAGCCGTCAGCCTGCTGCCTGGCCTGGCCACCTTCACCATGGGCTGGCTCATCGGCACCCAGCCCATCCCCGAGTGGGGCGACTTCGGGCCCCTACAGAAGGGCCTGGGCGGGCTGTACGGCCTCGACGCCATGCCCCTGGCCCTGCTACCCCTGGTGCTGCTGGGCTGCGTCCTGGTGGCCTGGCTGGCCGCCAGGCTCGTGCCACCCACGGGGGACGCGCCGACCACAAAGAGCGGCAAACCCCTGCCGGTGCTGGCGTCCCACGGGGCCGCCGCGATGGCCCTGGCGGTCGGCTTGGTGCTGCTGCTGTGCTGCGCCGAGCTGAGCGAACCCCTGCCCCTGGTGATCCTCTGCGCCGGCCTGGCCCTGATGGGCTGGATGGTGGCCATCCGACCCGGACCGAGCTGGCTACCCCTGGCCGTCCTGGGCTTGCTGGCCGCGGTGCTGCACGTGGGCATCGCTGTGGAGCTCGAGGGCCTGCTGGCCGCGGGCGCCGCCGTGGTCGCGGTGTTCATGGCCGCGCCCTTCCTGTTGGCCACGGGCACCCACACCCGGGCGCTGACCCGCTCTCCCCTGCCCTGGCTGGCCTCGGCCCTGGTGGGTCCCCTGCTCTTCCTGCCCCTGCACGCCGGCTGGGAGAACGCCCTGACCACCGACGCCATCGGCCTGCTGCCCCTCAGCCTGGGCGTCGGCACCCTGGCGGCGGCCGTGATGCTGCGGGACCGCCTGGCCGAGATCGGGCCCCGCACCCGCGCGGTGTTCGTGGGCGTGGCCCTGCTCTTCGCCTGCCTGGCGGTGCCGGTGCAGCTGGACAACGAGTGGTGGACCGTGGGCTGGGCCCTCGAGGGCGCCGCCCTGGCCTGGATGTCCCGCCGCGTACGCCACCCCGGTGTCGTGGGGCTGTCCCTGTTGCTGCTGGCCACGGTCACCGTGCGCCTGGTGCTGAACTTCGAGGTGCTGGGCTACCACACCCTGGCCGAGCCCTCGCTGATCAACTGGACCCTGTACGGCTACGGCATCCCCGTGATGGCCCTGCTGGCTGCCGCTTGGTGGCTGCGCCCCACAGGCGAGTCCGACCTGCGCTTCGCGGGCCACTTCGGCTGGCTGAAGCTGGGCAACCCCGCCGCCGTGCTGATGGCCACCGCGGTGCTGTTCGTGCTCATCAACCTCGAGGTCAGCGCGGCCTTCCCCGAGGGCGAAAAGCTGCACCTGTGGAGCACCACGCTGAAAGCCAGCATGGCCCGCTCCATCAGCTGGGGAGTCTTCGGCCTGCTGCTGATGCTTCCGGCCCAGCGCCACGACCTGCGCTACCTGCGCCCCGTGGCCCTGCTCTTCCTGCTGTCGGCGGCGCTCAAGGTGTTCCTGCTGGACCTGTGGCAGCTCGAGGGCATCGTACGAGTGGGCAGCCTGTTCGGCGTGGCCATCACCCTGATCATCGCCGCGGTAGCGTTCCAGCGCCTGGTGCTGCGAGCGGATCGTGAGCAGGAAAGAGAAGAGGAGGAAGGCTCATGATCGCCACAGCCTTGATGTTCACCGTCGCGCTCCCGGCCCTGGGATCCGAGCCCGCCAGCTATCCGCTGGCCGCGGAGATCGAGCTACCCGAAGCCGCCACCCTGCGCCTGGACCTAGGCGCTGACTGGCTGGCTCGCTGCCCCGAACCGTCCAGCTACATGCTGCTGGACGCCGCGGAACAGGAGGTCCCCTTCGCCAGCCGCTCCAGCGACGAAGGCGACGACTGGCGCCGCGAGGCATTGCGCTGGGAACCAGTACGCTCCGACCGCGGCTGGGCGTGGAAGGTACAGCCCCCCACCAGCGGCGAGCCGGCCCACGCCCTGCGCTTCTCCAGGCTGCCCAGAGGGTCGGTGGTAGAGGTCACGGTCCAAGGTGTCGGCGGCGAGAGACCCGCCACCCAGACCGTACTGTGGAATCTCCCGGACACCGGCGCGGGCACGCGCATGGAGCTCCCCCTGGACAAGACCGGCCAGGACGGACCCTGGACGGTGCGCGCCGTGTGGTCCGAGGGTGCCGGTTGGATGCGGGTGGGCCGCGACCTGGGCTTCGAGGCCGTGGTGGCCCAGCCCTGGACCGTAGACACTGTGGAGCTCGAGATCGCCCCCCGGGGCCCCGTGATCTCCAGCGCCACCACCAGCGACTGGCAGCTGGGCTTGCCCCGGGCGGGCCTGCCTCTGCGAGGGCTGGAACTCGAGGTGGCCGATCCGCTGTTCTCCCGGGAACTCACCCTGCTCGAAGCCACGCCCTCGGGCCAGCTGAACCGGGTAGACCGGGGAGAGCTGGAGCGCCTGAACTACGGTGAATCCTGGGTAGACAAGACCAGCCTGGCCCTCCACCACAGCGCCGCCAGCGAGCTGCTGCTGCGCCTGGACGACGGCCGCAGCGCTCCCCTGCAGCTTCGGGGGGCCACGGTCTCCCTGCGGGGCCAAGCCCTGGTGGTGCCGGGCGTGTCCGGCGGCAGCTACACCCTGCTGGGCTGTGGTGCTGTTGGCCCCGGCTACGACCTCGAGCGCCTCGACAGCCGCCTGGCCGAGCTGCCGACCCAAAGGGTCAGTGCACCACCGCCCGGCGCCCACAGCGACTGGGTGCCCGCCACCGCGGGCCAGGGCCTGCTGGCCGCGGGTCCCGAATTGGACCGCGAGGGCTTCCGCTGGGAGCGCCCGGTTCTGGGCGCCACCGGCCTGGTGCGCGTGCCGCTGGACGACCACGTCCTGGCCATTACACGACTCGGCCAACCCGACTTGCGATTCGTGGACGCCCAGGGCCGGCAGCTTCCGTTCCTGCTGCACGATGAACCCATGGGCCGCTTGCAGCCGGACCTGACGCCCGTGCGCTCGGAGCAGGGCGCCGAGAGCCACTTGGTGCTCGCCCTGCCTCTGGCGGGTCTGCCCGCCCTCGCCCTTGTGCTGCGCAGCGACCGCACTCTCTTCGAGCGCGAGGTCACCGTCTACGACGGCGCAGTCCAAGATAGGCACACCCTGGCCCAAGCCACCTGGAAGGGGGCCGAGGAAGGCGAGAGCCGCCTGGTGATGAACCTGGACGACCGCCTGGAAAAACAGATCACGGTGGTGATCCACAACGGCGACAACCCTCCCCTACCCGTCGAATCCATCGAGCTGGTCACCCGCGCCTCGAGCGCCTGGCTCGCACTACCGGAGGACGGAGGCGCCACGCTCGTCTACGGCCACGGCACCATCGCACGCCCCAGCTACGATCTGGCGCTGCTGCGGGAGAGGGTGCTCACCCAGCCCGTGGAGCCCGCCAGCCTGGGCCAGCCCGTCGCCCTGGCGCCGGCCCCCGTCGAGCCCCCCAAGAAGGGCCTGCTGTTGGTGGCCGTGGCAACGATGTCCGCCTTTCTCCTGGGTTTGATCATTCGCTTCATGAAATCACCAGAAGAGAAATAGCACCCAGCGCCGTGCAAGCCGCTCCAGTGCCAAAGCTGACCGATCGCAGGGAACTGAACGGGGTGCGATCAGTGTTGTCCGTAGGAGGCACTTAGGAGTTGAACGCAGCTGGGGGGAGAGCGTTCGTTCGCCCCCCCCCCCTTGGAGGAAGCCATGCAGCTCCCCATCCTGAACAATCCCAGTGACCACAGCGACACCACTCTGCGCAGCCTGCTCATCGCCGCGGTGGTGCTGAGCAGCGGCGTCTGCCTGTGGGATCAGTTCCGCTCCGCCGGCGCGGCCGTGGGCGGCCATCAGCAGCTCATCAGCTCCGGCCTGTTCCTGGCCAGCCTGGCGGTCTTCGCCTTCTTCGCCGCGGGACGCTCCCAACGCTGACTCCATCGCAGCGGGGGACACAGCGCAGGAGTGGTGCCGAGGGGGCACCGGGATAGGCCAACCGACCCCGTGTCGGAGCGTTCGGTGTCGCCTGCGGTCCCCCAGCCCATCCCGTACCAGGGCAGCAAGCGCTTGCTGGCGCCACGACTGCTGGCCTGGTTTCCGCCCCGTGTGGAGCGGCTGGTGGAGCCCTTCGCCGGCTCGGGCGCGTTCAGCTTGGCCGCGGCTCGAGGGGGCCTGTGCGAGCGCTTCCTGATGGGGGATAGCCTCGAGCCCCTGGTGGGCATCTGGCGGGACATCCTCGAAGACCCCGAGGGCCTGTGCGACGCCTACGAGGCCCTGTGGCAAGCCCAACACGACGACCCCCGGGCCCACTTCCTCGCCGTGCGAGCCGCGTTCAACCGGGAGCGCCAGCCCGTAGCGCTGCTGTACCTGCTGGCCCGCTGTGTGAAGGGTGCGGTGCGCTTCAACCAGGCGGGAGCGTTCAACCAGAGCGCCGACCACCGCCGCAGCGGCGTCCAGCCCCAGCGACTCCGGATTCGGATTCAGGGGGCTCATCGCCTGCTGGCGGGCCGCACCAGGTTGCACGTCGGCGACTACGCCGTGCTGCTGGCCCAGGCAACCCCCGAGGATCTGGTCTACATGGACCCGCCTTACATGGGGGTCAGCGGTGGTCGGGACGGCCGCTACCACCAAGGCCTGGACCTCGAGCGCTTCGTGGACGAACTGGCGAGCGCCAACGCCCGGGGGCTGCGCTACCTCATCAGCTTCGACGGGCGGCTGGGAGAGCGACGTTATGGGCCGGAGCTCCCAGCCAATCTGGGGCTGACCCGGGTGGAGCTGGACGCGGGCCGCTCGAGCCAGTCCACCTTGGCGGGGCGGAGTGAGCGCACGGTGGAGTCCCTCTACCTGTCGCCCGGCCTGCAAGCCTCCCGGCAGGGCCGGGCGTAGACAGAAACCATCGGTCCTTGGGAATGCCATTCCGGTCGGTATCTGTCCGCTTCCGAAAGCCGCCCCCGGTTAGCTTTCCGTCCTCTGCCCGACATCCCTCGAGGCCCCCATGGCACGCTTCATCCACGCTGCGGATCTGCACCTCGGACGCCTGCTACACAACCAGCGCCTGCTGGAGGATCAGGAACACGCCCTGGACCAACTCCGGGCTCTGGTGGCGTCCCAGCGCCCCCACGCGTTGCTACTGGCGGGGGACATCTACGACCGCGCCGTCCCCCCCAAAGAAGCCGTCGCCCTGCTCGACGCCTTCCTGTCCGACGTCGTGCTCGAGCTCGAAGTGCCAGTGGTTCTCATCGCCGGCAACCACGACTCCGCAGAACGCATCGGCTTCGGCTCTCGCCTGCTGCAGTCCCGGGGCCTGCACATGGTCGGCGGCCTCCAAGCCGACCCCCAGCCGCTGGTCATCCAGGACCAACACGGCCCGCTCGAGGTCTTCGCACTGCCCTTCCTCGAGCCCGCCCGGGTTCGGGCCCTGCTGGATAACGACGGGATCACCGACCAACAGTCCGCCATGGCCGCCATGGTGGCCCGAGTCCACAGCGTCGGCCAGCATTCCCGGCGGGTGCTGGTGGCCCACGCCTTCGTCGACGGCGGCCTGGGCTCCGACTCCGAACGCCCCCTGTGCGTCGGCGGCGCCCAGGGCGTCAGCGCCCAGCTCTTCGAAGGCTTCACCTACACCGCCCTGGGCCACCTACACCGGCCCCAGCCGGTGGGCTCCAGCACCATCCAGTACGCCGGCTCCCTGCTCAAGTACTCCCTGAACGAGATCGACCAGCCCAAGTCCTTCACCATGGTCGACATCGACGCCGCGGGCGCCGCCACGGTCACACGCCACAACTTCCAGCCCCTGCGGGACCTCCGGCGGATTCAGGGCACCCTGGCCGACCTGCTGGCCGTCGCCCCCCAGGGTCCGCCCAAAGACTGGGTGGTAGCCACCCTGTTGGACAAGGGCCCCGTGTTCGACGCTATGGCCAAGCTGCGGCAGCACTACCCCAACATGCTCCACATCGAGCGCCCCGAGCTCGAGATCGAGCACCGCATCCAGCTGCCCGGCGGCGACCACGCCCAGCAAGGCATCGACCAGCTCTTCACCACCTTCTTCGAGCAGGTCACCGGCGAATCCCTCTCCCCCCCCGAGTCCGCCGCCCTCGAAGAAGCCCTGGCCGAACTGCTCGCCCGCGAGGTGGCCCGATGAAGCCCCTATGCATCACCCTCGAGGCCTTCGGCCCCTTCCCCGGGTCCCAGGTGGTCGACTTCCGCAAGCTGGGCGCCGACACCCTGTTCCTCATCACCGGCCCCACCGGCTCGGGCAAGACCTCCGTGCTCGACGGCATCTGCTTCGCCCTGTACGGCGAAGCCACCGGCGCCAGCCGCCCCGTGGCCAATCTCCGATCCGATCACGCCCCCCCCAGCCTCCCCACCCGGGTGATCTTCGACTTCGAGCTGGGGGGCTCGCTGTACCGCATCGAACGCTCCCCCAAGCAAGATCGCCCCAAGAAACGCGGCAGCGGCACCACCCCCCAGCCCGCCAGCGCCACCCTGTGGAAACACCCGGGCAGCACGATCACAGACAACCCCACCCAGGTCCTGGCCACCGGCTACGCCCAGGTCAGCACCAAAGCCACCGAGCTCTTGGGCTTCGAGGCCAGCCAGTTCCGCCAGGTGGTCATCCTGCCCCAAGGCGAGTTCCGCAAGTTCCTCTCCAGCGACACCAAGGGCCGCGCGGAGATCCTCTCCACCCTCTTCGAGACCCGCCGCTACCTGCAGCTCCAGCTACTGCTCAAGGATAAAAAGGCCGCCATCGAGTCCCGCCTGCACGACTCACGGGTGGCCCGCAAGGCCCTGCTGGACGACTGGCAGGTCAGCTCCACCGGGGATCTCCAATCCCAGCGGGGCCAGCAAGCCGCCCAGGTACAACAGCTCGAAGCCCAGGCCCTCGAGCTGGCCACCGCGGCACAGCAAGCCAAGCTCGGACTCGACACCGGCCGCGGGGCCCACGCCAAGCTCGAAGAATTGGCCCAGGCCAAGGCCGACGCCGGCCAGATCAAGGCCCTCGCACCCCAGGTCGAAAAGCAGCGCACCGAGCTGGCCGGGGCTCGCTCCGCGGCCACCATCGCCGACACCGAGTCCTTCCACGCCCAGCGCACCCGCGAGCTCAGCGACGCCCAGACCGAGCAGCAACGCGCCACCGATCTGGTCACCACCGCCACCGCCTCCCACGGCACCGCACAGGCCGAGTTGGTGATCCAGCAGGGGCTCGAACCCCAGCGCCAAACCGCCCGTGCCCACCTGGCCGAGCTCCAGAGCAAAGCCCAGGCCGCCCAGGATCTCGACGCGGCCCGCGCCGCCAGCACCCAGGCCGCACGCGCCCTGGTGGCAGCCAACACTGCTGTCACCCGCGCCGAAGCCACCGTCGCCAACGGTGAGCTCGAGTTCCTCGCGGCCCGCGACGCCGCCCAACAGGCCATCACGCTGGCCGCGGGCCTCAACACAGCCCAGCAGGCCGCCAAGGCCGCCTACAACACCCTGCGCTGGCGCCAGGAACTCAGCACCGCACGCGGCGAGCTCGAGCGGGTCCAGAAAGAACGCAGCGCTGCCGAAGGTCGCCTGCAGGCCGCCTCCACAGCCCTCACCCAGGCCCAGCAGCGGCTCGTAGCTCTCAACACCGCCAGGCTCGAAGGCCAAGCCTCGTCGCTCGCCGCCCGCCTCGTCCCGGATCAGCCCTGCCCCGTCTGCGGCTCCGCCGAACACCCCGCGCCCGCAGCTGCCCGGCCCGACATGCCCTCGGACGTTCAGATCGACAGCGCCGAAGCCGCGGTCGCCAACGCCACCCAGCAGCGCGAAGAACGCCAGATACAGCTCGGTCGCACCGACAAACGAGTCGCGGTCACCGAGTCCAAGATCGCCACCCTCAGCGACCAGCTGGGGGACCAGCTCGAGCGGCCCACGTCCGAGCTCGAGGACGCCACCGCGCGCACGCAGCACGATCTGGCCCAGGCCCGCAAGGCGGCCGACGCACTGCAGCAGCTCCAGAACCGTGCCGCCACACTCGAACAGCAGCTGGCCGGGGCCCAGGGGCACCTGTCCACGTCACGGGGCGCCCAAGCCACCGCCGTGGCCGCCGACGCGACAGCACGAGAAAAGGTGCAGGGCCTCGAGGGCCGTTTGCCCGCCCAACTCCGCCCCCCCGGCGCCCTGGCCGCGGCCACCTCCCAGGCCCAACGGTCCGTGGCTACCCTCGTCCAGACACTCGAGCTGGCCCAGGCCAAGGCCAACACCGCCAGCGACAAGCTGGCCGGCTACCGCGGGCGCCTCGAGCAAGCCGTCGCGGGGCTCACAACAGCACAGGACCGCCTGGCAGAGGCCCTCGATGAGCTCCACAAGCGCATCGCCGAAGCCGGCTTCGCAGATCCTCAGGCCTACGCCCAGGCCAAGCGCAGCGCCCAGGCCATGGCCACCCTCGAAGCCGCCATCCAAGCCTGGGAACACCGGCGGGCCGCCAACGCCACCCGCCTCGAGCGCGCCGCCGCTGCCGCCCTGGGCCTCGAGGCCCCGGATCTCGCCGCGCTCGAGGCCGCCGAGCTCACCGCCCGGCAGGCCCACCTCGACCAGCTCGAGCGCCTGGGCAGCCAGCGCAGTGTGCTGGCCGAACAAGACAAGACCCTCGCCTCCCTGGCCCGCATCGCCGCGGCCCAGGCCACCGACGAACAACAGCTCACCGTGGTGGGGCGCCTGGCCAACGTGGCCAACGGCGGCAACAGCCCGCGTCTGAGCTTCGAGCGCTTCGTGCTGGCGTCGCTACTGGACCAGGTGCTGCTGGCCGCCAACACCCGGCTGCTGATCATGTCCAGCGGACGCTACAGCCTGCGCCGGTCCGACGACATCACCGATCGCCGCAGCCACGGCGGGCTCGAGCTCGACGTTCTCGACGCCTACACCGGCCGCGCGCGCCCGGTGGCCACCCTGTCGGGGGGGGAAGGCTTCGAGGCCTCCCTGTCCCTGGCCCTGGGCCTGGCCGACACAGTGCAGTCCCGCAGCGGCGGCATCCACCTCGACGCGGTGTTCGTGGACGAAGGCTTCGGCAGCCTGGGTCAGGAAGACCTCGACGCCGTGCTGCGTTCCCTCGAAGACCTCCAAGTGGGCGGACGCCTGGTGGGCATCATCAGCCACGTCAGCGAACTGCGCGAGCGCATCCCCACCCGCCTCGAGCTCAGCAAAGGCCGTGCAGGCTCCATAGCCCGCTTCGAGATACCCTAATCTCCATGTCCCCACGCAGCCCCGCCCTCATTCCCCTGCTGCTCATCCCGGCGCTGGTGGGCTGCCAGGCCCTGCTCGAGGGCAAGTACCCCCTCGAAAACCTCCACCTCAGCCCGGCCCGAGGCATCTCCCTGCGGGCCGACCTGTTCTGCGAAATCAGCTGCGGCATCACCTACCGGGTGTGGGACCCGGCCAACGGCGCTGGGCCCTGGGGGTTTGTGGGCTACACCGGCACCGATCCTGGCGAAGTCGAGTGGACCCTGCGGGTCTCCCCCAGCGAGCGCTGGATGGGGCTGGCCGACAAGCTGTACCCCAACGTCATCCTGGCCCTGCACGACTACGAAACCGGCTTCGACTGGCCGTCTTGCCAGGACATCCCCAGGGACCGCTGCGAGCTCCGTGCCTACGAAGGCCTCATGGCGCTGCAAGAACCGGGGGGGCAAGCCCACATCCTCTCCACCCAGCAGCCTGGAAGCGCCGAAGCCCGCGTCAGCCCATAGATAGCGACGGTTCCACTTGACGATGGCCCTCGTCGCATCTAGAGTGCGCCGCAATCGACCCCCTGTCTGGAGGCCTCCATGCGTCACGTCGTTCTCCCTTCCCTCGCTGCCCTGGTGCTCATCGCTGGCTGCTCCGGCAATGGCTACTCCCCCAGCCTCACCATGGTCCGCACCGGATCGGTCGAGGTCGAAGAGCCGGTTGTGGTGCCCGAAGCCCTGTACACCCCCGGCGTGAACATCGCTCCCGAAGACTACGAGTACGGCGTCGAGGGCAAGTGGATGCCCGTGGTGCTCGACATCAGCAACATGACGGAGCTGGACGACCCCACCCCCCTCGAGAAGCACGCCGAGTACGACTACACCACCAGCACCGGCGACCTGCTGGACGAGCTCGATGGCGAAGGCGCCATGAACTACGATGACGTCGAGCAGGGCTCCA
>Ga0307987_1001746_pt1 | contig 11775 bp, 8 predicted proteins | sample EllFjometagen181_FD_203157 | JGI IMG/M metagenome (GOLD analysis project Ga0307987, IMG submission 203157) | Marine microbial communities from Ellis Fjord, Antarctic Ocean - #181 | ecosystem: Environmental > Aquatic > Marine > Unclassified | place: Southern Ocean | collected 2014-10-08 | reverse complement strand
GGTGTCTTTCTGCCCATACCGGTGACGGTGGCTCGGAGTCCCGTTCAACGGCGCCATGGCCCGGCACCCGGGCGAGGGCTGCTACCCCGCGAGCTGTGCGGCCGAGCCTTGGCGCTCAGGGTTTGCCAGCACCTTGGCCAGCCGGGACGCGACGAAGGTCTTCCCCGTGCCCGGGGGACCCTGGAGGATGAGGTTCCGCTTGCGGGTGAGGAGCGAGATCATCTGCTCGATGGTGTCGGCGTCGAGGAAGAGCTCACCGAGCGTCCTCTCTCTGTCCCCTCCGGGTCCATCTGCCGCGTTCCCAGAGTGATCCGCGATCACCGGCGGTAGAGCGGGTGCTGTTTTCTTCTCCCTCTCCAGCTCCTTCTTTTTTCTTGCGTGGTCTTCCCACCACCAGCAGACACCCTCCAGCTCCCTCGCGGTCAGCCCGAGCGCATCGCACAGGGCACGGTACACGTTGTGGAAGGAGACATAGTCGTCCGCCCTGTCGTCGACGCGCTGCAACAGGCCGTCCGCGACGAAGGCCGCCAGGGCGGAGCGCCAGTAGACCGGCCGCTCGGCGTCTTGGACGTTCCACAAGGAGGACAGGAAGAAGGCCGCCCGTCGAGGTTGGACCTGGGCCCGGCTGGCATCGCCCGCTGCGATGCGGGCCTCCAGGAAGGTGCACAGCCCTCGGATGCGATCACCGGCCTGCTCGCCGGATTCTGGCAATGCGATCGCCGCCACCAACCGCTCCACGACCTCCTCATGATCCGAGAGGTGCTTGCCGAGCATGTTGAGGAACATCGCTCCGGAGGCGCCCTTCATGCCCCATGAGCTCCACTCGGTCCTGGTGCGAAGGTCGAACTCGATGCGGGCGTCCTCGAGGTTGGTTCGGCCGGTCCTCAGGCGGTCGAGCCAGTCCAAGAGGGCATCTCGGGTCTGAGTGCGGTTGTCGGTGTTGGCCCGCCATCCCTCGAAGAGCGCACTCGCTCGCCAGTCCTCGACTCGGTCGCGCCACGTGGGCAGCAGGTCTTCGATGGTGGTCATGGACGCCTCCCGTTGGTGGTAGAGGACTATCCGTGTACAGCGGGCGGTGGGGTCGTTGAGTGCCCTCCCGGGCTTGGTGAAACCCAGGGACTTGGTGTCCGGAGCATCCGCCCAGGGCCGGCCCCGTAGGGGCGCACTGTCCGCCCAGTAGCCGCCTGTGCCACGAACAGCGCGCGTCGCGTCGGTTGTGGTTGGGCATCATGGGGTCGGATGCACGCCTCGGCTGGCGTTCTACCTGCTGGCGACGCTCCTGGTTGGCGAACTCGCGCTGTGGTACCGTCGTCCGATTCTCGACACGGAGCCCTCCATGAGCCCAGCGCCCATTGACCAGCAGCAACGGCCGATCTTCTTCGTCAAGACGGGTGAAAAGCAGGGGGATGATGGTGCGGAGAGATCCTACTATGGCGTGAGCGCGCTGGAGGGTGGGTTCGTCGGGATCGGGTACGGAGTAGCCCTCGGTGATCGGCGTGAAGCTCTGGATGAGAACGCCTACCAGCAGATCGTGGATGGCCACAAACAGAAGATCGCCTCTCAGGTGGCGCTGTTTCTCGGCGCCAAAGAAGGGGATCGGGTGGTGCTGATGGAGGGAATGACGCCGATTTGGCTGGGAACCTTCCAGGTATTGGGCGAGGTCTCCGAGCGGGGTGGGGCACCGATCGGCCACACCCTGCGCCCGGTGGTCTGGGAGGAGGAACTCGAGGTCGACAGCGGTGGTCACAAGACCGTGATCAGGAGGGCCGATGTGGTCGCCCAGGCCAAGACGAACCCGATGGCCAACAGAGGGGAGACGTTCTGCAATGCGGCGGACCGCAGGTTTGTCGATGCCGTCGTGCAGTGGCTGGACGCCACCCTGCGAGGGAATGGGGACGAACTCAAGGCGTTCAAACGCGAGCGGAAGAGCTTGGTCTATTTGCTGACGATTGCCGCCTATCGGAAGGGAAAGTCCAGCCTGTATTTAGAGGGGAATCCAGTCAAGGCGCTGCTGGGCCTCACCTCGACTCGAGGTAGAGGGGGTTCGACCACGCCGGCAAAGGACCGCAGCGGAACCAAGCCTGCCCCGGAGAGAGATACAGGCTTGGCGGAGACGCTCCGAATAGCCAAGAACGTTGTGCTGGAGGGCGTCCCGGGAACCGGGAAGACCTACGGCCTGAAGCACCACATCGCGAGCGTGTGGGCGCACCTGCCGTCGGGCCGTGCTCGCTCGGGGACGGCGGGGTTGAAGGGCCAAGGTGCAGGCCAGTACGCCATCACACTGCATCCGGCCACGGCCTACGAGGACTTCGTCGAGGGCCTCCGGCCCGTGGTGCAGACCCCCGGCGGCGACAGCGCTTGCCGCTGGGTCAGGCATGCGGAGGCGGTGTCGGCTGAGGCGTCCCGCGATCTGGCCAAGCTCCTGGGTGACGAGAGTGGGCCCTTCACGCGAGCCAGGCTGGAGGAGGACCGCTACTTCCACCTCTGGCAGGCTGACATCCATGGGGTCCTCCGGGGTGAGCGCAAGGGTCCGGGGACCACGTTCGCCATGCACGACGGCTTCTTCCTGCGGGTGTGCGCGGAGGCGGTCAACAACCCGGATCACGAGTTCCTTGTGCTGCTGGACGAGATCAATCGGTGCAATGTTCCCAAGGTCATGGGGGACCTGCTCACGACCATCGAGCGGTCCAAGCGGGCTCGCTGGAGGCCTGCGGACGGCAAGGGCGCCGGCTACTGGGACCTGTCGAGGTGCCAAGAGGTCGTGCTGCCGGGCAGCAAGCGGCGGTTCTTCGTGCCGGAGAACGTCTACGTGGTCGCCACCATGAACAGCACCGATCGCTCGGTGGCCCCGCTCGACGCTGCCTTGCGTCGTCGCTTCGCGTTCGTGCGCTGCTGGCCCACGGGCTTTGCGGACGGCGATGAGGGCGGTAGCGACGCTGACGTCCCGGCCCGTGTCCTGGCCACGTTCAAGGGCGAGAAGGGCAGTCCCATCAAGGCGATGCTCGAGGCGGGCGGAAGGGCGGCCGCGCTCATCGGGGATTCCATTCGAGCCTGGGCCACGCTGAACAAGGGGTTGTCCAAGGCGGGGCCCGACGCTCTGCTGGGCCACAGCTATCTGTTCGACCTGGCCGAGGACCTCGGGGATTCCCCGAGGGACCCGAGTCGCATCGTGCGCCACCACTGGGATCATCACATCCTGCCTCAGCTCGCCGAGTCGCTAGTGGCGAATCACCTCGACGGTTGGCTCAAACCGGATGGCGAGCTGTCGAAGCTGCGCGTGGATGGCTGTGAGATCAAGGCATCCCACACTCCGGAGCGCGGTCTGCAGGTGCCGGTGATCCGCTTGGTGGGGTTGCGCGGGCGCGAACCTGGCGGTGAGTGGCATCGCACCCAGAAACTTACGGTCCTCGAGAAGTTTGAGATCGACAGTCACCCGGTGCGACTTGTGCAGCCGGAAGGCGGTCCGCTCGGCGTCGAGATTACGGGTGTCAGTGGAGCTGGAACCTCGGGGCCGCGAACGAGAGCCACAGGTCTCTTTCTTCGTGCAATCGCAAGCGAAAGCGCAGGCGTCACCCCTTCGGGTTTCTTCGTGTGGGTCTCCAGAGTTTGGACTCCCTTCGACTTTCAGTGGGACGCAGTCGAGGCGCGCAGAACCAAAGGTCCGCTCGAGCGGAACCTGTTTCGCGCCATCGAGAAAGCAGATGGCAAACGGACCCGCTCGAGCCCTCTGCTCATCACCTTCCCCTCCGAGAGCATGGTAGCGCTGGAGAAGCTCCTGAGGGAGGCTGGCCAGGGTGGCTGACGCTCCTGCCAGCCAGGAGTCGCTCCACCTTGTCCGCGGTGCGGCGGAGCCGGATCCGACCGGCTCGCTGACCTCGGTGGTGCTCCACTTCAGCCCCCGGGGACATCGCAGCGGCCTGGTGGCCTACACCGAGGACAACCGCTCGGTCGTCCTGCTCGTGCTCCCCAAGGTCTGGGCGCAGCAGCTCGGTGGTTTTCGGGGCGATGGCATGGATGGAGCATGGATACGAGAGGTCGACGACAGGACCCTGCACGTCGTGTCCTTCGAGACCTCGAAGGTCCGGTGGGTCTGCACTCCCGAGTGGAAGGGACTTCTGGAGCGGTGCGCAGCCTTTGTGGGGGACGTCACCGCGGATGATGACCACCCCGACGAGACCGACGAGGCGCTGGAGGCGCTGTTCGATGCCGAGACCTGCAGGTCGCTCCGCGGGCTGTTCACCATCACCAGTGGCCGGCATTCGCCGCGAGCACTCCCCGAGGCTCCGACGGGCCCCAGCGACAGCCCGCTGGCGCGACACCTGGGTTCCCTGCTGCGCCTGGTGGTGCTTGCGGATCGGCTGAAGCGGCTCCGCCGGCCTTACAGTCCCCTGGAGGACGGCTCGGGGTTCCTGGTGGATGCTGGTGAGACGAAGGGCTCCGATCCGCTGCGCTATCTGGTGGCCCACGCCTTCGTGGATGAGGTGGCCCTGCGCCAGCGGGACATGCGGCAGGGCTATCGCGCTCGGACGGAGTGGCTCCCGGTGATTCGCGGCCGGGTCACGACCCGGGGGCTCGCGCGTGTCGCCTTGGCTGGAGTTCCCCAGGTGGAGTGCACCTACGACGACTTCACTTCGTCCATCCCGCTGTTCCAGGTGATCGTGACCGCCATCGAGCACGTGGCTAGCGGGGCGGGGCTGCCAGAGGTGTTTCGGTCCTGCGCCGGCCCAATGATGAAGAAGGCGGCCCGGACCCGAGCGGAGCTGGCGCACATCCCAAGCCTGCCGTTGCCCGTGGCCGCCCACCTGGCCGGTCGCCTCCGGCTCAACCGGCTGCAGCGGGGGTGGCGCCTGGCGTTGCGTATGGCCCGGATCCTGCTGCGCCAAGAGCCGGTCGATCCGCACAGCCACACGGAGGGCGAGGGCGCCCTGTTATGGTCCGTGGACACCAGCAAGGTGTGGGAGGGCGTGATCGCCCAGATGCTGCAGGCCGGAGGCCTGGGAGGCGAGCTACAAAAGCAGATGAACCTCGCGCGCCCGTGGGACGGGCTGGGTGGTGGGCGGCCACCCCACGCGGATCTGGTGACGGAGCACTCGGACGCCGAGCTGCATCGGACGCGCGTCATCCTCGACGCGAAGTACAAGCTGCACGACGCGAGTGGGCAGAAGCCCACCATGGCGGAGCAGTACCAGCTCTTTGCGTACTGCCACCTCCGGCCACAGAAAGGCCTCACCGACTGGCCCCCTGGGGGCATTCTGGCGGGTTTGGTCTACCCTGCTCCGGAGCAGACGACTCCGATGCCTTCTGTGTGGAAGCAGCGCGTGTCCTGGGGAGACCGGCCACGCTCGGGTGGGCTCGCGGCCCTGGTCGGGGCTGTCCCCGAGGTCGAGCCCGCGGTGAGGCTGTGTAGCCTCCACCTGCCCTTCCCATCCCCCTGCGTGCTCAAGAGGAACGCGGACTGGGATGGCTTCATCCGATCCAACGGAAAGGATCTCTGTGCTCGGCTTCGCGGACTCTGTAGTGCAAAAGGCGACAATGGCGAGTAGGGTGGCCCGCTGCCTACCCTCCGATACCGGTTCGTCATGGCCAGCGCCCTCCCCACCACCACCCTCAGCACGAAGGGCGGCTCTCCCACGGCCCTCGAGGCCAGCACTCCGGCCTCCCCGGTCCCCAGGCTGGTCAGCTCGACGGCGATCTCCTCGTGCAGGGCCGCCATCATCGGTACCCTCGGGCTGGCCTCTGGGTGTTCACGGGCGAAGGGATCCAGCCGCTCCGAGAGATCCCGGCAGGCATCGAGCACGGCGCTCCCGCTCAGGTCGGTGCTCGGTGCGATCAGCGGCTAGAGAAATGGGTTCCGTAGCGCTCGACAGAGGCCGAGAGCGTAGCGCCCACCCCCTCCCTCAACCCCTCCGGCCCCAAAACCTCCGCCTCCGCCCCCCACGTCAATACCCAGGTCATCACCTCCGGTGTCACCGGAATCTCCAGCTCCAGCACCCACCTTCCATCCTCACCTTCCGTCCACCCCCGCTGCCCCGGCCACACCCGCTCCTTCGCCGTCAGCGCCGCCCGCTCACTGAACGCCATCCGCACCAACTCGGGCTCCCCTCCCTCATGCCACAGCCCCAGTTGCCCCTCGAAGAAGGCCTCGGCATCGTAGTCCTCGGGCACCTCGAAGCGCTCACCCTTCTCGATCTCCGCCTCCTGCACCCGGTCCACGGCCAGCAGCCTCACCCCACCCGCCGGCCCCGTCCCCCGCTGCAGCCCATGCACAAAAAGCGCGTCGCGGTACAGCACCACGGTCCAGGGTTCGAAGTGGCAGTTGTACGCCCAACCAGTGCGGGTGCGGTAGCGCAGGAGCAGGGGCCGGCGGTGCACGCTGGCTTGGACGATGGTGTCGAGCACATCTTCGCTCGAGCGGTAGTCCTTGGGCCCGAAGGGCACGTAGACGAAGCTCTCCTGAACCCGGTGCACCAGGGGCATCAGGCGGCGCTCGAAGCCCTTCTCGAGGGTGGTGACCAGCTGCTCGGCGCTGTCACCCAGGGGTGAGCCTTCGCCGGTGGTGAGGCAGCGGGTGGCCGCGAATACCGCGGCATACTGGTACAGCCGTGACGAGGTGGGCTCGCGCTGCTCGGCCAGCACCACGGTGGCCTTCACACCGCGCCCCTCGAGGCGCACCAAGGGGTCGCCCTCGGCTGTGGTGGCGGACTCTTCGAGGGCCTGCACGTAGCGTCGGGCCGTGCGGCGGTGGACCTCGAGGGTTTCAGCCAGATCGTCCAGCAGAATGGCACGGCGGCGGCTCTGCTCGAGCAGCTGCACGATGCGCACCATGGCCAGGCCGTCGCGGTAGTTGGGGGAGCTGGTGGTCATGGGGTCCTCCGAGCCGACATCCTACAACGGACAAGGGCTGTCTCGTCGGCGGCGTAGAAGATCCCCATGTCTCAGTGTCCCGTCATCGATGCCCCTGTCGCGCCCATCAAGGGGATGCGGATCTTCACCCTCGGCCGTCGCGAGTACGGCACCGACCGGGGGCCGGTGTCGAACCTGTGGCCTCTGGGTACCTGCTACACCCTCAGCCAAGTTAACGGTCGCAGCTTCTACCACTACGCCGACGGCGTCACGGGTCGGCGTCTGGTGGTGGAGTGGCGGCAGTGGTTGTCCGAGCTGCAATGCGACCACCATGTCTGGCTGCTCGAGTCCGAGACGTCTTCGATGGGCTGGCGGCTCCTGCGGCCTCTGCAGTCCGACCCTGCCGCTGGAGTGGCGGCCATGACCACTGTGCAGGACGGCTTGGACCGTCTCGAGCGCGACCAGCGCTTCCAGCGAGCGGTGCAGCAGGTTGCCCGACACTACCGGCTCGATCGGCACGACGACGAGGACGGCTCCATCGTCGTCGCAGTGCAGGGCGGCGCCCGGCCCTACGAGGTCCGGGTGCTGCCTGACTGGTCCGAGCCGCCCGCCTGCTCTTGCCCCGACGCCATCCACCGCCGCCCGCTGCACGGGGGCTTCTGCAAGCACACGGTGGCGGTGCTGCTGCGCTGGCCCGACCTGCGCTGCCAGTTGCTGTCCGCGATCCTGTAGGAGGAAACCATGGCCCGTACCAAGCCCTCTGCGGCCCTGCCCATCACCCCCGAAGGCTACGCCTACGACGATCTGCTCGGCTTGGCGGACACCAGCCTGCGGGCCGGGCTGTCGGTGCTGATGCGGGGGCACCCGGGCGTGGGCAAGTCCACCCTGGCGGCCCAGCTGGCTGAACGCCTGGGGCTGCCTATGGAAGACATTCGCCTGGCCCAGCGGGAGCCGGCTGACCTGGGCGGGGTCTACTTCCCAGATCGCGAGCGGCAGGTACTCGAGCTGTTCCCACCCGACTGGGTGCGCCGGGTGTGCCGCGAGCCCACGCTGGTGTTTCTGGACGAGATCAACGCAGCGGTCACCCGCTTGCACCAGGCCGCGGCCTACCAGATCGTGCTCGAACGTCGGGTGGGGCCGTTCCGCTTCCACCCCGACACCCGGGTGCTGGCTGCGGGCAACCTCGAGGAAGACAACGCCATCGTCACCCCCCTGTCCACGGCCTTGGCCAACCGCTTCGCCCACTTCGTGCTGCGGGTGGACGCCGACGCCTGGCTGACCTGGGCCGCCACCGAGGGGGTGCACCCCACGGTGATGGCCTACATCGCCCGGCACCGCGAAGAAGCCCTGTACGCCAACGAGGGCGACCTCGCGTTCCCGTCGCCCCGCAGCTGGGCCATGGCCAGCACCCTGCTGCACGCTGCACCCCCGGCCCAAGCCCGCCGCTTGGTGGCCGCTTGTGTGGGTGAGCGTGCCGCCGAGCAGCTCGCGGCCTTCGAGCGCATCTTCGCCCGGGTGCCGGTGGCGGCCATCGTGCGCAAGGGGCGGGCCATGGACTTCCGTCGAGGCAAGCAGGCCGAGCCCAGCTTCATCTACGCGGCGGTCTTCGCCGTGGCCCGCTGGTTGTGCAGCGAGCCGGCCATTCCCGACGAACAGCTCTCCAACGTGGTGAAGTTCGCGTGCTCCCCCGGGCTCGACCCGGAGTACGTGTTCCTGTTCCTGCGACAGCTCAAGGCGGTGCCCGGTCTGCTGGGGCGGCTGCAGGCGGAGGCGGAGTTCAGGGATCTGGCGAAGTCCATGGTGGACCTGCGACTCGAGGCATGGGCGTGATGGCTGAAGGTCGGGGGCATGAGCGGGAGGACGTAAAGTCCTCCCCTACGTTCGAGCTGGCGGATGTCTGTCGGCAAGAGGCGCGGCGGGTCTCGGCGCTGCGGCTGCAGTTGCTCGATCTGCATCCTTTCTGGGGCTATCTGCTGGCCCACCTGCGCATCGTGCAGGCACCGGGGCTCACCAGCTTCGCCGCCACCGACTGCTGGCGACACATCTGGCTCAACCCGCTGCTCACCCAGCACCTGTCCCTGCCACAGCTCGGCTTCGTGCTGGCCCACGAACTGGGGCACCACCTGTTGGCCAGCGCCGACCGCCAGCGAGGGCGCCAGGCCCAGCGCTGGAACTGCGCCACCGACTTCGCTATCAACCGTATCGTGGCGGGCATTCAGCACCCTGCTCGCGCGGGTGCGCGCTTGTATCAGTCACCGGCGGGCACCTACCCCGGCCTGGGCACGGTGGAGATCCTGCATGACCCACGCTGGGCCGGCATGATCGCCGAGGCCATCTACGAGTACCTGGAAGACGACGCGCTCCCGATGGCCGCCAGCGTCACCCTGCAGCTGGGCGATGACCCAGATGACACATCCGGCGGCGGACCGACGAGAGCCACCGACCATGGCGGTGGCCTGGATGTGCACCTGCCCGTGGGGCTCACTCCCGAGCAGCGTCAGGAGGTGCGGGAGCGCCTCCAGGCGGCGGTAGACCATGCGGAGAAGGCCCAGCGCCGAGGGGACATCCCCGGCCAAGTGCTGCGGGAGCTGGGGAGCAGTGGTCGCGCCCGGGTGCCCTGGCAACGCCTGCTCCGCCGCTACGCCGGCTCGGCCTTGGCTCGCGACGACTACGCCCTGCATCGCCCCGATCGCCGCTTCATCGAGCTCGACCTGGTGGTCCCTGGCCGCTGGTCCGAGGGCATCGGCGGCCTGGTGGTGGCTCTGGACACCTCTGCCAGCATCAGCCAGGAGCTGCTGGGTGCCGTGGGCGCTGAGCTTCGAGCTTTGGCAGGGCAGGCCCAGGAGACCCGGCTCATCGTGGCCGATGCGCAGGTGCAGCAGGTGATCGACGACATGGAGCTCGAACGATTTCTGACGAAAGGCCGAGTGAAGGGGGGCGGGGGGACCGACCACCGCCCGGTGTTCGCCTGGATGCGGCAGCACGGTGTGCGCCCCGATGTATTCGTGGGCATCACTGATCTGTACAGCCGTTTTCCAGCGCGGGCACCGGGCTTTCCAGTGCTGTGGTTGGTGCCTCCAAGGCATGGGGAGGCGCCTTGGGGGCGGGTGGTGGAGTTGGATGGGTGAGCGGGAGCCAATGCGCCGGACAACGTCGTCGTTGGATGCCACGGCGGGCTGGGTACCTTGGGTTAGCATCACTGCAGTGATCTCGGAGGCAGGATGAACGACGATCGACCATTGGATGGCGTGCCGGACCGGCTCCACGCTGAGATCATCCGGCTGTGGGACGAACGTGTGCGAGGTGGGGCTCAGCGCTATCAGGAGCGGCGAGACGGCAGTGGAGGGAGTGGGCAGCGGACCATCAGCACCTTGTTGAAGCGCAACGGAGTCCTTCCGAAGACGGACGGGCGCTATGAGCGGGTCATCGCCTACGGGCAGGCGCTGTACAAGGAACCGATGGGAGCCGAGCGGGGTTCATCGTCGCTCCCGGAGTCCAGCGCCAGCGTCGGAGCTGACCAGGGCCCGGTCTACACCCGCGGCGAGACCTTCCGAGCCCGCGCCGAGGCCGCGCAGCGTCGCTACCGGGCCTATCGATTGGGGGTGGGCCACGGGACCTGGGGGCACCTGCTGGATGCGCCCTCCCGGGATCAGGGCTGCAACTTCCTGCACCCGGACGCCCTGGCGTCCGTCGAGGCCCGGATCGCGCTGGGCAAGGGGGTCCATCGGGAGCGCACCTACGGCAACCTGCTGTCCAGCCAGGCGATGGCGTTCAACCTCCTCGGGCCCCTCGCCTACAGCGCCGAGGGCCTGTCCATCGCCACCGCGCTGCTGAAGCCCTGGGTCGACGGTTTGGCCGAAGTGCTGGAGCTCGTCATCGAGCACACCCCAGACAGCGGCGTGTTTCGCGACCAGTCCGGTCATGGTGGGGTGGACTGCGACGTGCTCGTCGAGTACCTCGCCACGGATGGTCTGCGGGGGGTGCTGGTCATCGAGACCAAGTACGTAGAACCGGAGTTCTCTACCTGTGGCCACCGAAAGTCCAGGGCACGGCGGCCGTGCCCTCCCGAGGTGCAGCTGGGAGAGGACTTCTCGGGTTGCCGTTACCACAGCAGCAACGGGTATCGATACTGGACCCGCACCAGGGACCTCGACACCCTGGACCTGGCGCTGGTGCGGGAGCAGGGCTGCCCGTTCGGTGGCTCGGCTTGGCAGCTGTGGGTCAACCACACCCTCGCCCACGTCGAGGCCTGCCGCCGCGGGGCCCGTTACGCGCGCCTCGCAATCTGCGCGCCTGCGGACAACGATGCGCTGTTGCGCGGTGGCGATGCCCTTGGGCAGCTCAGGCGCTACCTCCGCGATCCCTCCACCCTGCTCTTCCTGCCCCTCGAAGAGCTCATCCGGAACCTGGGGAGCGTCTGCCAGGGCCGGGAGGTGTCATGGCGCCGCTGGGCTGCGGAGTTGGCTGAGCGCTACACTGCAGCGTTCGAGGGCTCGCCGCCTGTCGAGACGCCCGCCTTTGCGGCCACGAAGGGCTATCGCGCAGTGGTGGACTGGCTGGGCTCGCAGGACTTTGCGGCACTCCATCGCGTCGTTCTGGAGACCCTGGGCCCAGGGAGCCTGCTATTCCGCCCTACGGACAAGGGTGTGGTCGTTCTCTCTCTGCACCCGCGCGCCCCGAAGTTTGTGGGTTTTCGCCGCTCTCAGGAGGATGGCGGTTGGCTGTTGCGCCCGGGGGCTCCTGGTCCGCACCCAGCAGACCTGCGTGTGCGTTGGGAAGCCCACGAAGCCTACGTCTCCACCCTGGGGCCTAGGTGCGCTTGTCAACCCACTACCGTCAAACAACCCCGGACACCCTCCTGGGGGGCTCGAGACAGCCGCGGCGTAGCGGTGAGGCCACGGTAGGCGGAAGGCCATCCATGGTGGCCTCTCA
>Ga0307987_1001745_pt1 | contig 11786 bp, 5 predicted proteins | sample EllFjometagen181_FD_203157 | JGI IMG/M metagenome (GOLD analysis project Ga0307987, IMG submission 203157) | Marine microbial communities from Ellis Fjord, Antarctic Ocean - #181 | ecosystem: Environmental > Aquatic > Marine > Unclassified | place: Southern Ocean | collected 2014-10-08 | reverse complement strand
TTGACTGCCCAGTAGGGGGTACCGGTCAGGCCGCCGAGAACCGGCATCTTGCGATCCAGACAATAGCCCAGCGATGAGTCCAGCGACCATTTGGGCTCTCCAGGCTCCGGCTGCACGCGATTCCACCAGGTTGCCTGGAGCATATCATGGTTGCGCATCCACCCCAGGCCAAGACGAGCCGCTTGGTCCAGCATCTTGCCGCCGTACCAGGAGTTCACGTGGTTCCCGAAGAAGGAGTCCCGGCGCGGCGCACCCGTGGGCTTGGGCCAGACCGCGAAGCTGGTCACGTCCCGCACCCACTCCCGGCCGGTCCCGGGGATCGTCACCGCCACCTTGAAGACGCCGAGCGCGTCCGGCGGCGCGAAGGCCAGCGACAGCTCGCCCTCCTGCTCCGGCGCGAAATCCACGGGAACTGGATAGCTCGCCAGAACCCGGCCGCGGATATCCACCAGGTCCGCCCGCAGCCTGGCCTCATACTTCCTGGCGAGGCGGTTTCGCACGGCGATCTTGGCCGCGACCGGCGTGCCCGGTTCCAGGATGCCCGTTGCGGGCGGATCCCAGACGGGAATGGTGAAGGCCAGCGGGCATACGCCGGGCTGCCGGCGCTTCGGGAGCAGCCTCGCCTGCTGCGCAAGGGCCTCGGGCCGAGCGAAGACGTGGCCAATCTCCGCCGCTGCCAGTTCCCGGTCCCAGATGGCCCACTCATCGTAGATCCCCGTGGCCAAGGCATTGCCCAGAGTCACAGTGAGGTGGCTGAACTCCCGCTCGGAGAGAGTCTTTCCGAGCCCATCGAAAGCCGCCTTGCCATCCACATAGATCGCCTTGTGCTTGGTCTTCGCATCCCAGGTGATGGCCAGATGGTGCCATTCGCCAGGACGCCACGCCCGCATGGCCCGCGTCGTCTGCCCATAGTCCCAACGGAAGCCCTCGGGAGGCCGGACATCGCCGGTCATGAAGAAGCAGATGCCGCGCTTCGTGTCGTAGTTGAGCGCCACCCAGCCGCCCCGGAAGAACCCCCGCGCCCCGCCACCCTCACGCAGAATGGCGCCATCCCAGTCCGGCTTCACCCAGAGCGCCACCGTGCCGCGATGGGGATTGTAGTTGCCGGGGCTGTTCATGCTCAGCGACTTGGTCTTCACGACCACGCCCTGCCCGATGCGGCCCAACGCGAAGGCCTTGTCCCCCGCCACCGCCACCGAGCCACCCGCAACGGTTGGCGCCAACGAGTTCTCGAAGGCGTGGTAGTAGGTGAGCCCCTTGCTCAATGGCAAGAGCTCCTGCGCCAACGCAACGTACCCGAACAGTGCAACTCCCAGCCAAAGGCGCATTGATGACTCCATGGGGAAAGTGGGCTAGCGACCAGGACTCCTGGCAATGCCGTCCTGCTCCCCAATGTGGCCGCTCTGCTCATTCCCGCAAGCGCCTCTTCTGGCGTTCCCAGGAGTGCTGGAGATTGCCTCTCCCAGAGTGACCGTGTAGGTTCGGGATCACCAACCCAGACTAAAAGGCCCTTGCATTGAAGCTACTGACCTACATTACGCTCTCCGTTCTGGTAGCCTCCCTCGCTCCGGGCGCGGAGTTGCAGGTTACCGACTCCGCCATGTATGGGCGCCTTGCCATTCTCACGGAGGCGCCGGTCGAGTTGCGCGTGGCCCTCACCGAGGGGGCTCGGATCGTGTCCTGGAAGATCAACGGGAAAGAGATCGGCTTCGTGGGACGGATCTGGGGCGGCGACCTGTACGACCGCTACAAGATCGGTGATGTCGGCGGGGACACGCGGCGCCGCTCCCCCGCTGGCGTCGAGATCCTGCGCCAGGACGGGCTTGTCGCCGTGCGCGCGTCGTTCGGCGTTGGCGCTGGGGTCACGCTGCGCCGCACCTTTGCTCTGAGCTCGTCAGGATTCTTCCTGGAGGCGGAATTCGACGGGGCCGAGGGCGGCTGGTACGATTTCGCGCCCCATCTCATTCGCAGCCGCAAGGAGCCCTTCCCCGAGCTGCGCTTCGCGACAGATGGGAAGCAGATCCGCCGCGCGCTGAAACCGAAGGAGAAGTACGCAGGCCTGCCTTCCCGCCTGGCGGTGACCGGCCTGGCCGAGCCGGCGCTGGCCATCGATCTCGGTCCCGGCATGGGCCTCAGCCCGCGCGCATGGAGCTCCAGCATGTCACTTGACATGGGGGGCACGTACCGTGGACAACCGTTGCGCGCCAGTTGCTGGCTGGTACCCGAGGAAGGCTGCGAACAGGCCGTCGAGTCGCCCCCCGACTTCCCCGCGCTGGACGGAAACTGGCAGTCCGTCCCCCATCGCGTTCCCGAACCCGTTCGCCCTCCCGTTCCCGAGATTGCGCAGAAGTACGGGCCGTATGGCACCTGCAACTCCCGGCCCGACTACATGGCTCCCCTCGCTGCCTCCGGCCTGCGCTGGGTCCGGGTGGGCGCATTCTCCTGGGCCAACTGCGAGGCAGAGCCCGGCAAACGCGAGTACGCCGCCGCCGAAGCTGCCTTGGCGGCAACGAGACACGAGGGGTTGGCAGTCATCGGCGAGATGAGCGGCAATCCTGGCTGGGCGACCATCAATGGCAGCCGCCTCGCGCCCCCCAAGGACTGGCAGGCCTGGGAGCGGCATGTGGAACAAGTCGTGGCCCGCTTCCGCGACCGGGTGCATGTCTGGGAGATCTGGAACGAGCCGGATATCGGCCAGTTCTGGACCGGCACGGCCGAGGAGTATGTCCTCCTGCTCAAACACGCCTATCTCGGGGCCAAACGGGCCGACCCGGACTGCCTCGTCATGTCCGCCGGACTCGATGGCAGCGGCGAGAAATACTTGGCGCGGTTGCTGGAACTCGGGGCGGGCGAGTACTGCGATCTGGTGGGCGGGCACCCCTATGCCGGTTCAGCGGAGCTGGCCGATTTCCGCATGGCGATCATGCGGCGAATTCTCGCCTTCCACAAGCTGGACAAGCCCCTCTGGATCACTGAAATCGGCTGGCAGTCCGGCGGCTGGAAGAGCGGCCCCGGCGTAGTGGGATCCGAGGAGATCAAGGCCGAGCGCCTGACTGCTGCGTACCCGCTGCTGAGCAAGAGCTCCGACGTGGTCTGCTGGTACGTGGGTGTTGAGCCAGGGAAGATGTACGGCCTCGTCCAACCCACCGGCAAGGCCGGGTTCATCCTCAATCCCGCCTGGCACGCCATGCGCAAACTGGCCCTGCCCGACCCCAAAGGCATCCGCATCGAAACGGTTGAGTCGGCCACAATCCAGGCTGGCAAGCCAACCACCCTCACGGCAACCGTGCACAGCGACCGCCCGGTCCAGGCCCGCTGGCTAGGCATCGAGCCCTCCTGGGGGACTTCGGACGCGATCCGCATCCCCGCCAACCAGGCCACCGAAATCCCCCTGTCCCTCGCCACGCCCCCCTACATCAAGGCTGAGACGCGCCACCTCCTCCTCGCCGTGCAGGGTCTGGAAGGTAGGCATCTCAGCAACCAAGTCGTAGACCTGACCGTTGAGAATCCCGGCAAAGTCTGTGCCTTCACCATTGGCGGCGGCTGGATCAAGCTCATCGGTCACGACGGCAAGGAAACGGGCTCCTGGAAGCCCGCTCACAACCTCCGCGGCGAGCCCGGCCAAGGCTTTGTCCAACCCATCCGCCCGCGCAATCAAGGCAACTTCACCGACACCTTCAAGCTGGAGATCGGCGGCACCGCCGCCAAGTGGCTGGACCGAGCCCCGACGACCGTCTCCGTAGCCGCCGGCAAGACTGGCTGGGAGAGCCTGCGCGTCCGCGTCCCCGCCGACGCCAAACCTGGCACCTACACCCTCACGGTTCGCGCCCAGTCCCAGACCTTCCCCGAAGTCAAAGCCGGATGGCGCGGCAGCTACTCGGTCGTGGCAGGCAAGCCGAAGGAGTAATGCAGGAAGCCTGCGGCGCTCCAGAGCGGTCATGAACGAAGCGGAGACGAGGGGCATGGGGACAGCCTACGTCTGCCCATGATCCCGGCCTGCGGGATCGTGGGTTCCGCACGCTACCTGGTTCCCGTGGCGAGTCAGATCCTCCCCAGAAACTGCCGCCTCTCCCTTGCATTTCCCCGGAAAACACGTACCTTACTTACCTGCTCGCCGATAATGATGCGGGGTGGAGCAGCCCGGTAGCTCGTCAGGCTCATAACCTGAAGGTCGTAGGTTCAAATCCTACCCCCGCTACCATATTTGCAGCCCGGTTGCACACCAGCAACCGGGCTGCTTTCTGTATGCTGGGGGGAAGAATGTGACCCACGATAGGCTTGCTCATCAAGCTCATAATCCCGCTCTGCGGGATCGTAGGTTCAAATCCTACCCCCGCTACCATATTTGCAGCCCGGTTGCACACCAGCAACCGGGCTTCCTTTTTCCCCCATGAAGCCATACTACGTCTACATCCTCTGGTCCGACTCTGGTCACCGGTTCTACATCGGCGTGAGCGAGGACATCGCGGCCCGCCTGGGCCAGCACAACGCCGGCGTGTCGAAGTGGACGAAACGGTACGCTGGCACTTGGCGCCCGGTCTGGCACCAGCAGTGCGCTTCCCTTGGTGATGCGCGCAAGCTTGAGAACTGGCTGAAGCGTCAGAAGGGCGGGATTGGGTTCTGGCAGCGAACAGGTCTTGACCGAGACGCATTCCGCCTATTCGGCTCATAATCCCGCTCTGCGGGATCGTAGGTTCAAATCCTGCCCCCGTTACCATATTGAGTACGAATGGCCTCCACTGTCACCGGTGGGGGCCATTCCCCTTTATCCCCAATCGCTACCACCCCTCACCGTGCTTGATTCCTACCTGAGGGAGGGTCTGAACAGGGGCGAGCAGTGGAGCACTTCCATCTCAGCCCTGCCTCGCCCACCAACCACCTGCGGAGCTTTCTGCCGCGTTTTCGCCTTCCCAAGGCAGTGGCAGCCAGATCACGAACGGTAGCGATTGAGGGCCCAATGGTAGCGATTGTCGGGTGTCCTCGGGTCTTCTGGGACCGGCTGCATGTTGGGCGAACTCGGGGCCATGTCACACAATTTGTGATCCACCATGGCGTTCAACGGTTCTTTTTGTGGCGTCAGTGGCAGAAACTCGTCCGCAACGTCCGCAACGAGGACCCCGGCCCGGTCCAGACACGCGAAAGCCCCCGGCGATGCACTCTTGGCGGTTCGCTCGGAGGCAACTACAGCTCGGGTTGGTCAGGCGCTGGACCGGGCCCCACGCAGTGGAATGCGGGCCGCGACCACGGGCGACTGTCGGACCAACAGAAAGAAAATGTGTGGCCTGGCGTGGCTGGTTCCCGTTCAGTGCCGAGGCGTTGACCACTCGGAAGAACCTATGCACCCCGGATGACTGGCTCGCGATGGTCACGGGGCCGGTGCGAAACACCGCGGGATCATCACAGAGGCCATTCTGAGCCCTGTGGCGGCGCTTGGATGGTTGCCCGGCAAAGGTCGGACCCGACGCGCGTCGCGCCACCAATGCCGTCCTGTTTGCGCCAGCGTGTTACATGACGGGTTCCAGGGTGGCGTGCTGCAAACCGCACGACACGGCCAATGACGACGCGGACAAGTAGCCAACCTACCCTCTTGGGTCCTCCCCATGATTGTCTTGATAGTAGCCCGTCCGACACAAGCGCGGGAATCTCAGCAGAGCAAGTCACGCACACGTTCCAGGCTTCACCCATCACATATCCCAAAGGACTCCCTTCCGTACGATGCCCGGGCTAGCGGTCCACGACTGCAGAGCAGACTCGGAAGCCGCTGTAGTTGCCAATGGCCGCCAGTTGCTCGTCGGTGAACACCGCGAAGGCCGGGACGCCTTCGGCTTCGGCGAGGGCTTCCTTGCAGTCGATGCACCGACGCTTCGGCATGGCGCGCGACGTGCCGTCGCCTTCGGGATAACCCACGCATCACCAGCAGCTCCGCGAACCGTTCTGCACGAACTCGCATGGCATCTCCGGTGCCCGGCGCGAGCGCGGGAAACAGTTCCACTCGTCGGTCCATCCGCCGTCGTCGTGAATGGGCACGGTGAATGTCCTGATCCACATCGAATGCCTCATTCCCAGATTTCGAATCGGCCAAGGGCCAAGCCCCTTGGAACCCCATGTGCCATGCCGTGGAGCACGCCCGGCTCTCGCTCCGCGAGCCCCTCGCACTCCTCTGCATGGCACTCTGCTCAGGAAACCGGACATGAATACCCCCTACTGAACTGGGACAGCGGAGCGGACCCGGAAGCCGCCGCCGTAGCTGCGGTAGTCCGGGGGGACCCTGTTGTGATACGCCGAGCGGCAGTACCTGGCGTAGTGGTCCCAAGCGCCGCCGCGTAACACGCGGCGCGAGCCCGATGACATGCCCAGCGGATCGGTCACCGCTCCGGGGTAGGTGCCGTACCAGTCCAGGCACCATTCCCAGGCGTTGCCGTGCATGTCGTAGAGCCCCCAGGCGTTCGGCGCATAGCTACCCGCCTTGGCCGTACCGACCGACGTGTTCCCCCCCGAGTTGTAGCCGCTGCCACCGTTGTACCAGTACCGGCCCACCTCGGCCATGTTTGGGCAGGGATCCGACTCGACGGTCAAGTTCTTGCCGCTGTTCAGGGCGGTCGTAGTCCCCGCCCGGCAGGCGTATTCCCACTGGGCCTCCGTGGGCAGGTCGAGGGTCGCCAGACCCGTTTTCTGGCGCAACTTCCCCATGAACGAGGTCGCGTCCACGCCATTGCTTACAGGCCACGCCGCCCCGGACGTGCTGCCCCGGATGTCGTTGTACGACACTTGCTCGACCGGGCGGGTGTCGCGGTACGTGGCGTTGTCGAAGTAGCTCGGCCAGGTCCCCATCACCCGGTCCCACTGCTTCTGCGTCACCTCGAACACGCCGACGTAGAGGTCTTTCGTCAGGGTGACCTGGTGCTGCGTTTCGTCCGAGCCGTGCCCCAACTCGCCCGCCGGCGAGCCCATGATGAAGATGCCCGCCGGGATGCGCCGCAGAACCAGCTTGGTAGTCTTGTGCTCCGCCGTCCAGCCTCCCGCAGGCACTGCCGCGAGATAACTCACCGGATAGGTGGCCGCCTCCGGCCCAGCGGAGAGGTCGATGATCAGGTAGTCGCCAAGGGGAACTTGGACCACGAAGGTGGTGGAGGCGTAGCGCTTGCCCAACGTGCCGAGGAAACTCGAGCCGTAAGCCGAGGCCCACAGCCGGTACTCGCCTGGCTCTGTCGCGGTGACAGTCGCCGAGAGGCCATCTGCCGCCGGTGCGATGGTCGGAATGATGGAGCCGGGTGGCTCCGAGGTCGATTCCACCCACCACTTGATGTTGCTCGGCGAGATTTGGTTGCTCACGCCAGCAGTGATATCCAGCATGAAGGCTGTTGGCTGATTGGTACCCACCGTGTCCGGCGCGATCACGAACTCGATCTCGGGCAGGCCGAAGATCGGGATGTCGATCATGGTCCAGCTCGGGCTGGGCCAGCTCTTCCCCCAGTCGAAGATCTCGAAGCCGGCCTCGACGTGGGAGTCGACCAGGAAATCGGTGTCGAACTTGGTCGTCTCGACCGGCAGCGGAAGGAAGCGCACTTGAGAATCCAGCTGCAGCGTCGGTTCGACGTAGAGACTGGCGGCGAGGGCCGAATAGAACTTGGTCCACAGCACCGGATAGATCTTCACCGTCGCCAGCAACGTACCCTCCGCGCTGACATCGAAGGTCACGCTCTGGGCGAACCCGTCGCTGGTGACCGTGCGCCACGCGCCGTCGTCGTATTCGACCCCGATCTCAACCGTCTTTGCGGCGCTGTAGACCGCCTCCATGTTCAGCGCTCCCGCGGCTGTCACCTCCATCTCCGCGTAGAAGTCCAGGCCCACGTCCTGCCACACGGGCAGGAGCCCGACCTGGTAGTAGAAGGTGTGACTGACGCCGAACAGCCTCTTCTTCGGGTTGAAGCTCAGCTCTCCGGCCAGCTCGTACTTGGCCCGGGCGTCCAGGCTGAACTCGCCCGTGGCAACGATCCGGCAGTACTTCAGGGAAAGAGACTCAAAGCGCGCCTCGGTGGCGACGATCGGCTTGAAGCCGACGCCGTACCCCACGCTCAGCCCGCTGCCCAGATCTGCCTCCCCTTCGTAGCGCCCCTCGATCACGCCCATCTCGTCACGCGACGCCCCCTGCCCGTCGCCGCCCTGCCGGGTCAGTTGGAAGGCGCCGGCCGGGTCGCGGTAGACGAGTGTGCCGGCCTGCGTCGAGCCGGTTGGCACCAGCCCGTCCATGTCATCGACCACCAGCGAGCTGCACACGACGCCAGTGTCGACCGCTTCGGCCAGGCAGGCGTCCACCGTGGCCAGCTCCACCCCGTCGCGGGTGGGTTCGACGCCCACGATGCGCTTGAGCCCCTGGCCGTTCGGGTTGTCGAACACGATAAGGTCGCCAACCGCCAGCCCTCCCGCGTTGGCCACGGTCACGACCGCCCCGTCGGTTGAGACCCCGGTCACGTCGATGCCCTCGGCCGCGATGTCGCGCGGCGTCTTGGCCATGACGTTGGCGACCGCCATGACCGGGACGGTGAGCACAGTGCGGTTGAAGTAGTTGCGGTTGCCAGCCCCGTCCTCGGCAACGACGGCGATCTCGTAGGTGGCGCCTGGGGTCAGGCCGGAGACCTCGGCCTGGGTGGTGCCGACGACCGTCTCGACCAGGTTGGCGTCGTCGACCAGTCCGGTACGCGTGCCTACGGCGGCGTAGACACGGTAGAGCATCTCCTCCGGCACCGTGCGGTCGTCGTCGGCCTCGGGCCAGTGCGCGCGGGCCGCGCCGACCTCGGGCGAATAGGCCATGACCGCACCCGCGAATACGGGGTTGGGCGAGACGCGTACGCTGCCGGCCTCGGGACTCCGCACCCATGCTCCCGTGCCGCAAGGAAGAGAGTCCACTTGGTAGTAGCGGTTGTCCCGCCAGGCCCAGACCGTTCCGGCCTGGACGCGCGTTCCCGACGACATCGTGAGAGGCACCGGGAGCGCCCCGTAGGGTTCATAGCTGATCGGACCGAGCAGATTCCAACCCGCATGCAGGGGCACGGTAATCCCCCGAGTGTTCGACCCGGTCACGGTCAGCGGCGGCAGGGGGTCGTCGGCCCACCCGGCCGGTACGGGCGCGTACACCCAGTATCCCCGCCCCGGCTGGATCTGCTCCGCCTCAACGTAGCAGCCCTGCTCCGGGGCATACTCCCAGACCGTTCCCAGGCTGACGCCCCCAAACACCGCTTGCGGAAGCGGGTCGTCCGGCGCGATGGGCAGCGAAACCAGATTCCAGCCGGGCTCCAGCTCGAGCGTGAACTCCGCCGCCAAGCACCCGAACAGCGAGGCAACCAAGGCGGCAAGCATGTATCGGCGCACAATCATCCAGGTCTCCTGCCGTTTTCTATTGGCCACTGCACCGCGGGGTTCCCCGCGATGCGAGCCGGGATTGCCTCCGCTCTGTGTAGCTGCGAGCGGCAACCGCCCAAACCGGTCGGGGAGGGCCTCGCCGACCCAATGCAACATATGTCCGGCCGACATCGGGAGCAAGCCCATAGGCACAGGAGGGACTTTCACCGATGACGCGGGGAGCTTCTTCGGGGTCGGGGCAGGCTTCGGAGTCGGCGAGGGCTCTGGTTCCGGGGTGGGCTCCTCCCTCTTCCGGTACGTCGTGGGGCGTGGTCTGACCACGGGCGGGCACAGAACAGCCACAGGGAGGCGGTTGCCCGGCCCTCTGGCGCGTTTTTCATCGCGGGAGGTGCGTTTGGCCGGGTAGGCGACAAACGCGAGCAACGACCAGCGAACGAGGGTCCTCGATGATCTGCCTGACGCCGGGGCGGAACGTGCCACCGAATGTCTGCCACATCGGCACAGGGGCGGGGGTGCGAAACAACACGGAAGCGCCACAGATGCCGTTCTAAGGCGATCTGGCGGCGTTCGGCTGGTTGCCCCATGCTCTTTCTCGGGTCCGACGCGAGCAAGGCGAGCGAGCCATGCAGGAAGTCGCCTTGACGGATGCGACGACCCGTGGTCTGGGACTACTCACTTTCTTGTGGGTCGTGCACTCGGGGACTGTGGCCGCCTGTCGCCTTCCTGGGTGAGGGGCCTTCTCAGACAGGACTCACGGCGCGAAAGCCAAGCACGGAGCCACGCAAAAGTCAGCAGTGCCTGTTTCCCCGATTGTCGAGCATGGAAGTAGATGTACCTTCGTTGCCAGCGTTCGGAGATGCCTCCCCGGCCCCAGCACCTGCTCACACAGACATACTCACATACAGGTTAGTGACATGATGTCGAGAGCCGCAGCGATCCTTGCCATTCCCTTTCCTTCCTGGCGTTTGTTCAACAGGCACAGGGAGAACCACCAACAGTGCATGAAGTGAAGGAGGCCTTTGCCAAGACAATCGTCGGCAGTGGGTACAGAGTCGGCGCTGTCGCGAACGCTGTGCTTGAGCGTGAAGCACCGCGAATTGCCAAGACGACTGATGAGATGAGAGGTGTCCAGAGATTCGTGGAAGGGAGGAATGGCGTCGAGCATGGCTTTTGCTACTCCCTGTACCCGGACAACCAGATTCAGCGGATGGGCTATTTCCGTAACGGGAACAGAATCGGTCCGTGGCGTTTCTTCCTCCCGAGTGGAGCTCTAGCCACGAAGGTCCAGTATGACGCTGACGGCGAGAAGATAGGGCAGACTGTGTTTTACCTGCGCAATGGAAATGTCCACTATGTCGAAACGTACACTCGAGGCATGAAGCATGGGCCAAAAACCACGTTCCATGGGTCTGGGACTACGCATAGTCACCAGATGTGGCAGAACGGAAAAATGCATGGATTGTCAATCATCTACTGCCCGAATAGAGGCTTGAAAGAGTTCTCTAATCTCTCGAATGGACGACTGCATGGCTTGGTCATTTTCTATGACGGAACGGGAAGCGTGACAGAAGAGGCCCAACATGTAAACGGCCAAAAACAATAGTCATAACTGCCTGACCGGGAAGAAGAAACCTGAAGTGCGCGGATAATGCGATGCACGGGCGCGATCAAGAAAGGAGGGTCTTCCGGTAAGTGCGTACTTGACATGGAAATGGCATGGGAAGCCCCCGGATGTCCTCCATCATCCCTGAAAACCAAAATCGAGAACCTGCCCTCGGCAGGGGGCAAGCCCGCTCCGTGGGCGAACCGCCCAGCTCGAACAGGTGGAGCGGAACGCCCTCATCGAACTGGGCCGAGAGCGACGCGGAGCCCGAGGAAGAAGAACGACCGCGGCGGGATGAGCCAGCTGCGATTGGCCGAACGGCAATACCTGGCACGGTAGTACCAGCCGCCGCCCCGGTGCACGCGGTGCGAGCCTGCTCCAGCACCAGTGGGGTCGGTTACGGCTCCCGACGGATAGTCGCCGTACCAGTCCTGGCACCACTCCCATACATTCCCGTGCATGTCGTACAGACCCCATGCATTCGGACGAAAGCTGCCCACCTTCACAGTCGTTTCGCGGTATTCACCCTTTCTTCCGTTCCCGAATGGGTCGTTGCTGTCGAAGTTCGCTTGGCTGGAGTCAAGATCATCGCCGTAGTGGATGCCAGCCCGGCAGGCGTATTCCCACTCGGCCTCCGTAGGCAACCGGTACTCATGGCCAGCGGGGGCGTTCAGCTTCTTCAGGAACTCTTGGCAGTCGTTCCAGGACACTTTCTCCACCGGAGCGTCGGGACCGGCGTTCTTGAAGTACGACGGGTTGTCGCCCATCACCGACTGCCACTGCCGCTGCGTCACCTCGTGTTTCCCAAGCCAGAACCCCTTCG
>Ga0307987_1001743_pt1 | contig 11799 bp, 12 predicted proteins | sample EllFjometagen181_FD_203157 | JGI IMG/M metagenome (GOLD analysis project Ga0307987, IMG submission 203157) | Marine microbial communities from Ellis Fjord, Antarctic Ocean - #181 | ecosystem: Environmental > Aquatic > Marine > Unclassified | place: Southern Ocean | collected 2014-10-08 | reverse complement strand
TAATTCATTTGGCCTAATTCATTTGTTCTGGTTATTTGTTCTGGTGCCAAATTGGAGTTCCGCATCTGATTTTCTAATGTAACTGGGCGTGAGTTTATTTTCAGGGCAATCAAAAAAATGGTCATTTAAAAGAGCAGGTTTTGCCAGGGCAACAGCGCTCACATAATCCATGGTTTCACAGGAAAACAGGGCACGCGGATTTGTCAGGCGCAGTATCAGTTCTCTATAGGCTTTTGATCCAGACCCGACAAAAACGGCCGTTTCCCCGGCCAACAGAACCGCTTGCGCAGGAGAGCAAACCATTTCATCACTTTTATCCACCAGGACGCTCCTTTCAAAATGATACACGGCGCAATATACTTCATTGCGCCGTGCATCCATCATCACACAGACAGGAACAGATGCGGCAGAAAACCGGTAAGCAATGCCGTCAAGACTTGAAACACCGGCATCGGGCTTGGACACGGCATAGGCCAATCCTTTTATAACAGATATCCCGATGCGAAGTCCTGTGAAGCTACCCGGACCCTTTGCGGCAATAAACCCGTCTATTTCCGACACACCCCACCCGGCCCGGCAGGCCAACAAATTTTCCACCATTGCCAGGACTCGCTTGGAATGGGTCTGCTTGTCTGCCCAGTATTCTTCGCATACCAAAGCCTTATTCTCAAAAACAGCAAGGCTGCACCCCTGTTCGGCAGTGCTCAGGGAAAGAATCCGCAAACTATAGTTCCTTTTTCAGAGCTTTTTTCAGAGCTTTTTTCGGGGCCTTTTCCGGGGCCTTTTCCAGGGCCTTTTCCAGGGCAATGTCCAGCACTTCTTTCACATCCTTGACACAGGTGAACTTAAGTTTATTTTTAATGGCCTTGGGAATATCATAGAGATCCTTCACATTCTTTGCAGGAATAATCACATGCTTTATCCCGGCCCTGAGTGCCCCAAGGGTTTTTTCCTTGAGCCCGCCAATGGGCAGCACACGCCCCCTCAGGGAAATCTCGCCTGTCATGGCAACCTTATTGTTCACTTTCCGGTTGGTAAAAGCAGATACCAGGGCCGTTGCCATGGCAATACCTGCCGAAGGCCCATCCTTGGGGATGGCGCCGGCCGGGACATGGATATGGATGTCAAAATTTTCAAAGGCCTCTTTGTCAATCCCCAAAGCTTCCTGGTTGGCCTTGGTGTATGTCAAGGCAGCCCGGGCAGATTCCTGCATGACCTCACCGATTTGTCCGGTTACCAATAACTCGCCCTTCCCAGGAAACAAGGATATCTCAATATAGAGATGCTCTCCGCCATATTCTGTCCAGGCAAGACCGGTTGCAAGCCCGACCTGACTCTCCTCCTGATCCAGTTCCGACATATAATGAGGAGGACCTAGGTAACGGGTCAGATCCTGTTTGGTTATGGCAAATTTCCCATTTTTCCCCTCGGCAATCTGCCGGGCAATCTTCCTGCAGATGGTATCCAGCCGTCTCTCCAATCCCCGCAAACCAGCTTCCAGGGTGTACTCTGAAACAATGCATTCCAAGGCTGAGGAACTGATATGGATGGATCGTCGAATCAGGCCGTTATCCTTAAGTTTTCGAGGAATAAGGTGTTGGGTGGCAATGGTTATTTTTTCCGGATGGGTGTATCCCGAGATCCGGATCACCTCCATTCGATCCAGCAATGCCGAAGGAATGGTATCGGTCATATTGGCGGTTAAAATAAACAATACATTAGAAAGATCAAAGGGCATGTTCAGATAATGATCTGAAAAATTAAAATTTTGTTCCGGATCCAGCGCTTCCAGGAGTGCAGAAGAAGGATCCCCCCGAAAATCACTTCCCAGTTTATCGATTTCATCCAACATAAAAACCGGATTGTTGGTGCCGCATTGACGCAACCCCTGGAGAATTCTGCCAGGAAGAGCACCGATATAGGTTCTTCTATGTCCCCTAATTTCTGCTTCATCCCGGATGCCCCCAAGGGAAAGTCGATGGAATTTGCGTTTCATGGCCTTGGCAATGGCTTGTCCCAGGGATGTTTTTCCCACACCCGGAGGGCCGACAAAACAGATAATCTGTCCTTTTTTCTTGGGATTGAGCTTTCGGACACTCAAATATTCAAGGATTCTTTCCTTGGCTTTTGCCAGGCCATAGTGATTTTTATCCAACATTTCTTCGGACTTTTTAATATCCAGAAAATCTTTTGTTGAACGGCTCCAGGGCAATTCGACAATGGTGTCAAGATAGGTCCTGACAACCGAGGCTTCAGAAGAATCAAAATGCATTTGTTCAAGTCGTTTTAACTGCTTGAATGTTTCTTCTTCACAATCCTTGGGCAGCTTGCATTTTTTTATCTTGGTTTTAAATTCTTCAATTTCAGCCAGTTTATCATCACTTTCTCCCAGTTCCCGGTGAATGGCCTTGACCTGCTCCCGAAGATAATAATCCCGCTGGCTTTTTGTAATCTCATCTTTCACATCTGTTTGGATCTTCGCCTGTACAGTTGAAAGGTCAAGTTCCCTTGCCAGCAGATCGTTCACCGTCTTGAGCCGGTTCTCAGAGTCTGTGATTTCCAGCAGCATCTGGGCATCTTCCACCCGAAGGTTTAAATTGGAAGCCACCAGATCCGCCAGTTTTCCAGGGGACTCAATGTGTGACAAAAGATCTCCCACATCCCCGGACAACTCCCCTTTAAGGGCCAACAGTTTTTCAGAGCTTTCCTTGACATTGCGCATCAATGCTTCGGTTTCAATGTCAATTTCCTTGGGATCCGTATCCACCAGGAGTTCTATATTCACCCTGAAATACCGTTTCTTTTTCACATACTCCAGAATTTTTGCCTTGGCAATTCCCTGGACCAACGCCTTGATTCTCCCATCGGGCATTTTAATCATTTTTTGCACACGCCCGATAGTGCCCACTTCATAGACATCATCAGGCCCGGGTTTTTCAACCTCGGAATCCTTTTGTGCTGACAAAAAAATATAGCGGTCAAAATCCACACACGCCTCAACCGCTTTTATTGATTTTGCACGCCCGACAAACAAGGGCAGTAGCATATCCGTAAACACAACCACATCCCTTACCGGCATCATGGGAATGGTTTTGGGAATATCATCGATATTACCCTCTTTTTCTATAATCTCAATGAGATCATCAATATCTGCTTCTGCCATTTATACTCCTTTATTAACAATACATTGAATAGAACCTTATATTAGCCCCATCTTTATTCCATTCAGTGATGCAGTTACTTTCCATCATTTATTTACAGTTGGTTCTACAATAAAACAGAATTTTCTTTTTACAATATCCTTGAAAAAATATTTTTAAAATTAGATACTCTCTTGGATTAAGATTAATAGGAACTGACAAGGAAATTAAAAATGATGAGCTATACCCTGACACTGACAACCCTGTTATTTATATTCGGTGCCTGTATCGGCAGTTTTTTAAATGTATGTATTTTCAGGATTCCCCAAAAAAAATCCATTGTCTTCCCTGGTTCATTTTGCCCGGTCTGCAAAGCGACCATCCCTTTTTATTGCAATATCCCCGTTCTCAGCTATCTGTTTTTAAAAGGCCGCTGCAAATACTGTAAAAATCCGATATCCATTCGGTACCCGCTTGTGGAGATATTAACGGGTATTTTCCCTGTTTTTCTATTTTTAAAATTTGGCCTTACCCCGCCCCTGTTTTTCTGGTTTAGCTTTGTTTGCGTGTTAATCGTCATCTCCTTAATTGATTTTGACCACCAGATCATTCCCGATATCATTTCCCTGCCCGGCATCATTATTTTTGCATCCTCTGCCGTGTTCATCCCGGAAATGACATTCGCGTCTGTATTGATTGGCATTTTCACGGGGGGCGGCATTCTGTACGCCATTGCGTTTCTCTATTTCAAGCTCAGAAAAACAGAAGGGATGGGAGGGGGGGACATCAAGCTTCTGGCCATGATAGGGGCTGCCACCGGCTTAGAAGGGGTGATGTTCACCATTTTCACAGCCTCGCTTACGGGAACTGTTGCCGGGATCGGTACCTTACTTGTCACAAAGGGGAGTAATCGTCAGCTTAAAATTCCCTTTGGCCCCTACCTTTCCGCCGGTGCAATTTTATATATATTTTTCGGAAAAAATTTGATCCAATGGTATTTACACACTTTGGCTGGCTATTAACCAGCTACTTATAAATCAGACATCGTAACAAACCTCGATAACCATCCTGCCTTTTGTTGTCCGAAAAGGAAGCGCCAGGACTCCCCCCTCCTTAATATGTTCAATTTTCTCAGCACCTGCACAAACTTTTACAAACTTCACCTTTACTCGTTTGTCCATTTCAGCAATTTTAGTAGTGACATGACCGGCTATCATATTGCTGATTTCACCAACGGCATCGGTAATTTCTTCATTAATTTGGGTCATATCCTCACCAAACATGGCAGAAACAATACCCAAAATGCATTTTTCCGAAAAGCTGATGGCTGCAGAACCCTTCAGATCGCCGCTAATTTCCAGAATTCCGGAAATATCCCCCTGTGGCCTGCTGTCTTTTTTCAAAAAAGGGGTGTCCGGTTTTACTTTAACAAATGCCGTGGTGTCAAGAATGTGCAAAGCACCTTCGACAATAGGATTTATAAGTGTTACATCCATATTTTCCTCCTATTTTAATCAATTTTATGTTTTTTACTAAAAACTGGCAACCAATTTTTTTAAAAATATGAATAAACACTTGACAGGCCCGGCCCAACGACCTAAAGTACGCAAAAGCTGATTTAAATTTATTTAACTTTAGGAAATGTTTTTTGAAAAGCAAATTTTATAGTTTGTAATTTCTAAAACCTAAAAAAAAAAGGAGTGATACGATGAATAAAGGCGATTTAATCAACAAGGTTTCAGAAGTGCTCAGCAGCAAGAAAGAAGCTCAGGCTGCAGTTGATTGCACTATCAAAGCGATAACCGATGCTCTTTCCAGCAATGACTCTGTTACTTTAGTTGGCTTTGGAACATTTAAAACTGCAGAAAGAAAAGCAAGAAAAGGAAGAAACCCTCAGACTGGTAAAGAAATCGATATCCCCGCCAGAAACGTTCCGAAATTTGTTCCCGGCAAAGCATTAAAAGACGCCGTTAAGTAATCGAATCCATTTGGTAATATGGTCAGGCAGTGTTTGATTCATCAAATACTGCCTGATTCGATTTTATTTCATGAGTTTTAAAAAAGATTGCGACCCAATCCTTTGATGGGGTTGGGCAAAACTATTATTATACCCCTGGGCATGGTGCTGATGGATGAAGAAAAAGAAAAGCCCGTTGGGGCATTTCCCCTGCGAGCTGAAGTCATGAGGGTCAATAAAAACTATTCGGATTCACACCAGGTGGGTTTAAAGATATTAGACCTGGACGAAAAAAATGAAACATTGCTGAACCGTTTCATCCACACGGCTCAGATTGATCAATTAAAGAAATTCAGTGTCAGAAGAGACTAAGGACTCCAGATAGCATTTCAGCCAGGCAAGGATCTCCTTCTGAAGAGGAGTCAACTCTTTTTCTTGTTCCTGAATTTCCCTTAAATCGCGCATTCCCTGAACCACATCATACTTCACATCGTTCCGATAGCCCAGTATCTGATCTTCGGAGGATTGCGATAACAACCGCCTCAAATGATCTGTGTACTCCTTATTTCGCACAATCGAAGAATGATCCTCAAAGTTTCTTAACAAAATCCGATTTGCCATCTCCCTTACCCGGACATTGACGAAGATTTCGCAGGCAGCGGCCTTGTTTTTATCCTCTGAACCGTGGAACCGGCTGATTTCCTTTTTTTCTGAAGAAGAAAAAAAACCAGACTGGTACAATGCTGCGTCCAGATCAATTTCAGGGATCAAAGGATATCTATATTCTTGATGGTAGTGAATGGTTTTCAAAAACGGATCTGGATGGGACTGAAGTTTCTTAATATTTCGTGCAAATGCCGTTTGTGCCCTTGGGGTCATCTTTGGCTTAAATCTGTCCAGCCATGGCAAAACAATCAATTGGTCGCCGGGCCGTTTCCGGATTACGAACAGATCAAACATTTGAGTTTCATTTGATTCACCGCCCTCTTCCAGCTCAAACCCTTCTTCACGATCCAGCCGGATCCAGAGGCTTTGATTCTTATACGGCACAGATTCGCCCACATGGATCACCGGGGCAATATAGTTATTTTTAGGTCCGAATGAAGAAGACACCATCAGGCAGATGCGAAAATCAAAATCGCCTACCCTGTACTCTTTTTCAATTGAATTAATTCTTACGGCATCTTTGGTCTTGTTAAAAAAAGCCAGGGCATACTCCCAGATATCTCGTTGCCGGGAAAAAATCCTGGCAAGTTCAATCACAGCCTCCACATCATTCATGGCTTCATGGGCACGACCCGATGTCATAAAGGCATTTTTTTGGCTGAGCAGCTCTAATTTCAGACTGGGCCTCCCATCTGCAAGAATAGGCCATTCTAACACATGATCACAAAAAACCTTGAACAATGTCGTCACCGGCAGCAAATCCATCCTGGAACATTGATTTGCATATTGGTGAGCATAGGGATCCAGCAGGTTTCTATAAAAAAGAAACCTCAAAAATTCATCGTCGAATCCAAGGGAGTTGTATCCAAGACTAATCGTTCCAGGCGTGTTCAAAAGTTTATGAATCCTCTGGGCTGCCTTATACTCTGTAATGCCGGATTCTAACTCTTCATGGGTCAGACAATGGGTAATAAACGCATGGGGGGAGGGAATGATGTCCTGACGCAGCTTGATGGTGATCAATTCCCGGGAAAGTTCCTTCAACGAAAGATCAGTTCTGATGCTGGCAAAGGTCAGTATTTGATCAAAGGCCTTATTCAGCCCGGAGGTTTCAACATCATAGAATAGGTAGGTTTTCATATTTTCTTTCAAACCCGAAAAAGGGGAAAACCAAAAAGGGGGAAACAAAAACCTTGCTTCCCCCCTCCCGGTATTTTACAAACCGTATAAAAAACACCATCTTTTTGGACTATCTTTTTGAGAATTGGAAGCTTGCTCTTGCGCCTTTTTTACCATATTTTTTACGTTCTTTCTTCCTCGCATCCCGGGTCAAAAAACCAGCACTTTTCAGAACGGCTCTCAATTCAGGATCGACAAGGACAAGGGCTTTCGACACGCCATGACGAATCGCACCCGCCTGACCCGTCTGCCCACCACCCATCACTGTGACTTTAATATCAAAGGCATCACTATTAGCTGTCAGTACCAAGGGTGAAACAAGTGCTTTGCGATTAACACCGATATCAAAGTACTCATCCATCTCTCTATTGTTGACAACAACCTTACCTGTACCAGGCACCAGCCATACTTTGGCTACAGAATCTTTTCGTTTGCCTGTCGCGTAAAATACGTTTCCACTTTCCATTGATATTATCGCGTCCTTTATATCTTAAATTTCAATTGCTACAGGTTTCTGGGCAGCATGGGGATGCTGATCTCCTGCATAAACAAATAATTTCTTACAAAGTTTTCTTCCAAGTCTGTTCTTGGGAAGCATTCCCCGAACTGCTTTTTTGAGAACGTCTTCCGGCTTTTTCTCAAACAATTCTTTTGCAGTTGTTGCTTTAATACTACCAATGTATCCTGAATGCCGGTAATATGTTTTCTGATCCATTTTATTACCGGTCAGACGGACCTTGTCCGCATTAATCACCACGACCCAGTCACCCATATCCACATGGGGAGTAAAAAGGGGACTATGCTTTCCACGAATCCTGTAAGCCACCTGGGAAGCTAACCTTCCAAGGACCAGATCCTTTGCATCGATTACGCACCAATTTTCTTTGTTGTCTGATCTTTTTGCACTGTATGTATACTTTTTCAATTTTATCTCGCTCCTGTTCATAAACACAATCTGCATTAATTACAGAATTTTTCCGCTCATGTCAAGCAGATTTTACAATTTTATCTGCTTTTCCTTTTTAAGCCCGGCCATAAAAGAAGCACTCTCTTTTCCAGGGGCAACACGACTGGAAGTCGTGCAGGAAACCTCTGCATTTAAAACACCTCCGTTTTCAACGATTAGATCCTGGTATTCTACTTTCCCGGCACAAATCCCGGTAGCAAGTATGATCAGCTCCTTAGAGGCTGCCAAATCGCCTTTAAAATTGCCGCCAATGGTCAGGCTGGATACCTTTGTTGAGCTGGAGTTCACCACCCCATCCTCTGCAATAATGACAATATCACCTTCGATGGTTCCGGTCACCTGACCCTTGATAATCAACGTTCCAGTGCTGGATATGGATCCGTCTATTTTAAGCTCTTTATCAATGATTGATAAATTCTTCCTGTCTTTTTTCCCCACTGCATGTCTCCTCGAATGCTTCGGACCACAAATTTTAACACTTGAACAAAATAGCTTGCCTTTTTGTCCAGCTTATTTCAGCGGTCCTTATGATTTAATGTCGATATAAATCTTGCCAACTTCATTACCCGCAAGTGTGGCCACCACATAATAGTGCCTGCCTTTTTTTCCAAGAGAATACCTCAGCATAAGGACACCGGCACCGGTATCAATGACATATCCCCTGTCCTCACCTGTGTTCACACTGCTATTGCCGACAAACCCTTTAAAATTGACCACATATTCCGATGGGTCTATATCACCGGTAAGAATATCTTCGATGATCAATTTGTCACCCAATTGCATGTGCACATGGCTGTAATTTTCTGCAATAAGCGTTCTGCCGTTGACCTTTAGTTTATAACGGATAGTGTCAGCCTCGTTTACAGCCCCTGCTAAAAGCTTGCTTCCTTTGTCAATCTTTGGTTCATCAAAATCTAAAAAAACACTGCCGCAGGCATAGAAATCCTTTTTTGCCTCTATTCTGGTGGGTTCATTAATAATCAATTTTTTTTTCATATCATTAAAATCATTCCCCACCCCCAGGACATCCACACTCAATCCCCGCTCATAGTTCGCCACAATGTCATGGACCTGGATGGTATCCCCAGGGTTAATCTTCAGACGATGCATTTTCCCGACAACAATCGGAATGGCGTCATTGATGGAAATGATCATATAGGTCATCTGGGGTTTCTTCAATTCTATGCCCGGCGTCTGGGGCAAAATATCCAACATCTCCATAAAACCGTTAATGGCATAAATATGCTGTCGGACTTTTTGTTCAAGTGGGAGCACTTTTGCGGATTCAATCCCAAATGCCGGAATTTTGCAAACGTCCATTGCGTAATAGGTAGCAGATCTTCGCTGTTCCTTGTGGGAGGTATCGGGGTGATTGGTCCTATGATTGTTAAAATGGAAATACAAACCCTCATCTTCAATATTCTTGTTAATTTTTTCAATAACCTGTTGCGCCATGGCCTTAAGATCCACGCTTGCAAGGTTTTCCCCTGGATATAAAATCGCGTCATCCGCAATAACAGATTGACCATATTTTTTCGGGTTTCGGTCGGTGGTTTTCCAGGTCGATGAATAAAAGCCCGATCCCTCGTGTAGATTCAGGAAACAATCACTTTCGCAAATAAGTTTTTTCAGGACATCCACTACCTTGGCTTCATAATTTAAGGTTGTGTCATCCATAAATTTTCGATTCATGTCCTGGTTAATCTGTCTTTCTTTTTTCAAAATAGAGGGAAAATTTGCCCGGGGCACAACAATGAGGTTCCCCTTCTCAAGGGAAAAATCAGCATAAAAATCAGCCGCGAGAAAACCGCCCGGCTCATCCCCTTGAATTCCCCCGATAATCAGCAGGGTTTTTCCCGGCTTTGACCCAAATATCCGGTATACATTCAGCTCATTTTTCTCTCCTTGAAAAAAAACAGTGTGGGTCCTCTGGCCGGCCACAGCAACAGAGAAGGTCAGCATGACCCCCAAAAACCCCGCTAAAAAAAACACTCCCAGTTTTAATCTATACGTCTTAAACTCGAAATTTTTAAACAAGGATTTCATAAATTTGAGCCTTCCTCGGTGATATCAATGAGACTTTCAAACATCAGGCCCCCATTTTCATTAAAAATATAGATGGATGCTTTTTTAAAAAAATTCGGTCCTGCCTTATTTTCAATCCTGAATTTAACGGGTTTAAAGTGTTCAATGAAAAAGTATTGTCCCTTCTTATACTGAAGCGGCACCCCTTTGTCCAATTTGGCAGAAGGGACAACCAGCCAGTCTTTCAAGGATTTGTCGTCGGGCTTGAGTATGGTAAATATACGTCCGGAAACACCACTGGGCTTATCAGAAATATTTCGGATGTCAAACCGCACAAGAAGGTTCCCTTTTGCACCATCCCGGGTAACGGTAAATTTTTCTATGGCCACTATTTGCTTAACAGGCTTTTTTGATTCTAGTTCCGCCTGGGTTTGGACCTGTTTATTTTCATCCACCAGCTCTTTAGGCGGTGCTGCTGCCCTTTTTTTTACAGTAGTTTCCACACGTTTGGGATCCGTTTTTTTCTTGATGCCTTCTTTTTTTTTTTTGGGCCCTTCTGACAGCGTGGGCGGCATCTCTATTCCAGGTTTTTTCCCTGAAATAACCAGCCTGGCCATGAGCACTTCCCGTTCCTTGATTAAACGATCAACCTTTTTTGAAAGCCCTGCCACCTCACTTTTAATACGCTTATTTTCAACGGCCTGATGGGAAAAAAAATAATAGAGCCCACCGGCTGTTAAAAAACAGACAAGGCTTGCCACCCCAAAAACATAGACCAGCACCTTAAGATGACCGGCCGTTTTCGTTTTCCCAAAATCATCAACCATCAGAATACTCTTTTTCCTGCTTTTTTTATATGGAGCCGGTTTGAACTGGGTTATTTCTCGTTCCAGTTCTCTTGAAATATCTTCCATAATCTACCTTTCCTTACCATTTTAAGATGTTTTGTTCCCTGGGTTGAAAAACTGCTGGATTCATAATCTTGAAAAAAATAAACATCACAGCGATCTTTCTTTTCAATTATTTTAAAATCCTTGCCTGTTACCGTGATATAATTATATTTTTTAGCGAGTTGTCTTTTCCGATTCACCCATTTTTTTTTCCCAAGTCCATCCGAAGAAAAATCAACGGCATAAAACCCGGCATAGGCATCCATATTTTTTGACGACCAGACTGCCAGCCAGCCTTGAAGTGTTTCCATGACAGTTTGCCCAGGGTTATAACTTATGAGTTTTTGAGCGGCAGCAATCAAAGGAAAATCGCTTGTTTTATAGTCCTTTGATTTTTTCTGAAGTGTATCCCCGATTATTTTATAGGTTTTACCGGATTCCTCAATAAAAAACTTTCGTTTCCCGATTAAAATTTTTTCCCTGACCTTTTCACCTTCCTTTTCGTAACCTGGGGAAAGGTTCAAATCAAACAATACCACAAGGATTGAATTATGGGCGTATATACAGACATTGGCCGGTTGAACCCTCAACGAGACCTTGTCGTCCATGGATTTTTTCCTTAATCCAAGCCAGGTTTCCCACCAGGAAATATCCGGAACATATTCATCGGAATAAAAATCAAGATATTGATGATAACTGCCGGTTTCAACGGAACGGGTCCAATTATCCAAAAAGCTGCGAACTTTTTTTTCTCGATCTGCCTGTATCGTGGCTTCTGTTTTTACAATTTTATCAACAATAATCAAGGGAGTAGAATCCAGCTGAATATAATCGGCAAGAGAAAGAATATTATCATTTTCAAGGGCAATGCAGCCATTGGAATCCATGGGTTTCAATGCTTTATCGGTACCGTGAATCCAGATGGCAGACCCATCTTTACCCAATCGTTGATCATGAAAATTTGGATAATCAGAA
>Ga0307987_1001742_pt1 | contig 11806 bp, 9 predicted proteins | sample EllFjometagen181_FD_203157 | JGI IMG/M metagenome (GOLD analysis project Ga0307987, IMG submission 203157) | Marine microbial communities from Ellis Fjord, Antarctic Ocean - #181 | ecosystem: Environmental > Aquatic > Marine > Unclassified | place: Southern Ocean | collected 2014-10-08 | reverse complement strand
GCGCCGCCGTGAGATCATCGAGAACCGCAATCAGCTCGACACCATGGTCTACCAGACCGAGAAGATGATGGCGGACAACAAGGACAAGCTCCCCGCCGACGAAGCCGCCGAGCTCGAAGCCGAGCTGCGTAAGGCCAAGGAAGCCCTCGAGAAGGACGACCCGGATGTCCTCAAGGCCGCCTTCGACGAGCTGCAGCAGGCCACCCACAAGCTGGCCAAGGTGATGTACGAAGCCAACGGCGGCGAGGCTCCCCCAGAGGGCGCCGGTCCCATGCCGGGTGGTCCCATGCCGGGTGCCGCTCCTGACGCCGACACTGGCGCTCCGCCGCGCGACGACGTCATCGACGCCGAGTTCGAGGAAGCATAGGTCCCTCGCGCGTGTCCTGGGGCGGCGCTTCGGCGTCGCTCCACGTCATCTTCAGGGTGTCAGTCGGAGGTTGAGTGTCCGAGAAGCGCGACTACTACGAGGTGCTTGGTGTCGAGCGTGAAGCTGGACCGGACGAGCTGAAGCGGTCCTACCGCAAGCTAGCCCTCAAGTACCATCCGGACCGGAACCAAGAAGCCGACGCCGAGTCGCGCTTCAAGGAAGTCAGCGAGGCCTATCAGGTGCTCTCTGATCCCCAGAAGCGCGAAGCCTACAATCGCTTCGGCCACCAGGGCATGGGCGGTGCCGGCTACCAGCCCGGCTTCCAGAACGTCGACGACATCTTCAGCCACTTCGGCGACATCTTCGGCGACATCTTCGGCTTCGGCGGTGGCGGTGGCGGCGGCGGCGGCGGTGGTCGTCGTCGGGCGCGTCGCGGGGCCGACATCGAGTACCCCCTCGAGATCGACTTTCTCGATGCGGTGCACGGCTGCTCTCACGATGTGGCGGTCCCCAAGCACAAGCTCTGCGACACCTGCGAAGGCTCCGGTGCAGCGCCCGGGTCCCAGCCCACGGCCTGCGGCACCTGCGGCGGTCAGGGAGAGGTGATCCAGGCACAGGGTTTCTTCCGGATCCGCACCACCTGCCCGACCTGTCGCGGCGAAGGGCGTGTCATCCAGGAGCCCTGCCCCGCGTGTAGCGGTCGGCGCGCCGTACCCGTCAGCGAGAAGCTCAAGATCACACTCCCCGCCGGCGTTGACGACGACATGCAGCTTCGGCTGGGGGGCAAGGGCGAGCCCAGCCTGGCCGGTGGCCCTCCCGGCGATCTGTACGTGACCGTCCGGGTCAAGGCCCACGAAGACTTCGAGCGCCGCGGTCTCGACATCTACTCCCAGGTCCCCATGAGCTTCCCCCAGGCTTGCGTGGGCACCATGCTCAACGTGGACACAGTCGATGGTGAGCAGGAGCTCGAGATTCCCCCAGGGACACCGTCGGGCAAGGTCTTCCGGCTCTACGGCAAGGGGGTCTCCGCGGTGCGCCGGCGTCAGCGCGGCGATCACTATGTACAGGCGGTTGTGGCGGTTCCAAAGTCGCTGTCGGCCGAAGAGGAAGTCCTGGTTCGGCAGCTCGCCGAATTACAGGATGAAAGGGTCCAGGAGAAGGGTTTCTTCCGCGACCTGATGGACAGACTCAAGCACTAGCACGCACCTGCGGGCGTCGCGCGCCCCCTCTGGCCGCAGCCCGTGCTGATGTACAGAGAGATGAATGATGCTCGAGCTCGATAAAATCGAAGCCGTGGTTACGGACGCACAGCCCCGCGTCCAAGCCCTCCGTGATGAACTCTCCAAGGCCGTCATCGGCCAGCGGACCATGATCGATGGGCTGCTGATGGGGCTGCTCTGCGACGGGCATGTGCTGCTCGAGGGGGTGCCCGGCCTCGCCAAGACCACCGCCGTGCGGGCTCTGGCGGCGACGCTGGACATGGGCTTTTCCCGCATCCAGTTCACGCCCGACCTGCTGCCCGCCGATCTCATCGGGGGACAGATCTACAATCCCCGGGAAGGCAGCTTCAGCATCCGCAAGGGCCCGGTGTTCTCGAACATCGTGCTGGCGGACGAGGTCAACCGCGCCCCGGCCAAGGTGCAGTCGGCCCTGCTCGAGGCCATGCAGGAGCGTCAGGTCACCATCGGCGATCAGACCTTCCCGCTGCCTTCGCCCTTCCTGGTGCTGGCCACCCAGAACCCCATCGAGCAGGAGGGCACCTACCCTCTGCCCGAAGCCCAGGTCGACCGCTTCATGCTCAAGCTCAAAGTGGGCTACCCCAGCCGCGACGAAGAGCAGCTCATCATGCGCCTGGGGTCCAAGGCACTGGACGATCTGAAGCCGGTAGCCACGGTCCAGGATGTGATCGGGCTGCGCGAGGTGGTGGCGTCCTTGCACATGGAGCCGGTGCTCGAGGGCTACATCGTGGATGTGGTCCGGGCCTCCCGCAATCCCGCCGCGGTGGGCCTGCGCGACCTGGCGCCCATGATCGAGTTTGGCGCCAGCCCCCGTGCCTCCATGGCCCTGGCGGCCTGCGCCCGGGCCCACGCCTTCCTCGAGGGCCGCGCCTGGGTCGGTCCCGACGATGTCAAGGCCGTCGGGCCCGACGTGCTGCGCCACCGGGTGCTGCTGTCCTATGAAGCCGAGGCCTCCGAGCTCAGCTCCGAGCAGGTCATCCAGCGTCTGTTCGACCACGTCCCGACGCCCTAGTTCGTCCCTGGAGGGTCCCGTGCTCACGCCCGAGGAGCTGCGTCAGATCCGACGCCTGCAGCTGCAGGCCGGGCGACGCGTGGACAGCCTCTTCGCTGGCAACTACCGCTCCGCGTTCCGCGGGCGGGGCATGGAGTTCGAAGACGTTCGCCCCTACGTGCCCGGCGACGACGTGCGTCGCATCGACTGGAACGTCACCGCCCGCACCGGCGAGCCCTTCATCAAGGAGTTCCGCGAAGAGCGGCAGCTCACCCTGCTCATTGTCTTGGACGTGTCCGGTTCCGTGGGATTCGGCTCCGGTGGGCACGACGGTCGCACCGACAAGGCGCTGCAGCAGGCGCGCATCGGCGCTGCCCTGGCCCACGCGGCCACCGCCGCCAGCGATCGGGTGGGCTTGGTGGCCTTCGCCCGCGATGTGGTGGAGTACATCCCTCCACGCCGCAGCCGAGGCCACGCCTGGCGGGTGATCCGCACCGCCTTCGCCCACCGGGCCGAGCAGCGGGGCACCGATGTGGCGGCCGCGGCCGAGTACCTGGGCCGGGTGTTGAAGCGTCGCGCCGTGATCTGCTTCATCTCCGACTTCATCGATCCCGGGCCCTGGGATCGCTCGCTGGCGTCTCTCTCTCGCCGCCACCGGGTCAACGCCTTCCTGCTGCACGATCCCCGCGAGCTGGCCATCCCCCGGGTGGGGCTGGTGGAGCTCGAGGACGCCGAGACCGGGCAGACCATGCTGGTGGATGCTTCCCGCCTGCGGGGTGTGCTGGGGGTCGAGGCTCGGGAGCAGCGCCTGCGTCGCGTGGGTGCCCAGGTCACCGCCGTCTCCACCGGCGACGATCCCTTCCAGCGCCTGGTGGACCACTTCCGCCGTGTGGAGAGGTTGCGATGAGCCGCCTCGTCTCGCTGCGCGCGCTGATGGTGGCCCTGGCGATGGCCTTGCTGGTGGCCTGCGGCCAGGATCTGCTGCCTCCTTTGGCCCGTCCCGATGTGGACGTGCGCCTCGAGCTCGAGGCTCGCAAGGTGGCCGCGGATCAACCCGTGGTGGCCATCGTACAGGTGATCCAGGCGGAGGGTGTGGAGCTGCGGGTGGCCGAGCCCACCGCGGAGGGGCTCGAGCTCGAGCTCGCCGAAGATCGCACCGAGCCCTTCGACGGGTGGAGCCTCAGCACCCGTCGCTATCTGCTCCGGGGCGAGCCTGGCAGCTATGTCGTGGCCCTGGTCGGGGCCGTGGCGGTACACCCCGACGGGCACGAGGAACAGCTCGAAGTGGCGCCGGTGTTCGTGGACATCGGCGTGGACGGTCCGAGCTCGGAGCTCGAAGACCTGGTCATGCCCGTGCCCCCCGAGCCGCCCATGTGGCCTTGGGTCTTGGCCGCGGGGGTGCTCATCGGCCTGGCCATCGCCGGGGCCATCTGGCTGTGGCGTCGGCGCAAGCGGGCCACCCAGCGGGTGCAGGCCCAGCCCGCCCACGTCCTGGCACTGCACGCCTGGCAGGTGGTGCTGCGGGATCGCAGTTTGTCGGACCACGCACGAGCCCTGCAGCTGTCCGAGGTCTTCCGCCGCTACCTCGAGGCCGTGCATCCCATGCCGGCCAGCTCGCTGACCACCCGCGAGATCTGCGACGCCATCTATCGGGACGGCCTGGTTCCGGGGGCGTTGCTCGACCGCGCACGCCGCATCCTGATGGCCACCGACCTGCTCAAGTTCGCCCGTCGTGGAGGTGGTGTGGAGTTCTTCCACGAGCTGGACGAAGACTTCCAGGCCTACGTGCTCGCCACCCGGCCTCGGGAATCAGCCTCCGGCATGGAGGTGGGTCGTGGCTAGCTGGGGCAACCCCTGGTTCCTGCTGTTGCTGGCCCTGGTGCCCGCGCTGCTGTGGTACCTGCACCGCCAGCGTCCGCGTCTGCGCTTCGCGTCGCTGCACCTGGTGCGCGCGGCGGCCAGCCCGCGGCGCAGCCTGGCCTGGCTCCCCCGGGTGCTGATGGGCCTGGGCTTGGCCGCCTGCATCGTGGCCTTCGCGAGACCGCAGCTGACCCACAAGCAGGTGGTCACCAAGTCCGAAGGCATCGACATCATGCTCGCGCTGGACACCTCCCAGTCCATGAACGAGCCCGACTTCACCATCGGCGGGCGGCGGGCCTCTCGCCTGGACGTGGCCAAGAACGTGGTGTCCCGCTTCATCGCCGGGCGTGAGCACGATCGGGTGGGGCTGGTGGTGTTCGGCGAGGAAGCCTTCACCCAGGTGCCGCTCACCCTGGACCACCAGGGCCTGTCGCGCTTCCTGCGGCAGGTGCAGATCGGCATGGCGGGCGAGAAGAAGACCGCGGTAGGGGACGCGGTGGCCGTGGCCTCCCGGCGCATGGCCGAGCTCGATGCCCCTGCCAAGGTGGTCATCCTGCTCACCGACGGTCAGAGCAACGCCGGCACCCTCGAGCCCGCCGCTGCCGCCGAAGCCGCGGCCGCGGTGGGGGTCAAGGTCTACACCATCGGTGTGGGGCCCGAGTCTGGCCGTGGCCGCCGCTCGCGGGGGCCCGCGTTCGACGAGACCACCCTGAAGCTCATCGCCGAGATCACCGAGGCCCAGTACTTTCGGGCCACCGATGAGGACACTTTGAGGCTGGTCTACGAGACCATCGACGAGCTCGAGCCCAGCACCGCCGAGGTCCGGGAGCTGACCCGCCACGACGAGCGTTATCATCGCTGGCTGCTGTGGGGCCTGGGCTTGCTGGTCCTGTCGCTGCTGAGCAACGCCACCCTGTTCCGGAGGATCCCCTGATGTCGGGCGGCGCCGGACTCACCTGGGGAGCCATTCAATGGCTCAACCTGCTCTGGGCGCTGCCCGTGCTGGCGCTGGTGCTCGTCTGGGCGCAGCGACGGCGTCGTCGGGATCTCGAGCGCATGGCGGCCCCGGCGGTGTTGGGTCGGCTCGTGCCTGCCGACCTCGGCGAGCGTCGCGCCTGGCAGGGGGGGCTGCTGACCCTGGGCATTGCGCTGCTGATCGTGGCTTTGGCCCAGCCCCAGATCGGCTTCCAGTGGCGGGACCTCGAGCGCAGAGGCATCGATCTGGCCCTGGTGGTGGACGTCTCCCGCAGCATGGACGCCCAGGACGTCAGCCCCAGCCGCATGGAGCGCGCCCGGCGAGAGATCATCGACCTGTGCGAGCAGGCCGCCGGGGACCGCATGGGGCTGGTGGTCTTCGCCGCCGGCGCCTATCCCCGGGTGCCCCTGACCCTCGACCACGACGCGCTGCTCACCATCCTACGCGAGGTGGACACCAGCACCCTGCGAGCTCAGGGCAGCTCTCTGCCTGCCGCCATTCGGGAGGCCCTGAGGCTGCTGCAGGACGAGGAATCCAGCGAGAAGGCCATCGTCCTGCTCTCCGATGGGGAGATCCCGAACATCGAACGTGCCCTGGCGGCCGCGAAGGTGGCCGGGGAGGCCGATGTGTCCATCTACGTCATGGGCGTCGGTACCCCCGAGGGCGCGCCCATCCCCATGGTCGCCGGGGGCTTCAAGAAGAACAGCGGCGGAGAGGTGGTGGTCACCAAGCTCGACGAAGGCACGCTCCGCAGCATCGCTGCCACCGCCGGAGGCGCCTACGTGCGCTCGGTGGCTTCGGAGGGCGACGTGAGCGCGCTGGTGGCGGAGATCCACGATGGCACCCAGGGCGAGCTGCTCGGGGTTCATCGCGAGCGGGTGCCTAACGAGCACTTCCAGTGGCCCCTGGGGGTTGGGCTGGTGCTGGTGGCCCTCGGGCTGGTGCTGGGGCTGCCTGCACGGTCTTTCGGCGTCCCAGTGACGCTGCTGTTGGCGGTGTTGCTCGCCTCGTCTCAGGCTCGGGCCAGTGTGCTCCAGGATGGCCTCGAAGCGGCGGGTGAGGACGACTGGGCGCGCGCCTCGGAGCTGTTGATGGAGCACCACCTCGCGCACCCCGACGACATGGACGGGGCCATGATCCTGGGCCAGGCCTTGCTCATGGGCGGTCAGCCCAACCAGGCCGAGCGGGTGTGGGAGCAGGTGGCTGAGCGCTCCACGGACCCGCAGCAGCGCGCCATGGCCCGCTACGACATGGGCCACGCTGCCTACCGCGGTGGGCGGCTCACCCAGGCCCACGAGCACTTCCAGCGTGCCGCCGAGATCGATCCCGAGCTCGAAGCCGCAGCCAAGAACGCCGAGGCCGTGGCCAAGGAGATCGCTGCTCGGACCCAGGACCCGGAACAACAGCCCAACGAAGACTGCGACAACCCGCAGGAGGGTGACCAGGGCGAGAACCAGGATCAGAAGGACCAGGACTCCGAGGACTCCCAGGACCCCGAGGACCAGAACCAGGACCCCGAAGACCAAGGCGACCAAGAAGAACAGCCACCCGACGACGGGACCCGGGAGGAACAGCCCGAACCTCAGGACCCCATGGAAGGGGACATCGAACCCACCGAAGCGCCCAGCGAACCCCAGGGCGGCGACCCCCACGAGCAACCCGTGCAGCTCGCCCCGGGCCAGCTCAGCCGCGGTGAAGCCCTCGAGCGCCTGGACGAGGTAGAGGAAGGCTCGCCCAGGGTGGTCATCCAGGGCGAAGAGAACGAGGACCAGGACTGGTGATGCACGCTCGCGCGATCCCTTCGCAACCGCTGCGCCTGCTTCCGCTGCTGGCGCTGTTGGCATGCCTGTGGCCAGGCGCTGCGCTGGCGGTGCAGGCGCACCTCGAGATGGATGTGCGGGAGCTGCGGGTGGGTGAGACCGCGTCGCTGCGTCTGGTGATCACCGGCGGTGCCGCCGACGCCACGCCCGCCATGCCCGCGGTGCCCAACCTCACCCTCACGGCCCAGCGTCCCCAGGCCGAGATCGTCTCCGTGAACTTCCAGACCTATCGCATCACCACCTACACCTGGGCGGTCCGGGCCACGGCTGTGGGCGATGCGGTGCTCGGTCCGGTGCCGCTGACAGTGGGCGGTCGTCGTTACCGGGTCGCTCCCATCGAGCTGAAGGTGGTGGCACCCACCCCCGGAGAGGCCGGGACCAACCTGCTGGTGGCCAGCCTGGAGCCCAGCCCCGATGAGCTCGCTATCGGCGCCCCCGTGCCGTTCTGGCAAGGCCAGGCTCTAGTCTACCACTTCTCCTTCGCACACCAGGAGACGATCTACGGTGCGGACTGGACCAAGCCGGACTTCGAAGGCTTCGAGTCCGCCCCTGGGGCCGAGCCCAGCACCCGGGACTACAGCCTTCAGCGGGACGGCCACAACTACACCGTCCACGACGCGGATGTGCCGCTGCGGGCGGTCCAGCCCGGCCGCTTCGAGCTCACCCCGTCAGTGGTCAAGGCCCAGTTCCCCGTGGAGCGCAGCCAGCGTCGGCGCCACCGCGATCCCTTCGAGGACTTCTTCGGGGGTGGCCTGGCGGGCTCCATGTTCGCGGAGACCCGCAGCGAGGTCCTGGCATCCAATTCGCTGCTGGTGGAGATCCTGCCTCTGCCGGAGCAGGGACGCCCACTGAGCTTCGATGGCTTGGTGGGCAGCTTCGAGGTCACTACGGATCTCGCCGAGCGTCAGCTGAAGGTGGGGGACTCTGTCACTCTCACGGTCACTATCCGCGGTGACGGTGTCCTGGCAGGGGTCGATCTGCCCGCGGCGGCTCCCGACGATCAGTTGCGCGCCTACGACGACGTGGCCGACATCAAGGCCGGCCTGGTGGGCGGCAGCTACCGAAGCCGGGCCACCCTGCGCCGCGCGCTGGTACCCACCGCCCAAGGCAGCTTCGAGCTCTCGCCCATCGCGCTGTCGTGGTTCGACCCCGCCGAAGCTCGGTACGTGGAGTGGGCCATGCCCACCATGATCCTCGAGGTCGCCCCTGGCGAACCCGGAGACGCAGCGGTGGTGGCCAACTTCGCCACCCCCCAGGGTGATACCCAAAAAGCCGTGGCCACGCTGGGCGAGGACATCCTCCCTATTCACGCCGACGCGCAGGTACACGATCGGCGCTTCCATCCAGCTCGGCCCCTCCCGCTGCTGCTGCTCTTGCTGCCCGGTGCGGCCTTGCTGAGTCAGCTCGGCCGGGATCTCCGCCGTCGCGGTGGTCGACGCGGCCGGCGCAAGAAGGCCGTGCGCGAGCGGCTCGCCAGCCTGCCCCAGCCCAGGGCCGAGCGCTTGGCTGCCCTCGAGTTGGCATTCCGAGAAGCCGCGGGCTTGGCCCTCGGGCTGCCCCCCGCTGCGGTGAGTCCCGAGCGACTCGTGGATGGCCTACCCGAGCCCATGGCCGAGCAAGCCGCGGCGCTGTACCGTCGGCTCGAGGGCGCGCGCTACGCGGGCATCGAGCCTGGCGATCTCGAGGCTGCCGTCATCGAGCAGGTCGGTCGCCTGCTGGGGAGGGCGCGATGAACGCCGCGCTGCGAGCCCTCTTGCTGGTCGCGCTGCCCCTGCTGTTGCTGGGCGCGGCCGGAGAGGTCACGCCCCAGGACCGCTTCCATGAAGGTGCCGCGGCCTACCGCACCGGGGACTATGCTCTGGCGGAGCAGACCTGGGGCCAGCTCATCGACGAGGGCACGGTGGACGGCCACGTCCTGTACGATCTGGGCAACGCCCTGTACCGACAGGATCGCCTGGGCCCCGCGGTGCTGGCATGGCGCCAAGCCCAGGTCCTGCTTCCCCGGGAACCCGACGTGCGCGCCAACCTGGTGCACGCCCGCGGCAAGCTGTCGGACCAGCTCGACCCCCAGGGACACGTGCCCCCGGTGTTCTTCTGGCAACACTCCTTGGCGCTGGGCGAGAGCGGCACGCTGGGCTCGCTGCTGCTGGGCTTTGCTCTGGGCGCCTGGGCCTGGCTGCGTTGGCGCCGTCGCGGCTCATCCCGGGAGCTCGGCTCCCTGCGGCCCGTCGCCTGGGTGGCCGCCATCCTGGGGCTGGCGTTGCTGCTGTCCACGCTGCTCACCGCTCGCAGCCTCGAGCAGGGCCCCGGTGCGGTGATCCTCGCCACCGAGATCGCCGGACGGTCCGCGGTGGGGGCTGATGGCGTCGAGCTGTTCGTGGTGCACGAAGGCGCCGAGCTGCGGGCCCTCGAGCGCGACGCCGGCCACGTGCTGGTGGCTTTGCCCGACGGTCGCCGAGGTTGGATCCCCGATGTGTCGGTGGGCCTCGTGCAGCCGGGCCATGGCTGGGGGACTCCATAGTGGCCTGCTCCTGTGAATCCCTCGCCAACTGGGGTGGAATCACAGGGGGGAGCTTGCTAGGAGCGGAGTAGCTCTCGGAGCCTGCGGGTTCCGATGTTGGTTCCGTTGGAGGTCCCCATGCGTCGTGTCCTGCTCGTGCTCGCTCTGTCCGTCGTGCTCGGTGCCTGCTGGAAGAAGCGGGTCAAGCACCTGAGCTCCGCTGAATTCGACCACTACTACGCCCTGCGCCCGTTCATGGACGAAGACGCCGAGAAGGGCTTCCTCAAAGGCAAGACCGAAGACCTGCGCAACGAGTTCCTGCAGACCCAGACCTTCCGGGACAAGCCCCTGTGGGACATCTTCTACCAGTACGACGAAGCCAAGCGTGAGGCCATCGTGTCCGGTGATGTGAAGATCGGCTTCACCACCGACATGGTGCTGATGTCCTGGGGCGTGCCCTACGACAAGAAGAAGCTCGTCGGTCGCAAGGCCAGCCGCTCCGAGATGTACATCTATCGCTTCGAGACCGCCGAAGACGGCACCATCATGGTCTACGATCCGGAAGACGGCTCGAGCTACCACGCCATCCGTCGCTTCAATCGCGAGGTGGTGTTCGACGACAACGTGGTCACCGAGATCCACGAAGAGAACGGCTGGTAGGGTTCCCTGGAACCACGGGCTGTTCAGCGACCGGGTCAGCTCGCCGGTGATCCGAAGCGAACACTCCGGGTACCTTTCTTGGCGGGGCCGATTCCCGTGATCGTGTGGCTTGCATCCCGGCCCGGGGGCAGGGGCGTTGACGCTCATTCTCGCCAGGGCTACCCTGCGCCTCGCCTTTCCCCAGAGCCGCGTGTCCCAGCGCCGGAGTCGGCATGAAGATCTCCCTCATCAGCCCCTACCCGGACATCACGAACTACGGGCTGCGCTCCATCTCCGCGTGGCTGCGGGCCCATGGACACGAGACCCAGGTCATCTGCATGCCCGACCGCATCGGGGAGGGCACCACAGAGTACGTCACCCAGAGCGGCCAGCGCTACCCGGCGAAGGCCCTGCAGGATCTGGTGGAGATCCTCCGGGACAGCGACCTGGTCGGCATCTCGCTGATGACCCACTACTTCGACTCGGCCAAGCAGATCACCCAGGTGGTGCACGAGCACCTCGGCCTGCCGGTGGTCTGGGGCGGCTTCCACGCCTCGGTGCGCCCCGACGAGTGCATGGCCTGGGCCGACTACGTCATCGTGGGCGAGGGTGAGCACACAGCCCTGTCCCTGGTCCAGCGCCTGGTGGCCGAGCAGACCGACGACCTGAGCGACATCAAGGGTTTGGTCTGGAAGCGCGGCGACGAGCTGGTCAAGAACCCCGCGGGTGTCCTCGAGCAGGACCTGGACATCTTCGGCATGCCCGACTGGTCCCTCGAGGACCACCACTTCCTGCGGGACGGTCGCCTGGTGCCCGCCACCAAGGACCTGCTGCGCACCTTCATCGCCGAGGGCACGGTCGCCGAGCAGTTCGGCAAGCTCGGCTACCAGACCATGACCGGCCGCGGCTGCCCCCACGCCTGCGCCTACTGCGGCAACAGCTTCATGCGCAGCCTGTACCCGCGCCAGAAGTACGTGCGCTTCCGTTCGGTCGACAACGTCCTCGCCGAGCTGGAGTGGATCAAGCGCGAGTATCCGTGGGTGAACATGATGTGGTTCTCCGACGACAGCTTCTTCGGAAGAACCGTCGAAGACATGCGCCACTTTGGCCGGGAGTACAAGGCCAGGGTGGGCGACCCCATGTACCTGCTGGGTTCCCCGGCCACGATCACCGAAGAGAAGTACGCCCTGATGATCGACGCGGGGCTGCTGTGCATCCAGGTGGGCATCGAGCACGGCTCGAAGCGCATCCAGCGCCTGTTCCGACGCTCGAGCCAGGGCAACGAGAAGATCCTCGAGACCGCGCGCATCCTGGCCAAGTACGCCGACCGCACCGCGCCGCCCCACTACGACGTCATCTACGACGTGGCCTACGAGACCCTGGAAGACCAGCTCGAGACCCTGCGGCTCATCGCC